>CAACXH010000154.1_pt1 | contig 31589 bp, 34 predicted proteins | sample 2275881 | NCBI WGS metagenome assembly CAACXH01 (sample SAMEA5312483, study PRJEB27640) | indoor metagenome | biome: indoor environment; feature: controlled; material: polymer antistatic dissipative epoxy resin | place: Italy | collected 2014-05-27 | reverse complement strand
ACGTAGTCGGCGTGGCCGGGGCAGTCGACGTGCGCGTAGTGACGGGCAGGCGTCTCATACTCAACGTGTGCCGTCGAAATCGTGATACCACGGGCCTTTTCTTCAGGCGCGGCGTCGATCTGGTCATACGCCTTGAATTCGCCGAAGAACTTCGTGATCGCGGCCGTCAGCGACGTCTTGCCATGGTCAACGTGACCGATCGTGCCAATGTTGACGTGCGGCTTATTGCGCTCAAACTTGCTCTTTGCCATGTGAATTGCTTCCTGTGAACGTGAAGTAGTTTCCCCGGCGAACCGGTTTGGTGTCGCCGTTTAAGGCTTTGTAAGCGAATGCGCAAGACTTAATTGTGAAAGCGCCTGCGCACGCGCTTCAAGCGTGCCCCGAGGCCCGCATATGGTGTGTTGTTTGCGACATTTAAACCCTTGGAAGGATGACGTCGACGCAAGCCGCGCGGAGCGCCTTTCTGTTATTCTCGATCACTAATTAAGATATTTCCATCACAACTTCTTTACCTGCACCGCCATGATGGCTTAAGGACAGTCCATCGCCGGGGGAGACGGGCGATCGCAATGCGGCGCCGGGCGCGCCATCCCATGCCTTATCTCGTTCCGTCGCTTTCCCCCGCGGCCTTTCTATCCGTTTCAGGACCATCCCATGGAAATCTTTACAGCCGCCGGTTTCACGGCATTCTTACAGGTCATTGCGATCGATCTCGTTCTGGCGGGCGACAATGCCATCGTCATCGGCCTTGCCGCTGCGGGGCTTCCCGCCCATCTTCGCCGCAAGGCAATCCTGGTGGGCATCATCGCCGCCACCGTTCTGCGCATCGCCTTTGCCGCCGTCACCGTGCAGCTTCTCGCCATTGTCGGCCTGCAATTGTTCGGCGGCCTGCTGCTCGCCTGGGTATGCTGGAAGATGTGGTCCGAACTGCGCGAAGCCGCCGGCTCCATCGAAGACGAGGTGACCGACGAAGAAGCCGACCTGACCAAAGGCCACAAGACCTTCTTTCAGGCCGCAACCCAGATCGTCATTGCCGATGTCTCCATGTCGCTGGACAACGTTCTGGCTGTTGCCGGCGCCGCACAGGAACATGTGACGGTACTGGTGATCGGCCTCATCGTCTCGATCGCTCTCATGGGGCTTGCCGCCAACTTCGTCGCCAAGCTGCTGCACCGCTATCGCTGGATTTCCTATCTCGGCCTGATTGTCATCATCTATGTGGCACTCAACATGCTCTATCACGGCGTGATCGAAGTCTTGCCCTATATCAAGGCCTATCTGGGCTGAGCCGCCCCGCAGCAACGCCATTTGAAAGGCCCGGAAACGTAAAAGTTTCCGGGCCTTTTTTACGAGCTGACGAGCACGGCGAACTTCTTCAAAAAACCATTTCGACCAACCGGCAGGCACACCTCAAGAATCATCAGGTTCAACCGCTGCAACATCCGGGCAAGGCAGGGAAATCGTAATTTCTCGCCTATGGATTCTGGCAATTGAGGTCAGCCACAAGCAAGCCTAGGGAGCTAGTAATAAGTCATAATAATAAAAAGAAAGGTAAAGCTGCCAATGGCTTATGACTGGAGCGGCGGTCGTACCCGCCGCCTTCGAAGGATGAAACTCGGCGTTGTCGCAAGCTCCCTCATCCTTCTCGCGCTGCTGGCGTCGCTCGTTCTCGTCTGAACGCGCCGCAAGCGCAGACCAACACTGACCGGCGGCATGGCAAGGTTTCATAACCGCCCTGCCGCCGCTCCTTTAAGGGCAGCCGTCGGCGATCAGGACTTCTTCTTTTCCACGCAATGAACCGGCTTCTTCATCTCGGGATCGGCCATCAGATCGTATAGATCGGCCTCATCACCCTTCGACCACCAGACATGGACGCCGCCCTGATATCTAGCCCCTGAGCCTGAAATGACATTTGCGGCAACGATGACGCCATCCTTCAGTCCCAGCCGCACGAGGCTGATGTCGCCGGCATTGAAATAGACTGCCTCCACCGTGTCGGCGGCGCATTGATAGACAGTCTCGACCTTCTCGATCGTCGTGTCCTTCGGAAGCGGAATCATCAGATCATCCGCTAGGGCGGCGGAAGCGACCGGCGACGACAAGATTGCAAGACACGTGACGGCGATGGATTTTTTCATGATGACCCTTTCCTGATCCGGTCGAAACATAAGGTCACGACAGCAAAGCCAAAATTGGGCGGACCATTCCTGGCCTTTTGGAATTTGCGGCAACATGAATGACGGGAGACATACCGCAGCTTATCGACGACGCCCGTCAGTTCGTGCCGGAAGACACCCCCGGTGCCCTTATCGATACATCCAATAAGCGACACCAAGAATCACCGCCCACATCATCAATGATATGGCCAGCACCGCGAGATAGTTTCGAAATCGTCTGGTCATCCGCCCACATTGCCGGTCGGCCGTCACGGGACAGCTCTCACCGTTGAATTGCTGGATGCGGGTCGAACCGCAGGATCAACTCTTTCTACCAAGATACTGAATCACGGACTATTCACAGATTTTACCCGCCCGAAAACGGGGTTGCCCAAGGGCCCGGATGTCCCTCCCCGCCACGCCTGACCATTGGGGGCATTGCCCCACCTCTGTCCCGTCTGGCGATGGACGGCGCGTGAACACAACCCCGCCATTGCCGGCAGGGTTTGCAAAAGAGATAAAGGCGCACAACTCCGGAGGAAGTTCAAACACGCCCTCCCCGGCTGAAACGGTATCCCGCCTGCCGATATGATTTTGGAATCAGTCTGATGGTCGGGCGACGGCAGTCCGCCGCCGCCCTGCCCCATATCAGCTCTTCAGCGCCGTGTTACACAGGCTCCAGTAGCCGCCGCCCTTCTGGATCCACTTCAGATCGCCGAGCGTGCCGTCATCCTTGTTCTTGTGATAGGAGTCGACACAGGTCTTCAGGCGAGCCTTGCCGGGCGTCTCGCTTGAATATTTCTTATCGACAGCACTCGGGAAAGCGACGCCCTTCGGGGCCTTTGTCGTCGCTTTTGCGGGTTCCTTGTCTGTGGTGGCCGCGACCTGCTTATCGTCAGCCGCATCCTCGGCCGCCGCCTCACTGCCGCAGAACTTGGCGCGATAGTCGTTCCACTTGACGTCCTTGGCCGACCCGTCGGCTTTCGCCGCCTGATATTTCACGCTGCACTCCTTCATGGTGAGTGCGGCTGCGGGGGAGACGAACGCTGCCGATGCCAGCAGCGCAAAGGATGAGAGAATGACAACCCTGTTAAACATTGAAGACTCCCGTTTGCATGATTGCCGGCCGACTATCCGACCGGATTTTCCGCTTGTCAACGAGCAGTGCGGGAAGGACGCAAAGTCGAATTGACGGGAAATGAAACCTGCTCACGCGACACGGCATCGTCCTGGTGAAGACGGCGTCATGCCGCCTCACATTTTGCGCGTGGACGCGTAATGACCAACAGCCCAGGAAGCAGCCGGTCCAATCCCGCCGCTCCACCTTTCCGCCAATCTCGAAGAATCACGTATTCGTGTGACGTCAACCCTCTCACGGAACGAATTTCCTAAATTTTCGTTAGCATCCCGAACGAATAACGAGGATTTATCGATGTTGAGGATGCCGAAGACTATCTCCGCACTCGCTCTTGGCGTCGCATTATCTGGCGCTTCCGTCATACCAGCCCATGCGCTGAGCCTCATACAGCCGGCGTATGAACCGCCGGAACAGGCGCAGAATTCGAACCAGCACAGCTACCCCGCATCCGCCTTCGCCGCGGGAAAGGGTGAGGAAGCCACCTCCAATGGTTACGCCCTGTCGCAGGCGGAGATAAACCATGTCAAATGGTGTGCGGCGCGATACACGTCCTACCATCCGACCGACAACAGCTATATGGCCCCTGCAGGGACACGCACGCAGTGTCTTTCCCCCTATTGATCCGACTTAGAGAACAGCGATTTTAAATGGTGGGTGGCACCCAACACGTTTGCGGCAAACGCATATCTGTCTGATCACTCGTCTTCCGGTATGAAGCCGCCGATCTGGCGCTTCCAGAGCCGCGCAAACAGCCCGTCCCGCTCGACCAGTTCCTCCGGCCGCCCCTCTTCGACGATTCGGCCGTGATCCAGCACGATGATCCGATCCATTCTCGCGATGGTCGACAGGCGGTGCGCGATCGCGATCACCGTTTTGCCTTCCATCACCAGGTTGAGCTTTTCCTGAATGGCGGCTTCGGATTCGCTATCCAGCGCAGATGTCGCTTCGTCGAGGATCAGAATGGGTGCATCTTTCAAAAGCACGCGGGCAATGGCGACCCGCTGGCGCTGTCCGCCGGAAAGCTTGATGCCGCGGTCCCCGACAAACGCCTGATATCCCTTGCGCCCCTCGCTATCAGCGAGGTCGGCGATAAAACCATCCGCCTTCGCAACTTTCGCCACCTGCTCGATATCCTCGAGCGTCGCCTCCGGTCGGCCGTAGCGGATATTGTCGCCGACGGAACGATGCAGCAACGCAACGTCCTGCGCAATCACCCCGATATTGCGGCGCAGGCTCGTCTGTGAGACATCGCGGAGATCCTGACCGTCGATGCGAATGGCACCATCCTGAATGTCGTAAAACCGCAGGAGCAGATTGACCAGCGTCGTTTTTCCCGCGCCGGAAAGGCCCACGAGCCCGACCTTCTCTCCCCCGCGCACCGTCAGCGACAGGTCGTCAATCACCGGCTTTCCAGCCTTGTAGGCAAAGCGGATATGGTCGAAATTTATATCCCCGCTCGAAACACTCAGTTCCGCCGCGCCTGCCCTGTCAATAATGGTCGGCGGCGTCGTCATGACAGGCATGGCATCCTTGATCGTGCCGATCGCCTGGAATATCTGCTGGCCCATTTGCAGGAAGGTGAATGTGTGACCCGACAGCCGCTGCAATATATAGACGGCGCCGACAAATTCTCCGACCGTGATGAAGCCCTTCACCAGACCGGAAAAACCCACCGACAGGATTGCCAGCCATAACGCCATGTTGAGCGCCACGACAACCAGTTCGGACGCGCGGTAGACACGCTGCTCCCTGTGCTGCGTCTGCACCGCCTTGTTCAGGATACGGCGGATTGCGCCCGCCTCGCTGTCTTCAGCGGCAAATTGCTTGATCATCTGCATATTGCTGTAGAGATCGGTGATCGCACCCGAGACAAGGCTCTTCTGTTTGGCCGAACGACGCGACCGCTCCGTGAAGACGGGAGCCAGTTTAACGGCGAGCCCCACATTCAGCACGATCCAGATGAACACCGGCAGCGCCAGCTGCCAGGACAAGGCGGCAAGGAGCGCAAGAGAGCCGACCATCTGCAGCAGGAAGCGCGGTCCAGTCTGGAAGGCATTGATGATCTGCTGCTGAACCGCCGACGAGACCTGCGAAAGACGCGAGGCGACCTGCCCGGCATAAAGCTCATGGAAAAATGCGAGATCCTGCCGCTCCACGGCCTTGTGGCCCTGCCACTGGATGGCCGCCGGCATCGCAATGCCCAGTGTGTGCGAATTGAGGGTATTGAGAAGAAACGACGCTATCGGCATGGCAGGGAAGATCAACAGTCCGAGGACCGCGAGCAGCCGCCATTCATGACGCAGGAAAACCTCCGCGCCATGCGCCGTCACGCCATCGACGATGACGGACAATCCCCAGATGATGGAGAGATTGATGGCTTCCACCGCCATGGACGACAAGGCGAGAGCAATGAGGACGCCACGAAACATCGAAATGAAATGCAGCAGCACCGCCACGGGGCCTTTCGACGGCAACGGGCGGAAGGGAATCTCGAGTGGCCGTATCAATGTCTCGAAAGGGCGAAAAATCGTATCTGAAATCGACATGGGCCTCTCGGATCACAGCTTGGTATCGACGGGGAGGAATCAGTTACGCGCCCGGCATGGAACCATGACCGGCCTTTGACCTCAATTGCAAAGAATGGCGGACGCCGCCTTCGCGGCAAAGCGCTCAAACATGGTGTCGAATCTACAGATGACGCCATGACGGCCTGGTGGCCGAGATTCCGATGCAGATTATCGGCAGGCTCGACAGGCAAGATGATTGCGGGCGAACACCGTTTCGCTTCTGCACAGGCGAGGCAAAACGCTGTGAAATCCGCGCTTAATCGACGTCATTGATTTTATGGGGAGAATAGCTGGAGCGGGTAGCGGGAATCGAACCCGCGTATTCAGCTTGGAAGGCTGCTGCTCTACCATTGAGCTATACCCGCGGTGGTGATTTCGATCCGTGCAGAATGGTGGAGGGAGTTGGATTTGAACCAACGTAGGCGTAGCCAACGGATTTACAGTCCGTCCCCTTTAACCACTCGGGCATCCCTCCAGCGTTCTGCTAGGATCGAGCTACCAAGCTCTTTAAGATTTCGCTGCGGCGAAGCGCCGTTGCGTCGTCTGTGGCGCGTATATGACGGCCTCGTTCGTTTCTGTCAACACGCCCTTTCACGAATTTTCGGGAAAAAATTCAAACATCTTTACAGCCCTGTGGATTATCGCGGGGGCTGGTGCGCGCCTCTTTGCGGAGATATAAGGCGCCATGAGCAAAGACGATCCCAACAACAAATCCACCCGCGATACGCACTACGCCACCCTGCGCCGCGCCGTACGCGACGCCAAGCGCGAAAGGGGCGAAATCCCCACTCCGCCGCAGCAGAGGCGCAGGAACCGCGATGCGGACGACTGGAAGCCGCCGCAGCTTGCACCGGATCAGGTGCATCTTTACGGCCTGCATACCGTGCGCGCCGCTCTCGCCAATCCCGAACGGCAGATCGTCAAGCTCTCCGTCACCCAGAATGCCCTTGCGCGTCTGGATATCGGTGAGGCGGACGCCCAGCCCTTCCCGGTCGAGATGGTTTCCCCGCAGGATATCGACAAGGTGCTCGGCCCCGAGGCGATCCATCAGGGCGTGATGCTGGAAACGAAGCCACTGCCGGTCAAGAGGCTAGGCGCGCTGAAGGACAGCCCGCTCGTCCTCGTGCTCGATCAGGTCACCGATCCACACAATGTCGGCGCCATCATGCGCTCGGCGGTTGCCTTCAACGCCGGTGCCGTCATCACCACAATGCGCCATAGTCCGACCGAGTCAGGCGTATTGGCAAAATCCGCCTCCGGCGCGCTGGAACTCATTCCCTATATCCAGGTCACCAATCTGGCCGATGCTCTGGGCGAGCTGCACAAGCTCGGCTTCTTTTCGGTTGGGCTGGATTCGGAAGGTCCCGCCCCCATCGAACAGACCTTCAGCGGCGCAAAAGTCGCGCTGGTGCTGGGAGCCGAAGGCAAGGGCCTGCGCCAGAAGACTCGCGAAACGGTCTCGGCGCTCGCCCGTCTCGATATGCCCGGCGAGATCAAATCGCTTAACGTGTCGAATGCGGCGGCCATCGCCCTTTACGCAACGCAGCAATTTCTGGGCAAAGCGTCGTCCTGACGCTTTCCCTTCCTTGCGAAATCCCAAAGCGCAACGCATGCTGCGCTTTTTCGCAAGGAGCAAATTTCAACATGACCGAGCAGACCATCAAACCGACCGGCGAGCTGACGCTCAGGACACTTGCCATGCCGGCCGACGCCAATCCCGCCGGTGATATTTTCGGCGGCTGGGTCATGTCGCAGATGGACTTGGCGAGCGGCATCCGCGCAGCGGAACGCTCGCGCTGTCGCGTGGTCACGGCGGCGGTCAAGGAAATGGCTTTCGAACTGCCGGTGAAGATCGGCGATACTTTGTCCATCTATACCGATATTGCCCGCGTCGGCCGCACCTCCATCACATTGACGGTTGAGGCCTGGGCACAGCGCTCGCGTTTCGACAAGCTGGAAAAGGTCACCGCTGGCACCTTCATCATGGTGGCGATGGACGAAAACGGGCAGCCGACGCCCATTCCCCCGGCGGAGTAGGCACGATGGAGGCCGCCGTCAACGCCGCGGAAGCCTATTCGCACATCCGTGCCGTCATGGGCATGGTGGTCGGCCTCAGCCTCGCCCGCCTGCTGACCGGCCTTGCCGGTTTCGTGCAACATCCAAAGAAGGAACGCATCTATCCGCTGCATCTCGGCTGGGTGGCGTTCCTGTTTCTGATGCTGGTGCATTTCTGGTGGTGGGAGCACCGGCTTTCCGCCACCGGCCACGTGCTGGGCTTCGGCGCCTTCCTGTTCCTTATCCTGTTCTGCTCGCTGTTTTATTTCCTCTGCGTGCTGCTGTTTCCCACCGACATGAAGGAATATAAAGGATATGAGGATTACTTCTTTTCCCGCAAAAGCTGGTTCTTCGGTTTTCTGGCAGCGCTTTTCGTCACCGATGTCGGTGACACGCTGCTGAAGGGACAGGACTACCTCGCCACGCTCGGCCCGGAATATCTCATCCGTACAACCATTTACGTCGTTCTTTTCACGTCCGCCGCCTTCATCGGCAACCGCCGCTTCCACCGGTTCCTGGTGGTCTTCGCGCTGATCTATCAGATCGCCTGGATTTTCCGCACCTACGACCTGTTGGCCTGAAGACCGCAACGCCCTGATGCCGTCATTGTGTCGCGGTGACATTTAGCCGCGACTATGGCATTCCGGCCGTATGGGACATATTCGCAGGATCATGCAGGACAGAAGCTCGGCGGGCGCCATCGCCACGCTGGCCGTCCTGCTTTTCCTCCTGCAGGGTCTCGCCAATGGCCTGACCAGCGGCAACATGGCCATGGCCGCGCTTGCGACGGATGAGGTCATCTGTTTAAGCCACATGCCGGAAGGGCCCGCAAAGCAGGACCCGGCAGGCAAAATTGCCGCCGACTGCTGCGGAACGCTGTGCCGGCTGGCATCGGCCACCATAGCCACCCTTCCGGTTACGCCTGTCGAACGCGCAGACAGGGTCGTTACGACGGACGAAGTTGCCTTTTTGAACTTCGACGCGGCATTGCCGCCCTCGCCGCCGAACCTGGAATCACGCCCACGCGCACCGCCCACCCCTCCGCAAAACTGAAACAATCCCGGCCTGCCGGAAATCACTCTTCTTGCGGAGACATCCATGTCCGTTACGACCTCTTTTGAGGGCGAGCGCGCGCCTGCGCATTCCTCGTCCATCAATCTTTACCGCGCCGTGTGGCGCTGGCATTTCTATGCCGGTCTCTTCGTCCTGCCCTTCATGATATCGCTCGCCGTCACCGGCGCCCTTTATCTCTTCCGGGACGAATTCGATAACCTCATCCATTCGGATTTGAAGCGGATAGAGATGGTGCAAGACGCACCGAAAGCGCTTCCTTCCGAAATTGTTGCCGCTGCACTTGCTGCGGTTCCCGGCACCGCCGTCAAATATACGACCCCGGCCGATCCGGGTGCCTCGACGGAAATCACCGTCAATACGACGGATGGCAAGCGCGCCGTCTACGTCAATCCCCATACGGCTGAGGTTGCCGGCTCCCTGCCGGATCGCGGCACCGTCATGTGGACGATCCGCTATCTCCACAGCCTGAAATATTTCGGCACCTATGCCCGCTATCTGATCGAGATCGCCGCCGGCTGGTCGATCCTTCTCGTCGCCACCGGCATCTATCTCTGGTGGCCGCGAAAACAGACGGGCGGTGTCGTCACGGTGCGCGGCACGCCGAAAAAGCGGGTCTTCTGGCGCGATACCCATGCCGTCACCGGCATCTTCGTCGGCTTTTTCATCGTCTTCCTCGCCGTCACCGGCATGCCATGGTCGGGCGTGTGGGGCGCAAAGGTCAATGAATGGGCGAATGGCAGCAATTTCGGATATCCGGCCGGCGTGCGCACCGATGTTCCGATGTCCGGTGACCATCTCGATCACGTGGCCAAAACAAGCTGGTCGCTGGAGCAGGCAAAAATCCCCGAATCCATTGCGTCCACCATCGGCCAACCGATCGGGATCGATGCAGCCATTGCGCGTTTCGACGGCTTGGGCCTCGCTGCCGGTTACGCCGTCTCCCTTCCCATCAAATCGTCCGGTGTCTATAGCGGCTCCGCCTATCCTGACGATCTGACGAAGCAACGCGTCGTCCACCTCGACCAATATAGCGGTGAGCCGCTGATCGATATGAGCTACGCCGATTACGGCCCGCTCGGCAAGGCGCTGGAATGGGGCATCAACGTGCATCTGGGCCAGCAATATGGCCTCGCCAATCAGATCGTCCTCGTGATGGCCTGCATCGGCATCGTGCTGCTTGCCATGTCAGCCGGCATCATGTGGTGGAAACGCCGCCCGAAAGGCTCGCTCGGTGTACCACCTTTGCCGCAGGAAAAACGTGCGCTGCGCGGCCTCATCGCCCTGCTCGCCATTGGCGGCCTCATGTTCCCGCTGGTGGGCGCAAGCCTGCTGGTGATGCTGGCGCTGGATCTGATAGTACAGTCTCGCCAGAGAAGGCGTGCCGTTTAAAACGGCGTGCTCTAAAATGGAAACAGCCGGGCGAAAATCCCGGCTGTCACCCTCGATATCAAGGAAAGCCCGACTTAGAACATCGTATTGTTGTTCGCCGCCGTTTCCGGCACCGGCTGGATCACGTCCCAATGTTCGGTGATCTTGCCATCGGTGACACGGAAGATATCGACGATAGCCCTGCCGCGATCGCTTTCATTTTCCGTCGAATGGATGTGCAGATAGACCAGATCGCCATCCGTGGCGCTGCGAACGATACGCGCTTTCGACTGCGGATTCTCCTTGAAGAAGCCGGTGAAGTAGTTGACGAACGGCGCCTTGCCGTCCGGCACCATCGGGTTATGCTGCTTGTAGCTGTCGACGAGGACGGCGGCGCCTTTGTCTACCTCATGCTTGTTGAAGACCGTGTCATAAAACTCGATCACCAGTTTGCGGTTGGCTTCTTCCTGCGCGAAATCCCGTGTTGCGGTTTGCGCAAGTACAGGCGCGGCCGCCAAAGCGGGCACGAGGGCGAAAGCGGCGATGGCAAGACGGCGTGTTACGAAATTCATGGATGATACCTCTCAATAACCGACGGTGAAACGCTGGCGGGAATGCTGCGGCTTCTCGATTTCATCGACAAGCGCGATCGCATAGTCTTCGAAGGAAATACGGCTGCCCTCATCATTGCTGAGCAGGCTGTCCTTGCCGATGCGGAATTTTCCGGTTCTTTCCCCCGGCACGAATTCGGCTGAAGGCGACAGGAAGGTCCAGTCGAGCTGTTTTTCCTGTTTCAGCAGATCAAGAAACTCCGCGCCCTTGGTAGCCTCAGCCTTGTAGGCGGCCGGGAAATCCGGCAGGTCGACCACGCGCTGGCCGGGCGCGATTTCAAGGCTGCCGGCACCGCCGACCACGAGATAACGCTGAACGCCGGAAGCGCGCACGGCCTCGATGAGCTTCAAGGGATCGCTGGCAGTGAAGTGCACCGAGCTTATCACGGCATCGTGACCCTTCAGCAGCTCCGAAAGCGCTGCCTGATCGAAAACATCGCCCTTCTTGGCCACCACATTCGGCAGGCTGGCGATCTTTTCAGGAGCGCGGGCAATCGCCGTTACCTGATGCCCCCGGTCGGAAAGTTCCTTCAAAATGCGGGAGCCGGCATTGCCGGAAGCGCCGACGAGCGCGATTTTAGCCATGGCTTCTGTCCTTTCGTCACTATCGTTATAGGTCTAAATAATAGACCGCGAAAGAGAGCTATGATATCGCAACCATAGCCGCAAGAAGTCAGCGGCGGCTGATCTGGTCACATGGCGATGACCTTGATGGGTGAAAAAGGGCAAGGGGTAAGAACAGTGACGGATACGAAAACAAAGGAAATCTTCACCTTCGAGCAACCCTGCCCGATCCGGGACGTACTGGATCGCATCGGCGATCAATGGAGCCTTTTGGTTCTGGAAGCGCTACAGGGCGGCGTGCTTCGCTTCAACGAACTGAACCGCAGGATCGACGATATTTCCAAGCAGATGCTGTCGCGCACGCTGAAGCGGCTGGAAGAGGATGGCTTCATCCGCCGCACGCTTTATGCCGAGGTGCCGCCGCGCGTGGAATATGAACTGACCAATCTCGGCCGTTCGTTTCTGGTGCCGATGCAATTGCTGGTGCAATGGGCGGACGAGAACCATGTCCGCATCTGCAAGGCCCGCCTGCAATATTCCGAAAACGACAATCGCGGCTGACCGTAAGCAGGCCGCGTCTATCCCAGCCGATAAACCTTGCAGACCAGCCCTTCCGGCTGACGATAGGTCGTGAAGCCCATGGCCTCATAATAATGCTGCCCGAGCATGTTGTCCGCGCCGATGCTGGCATCGATATTCTGAAGGCCCCGCGCCTCCGCCGCCTTGCGCGTTGCCGCAAAGAGGGCGGATCCCACGCCTCTTCGCGCCGCCTGCGGGCTGACATGGGTGCCGATGATGCCCCAGCCTTCCGCCACGCCATAGGGATTGTCCTCCCGCGCATAACGCAGTGACTGGAAGCCCAGAATACGTCCGTCATCGTCCTCGGCAACCGAGCATTCGATACGGTCGGCGTGCTGGATGTAATTCTCCAGCACCGCCGTGATATCCGTCGGTGCTTTTCTGAGGCCGGCCGAGAATATCTCGTTCTGCACCGCCGCCATTCCCATTGCATCGTCAACTTGTGCAGGCCGTATTTTCATCGGTACATCACCTCATATCCGCTGCGACTGGTTCCGGACCGGCAGAGCGCCAGCCTCTCCCGTCCGTCTTCAGGACCGGAAAATGAAGGATGCACCGAAAGCGATCAGCGCAAAACCGATCACATGATTGATGGTGATGCTTTCCTTCAGCCAGAAGATCGAAAACAGCGCGAAGACCGCAAGCGTGATGACCTCTTGAATGGTCTTGAGCTGCGCGGTGGAATAGACCTCCGAACCGATGCGGTTCGCGGGAACGGCAAGCACATATTCGAAGAAGGCGATGCCCCAGCTGGCGACAACCGCCAGGAAGAGCGCGCTGCCCTTGTGCTTCAGGTGGCCGTACCAGGCGAAGGTCATGAAAACATTGGAGGCGATAAGCATCAGGACAGGCCAGATATGGGCAGGGCTGATTGAAAACGGCATGATGGGTCCTGGAAAAAAGGGAAGGATGTCAGGAAATGCGGCAGGAGGAGGCAGTCAGAAGGGAACCCTCATTCTGCCCGTATGGATTTGCTCTAGCGCATCCGCCTGAAAACCGGAATCGATTTTCTACGGATTTGAGCAAAGCTGTTTTCAGCCGCTACGCAACGCATCCGGCCGAATTTTGTTCCACACGCTTCGTTTCCTTTTTGTACTCATTTTTTCACCGCATCCCCTTCCCTTTATGCGTGACTCCCTCCATATTTCGCGCATGGCCAGATCACCGAAAAAGTCCACCTCCTCGCCCTCAGGCTTCGAGGAAGCTCCGCAATCGTCATTCGAAGGTGCGCCGCTCAGCGGCAGCGTCGCCGATTGGGTGAAACAGCTTGAGGCGGAAGCCGAGGCGGGCTCGGTGGAAACCCAGCGCGAAATCGCCTCGAAAGCGGGCAAGCACCGCAAGAAGATCGAGATCGAGGCCCGCAAGGAAGCGGAAAAGGCAGCCTCCAGGACGGCGAAGAACACCACCGCGTCCAAAACTGCGCGCGGCGTATCCATCGGCGCGTCGAGCGATCCGAAAACCCGCGCCGCCGCCGGCCTCAACCCGGTGGCAGGCATGGATGTGTCGCTGGAAGAAGCCGCCAATCTCGCCCCGGGCGCCGTCACCGCCACGGTGGATGCGCTGTCGAAGCTAATCGAGAGCGGCAATCCGCTGTTCAAGGACGGCAAGCTATGGACGCCGCACCGCCCGGCCCGGCCGCCGAAATCAGAAGGCGGCGTCGCGATCCGCATGGCTTCGGACTACCTGCCCGCCGGTGACCAGCCGACCGCCATTGCCGACCTTGTTGAAGGCATCGATTCCGGTGAGCGCAGCCAGGTGCTGCTCGGCGTCACGGGATCGGGCAAGACTTTCACCATGGCCAAGGTCATTGAAGCGACGCAGCGCCCGGCCGTCATCCTTGCCCCCAACAAGACGCTGGCCGCGCAGCTCTATTCGGAGTTCAAGAACTTCTTCCCCGACAATGCGGTGGAATATTTCGTCTCCTACTACGATTATTACCAGCCGGAAGCCTATGTGCCGCGCTCCGACACCTTCATCGAGAAGGAATCTTCGATCAACGAACAGATCGACCGGATGCGCCACTCCGCTACCCGCTCGCTGCTGGAACGCGATGACTGCATCATCGTCGCCTCGGTCTCCTGCATCTACGGTATCGGTTCGGTCGAGACCTATACGGCGATGACCTTCCAGATGCAGGTGGGCGACCGGCTGGACCAGCGCCAGCTTCTGGCCGACCTCGTGGCCCAGCAATACAAACGCCGCGACATGGATTTCCAGCGCGGTTCTTTCCGTGTGCGCGGCGATACCATCGAAATCTTCCCGGCCCACCTTGAGGACGCCGCCTGGCGCATCTCGATGTTCGGCGACGAGATTGATTCCATCACCGAATTCGACCCGCTGACCGGCCAGAAGACCGGCGACCTGCAATCCGTCAAGATTTACGCCAATTCGCACTATGTCACGCCGCGTCCGACGCTGAACGGCGCGATCAAGTCGATCAAGGAAGAGCTGAAGGGCCGCCTCGCCGAGCTGGAAAAGGCCGGCCGCCTTCTCGAAGCCCAGCGGCTGGAGCAGCGCACCCGCTACGACATCGAGATGCTGGAAGCGACCGGCTCCTGCGCCGGCATCGAGAACTATTCGCGTTACCTGACCGGCCGCAATCCCGGTGAACCGCCGCCGACCCTGTTCGAATATATCCCTGATAACGCCCTCCTCTTCATCGACGAAAGCCACGTTTCCGTCAGCCAGATCGGCGGCATGTATCGCGGCGACTTCAGGCGCAAGGCGACGCTGGCCGAATATGGCTTCCGCCTGCCCTCCTGCATGGACAACCGGCCGCTGCGCTTCGAGGAATGGGATGCGATGCGCCCGCTCACCGTGGCGGTGTCCGCCACCCCCGGCTCATGGGAGATGGAACAGGCCGGCGGCGTCTTTGCCGAGCAGGTCATCCGCCCGACCGGCCTCATCGATCCGCCGGTGGAAGTGCGCTCGGCCCGCAGCCAGGTCGACGACGTTCTCGGCGAAATCCGTGAGACCGCCGCCAAGGGCTATCGCACGCTCTGCACCGTGCTGACCAAACGCATGGCCGAGGACCTGACCGAATATCTGCACGAACAGGGTGTTCGCGTCCGTTACATGCACTCTGACATCGACACGCTGGAGCGTATCGAAATCATCCGCGACCTGCGCCTTGGCGCTTTCGACGTGCTTGTCGGTATCAACCTGCTGCGCGAAGGCCTCGACATTCCCGAATGCGGTTTCGTGGCCATCCTCGACGCCGACAAGGAAGGCTTCCTGCGCTCGGAAACATCACTGATCCAGACCATCGGCCGCGCCGCGCGTAACGTCGACGGCAAGGTCATCCTTTATGCCGACAATATCACCGGCTCGATGAAGCGGGCGATGGAAGAAACCTCCCGCCGCCGCGAAAAGCAGATGGCCTATAACGCCGAACACGGTATCACGCCGGAATCGGTCAAGGCGAAGATCTCCGATATTCTTGATTCAGTTTATGAGCGCGATCACGTAAGGGCCGATATTTCTGGCACTTCCGGCAAGGGCTTCGCCGATGGCGGCCATCTGGTCGGCAACAATCTGCAGGCCCATCTCAACGCGCTGGAAAAATCCATGCGCGATGCCGCCGCCGACCTCGATTTCGAAAAGGCCGCCCGCCTGCGCGACGAAATCAAGCGCCTCAAGGCCGCCGAATTGGCCACCATGGACGACCCCATGGCCAAGGAAGAAGCCCGCGCTGTTGAAGGCGGCGGAAAAAACAACAGACGCAGCCGCTTGCCGATCTCATCCCCAGAGGGGGGCGAGCCACACGCCGCAACCTCCCTCTTCGCCAAACCCGCACTGGACGAGATGGGTCCGGGCTCGGACGCTGGAAAGCCGCTGTTCCGCAGAAACTCGCTGGACGAAATGACAGTCGGCAGAACCGAAAAACCGGTGCGCGGCACCGTTCCCGACAAACCGGAAACCGAGCCCGGCAAACGTTTCTCACCGCTGCTGGAAGGCCAGCCGGAGCGTACGACGGACGATCCAAGACCGCTTGTACGGGGCAAGATCGGCGCTGGTTCCTACGAGGATGCCGGTGAGCAGAAGCGCAAAAGCCGGACGAAGGGAAAGACCGGCCGTCCCGGCCGCTGATGCGCAACGACCAATCAGGCGGGGGCGATAAATTTGCCCCCGCTTCAGCGTTGTGCCTGGCAGAACAGCTTCCGATCATGTCCGGAGCGCTTCCAATATAGGTTCGCGGCCGCTTTACGTCCGGAAATGCGTAAAAAAGACAAAGCACGTCCGGCGAATCCGTTTAACCGGATACGTTCTAACCTTCACAACGGCTGACCCGCGTCGCAATCTGTGCCGCCCCAAACACCTTCACCAGATCCGCATCGAGGGACATCGGGATGTAGTCCTCATTTTCCGCAGGCCTGATATAAGTCGAGAAATAGATCGGCCCACTTGGCAGAGTGCCGGCGACGCAGACCCGCAATATCTCTATCTCCGTGCTGCCGCGGATGCGCGGCCCCTCAATGCGCGAGCGGCGCACTTTCACCTGTAATGCGGTGAGCCTTGCAATATCCTCAGGCTTTATTCTCCACACGCTGGTGCCCCATCCGGCCCGGTGTTTTACGTTGAACCGTGCGCGGTCAGCCTCAGCCATGTTTTCTTCGATCAGCCCAAATGTTTCGACAGTCTTGTCCTTCACCCCATCGGTGGTGCTACGGATGATCATAACCGCATCGCCGGCGCGTAATGAAAGGAAGGTGGGAAGCTGCAAGCCCACCCGGACATGCTCGAAATTCATCGTCAGAAAATCGAGCCGCATCAGCTTGGGAATACTGGAAATCGGCGTGGTCATGCAGCCGGAGAGGAAAACGAGCAAAATAAGCAATGGTTTGAAACGCGATAATGTCAATGTCATCATGAAACCCTGGAGACTGTGGCGCGATATGAACGGCTGCCGCATCCAGGTTTCCGAAGCTGAAGCCATTAGACCGCCCGCAAACTTGCAAGGAGAGCATTACCGCAACATTATGCCCAGACCACGCGGTTCCCGCGAATGTTGATTATCTTCTGGAAATGGCGGCAGGGAGAACGGCATGCATCAAAAAAATCTGGCGGCCTTCTGCCTTTTGCTTTCCTGGGGACCAGCCTTCTCCGGCCAGATCGAGGATGCCACCTTCCACAGCGCCGCCCTCAACGCGCCGCTTCCCGTCAACATCTACCGCCCGGACGGCACGCCGCCCGAAAACGGCTGGCCGGTGCTTTATCTCCTGCATGGCCATGATGGCGATCAGAACAGTTGGCGTGATCTCGGCAATATCGAAAAGACGCTCGACACGCTCATCGAAGCAGGCGCCATCCGCCCGCTGGTGGTCGTCATGCCCGGTGTCGAAAACAGCTGGTACGTCGATTCCGCCGCCATCGGTGGTCCCGGCGACTATGAAACGGCCCTGACCGGCGATCTGCGCCACCAGATCGAAAAAAACCTGCCGGTGCGCAAGGATCGTGAAGGCCGCGCCATTGCCGGCCTCTCCATGGGCGGTTTCGGCGCGTTGCATCTCGCCTATGGTCACGAAGACCTCTATGGCGCCGTCGCCAGCCTGTCTGGCGCAATCTGGCAGAACGTGCCCGCCTCCGATCTCGACAAGACGCCCGCCGAACTGAAGCTCATTCAGGACAGCGCCTTCTTCCACCGCATCGACCCCACCACCGTCACCAGCGGCATCGTGTTGCCTTCCACCGGCGATCATTTTTCCGGCGCCTTCGGCACGCCTTTCGATGCAAGGCTCTTTAATGAAAAGAACGTCTTCACCCTCGTCGCGCAGCATGTCGCCGAAAGCGAGGGTCTTCCCGCCACCTATCTGACCGTCGGCGACGATGACGGCTTCTTCCTCTGGCGCGGCGCCATCGCCCTGCATGAGACGCTACAGGCCGACAAGCGCAAATCCGAACTGCGGGTGACCGATGGCGATCACGTCTGGTCTGTGTGGAAGGTTTCGATCATCGACGCGCTGAAATTTATCGATAGCGAATGGGACAAGGCAGCGGATGTCGCGCAAGATTGAGGAACCCGCCTGTCTTCTTACTGCCGGATCAGCCTGATCATTTCCCAGCCCGCTTTTTTCCGGTTTTCACCGACGCGTTCAACGCCACGGCAGCCCGGATCAACGTTATCAGCGCTTCCTCATCCACCACATCCCCTTCGTGAAAATCGATTGCCCGCCGCATATTGCCCTCAAGGCTCGAATTGAACAGACCCGTCGGGTCAGCGAGTGAAGCACCCTTGGCGAAGGTCATCTTCACGGCGTTCCTGTAGGTTTCACCGGTGCACAGAATGCCCGCATGCGACCAGACTGGTACACCGCGCCATTTCACCTCCTCGATCACCTCCGGATCGGCCTTTTTGATCAGCGCTCGGACATGCGCGAGCGTATCGCCGCGCCAGTCGCCTAGTTCCGCAATTTTCCGATCGATGAAGGCCGATGGTGCTATATCCCCCGTATCTTTCTCCGCTGTCGTTTTGGCCATGACACTCTCCCGATTTCACTGCGCCGCGGCTGCCGGCCCGCCTCGCGACTGTTTCGTCTTTCAGCATAGACCAAATTTTCATGTCCTCCCACGCGGAACCAAATTCCCGCTTCACCGTTTCCTCCCCGAACGCAACGTTCAGCATACAAAGGGAAGAAACATCATGAAAATCAAGGTCATCGCGCTCGCTGCCGCGGCAGTGCTCTCTTCTTCTGTGGCTTTTGCCCAGACGGCCACCACCGCCCCCGCTGCCGGCGCGGATGCCGCTTTGTCCGGCCCGGGCATCACCATGGGCACCAAGGCCAACGGCCCGCTGAAGTTCGTTAATGTCCAGAAGACCGACCTCACCGCCTCCCAGCTCGACGGTCTCGACATCTACAATGCCCAGAACGAAAACATCGGCGAAATCGAAGATGTCGTCATCGGCGACGGCAAGTCGGTGATCGGCCTTGTGGCCAGCGTCGGCGGTTTCCTCGGCATAGACAAGAGCTACGTGGTGCTCGACCCGGCCTCCGTCGCGGTTCACAACGACAACGGCACCTGGAAGGCCTATGTCGACACAACCAAGGAAGCGCTGCAAAATGCGCCGAAGCTCGACTACGACAAGCTGGACGACTGATTACCCCTGCAGTCGCAAGCTTGCCCCCGCGATCCGTCATCGCGGGGGTTTTTCATGCGGTAAATTCCGGCCAGGCATCTGGCAATCCCATCGCACAGACCCTTGCCTGACAGCCCGCCTCTCGCCTATCTTCGGCTCGCAAATCACCAAGGATCCATGCGTGCCCGCCAAGACCATCTCCGCCCTCGCCACCAGCACCGTCATGATGTTGCTAAGCGCCGTTCCGTTGTCTGCGCAATCCACCGGCTGGAAACCCGCGGAGCAGATAAAAACATATGCCATCAGCGGTAATACCGGCGGTGCACTATACCAGTCGATCGGCGAACGCGGCCCGACCGCCGGGGTGCAGGCGATCGCCCACACGACCTTCAAGCTAACCTGGCGGCGGGATTATCGTCCGCAGCCAGATGGCGCCTGTGTTCTGGCCACAGCAAGGCCCAATCTCACCATTATCTACACCTGGCCGAAAGCACCGGCGCAATTACCATCCGCCGTTGCCGCCAGCTGGAGAACCTTCATTTCCGGCGTCGAAACCCATGAACGCGTCCATGGCGAACATATCCTCGACATGGTGCAAAAAATCGAGGCCTTCAGCACTGGCCTCCGGGCAGAAAACGATCCGAAATGCCAGAAGGTGCGCGTCGTTCTGCAGCAACGGCTGGGCGAGCTTTCCAACGAGCAGCGCCAGCGCGGCCGTGACTTCGACCGCGACGAGCTTTCCCCCGGCGGGCGGGTGCACAAGCTCATTCTCGCACTGGTCAACGGTCCCTGAAGAGCGATTATTCCGCCGCCTCGCCTTTCAGCAGCGGCTCGGAAAGCACCATGGTCTCCAGCTCATAGGAATAGCCCTCAAGCATCGTATAGGCCTGTTCGATTGCCTCGATCTGGGCTTCCGCATTGCGGATGGCTTCGGCGATCGACTGGCTGCGGGCGCGCAGCATGGAACTCAGCACATCGGTCTCCGGCTTGCGGCCGAGACGATCCATATGTTTGCGAACCCGCGTGCGGTGCCGTTCAAGTTCCAGAATATGGAAGCGGCTTTTGAGAATATCGTCGGTCAGCTTGCGGCGCATGGCGGCCACGGGATCAAAGCTTCCGGGCTCGCGCTCATCCAGAATGAACTCGTTGACCAGCGTTTCAAGCATCAGCAGGCCCTTCAAGTCCTTGGCATCGGCAAGCTGCGGGTCGTAACCTGTGTCATCGAACACCTTGCGGCGCACCGGATCCTTCAAAAGCTCGTAGGCCGTTTGCAGGCGGGCGAATTGATCCGCGTCGCCACCGCTGTCGGGATGGGCTGCCTTGGCAACCTTGCGATAAGCCGACTTGACCGCCGCCTCGTCGGCATCGCGCTCCACGCCAAGCAAAACATAGGGATCGATCACAAAAACACCTTCAAACGCAAACTGTTACCCGCATGCCTGATACCACCGTCACAAGACCTGCGGGCGGATCATAGGCCAAATCCACCCCGCGCGGCACCCCGCACCGGCGGTTAAACCGGCAAAGCCCACATAAAAGCCTCATGACGCGCCGCAGGACGACCGGCGGAAAAGCCCTTGATGCTGAAATTTGTCGGACCCAAGGCGACTATAATGACAGGCGGGACAAAATTGTGGAAAGCGGCAGCAAAACATGCCGCCACTCTGCGCACCGTCTTTATGGCAGCCGCCGTAAAACACTTTTGCGAAGGCGTAACGGGCACGTTTTCAGGAGGTTATGGTGGAAAATCACCAACGGGTGTAAGCTCGGCTTTTGGATCTGAAGGGAGGAATGATCCGATGCCGCAAACCATTACCCAGACCGTCACGGACTATGTGCACGCCATGGCCTATGCCGATGAGGGCCTGATGCGTGACGTTTTCGATCCCCGCGCCAGCATCGTCGGTACCTTCGAGGGCGAGACCGAATGGCTGTCTCTGGAGGACTTCGTTGACCAGATGCGAAAAACCGAACGCGGCCTTCCCGATCACGACCCCACGTTCGAAATCATCGGCATCGACAAGGAGGGCGACAGCGCCTCGGTGAAGCTGACGACAAGTTTCGATGGGATGGATTTTTACGAATACCTGTCCCTGCTGGAACACGAAGGCAACTGGTCGATCGTGCACAAGCTTTACCACATCAAGCGGTAGATGCGGACCGGAAGAGCAACAGAAGTGCGGGTGGGGACAGGTTCAAGCTATTGAAAATACTGGTGCCCCCGACAAGGTTCGAACTCGTGACCCCCTGATTACAAATCAGGTGCTCTACCAACTGAGCTACAAGGGCAATCCAGTGCCTTGCCAACTATCAGATTCTGATCTGGTGTAAAGCAAAAACTGATGACACGGCATCAGCGAATATCTTTTCCACATCACATGCGCTTAACGTCTCGAAGACCATCATCGCGGCAAAGGCCCGGAAAATAAGCGAAGTATTTACGCAGCGCCGGTAAGATGGCGATGAAACATAACCATTGCAGCGAGAAATACGCCTCAGATGCGCGCGAGCATACAGAAAATACAGCTGACAGGCACGATCGTCATCGCCGCGAGTTCAATTCTGCTGGCCACTCTCGCCGCGGTGCCAAGTGTCTCCAATTATCTGCGTTACCGCGCCAATGCCGCCCAGCTCACCCGTTTCGAAACAGCACTTCAGTCCGCATGGCTGATCTCGGCCGAGCGCGGCCCTGCAAACAATCTGATGGGCGCACCCGCCCCCGATCCGAAACTGGTCGAGGGGCTTGCAGCTGCACGCAAGGCGACGGATGACAAGCTGTCGGAGCTTGAAGTTTCCTTCACCGAGGAAATCAAGACGCAACCCGAACTGGCGAAATCACTGGCTGAAACCCGCCAGAAGCTCGCCCAATCCCGCGAAGCGGTGGATCGGGTTGCCGCGCTCCCTTCTTCCACGCGCAGCCAGAGCGCCATGTCCAACGCGATTTTATCGATGTTCAAGGCAGCCGATAGCGTCAACCTGCTGCGCGGCAAGGCGGCGCGCGCCGTCATCAAGGTCACGCCCGACGTGGCGATCGACATCGCGATGACCGGCACTGCCGGCGTAATGCGCGACAGGATTGGCAGACTCGGCTCCTATGTAGTGATGAGTCTGCGCGCAAACCGGCAGGATAAGCTGGGGTATCGCGCCAAGTTCGATAATGAAATGCAGGGCCTGCTGTCGCTGAAAGCCTCGCTGATCAACTACACCGCCGCCTACCTGTCGACGCCGGGACTGGACAAGGCGTTTCAGGATATGGAGACCTATTATTTCGGTCAGGCACTGCGTTACGCGCAGAATACGATCGTGATAGCCATGCCCTCCGCCCAGCCGAGCATTCTTGAATTCTCCAGGAACTACATTGCCGGCATGCGCTCGTCCGATACGCTGCGCGACCTCATTCTCTCCGAAACGCGGGCAAGACTCGAAAAAAGAAAGAACGAGGCTCTGGTCTTTGGTGGAGCATCCCTTCTTCTCGCCGCCATCGCGGTTCTGGTTCTGCTGCGTCTCACTTCCGTCTATAGAACGGCGTTGTTCCAGCCCATGCAATCCGTCCGGGCGCAGATCGCCGCGATCGCCGCCGGTGACCTTTCCGAAACCCGTTGTGAAGACAGGGTTGCCCCGGAAGTGAAGAAGATGTTCGAGGAACTTGATTTCCTGCGCGAGCAGCTTCGCCAGAAAGGCGAAATGGAGAACCAGCAGCGCGCGCTGGCCGAGCAGCTACGCACGCTCTCTGAAACCGATTCCTTGACGGGCGTCTTCAATCGCCGTGCGCTGGAAAAGGCCGTTCGTGCCATATTGAGCGGCGAGGAACAGTATCAGTCGCTCGGCGTGATGATTGTCGATATTGACCACTTCAAATCGATCAACGATCGTTATGGCCATGCCATGGGCGACCTCGCGCTGCAAAAGACGGCGGGGCTTTTGCGCAGCGCATTGCGCAAGAACGATATTCTGGCCCGTTACGGCGGTGAGGAATTCGTCGTCGTGCTCCAGGATGTCAGCCATGCCACCGCGACGGCAACCGCCGACCGCCTTCGCCGCCTGATCGAAGCCCAGATCATTGATGAGCAAAGCGGCTTGTCGCTGACCGCAAGCTTTGGCGTTGTGTGGCAGGAAGCGCGGGCGATAAGCAGCTGGGACGAGTTGATCGCAATCGCCGACGACCGGCTTTATGAAGCCAAACGCGCCGGCCGCAACCGCGTCTGGGCCACTTATTTCCCAAAGGTCGCCAACGGATAGATGCTGGCATGGATCAGCAAACTGCCGGCGGTTCTAGATCAAATCCAGCGTCATCACCACCGGGCAGTGATCGGAAGCCTTGGGGCGATCCCAGCCGGTGCGCGGATAACGCTCCACTTCCTGCCCCGGCGGAAAGATGGTGCGATACGGCTGGCCCGCCCGGATGATTTCAGGAGCCCTTGTCGCGTTGATTTCAGCCAGGCGCGGTGAAAGCCAGATATAATCCAGCTGGCACAGATGCTGCTCCTGCGGCCCGCGGGAATGATAGAGCGTCCAGCGATCCATGACATCACGGCGCAGCATCGGATTGGTAACGAAATCATCGGCGGTGAAGACATCGAGCGCGCTCCGCGCTTCCTCAATGGGCGTGAAGCCGTAGCCGTTGCGCCGGTCACCGGAAATCGCCACACGCTCCTGATAATCGTTCATATCGCCACAAATGGCGAAATTCTTGTTACGTGTATTGCCGACACCCCAGCGGTTTTCGATGATACGGCGCACGGCCATGGCTTCCGCCTCGCGGATCGGCATGGTGGCGAGCCGCGCATCGACCGGGTCGCGGGAATTGGTCATGGATTTGAAATGCGTGACGTAAAGCGTCAGCGGCTTGCCGCCGATCCGGAGGTCTATTTCCAGGCAATCCCGTTTGAAAATCTTGTCGTCGATCTGGTTAGTCGCAGCCAGCGCCGGATTGAAGAGATCGAGATTGCGATAGGTCAGCGCCGCATGGCTCTTGATGTCGACCACCTCGATTTTGTCACCATCACGGGTCTGCTCGCGCATGACGACGGCGACATCGATGCCGCGGCTGTCATTGCCCTCGACCAGATATTTCTGCAGGTAGCCATTGCCGACCATGCGGTAAAGATAGCCATATTCAAAGGCCTGCAACGCGGCCATGTTATCGACCTCCTGCAGGCAGAGAATATCCGCATCCGCGTCCGCTATGGCGAGCGCCGAAAGCTGGCGCGTATCGTCGGTAGAGGAGACTGTCCGCGCGCTTTCAAGCGCCTGATAGGTCGCCTCGTCCCTGATATCGAACAGCTGGATCGCCCTGTCGCGCCGTGTCTGGTTGCGAAACCCGGTGAAATCAAAACGGGTAAGAAGATTTTCGATATTGAAGGTGGCAAGCCGAAGCGACATGTTTCATTCCTGTTGCTGGAATAGGAGCTTAGCCGCTCCTGCCCCGCCTCGCCAATAGTTTAAAGACGCCAGGCCGCACGAATGGCAACCGGCAAACGGTCTCCGATGGCAACCGCTTCCCGCGAATAGGCCCTGAGCGCCTGCCCATCCGGCAGGTCAAGACGAAGAGCATAACGCTCCCCCTCGTAAAGGACCGAAGTGACGGTGCAACTGACACCCTCAGCGTCCCGCACCACATCCTGTGGCCGCACAAGAAAATCCGCCTGCGGCAAGTGCCTGCCGCTCTCCATCGCCGCCCGAAGCGCCGTCCAGTCAAGATCGCGCGAAACCCCTTCCGCTACCGGCAGGGTCAGGATCGCGCCCTGCCCCACCAGCGAACCGACCAGCCGTCCCTCCGGCCGCGCATAAAGCTCTGCCGGTGGCGCCACCTGCAGCAACCTGCCTTGCGACATGACGGCCACATCCGTCGCGAGCGCCATGGCCTCGGCCTGATCATGGGTGACATAGATCATCGTCGCGCCGGAGCGGATGTGGAACTCGCGAAACGTTTCCTCCATCTCCTGACGCAGATGCCGGTCGAGATTGGCGAGCGGTTCGTCGAGCAGCACCACATCAGGCTCGGTAACGAGGCAACGGGCCAGCGCCACGCGTTGCCGCTGGCCACCGGACAATTCAGCGGGGCGGCGATCCGCGAAACTTTCGAGACGCACGGCCGCCAGCGCCTGGCGCACCTTCTCGCGATATTTCTCACCGGAAATGCCGCGCACCTTGAGGGGATAACCGACATTGTCGGCAACCGACATATGCGGCCACAGGGCATAGGACTGGAACACCATCGCCATGTTGCGCCGCTCCGGCGGCACCATGCTGCCCCCATCGGCCAGCACGCGCTCGCCAAGCAGGATGGAACCGTCGGTCGGCTGTTCGAAACCGGCGATCATGCGCAGCACCGTGGTCTTGCCGCAGCCGGAAGGGCCGAGCAAGGCTAGGAAGCCGCCGTCACGTACGGTGAGCGACACATCATCGACGGCAGGCTTCGATCCGGCTCCAAAATTTTTCGACAGGCGGTTGAGAATCAGTTTCGCCAAGGAACCACTCCTTTCGGCAGATAGCGCCCCAAAATTTCGAGCAGAGCCATGAGGAAAATCACCATGATGACGACAAGCACCGAAAGTGCCGAAGCAAGATCGAAGCTGCCGCTGTCATCGAGATTGTAGATGAGCACACCGAGCGTCTGCGTGCCGGCCGACCACAGCAGTGCCGACACCGTCAACTCGTTGCAGGCGATCAGGAAAACGAGAATGACCGAAGCCCCCGCCGCAGGCCCGACCAGCGGCAGGATGATATCCTTCAACCGCCGCCAGAAACCGGCGCCGGACAACCGCGCCGCCTCTTCCAGCGACGGGTCGAATTGCAGAAAGGCGCTGACCATCGGCTTAAGGCTGACGGCGAAGAAGGAGGAGAAATAGGCGAGCAATATGATCCAGATCGTGCCGTAAAGCGTGAAGCCGAGCAGCGGAATGGGGGCTGCGAAAAGCAGGACAAAGGATACGGAAATCACCACGCCCGGCAATGCATAGGGAATATCCACCAGCGCCGACAGCAGGAACATGAAGCGGCTTTTGCCCCGCACCAGAAAATAGGCGGTCAGCACCGTCACCGCCAATAGGCAAAGCGATGTGGCGGATGCCAGAAACAGCGAATTGCGGAAGGCGGTACGGGTTACGCTCTGGCGATAAAGCAGTTCCTCATAGGCATGCAGCGTCGCGGTCTTGAGGCTGAGCGGCACGCCATAGGCGGGGGCGAGCGAACTTGCCACCAGCGCGGCAAGCGGTGCGACCAGCATGAAGAACAGCACGAGCCACAAAGCAAGCTCGGCCACCATCCGCCAGCGCGACAGCCCAAAGGTCGCGGCCTTGCCGGAAAGACCGATGATCCGATAATCCCTGCCCTTCATCGCCCGTTCCTGAAGAGCAAGCCCGGCGACCGAGATGATGGCGATCATGGTGGAGAGAATGGCGATATCGCCGAATGTGCTCGCGCCGAAACTGGCAAAACGGCTGTAGATCAGCGTCGGCAGGGTGAAGATTGACGCGGGAATGCCGAGGATCGCCGGAATGCCGAAATTGCCGACATTGGACACGAAGGAGATCGCGGCACCCGCGATCAAGCCCGGCGTGGAGAGCGGCAGGATGATATCGAACAGCACGCGGCGCGGTGAAGCACCGGAAAGCCTGGCGGCCTCGATGCCATCCTGCGGCAGCGCAAGCAGACCGGCGCGCAGCGACAGATAAACCAGCGGTGCGTGCTGCACGCCGAGCAAAAGCGCGATGCCCGCAATCGAATAAAGCGGTTGCGGCGATCCCATCGCCGGCGCAAGGCCGATAGCCTTCAACAACGTACTCGACGGGCCGGTCATGCCGATCCACGACAGCGCCGTCACCTGCGGCGGGATCATCATCGGCAGCATGAACAGGAAGCTTAAAATCGACTTGCCGCGAATGTCGCAGAGCGTCAGCGAAAGCGCGAAGGCGCCGCCAATCGCCAGCGAGATCAGCATGCCGAAAAACGAGGTGGAAAGCGTGTTCAGCGCCGCATCCCAAAGGGCTGGATCAGCGAGAAGCCGCCATATGTCACCATTGAGTGATGAGATGATACCGGTATAGGCCAGCCGCCCGAGCGGCAGGGCGCTGAGCGCAAAAACAACGCTGACCACAAAAGGAAACAGCCAGCGCGGCTGGCTGTTTCCATAGGCACTTGAACGGGACATGCCGCACTATCAGCCCTTGGAGCCGAAAATATCGGAGAAGGTCTTCAGGTCCTGTTCGGAGTTCTTCAGCGCATCAGCGGCGCTGAGCGGCAGAACCTTGATCTTGTCGCGCGCCGGGAACCCTTCCGGCATGCCGGCATCGGCACGAACAGGGATGTAACCGAGCTTGACGAAGCCCTGCTGGCCCTTTTCAGAAAGCACGTAATCGACGAACTTCTTGGCCGCTTCCTCGTGCTTGGTGCCCTTGATGATCGCGACCGGTTCGGTGACGGCGGAAACGCCCTCTTCCGGGAAGACGAACTCGACCGGTGCGCCCTTGGCCTTCTCGCGGATCGGCATGTAATCGACGACCACGCCATAGGCCTTTTCGCCCGAAGCGACCGACTTCAGAACCGCACCGTTGCCGCCGCCGGCAATGGCTTCATTGGCCTTCAGCTGCTTGTAATAGTCCCAGCCGAGACCATCGGCAGCAGCAAGCGTCTGCGCATGGATCAGCGCCGCACCCGAGGTCAGCGGGCTTGGCATCGTCACGAGACCCTTGGCTTCAGCCTTGGCCAGATCCTTCCAGCTCGTCGGCTTCATTGCGGCAGCGGTGTTGTACATGATGCCTGTTGTGATGAGCTTGGTGGAATAATAAAAGCCGTCCGCATCATAAAGCGAAGCGTCGATGTTCTTGGCTTCGGCAGACTTGTGGGCCAGCAACTGGCCAGCCTGCTTCATGCGCTCGAGCGTCACGGTATCGGCGATCAAGAGCACGTCGGCAACCGGATTGCCGGCGCTGATCTCGGCCATCAGCTTCGCCATGATCTTCGGCGTTCCGTCACGCACCCATTCGACTTCGAGACCGGGATTGGCGGCCTTGAAACCATCAACGGTCGCCTGCGCGTCCTCGTTCGGCTGGCTGGTATAGAGCACCAGATCGGCAGCATTGGCAGCGGTGGCGATGAAGCCGAACGATACGATGGCGGTGAAAGCGGAGAGCAGCGTTTTCATGGGTCCAGTCCCTGTTGTTGGTGGGACCGCTAAAACATGATTGCATAACATGTATGTGACAGGCAGGATTTTTGGGGGATGATCTCCTTAATACATGGGAGCGTCAGGCAGGAGAGTGCAACTCTTATTGGAGATTGCGGCTTACCCCCCTCTGCCCTGCCGGGCATCTCCCCCACAAGGAGGGAGATCGGCAGGAGGCGCTACCACCGCTCCATTCGCAAAACGTTGAGATGGGCGAAACCCAACCACGAGTCGATCTCCCCCCTTGTGGGGGAGATGTCCGGCAGGACAGAGGGGGGTGAAGCCACACCCGCCGCCATTTCCTAGAGACGCTATCAAATCGCCGGAAGCACTTCGCCCGTTTCCGCCTGTGCCGTCGTAATCAACCGGCCAAGCCGCTTCATACCCTCTTCGATCATCGCCTCGTTGGCGCAGGAGAAGCTGATGCGCAGCGTGTTCGTACCCGAGCCATCCGCAAAGAAAGCACGGCCGGGAACGAAGGCCACCTTTTCCGTGGCGATGGATTTCGCCAGCAGCGCGGCCCCATCCATACCCTCAGGCAGCGTCACCCAGATGAACATGCCGCCTTCCGGCTTCGTCCAGTGTGTACCCTTCGGCATGTACTTGTCGAGCGCGGCCAGCATCGCATTACGGCGGGCGCTATAGGCGGCCTTGATCTTGGCGACTTGGCTGTCGAAGCCACGCGAGGCAACGCGTTCGATGGCGATCTGGTTGATGGTCGAGGAATGCAGGTCGGCGGCCTGCTTCATCAGCACCAACTTGCGGATCACTGGCGCGGAAGCGACGATGTAACCGACACGAAGGCCCGGCGCGAGCGTCTTCGAAAAGCTGCCGCAATAGATGGTGCGGGTATTCTCGATGCCGCCCGAACGGGAGATGTCGAGCGCCATGATCGGCGGAACAGCCTCGCCATCGTAACGCAGCGACTGGTAGGCGGCGTCTTCGATGACGGCGATATCCAGCTCGTCTGCCAGCGCCAGAACCTTCTCGCGGCCGGCCAGATCAACTGTTTCGCCGGTGGGGTTGGAGAAATCGGCCGAGAGATAGGCGAACTTGACCGCACCGCCATGCTTGGCGGCGGTTTCGCGATAAGCCTCGGGCGTACGGTTGCCGCCGGGATTGAGCTGATCGTAATTCGGCTCATAGGCGTTGAAGGCGGAGAGCGCGCCGAGATAGGTCGGCCAGGTGACGAGCGCCGTATCCTTCGGCGACAGGAACAGCTTGCCGAGATAATCGAGACCTTGCTGCGAGCCGGAAACGATGAAGACGTTGTCGGCGGTGCAGTCGATGCCGATGTCGGCCATCTCGCCCGCCAGCCATTCGCGCAGCGGCTTGTAACCCTCGCTCACCGAATATTGCAGCGCTGCATTGACCTGCGCACCGGAAAAAATTTCCGCATAAGCCTGCTGGAATTCCTCTGCGGGGAAAAGAGCCGGGTCCGGAATGCCACCGGCAAAGGAAATGATATCGGGCTGCTCGAGCAGCTTCAGCAGCTCGCGGATTTCAGACGCTTTCATGCGCGAAGAGCGCGTGGCGAAAATTTGTTCCCAATCAAGCATGGGTACGTTTCCTCTTGTGTCGTTTTTATGCGTGCATCTTTACAGAAATGTCGATATGTCAGCAATACTGACTTATCAGTTTTTCGAATTATTTCTGCCTCCCTGCACGGTGTCCGCCACAGCCTCGCATTCGCGGCCGTTTTTCTGGACAAAGCCAGATACACCCTCCGGTAAAGCTTAACAATCTTCCGTTTGAGATTGACGCCACACGCATTTCCGGCTGGATTGCGCGGCAGTGCCGCAAATGGCGTGACCATGATGGGAGTTCGAACACATGTTGAAAAATATCGACCCGGCGCTAAATGCCGATGTTCTGCACGCGCTGCGCGCCATGGGTCACGGCGATACGCTGGTGATATCGGACACCAATTTCCCGTCCGATTCGGTTGCCCGCCACACGACGGTCGGCAAGGTGCTGCATATCGACAATGTCTCGGCCGCCCGCGCCATGAAGGCAATCCTGTCAGTGCTGCCGCTCGACACGCCGTTGCAGCCCTCGGTCGGGCGCATGGAAGTGATGGGCGCGCCCGATCAGCTGGAGCCGGTGCAGGCCGAGGTGCAGAAGGAAATCGACGTGGCGGAAGGGAAGTCGGCTCCGATGTACGGCATCGAGCGTTTCGCTTTTTACGAAAAAGCCAAACAGGCCTATTGCGTCATCACCACTGGCGAGACGCGGTTTTACGGCTGCTTTCTGCTGACGAAGGGCGTTATCCAGCCGAAGTAAGCGGCTACTGGTAATGGAAGCGGCACTGAATAATTTCCAGCTTTTGCTCGCTTCCAGACCCGGACACCCGATAGACAAAGCGATGCTCGCCGGTAATTCTCCGCGACCAGTAACCGGCCATGTCGCCCTTCAAGGGCTCCGGCTTTCCAAGCCCTGAAAAGGGTGTGCGTTTGGCATTTCGAATAAGGTCGTTGATTTTCTCGACCATGCGGGCATCGGTTCTCTGCCAGAACTCATAATCGTCCCACGAACTCAAGCTCCAGACGAGCTTCATTCTTCGGTCGGATCCCGCTCGACTGTATTTCCACGTTCAAGCTCCTGCATGGAATTGCGAAGCCGTGAGGCGTTTGCAGGGTTGGAAAGCAGATGCAACGTTTCCTGCATGCTCTCATATTCACCTTCAGCAAGAACCACCACGGCTTCCTTACCCTGCCGGGTAACCAGCAGGGGCGCCCGCGTCTCAAGAACCCGGTCGAAATGGGTCGCGAAGTTCTGACGGAATTCCGTAAATCGCACATTTGCCATAGAAGCCGCCTTTTGGAAATATGTACAGATTTATGTACGCATTCGACGACGAAAGTCAAGGTTACGTAGTTTGCCCCAGAACGAAAAAGGCCGGAGCTTTCGCTCCGGCCTCCATATCTTCCACCAAACAATGAAGCTTAGTTGACAGCCTTGTCGACCAGCTTGTTCTTGCCGATCCAGGGCATCATGCCGCGCAGCTTGGCGCCGACTTCTTCGATCTGGTGGGCGTCGTTATTGCGACGAATGCCCTTGAAGCGGGCGCCGCCGGCTTTCCATTCCTGCATCCACTCGGAGGTGAACTTGCCGGTCTGGATGTCGTGCAGAACGCGCTTCATTTCAGCCTTGGTGTCGGCAGTGATGATGCGCGGGCCGGTGACGTATTCGCCCCACTCGGCCGTGTTGGAGATCGAGTAGTTCATGTTGGCGAT
>CAACXH010000261.1_pt1 | contig 31834 bp, 26 predicted proteins | sample 2275881 | NCBI WGS metagenome assembly CAACXH01 (sample SAMEA5312483, study PRJEB27640) | indoor metagenome | biome: indoor environment; feature: controlled; material: polymer antistatic dissipative epoxy resin | place: Italy | collected 2014-05-27 | reverse complement strand
ATGGCTATGAGGATCGAATTCCGCCGCGATCAATACCTCCGGCCCGACCATTGCGCGCACGCGCGACAGAAAATCGCCTTCCGGATCATCATAACCCTGCGCCACCATTGCGCCGTGCAGACCGAGAACGACCGCATCAACCGGCAGCGCTTGCCGGAGTTCCGCAAGGATAGTATCGCGCAACGTTTCATAGGTCTGGCGCTGGATGAGACCTGCCGGCTCCGCCCAGCAGGATGTGCCCTCGATCACCGTGAACCCTTCCGCCTTGCCGCGACGGCGCAGGATTGGCACCGGCGAGGAGCAAAGCGTCGGCGTTTCCGGATGTTCGCCCGGCCCGGCATAAAAAGCCGCGCGGAAAGCATCCATATCCGTCGGAACGGGCGAAAACGTGTTGGTTTCGGTGGCGAGCGACGCCGTGAATATGCGCATTTTTGTATTTCTCGTTACCGGGACTGCTTTAGGCAGTTTTCTGTCTCTTAATTTGATTAGCCGGGTAATATTACCAGACGGTACCACGTGCGGCCACGTCTTCCACCCGGGTCACGAGGCCGTTTCGATGAAACACCATCCTGTCGAAAAGGTTGCTGACAACGCAGGTATGGTTCGGCACAACCTTGACCACGTCACCGATTTCCGGCCTGCCGGACGTGCAGCCGGATAGATCGACAACTGCATGCTCTTCCGAGAGCGAGACGATTTTCGCACCTTCATAACCTTCGATCAGCCCGTAATCGCTGAAACCAAGAAGATCGGAGGTCAAAGCCTTGGAGCCGCAATCGAGCACGGCCCTATCGGTTGTGGGCCGCGATACCACAGTGGCAAGAACATGCATTGCCAGATCGCCGGCCGTACAATGACCAGCGCGCAGCATGGCGCGGTCATTATAAACATAGGTGCCCGCCCGGTGTTCGGTTGCCGAAGGCACGAGGTGTGCGGCGTAAAAATCCGGTGAACCGCCGCTGGAACGGACAGGGCATTCGATGCCTCTCGCCGCAAGCAGCGCCATTGTCTCGCAAATGAAGCTCTCGACCTTTTCAGCCCCGCCCGGTGCCGGATAGGTTAAAATGCCTTTGAAGACGAGGCCCGGTGCCGCGTCGATCTTTTCCGCAAGCGACAGGGCGGCTTCCGGCGTCTGCACACCACAGCGCTTTCCGCCGGTATCGCATTCGACAAGCACGGCAAGTGGCTTTTCCGTATCGAATGTGCCAGCAAGGCCGGCAATTGTCGCGACGCTGTCAGCGACGACGCTCAACCGGCCGATACGCGCATTCAGCGCCTTTAGTCGCGACAATTTCGCCGCGCCGAGAATATTATAGGTGATCAGAATATCGTCGAATCCGGCATCTGCAAAAATCTCGGCTTCGCTGACCTTCTGGCAATTGATGCCGATGGCGCCGGCCTGAAACTGCTGCCTGGCGATGGCCGGTATCTTGTGCGTCTTGATATGTGGCCGGAAGGCCTTGCCATGCTCATCGAGATAGGACTGCGCCTTGAGAATATTCGCCGCAAGCCGATCCTCGTCGATCACCGGCATCGGCGTTGAAATCGCATCGAGTGGTGTGCCCGCTTCAGGCCATGGATAGGTCATCATATGCTCTCAAAACCATAAAAATCAGATAGTTAAGCCACCGGCTTATAAGCGATAACATCCATTTCCACCTTTGCATCGACCATCAGCGGCGACTGCACGGTCGAGCGCGCCGGCGGATGATCGATGAAATATTTCTGGAAAACGGCATTGAAGCTCGAAAAATCTCGGGCATCATCCAGCCAGACGTTAACCTTTACCACATCGGCAAGCGTGCAATCGGCAAGCGCCAGAACGTCCTTGATGTTGGCCACAACCTGCTCGGTCTGTGCCACGATGCCGCCGGTCACCACTTCCCCGTCAATGGTCGGCACCTGCCCGGAAACATAGACAAAATCGCCGGCCCGAACGACCTTCGCAAATGGCCGACGTTGGCCACCGGCCTGATTATCAGCCGTCGCGAACCTCACCAGTTTCTGCTTTTCCATCAAAACCTCGCAAATAATTTTCATGATTATTGCATTTTTCGGGATTTATAGCCGGTTTTGCGGCGACATTCCATAACCGATGTAAATTATTTAGCAAAACAGAGAAAACGTTCCTGTCTCCGCCCTTATCGGTACGAAATCGCTAATCCGGGATGATAACAGGGACGAGCGATATTTTCGAGGAACCACCTGTTGCTGCAAGAGCATATCATTGTGTTCCGTCTGTGAGGGAAGTTGCTTCGACGCACTCCTCCAGCTTTGGAGGTCCCCAATGGTTCATTCATTGGGTATTCACCAACTCGGAAAAGTTTGCCCCGGCTAACACCAAAGATGGGAAAGACAGGTGCCGAACAAATATGCCTTGAATACGGTCTTGCTTGCGATATTTCAGCCAGCAATTTACCGCTGGGCTGAAACCCTATCATTCGATGACACTCGGTCTGCGACGTGTTGCGCAATTTTTTGTGCCTGTACCCGAATATCCGGCACGGCTGTTATTTCCCATAAGCGGCCCGCCGTCAGGGCACCGGCCGCGAAGAGGCCGGACCAGCTTTGTCCATCCGCCCGCAACAGGCGAGACTGGCCGTCCACTTCAACACCGAGACCCAGAGGATCCAGCAGAAGCACACCGTCGTTTCGCATGTTTTCCAAAAGGCGCGAATGGCCAATACCCGCTCGCTCCATACCCGTGCAATTGACAACCCAGTCCACCTGCAGCTCTTTCAATATCTGCGTATGCCGGCGGCGGTAGCACAGGGTAATGCCCTCGTCCTGCTCTACAACAGAGCTGAGGTAACCCGCGTGGATTTCCAGAATATCATCCGTAAGCAGTTTCTCAAAAGCCGCATGAACCTCCGGCGCGATGCGGTGCCGGTGAATATTCCACCACGGCAAAGCATGCCGAAGGAACCTGTTTCGTTGAGCAGCCGTGAGAGCTTGCCAAAGCGACTGCGTTCTCGGACGCAGCCCATCCATGACCGTACGCCAGGGTGCGCCCTCCCTCACCTGTTTGCGCAAGGACTGCAACAGGCGGCTAATCTCCGTGGTTTTCTCCGGCAAGATTGGATCGACCGGGTGCAAAGGTGGACTGATGTGCGGATGCGGCACAAGTCCGCGACGAGACAGGACATGAATCGGCCCCGTATGCCCTTTTCCCCGCAGGGTCAGCACTTGGTCAATCATCGTCAACCCGGAACCGAGAATACAGATGCGGTCGCCCATCTTCACCTTCGATAGCCACCCGGGCTGCCAGCAGTGACCGATGATCCGCTGCGGCCTGCCCTCGTCGTTCGCAACAGTTTGCACCGGCAAACTCGCCGCACCGACACCTACACACAGAACAACGTTTTGCGCGCGCATCATCTCACCGTTTTCGAGAACGAAGGTAAATCCCCCCGCATCGTTGGGGCGGCAGGTGGAAGCCTTGGCCCGAATGAAATCCACCCTCGCCCTCTGTTCACGGCTTCTCAACAGAGTGGCCAATCTGTCTCTTAGATAAAGACCATAATCTCCGCGCGACGCAAACAGTAGAGGGTCGTCCGCTATCCCGTTCTCCTTCAGCCATTCGATAAAATCTTCCGGGCGATCAGGAAAGACACTCATACGTCCAGCCGGCACATTTAGCCGGTGGTAGGGTAGTTCCGTACGGTAGGCCGTTCCACGCCCAAAATCAGACTCATCGCCAACAATGGCAATTGAGGCCTTCGCTGGCAGAGAAGAGAGAAGATGGGCGGCGGTACAGATGGCAGCGAAGCCGGACCCGACGAGAGCGACATCATAGGACATTCATTCCTCCAACCTGCGACAGTATGAATAGCCACACGGGGAGCGCGCGGCTCAACGATACTCTAGTCAATGAGTAGAGATTAAACGCCTGCGAATGTCCACCCTTCACTTTTCACTGAGCCGAACAGCAGGGATCTCAATATTCGCTCCCCCGAGTTAGCCGCGGCTAACTTCATGGGTCCTGAAACGCTGTCTAAACAACAGCCGACTGACCAACATCGGCAAAGTTAGCCGCGGCTAACCGTCAAACTGTCACAAAAACCAAATGTGATTCTTCCACAATGCTTTAGCGGCAGTTTCGCAACCGGGAAAAAAGCCTATTGCGCCAAAAAGAGAATCGGCGCTTATATCTCAGTTGCGGAAAAAACCGCCTTTTTCGAAAAAAACCGCCACTGCGATATCGAGCGAAAGAAGACAAATGACACAGAGTGCCGACTCAAGACGTGCTGCAGGGGCACCCGACCTGACGGGCCTTATACAACAGCATTCGGCTGCACTGTCAGCCCAATTGCAGGCGCATAATGCAAATACATTTTCACCCCACACCGAAAAGAGCATGCGAAATTTCTCGCCCGCGGAAACCGCGCGGCTGATCGGGATTGGCGAGGCTTATCTTCGCCAGATCGCGGCTGAGCGTCCGGAACTTGACGCGGCACAGGCACCAGGCCGCCGCTCCTATTCCGTTGAAGACATGCACGAGATCAGAAAGCTTCTCGATCAGGGCGCACGTGGCACACGCCGCTATCTGCCCCACCGCCGTGACGGCGAAGAACTACAGGTCATCGCCGTCATGAATTTCAAGGGCGGCTCCGGAAAAACCACGACGTCAGCGCATCTGGCGCAATATCTGGCGCTGCGCGGTTATAGGGTTCTCGCAATCGATCTTGATCCGCAGGCCAGTTTGTCTGCTCTCTTCGGTCATCAGCCAGAAATTGATGTCGGCCCGAATGAAACGCTCTATGGCGCGATCCGCTACGACGAGGAACGCCGTCCGATCGCCGAGATCGTTCGCGGCACCTATATTCCCGGCCTTCACATCGTTCCGGGCAATCTGGAGCTCATGGAGTTCGAGCACGACACGCCCCGCGCGCTGATGCGTCGCGCTCCGGGTGACACGTTGTTTTTTGCCCGCATCGGCCAGGCAATCGCCCAGGCGCAGAATTTCTATGATGTCGTCGTGATCGATTGCCCGCCGCAACTCGGTTACCTGACACTTTCGGCATTGACGGCGGCCACCTCGGTTCTTGTCACCGTCCACCCGCAGATGCTGGACGTCATGTCCATGAACCAGTTCCTTGCCATGACCGGTGATCTTCTCGCTGAAATCGGCCGGGCCGGCGCGCGATCCGATTATAACTGGATGCGTTACCTCATTACCCGGTTTGAACCGAGTGACGGCCCGCAAAACCAGATGGTTGCTTTCCTGCGTTCGATCTTCGGTGAAAACGTCCTCAATCATCCGATGCTGAAGAGCACCGCCGTCTCCGATGCCGGATTGACCAACCAGACGCTTTTTGAAGTGGAAAGAACCCAGTTCACCCGCTCGACCTATGATCGCGCGCTGGAAGCCATGAACAATGTAAACGCTGAAGTCGAAGGACTGATCAAAAAAGCGTGGGGTAGGGCAGCATGAGCAGAAAGCAGATTTTCGCAAACCTCGGTACACCGGCCACCGACAACAATGACGCTGCCAGTGAGCGGACGCGGCCACGCGTCAGGCCCATCCTTGGTTCTCCCGATCTGGTGACGGATGTTGTGAACTCGCCAGTTGGTATGATTGGCCAGTCGCTGAACGAGGTTTCGGAACGTACAAAGCGTGCTGAAGAGATCGAAAAGCGGCTCGCCGAGGGTCTGACGATCGTTTCCCTCAACCCTGCCGATATTGATCCTTCGTTCATACCAGATCGTATGCCGGCTTCCGAAGAGGCAGATGCCGGTCTGGTGGAAGCCATTCGCGAGCAGGGACAGCAGGTTCCCATTCTGGTACGCCCGCATCCCGAGTTTCCGGGCCGTTATCAGGTTGCCTTCGGTCATCGCCGTCTGCGCGCCGTCTCAAGCCTTGGTATTCCGGTCAAGGCCGTCGTTCGCGATCTTAGTGATGAACAACTGGTCGTGGCGCAGGGGCAGGAAAACAACGAGCGCCGCGATCTCACCTATATTGAAAAGGCGCGCTTCGCCCAGAAACTGCAGATGCGGTTTCCCCGCGATACGATCATGGCGGCAATGTCGCTGCACAAAGGCGATCTTTCCAACATGCTGTCGGTCGTCGGCCGCATTCCGGAGGATCTGGTTGATCTCATCGGTCCCGCGCCTAGCGTCGGTCGCCGTAACTGGATGGATCTCGCCGATCAGCTTTCCTCGTCGCAGGTCAAGGAGGCTGCCCGCGCCTATGTCCGGGAGCCTTCCGTTGCAGCGCTTGTCTCCGAAGACAGGTTCAAATCACTTCTGGATTTCCTGAAGCCCAAGGCGCAGGCGAAAAAAGCCGGTGTCTGGTCGTCTGAAACCGGTGGTCGATTGGCCAAGGTGGTCGAGAGCGACCGCAAGCTGGATATATCGATCGACAAGAACGAAGCCCCGGAATTTGCCGAATTCGTTCTGGAACATCTTCAGGCGCTGTTTGCCGAATACCGATCCAAGCAGTAATTTTTAACTCGAACGACTAACAGGAGACGCATCACAAAAGAAAAAAGCCCCCGAACGTTGCCGCACGGAAGCCTTTCTTTGATCTAAGCACCCAAAGAATCTCATTTCCGCGAATCATAGTCAAGAGTCTTGGCATCGAATTTTTCGGTGAGCGATTTTCTTTTGCCTTGTGAAAGGTGAAAGACATGGACAGCACACATGTAACGACGCCCTTTGGGCGGCGAGCGATGTCGTTTGGCGTTCTCGCAACTCAGTTTGCCGCACAGAAAAACAAGAAAACTGAAGCGGTCGATAAGTGGAAACTCTATCGTTCGGTCTGTGAAGCAAGACCATTGCTCGGTGTGACCGATCGCTCGCTTGCGGTCTTGAACGCGCTTTTGAGTTTTTATCCAAAGAACGAACTCTCCAGCGAAGCCGGCCTGGTCGTCTTCCCGTCCAATACGCAATTGTCGCTGAGAGCACATGGCATGGCCGAACAGACGTTGCGCCGGCATCTCTCGGCTCTCGTCGAAGCCGGTCTCATTATCCGTAAAGATAGCCCAAACGGAAAACGCTACGCCCGCAAGCACAGGGGAGGGGAGATCAGCGAAGCCTATGGTTTCTCGCTGGCGCCGCTTCTTGCCCGCAAGACAGAAATTGAAGACCTGGCTGAACGCATCATCCGCGAGCGGCTCGATCTTCAACGGCTTCGCGAAAGCATCAGCCTTTGCCGTCGTGATATCCAGAAACTCTGTGAAATGATCGCCGCCAGCGGCCAGACTGAAACATTCGAAGGGTTTCAGGCCCGCTACAATGCCGTCGCCGGATCGCTTGGCCGCAATTCAAAACCCGCTGAGCTTAAGGAAATCGCCGGTTTTCTGGCCTCGCTACGCGCAGAAGTGACCAACTATCTGGAAAATATTGAAAAATCCGAAGATTTGAGCGGCAATGACTGCCAAAATGAGCGTCTCATAAAGAATTCAGAATCCGAATCCATATCTAAACCGCTAGATTTGCGTGAACCGGCAACCGTTCCACCGGTCGTAAACACTGCGGCTCAGCCAGCATGTGCCGCACCTGTCAGTACAAAACCTTCGCCACCACCGCTCAGGCCTGTTGTTCATAAGCAATTTTTTGTTCCTGATATTGTTTTGGTTTTGAAGGCTTGCCCGGATATCTCGCTCTATGCCCCAGGCGGAGCGGTGACAGGCTGGCGCGATCTGGAGGTGGCAACCTCCGTCATCAGAACCATGTTCAACATCAGCCAGTCGGCTTATCAGGAGGCGCTCACCGCCTTCGGTCGACAGGGAACGGCGGCTATCCTTGCCTGCCTATTGCAGAAGGCGGAGCAGATCAGTTCGCTGGGTGGGTATCTACGCAATCTGACCCGGAAGTCACAGGAGGGTGGTTTTGATCTTCAAGCCATGCTGCTGGCGCAGCTGCGCGGTCGCACGGACAAGCTGGAGACGAGCATGCGAGCGTAAAACTTGAACCGCCGGGAAATGGCGATAGCTTGCGAAAAAGCTGGTCCGCAGGTACATTTTCACTGTTTCCAGAACTGCAGAGAGATTCGCGGTAAGGCTGCTGTTGAACACACCAGAATTCAGCCAATGAGAACTCCTATGGTTAATGCAAGGTAATGAAAGTTAAATCGCTATTAGCTTTCGTTTTAGATTTTCGCTGATTGGTTTCAATCGCTTGAGTCCGGGATATTTTGAACGCTTAATTGCGACGATTGGGTCATGTAGACGTTATTTCGTGCATCAGTCCGCACCAAAAAGGGGAGTGGCAGCCCTTCGAACAGCCGTCGGGAACTGTTGGTGACGATGTTTTGGCCGCGGCCAGAAGCAATCATTTTGTAGACGCTTGATGGTCGGGAATGCGGGCACAAACCAACGGTATTGAACCTTCGTCGTCATTGCGCGTTTCCACCTGATTGTTGAAAATGGATGCCGCGCCGATGATTTTTCCAGACGATATGGAGCTGGCCGTCGCTCTCTATATGGCGGACAACGCCTTGCCCCGGCACGTTGCGATTGAAAAGCTTTTGAAAGCGGAGCTCGAAAGTGCGGGTTATCTAACGGGAGGTACGGGCCGGCCGCCTGAAATCGTTGATGGGCAAACAAGTGCGGATTATGTGCAATATCGCACCTATCTCGACGGAGAGGCCTGAACAGCGTCGGAACAAAAACGGGTGCAGGCTGTTTATGGCGCAAATAATTACGTCAGGGATAGACCGATGTTGCCCAAGTCCATTTTTCTTGCCACCGCCTTCACCTGCATGACGGTGCTGCCGGTACTTGCCCAGCCCATTGAGGTCAGCACGCTGGAGCGGGATAAGGCCCGGAGCGTCACATTCTCTGAAGCATCTGCCGCACCCGATTATATTACAGACGTCCTGGGCAGGAAGGTACGATTGGTGGGGCCGCGTTTTTATCCAGACAGTGCGCGCGCGCTCAAATTTCCAGGACGAACTTCGAGCCTCGATACTCTTGGCGTGGAGGCTGATCTCTCACAACGGTGAGAGGGTACAGCAACTTGATATTTCACGAATGGGCGCAAAAGCAGAATGGGAACTGAAACAGAGATTTCCGAGTGCACGCCGGCTGCGGAAAGCTGGATCAGGCGAGAAGGACAGGACGCTGAAAAGGCGACTTTCCCCGAGTTGTTTTTCGATCTGGTTTTTGTCTTCGCGCTCATCCAGCTCTCGCATGCATTGGCAAAGGATTTCGGGCCAACGGCTGCGCTTGAAGCAGGTATCCTGATATTGTCGTTATGGTGGCTGTGGATACACACGACCTGGATCACCAATCTGCTCAATACGGAAAAGGAGCCGGTCCGGATTCTGCTCTTTGTGTTGATGTTCGGTGGGGTGCTGCTGGCCATCGCTCTGCCGGAAGCTTTTGCGGAACAGGGGTTCGTTTTCGCCCTCATCTACAGCACCATGCAGGTGGGGCGGAGCCTTTTTGCGCTTTATGCCTTCAAGGGGGAAGATCGGCAGTCTTTTCTGGTTTTCGTGCGCGTAACGATCTGGCTCGTCATATCAAGCCTGTTCTGGCTGGCCGGCGGTCTGGTCGATCTGACGGACCGTATTCTCCTGTGGGGTGTGGCGCTGGCGATCGAATATGCGGGACCGGCCTGCCGTTATGTGGTGCCGGGTGTGGCATCCAGCGACGAGGACAGGCTGCATCTTTCCGGCGAACACCTGGCGGAGCGCTGCGCGCTGTTCGTGATCATCTGCCTCGGCGAAACCATTCTCACCACCGGCCGCACGGCCACTGAATATATGAATTCCACCCTGACATTCATCGTTTTCTGTTCTGCCTTCGTCAGCACCGTGGCGATGTGGTGGATCTATTTCCATCACGGGCAGGAGGAAGCGTCCAGAAAGGCTGAGAATGCAGAAGAGAAAGCGAAGATCGCCCATAATCTCTTCAACTATGGCCACCTGCCTATCGTGGCGGGCATTATCCTGACGGCGGTGGGAGAAGATTTCAGCCTGTCCCATGCCCGGGAGGGCGTGACGTTAAGGGAGGCCATCGCTATTCTCGGCGGCCCCATCCTGTTCCTTGCGGGCAATATCGGCGTCAAGATTGCCGCCACTTACCAGCGGCCCGTTTCGCATTTTGCCGGTGTGGTGGCGCTCCTCCTGCTTTTGCCGGTGCCGGGCATACCGCTTTTCATCCTGCAACTGGCAAGCACGGGCATCCTGCTGCTCGTTGCCGTGTGGGAGTATCTGGCACTGAAAAAATCAGTCGCCAACGCCTGAGCTTTCAGGCCCCAAGCTTTCAGACATTGGCGAAATTACGCGCCCTGTCGTGCCACAGCCGCAGGCTGCGGGCATAAGCCTCTTCAAATGGCATGGCCATGTCGTTGACCAGCATCAGCGCGATTGCAGCCGTGGAGATGATGGTGGTTTCGGCCCTTTCATCCCTGGCCGCCCCCGTCCACACTGCCCGCCAATATTCGAAGGTGGTGAACATGGTTGGCATCTCGGCCGGGGGCGTTTCGCGGGCTGGAATGACGAATTCAACATCTTTGCCTTTGGAGAGGCCAAAAATCCGGGTGCTACGAAACGGTGTGAATTGCGCAAAATCCCGCGTATTGCCGAGAATGGCGAGGTTTTCCACCGAAAGCAGCCGCGCAGTGTCGCGGTGAAGCTCCTGATAGGAGGGGCGGGCGACACCGATGATGGCACTTCTGGCGCGAAGCGGGTTGAGAAGATGCACGACCGTGTTGAGCGGCAGGCGCATTTCCAGAATGCCGTGCAGGCCAAGAAGGCTCTGGAACTGCAGAGACAGGCCGCCAATCGGCAAATAGGCGATCCGTTCTGAGGCTGTGGCCTCAGCCGCCTGCGAAAGAGAATGGCATAGGGGAATTCCACAGGCTTCAGCTGCAAGTTCGAGCTTGCCGCCATTTTCTCCCTGACCCACATGGCCATGCAACAAAACGCTGTATCCCGCCATGGAAACGAGGCGGGCGGAATGCAGGAACCACGGTGCGTCGCGATGTTTGGGCGACATATAGGCCGGCCAGTCGAGATCAACGGCGGCAGGCCGCTGCCGGTCTCTTTCTATATGCCGCCACATGGCTTCAATGAAACCGGCAAGCTCCGCTGCGGTCCCACCGCGATAGTGCATGGTTGCAAGCAGCGCCCCGATTTGAATCGGGTCGGCATCGCCGTCGAGAATGATCGCTAGCGCATCCATCGCCTCCTCCTGGCTGAGTGGGCGGCTATTGCCGATGCCCATTGCCGAGGTTGCTATGTATTTGGCAAGCCGCTGCTGCGGATCGGCATTGTGGCCGATACGGGCGAGACGGTCGGCGATGTTTTCCGGTGTCGGCTGGCCTTCCAGAACAACGCTTGGGCGAAGCGAAAGCGGTGGTGCCTTCATCAGCACTGGCCGTTCCCAGCCGCTTTTATTGGCGGCGGCAGGCAGTTCCGGTTTCTCCCGTGAATAATCGATCAGGTTATCCGCTTCTGCCGCCAGCGAGCGGATCCGCAGCCGCATGTTCTCGGCAAAGGGTGTCGGGCGCAGGCCCTGGCCGGTGCGCAAAAACAGCTGGTCTCCGTATTTCTCCCGCAGCTGCTGCAATATGCGGCTCATCGAGGAAATAGGCAGTCCCATACCGGCCGCAGCTCGGCTGACACTGCCTTCCCGCAACAACGCATCGAAAGCGACAAGTAATTTCAGCTGTCCAAGCCTGTCTGGCTTTGTCGGGGAAGCTGATTGCTCTTTTCTCTTGCCGGTTGTCATTGTGCGATTTTTTTACTCCGCCGCTGAGTGGAGGAGCCCTTTTTGCAATTTCTGGAATTTAGAATGGTTCGAAAACAAACGCATTGCGCCCGCACTCCCTCCTAAATAAGTGGGGTTAAATTCTCAAGTTAAATGCGGGGGCGTAACATGGAATTGAAGTACCGCGGCCGGAACAACGCTGCGACAATAATAAAGGCCGGTCTTTCGGCAGGAACGGCGCTGGGCTTTGCTCTGCCCGCTTTTTCGCAGCAGGCGCAGGAAGGAACCACGGTTCTCCAGCAGATCGTCGTCACCGCATCCGGCTTCGAGCAGAATGTGAAGGACGCGCCTGCCAGCATCACGGTTGTCACGCGCGAGGATCTGGAAAAGGGGTCCTATCGCGATCTGACAGATGCTCTGCGTGAAGTGCAGGGTGTATCTGTCACCGGCATCGCCAATGAAAAGGATATTTTCATTCGCGGATTGCCCGGCGCTTACACGCTGGTCCTCGTTGACGGCAAGCGGCAGAGCACCCGCGATGCCCGCACTAACGGCAACTCCGGTTTCGAACAGAGCTTCGTTCCGCCGGTTTCGGCGATTGAGCGCATCGAGGTCGTGCGTGGGCCGATGTCCTCGCTTTATGGTTCCGATGCGATGGGCGGCGTCATCAACATCATCACACGCAAGGTTGGTGATGTCTGGTCAGGCTCCGTCACCACCGAGGGCACGGTTCAGCAGCATTCCAAATTCGGCAATAGTGGTCAGGTCTCCTGGTATGCCAATGGGCCGATCCTGAAGGACCAGTTGGGCCTGCAGGTCTGGGGCAGGGGCTTCACACGCGGCGAAGATAGCGTCCTGAACGGCACCACGGGCGCCAAGGAATACGATTTCAACGGCCGTCTGACGTTTACGCCGAATGAAGACCACGACATTTATCTCGAGGGCGGCAAAACACGGCTTCGCCGCAGCGCCGAGCCCGGTGATACGCTGGCGGCGGCTGACGCCAACGGCACTTACAACACCAATACGCGCGATCATTGGTCCCTGTCTCATACCGGCCGGTGGGGGCCGACCACATCTGAATTCTCCTTCCAGCAGGAATGGGCCGAGCGCACCAATTTCACCCGAAATATCCGCACGGGACGTGTAACCGAAAATCCGCGCTCGCCTGAAGTGCGCAACACTGTTCTCGACGGCAAGTTCACCACGCCCTTCGAATTGTTCGGAAACCACACGCTGGTGACGGGCGGCCAATACTTCGAAGCGCGTCTGAAGGACCAGAATCCGGGACGCCGCACCAGTCTGGACGAGACTTTTTCTGCCACCCAATGGGCGCTTTTTGTCGAGGATGAGTGGCGCATTGTCGATAATTTCGCGCTGACCGGTGGTCTGCGTCTCGATAACCATGAAAAATACGGCAATCATTTCAGCCCGCGCCTTTATGGTGTCTGGAGTGCGACGGAGGAGCTGACCATCAAGGGCGGCATTTCCACCGGTTTCCGCGCGCCTGAAATCCGCCAGGTCGCGCCGGGTTATGCCTATACGACCGGTGGCGGTGGTTGCACCTATGGTCCGAGCGGCACTTGCGGCGTGATTATCGGCGATCCGAGCCTGGAAGCGGAAAAGAGCACGAGCTACGAAGTGGCCGCACTCTGGGACAATGGCGATGTCGCGCTTGGCGCTACCTATTTCTACACCGATTTCAAGGACAAGATTTCCAACGCGCTGGTGCTCAACCCCGATGGAACGCCTGCCCGCTGGAGCGAGGACCGCAATTATCGCCTCTGGTACAATTACAATATTGACGATGCGGTGATTCAGGGTGTGGAGCTGACGGCAACCTGGTACGCCACGCCGGAACTGACGCTGCGTGGTAACTACACCTACACACATTCCGAACAGAAAACCGGCGATTATGAAGGTTTCCCGCTGGCGCGGACACCGAAGCATATGGCCAATCTGCGGGGCGACTGGGTGACACCGATAGATGGTCTCGAAGCTTGGGCTTCGGTCAATTATCACGGATCGGAAATCAATGCCGGACCGCGCATCGGCACCAATGGGACGCCGGTGACGATCAATGGTAAGGCCGGGCGCAAATACGAGGCCTACACTACCCTCGATATCGGTGCGAAATATGCAGTTGCCGAAAATGTCGATCTTAACGCTGCCGTCTATAACGTCTTCGACAAGGATGTCGGCACCGACGATTTCAACACTGTCATGGAAGGTCGCCGTTTCTGGATCAGCATGACGGCGAAATTCTGATCCGGCCGTGTTTGCAAGATCTGAGGGGGCGCCCACCGGGCGCCCCTCTTTTTTTAACCATTCGCCTATTGACCTCAACTATAGTTGAGGAATTATACCGGCTGCTCTTCAACGAGTTTCCGCGTTTCCGAGCGGAAATCGTTCCGGAAACAGGAGCCAGAATGGAAAGTACCGTGTTTAAGCACAGCCTGACGGTGGGGGAGGTTGCCCATCGTAGCGGGGTCGCTGTTTCCACCATCCATTTTTACGAAGCAAAGGGCTTGATCGAGGGCTGGCGTACCGCCGGTAATCAGCGCCGTTATCATCGCGCCGTCCTGCGGCGTATCGCCATCATCCGCATCGCCCAGCGGGCCGGTATTCAGCTCAGCATTATCAGGGATGCAATGGCGGATTTGCCACAGGATCGGGTGGCGACGGCGGCGGACTGGCGACGGTTCTCACAGTCCTGGCGAGAGATGCTTCAGCTTCGCATCAACAGCCTGGTGATGCTGCGCGACCAGCTTACCGGCTGCATCGGTTGCGGTTGCCTTTCTTTGGACGATTGTCCGCTACGCAATCCGAACGATGTTCTGGCCGATGACGGCGCAGGTCCGCGCCGTCTCGTATCCGGCGAATAAGGGAATATTTCCTGGCGGTTGCCCTCACTCGGCTTCGGCTGAAACCCAGACACTGACGCTGCCACCATTGGTGGGGAAGACGCCCCTGCCGCTATCTTCGAGGGTGATTTTTTCGTTTCGGTGCTCCAGAAAGTCCCGCCAGACCGCGCCTGCATGGTCTGGTCCGAGATCAATCTGCTTTTCCGCCGGTTCGCCATTCGACATCACCACCACGCAGCCCGGGGCATCGGCAGTGCCGTGGCGGATAAAGGCGATGCAGCTTGGATCATCGAAAATATCCGTCTGCGCACCATTGGCAAAACGGCTGCGCGCTTCAATGAGCTTCGGCAGGCATTCTATCGCAGGAATGTCGATTTTGTGCTCGTTGCCGTCATTACCGGTATCAGTGTAGCTCGTGCTGAACAGATCAGGATAAAAGACGCAGGGAACGCCCTCTTCGCGCAGCAGAATGATGGCATAGGCCAACGGTTTGAACCAGGGTTCAACCGGTGCTTCCAGCGATTGCAGCGGCTGCGTGTCATGATTATCGACGAGCGTGACGGCATGGTCGGGAACGGCCGCTACCAGCGAGCCGTCGAAGATGCTGCGCATGTCGAAATCGCCACCCTGTTTTGCGGCGTCGTGAAAGCGATGGTGAAGGGCGACGTCGAAAAGCATCAACTGCTTGTCGACCAGTTCGAGATAGCTTTTCAGCGCCTCGAGATCGGGGTGCCAATATTCCGCCACGACGAAAAGATCGGGATCGACCGTTTCGCGCATATGGCCGACCCAGTCGCGGAAAAACCAGGCCGGAATATGTTTGGCGGCATCCAGCCGGAAGCCATCCACCTGCACCTGCTCGGAGAGCCAGCGGCCCCAATATTTGAGTTCCTCGTAAACCGCCCGGTTTCTGAATTCGACATCGGCACCCATCAGATAATCGAAATTGCCGTTTTCCTGATCGACTTCCTCATTCCATTCCCCATCGCCATACTCATTGACGAGGCGGAAAATGCCGTCTTCAGTCGGCTCCTCGATGTGGTCGACACCGCTGAAGCACTTCAGGTCCCAGATGAATTTGGAATGTTTGCCATTGCGGCCCGGAAAGGTGAAGCGTGTATAGGCAAGCGCCTGAAAATCTTCGTCATCTATCTCGGTGCGGTCTTCGGGATTGACGCGGCGAACCCGCACGTTCTCCTTCTCATCCGCACCCATCTTGTGGTTTAGAACCACGTCATGAATGACGCGGATGCCGTTTTCCTTCAGCGTCCGGCCGGCGTGTTCGAGGGCGGCGCGATCGCCATATTTGGTGGCGACTGTGCCCTTCTGATCGAATTCGCCGAGGTCGAAGAGGTCGTAGGTATCGTAACCGACCGAATAGCCACCGGCAGCACCCTTATAAGCGGGCGGCAGCCAGACATCGGTGATGCCCATTTTCGCAAGGCTTTCGGCCTTTTCGGCCACCTCGCTCCATAATTTCCCTCCGTCCGGATAATACCAATGGAAGAACTGAAGCAAGGTGCGTCCGGCCATATTTCCCTCACGATGGTTAGCAGGTCGCGCCATAAACGGCCCGGCGGCGAAAGGGTTCCGCCGCCGGAGATGCGCGATCTGCAATTGTGAGGCCGGCAGGTCCGACGTATATTAGCCGGCTATGTCGAGGAGGGCTGCGCCCGCCTGCAGATAGTCGCCTTCCTTGACGATCAGGCGGACTTTGCCGGCCTTGGTGGCGACAATTTGCGTCTCCATCTTCATGGCTTCCATGACGGCCAGCAGATCGCCTTCGGAAACCACCTCACCGTCTTTCACCTTGAAAGATTGCAGGGTGCCGGAAACGGGGGCGGTGATTTCGCCTTCCTTTTCCTTGGGGGCGGCGGTGCCGGAAACAGCCGCGCTGCTGCCGCTAACTGCACCGAGGCTGGAGAGCAGCAGGCTGGGCAGACCAACCGATACACGCTTGCCGTCAATTTCCAGAAAGGTACGAGTGACGGAAGGGTCGTCGGCCGGTGCCGGGCGTTCCATGGCATCCGGCATGGCGGCGAAATCGGTCTCGATCCAGCGGGTGTGAACCTTGAAGCCATCGGTGCCGATGAAATCTTCGGCTTCGATCGCGGCGCGATGGAACGGCAGAACGGTGGCGATGCCTTCGATGCGGAATTCCTTCAGCGCGCGGCGGGCGCGGCGCAGGACTTGGTCGCGGTCGGCACCCGTGACGATCAGCTTCGCCATCAACGAGTCGAATACGCCGGGCACGCTGGAGCCGCTGACGACACCGCTATCCACGCGAATGCCGGGACCGGAGGGTGCGTCGAAAACCGAAATCGAGCCGGGCGTCGGTAGGAAGCCTCGGCCGGGATCTTCGGCATTGATGCGGAATTCCATCGAATGGCCACGTGGCTCCGGCGTTTCAAGCACACGAAGCTTGTGGCCTTCGGCAATACGGAACTGTTCGATGACGAGATCGATGCCGGTGGTTTCCTCGGTAACGGGATGTTCCACCTGCAGGCGCGTATTGACCTCGAGGAAGGAAATCGTGCCATCGACGCCGAGCAGGAATTCGACTGTGCCGGCACCGGAATAGCCAGCAGCAGCGCAGATCGCCTTGGCGGCGGCATGGATCTTCTGTCGCTGTTCGGCGGATAGGAAGGGGGCTGGAGCCTCTTCGATCAGCTTCTGGTTCCGGCGCTGCAGCGAGCAGTCGCGGGTGCCGAGGACAAGCACATTGCCGTGCTTGTCAGCGATAACCTGCGCCTCGATGTGGCGCGGCCGGTCGAGAAAACGTTCCAGAAAACATTCGCCGCGACCGAATGCGGCGGTTGCCTCGCGCACGGCGGATTCGTAGAGATCGGCGATCTCTTCCATCTTCCACGCCACTTTCAGGCCGCGTCCGCCGCCGCCATGAGCCGCCTTGATGGCGACGGGCAGGCCGTGTTCTTCGGCAAAGGCGGTGACTTCGGCAGCGGAAGCGACGGGGCCGTCACTGCCGGCGACCAGCGGTGCGCCCACGCCGGTGGCAATGCGCCGTGCCTCTACTTTGTCACCTAGGGCTTCTATGACGTGCGGGTCGGGGCCGATCCAGATGAGGCCGGCATCGAGAACGGCACGCGCAAACTCGGCGCGCTCGGACAAGAAACCGTAACCGGGATGCACGGCATCCGCGCCGGCGCGATTGGCAATCGCGATCAGCTTGGTGATATCGAGATAGGTCTCGGCCGGGCGCACGCCCTCCAGCGCATAGGCCTCATCCGCCAGCCGGACGAAAAGCGCATCCTGATCTGGATCGGCATAAACGGCGACCGATTGCAGGCCGTAATCGCGACATGCGCGGATGATGCGCACCGCGATCTCGCCGCGATTGGCAATCAGCACTTTTTTCATCGCTCTTCTCCTCGGAATTATGTGTTTTTGGCCGCGATTTCGGCAAAGGGGCCGATCGGGCGGAACTTGATTTTGGCGTTGACCGGGATTTGCCCGGCAAGATCGAGATGATATTCGGCGACCGCGCCGATGACGGGATAACCGCCGGTCAACGGGTGATCGGCAAGGAACAGCACCGGCTGGCCGCTATGGGGAATCTGGATCGCCCCGGTCGCCGTGCCTTCGCTCGGCAATTCGGCGCTGTCCTTGCGTTCCACTGCCACTTCGCCCGCAAGGCGAATGCCGACCCGGTTTGATTGCGGTGTGACCTGCCAGAGCTGGCCAGTCAGGGTCTCGATGCCCTTTTGCGTGAACCAGTCCGTTCGCGGTCCGAGAACGACGTCCAGCGTCACGACCTCGCCGGTTGCCGGCGGGTCGAAGGCCGGAACCTCATCGATCGACACGCTGGAAAGGCCAGTCTTCTCATCCTTGAGCGAAAGGACGGCGCCCGCGCCCACTGGCTCGGGACCGACGACAGCGAGTGTGTCGGTGGCGAAGCTGCCCAGCACCGGCTCGACATCAAAACCGCCGCGTACCGCAAGATAACAGCGCATGCCCTTCGGTGGTTGGCCGAAACTGACTACATCACCGGGTTCAAGGGAGACCGGAACATGGGTGTTGGCCGCAAAGCTGCGATCCATCGTGGTGATTGTGACGGGGCAGGGTGCGCCGGTTATGCCGATGACGGTGCGATTTGTGCTCCTGAAGGAAAAACCGCCGAGCGTCAGTTCAAGACAGGGCGTGTTGGCAGGGTTGCCGACGATTCGGTTTGCGGCATTGAATGCGCCGCGATCCAGCGCGCCGGAGGCCGAAACACCCTGTCCGGTCTGGCCGAAGCGGCCGAGATCCTGAAAGATGGCAGGCATGGGTGCGGCAAGCACCTCGAAATGCGGACCTTCTTTTGACGGTTCTTTTCTGGGACCGCGCGGAGCCGAGACAGGGATATCGACCGTTCTTCCGGCCTTGTCCATGTCGACGAAGCGCACGCGATAACCCGGCTGGAAAAGCGCGCCGGGGTCGCGGTCAATGTCCCACATCTTCACCGGCGTGGTGCCGATGATCTGCCAGCCGCCGGGGCTGTTTTGCGGGTAGACGCCGCTGAAGGCGCCGGCTAGCGCCACCGAACCGGCTGGAATTCGGGTGCGCGGGCTCTGCCGGCGCGGCACATGCAGCGCCGGATCGCCGCCGACCAGATAACCGAAACCGGGAGCGAAGCCGCAAAAGGCCACGGTAAATTCACTCTCGGTATGACGGCGAATGACCTCTTCGATGCTCATGCCGGTCAGCTCGGCAACATCGGCCAGATCTTCACCGTTATAATGGACGGGGATTTCCACGAGATTGTCTGAAGGCGCGATTTTTGCCGAGAGATCACGGCTTGCCAGCCGCGCGGCCAGCGCTTCGGCATCGATCTTCTCAGGGCGGAAACGGATCATCAGGGTGCGGGCAGCCGGCACCGTCTCTTCAATGCCTTCGACCGGATCGTTCTGAAGCGAGGCGAAGAGTGCCAGTGTTTCATCGAGATCGGCGAGTTCAACAAGAATGGTGGTGAGGCTGACGGGGAGAAAACGCATCATATCCTCACGCGTGATAGGCGGTGTCGGGAATATCGGTGATGAACATGTGGCCCGGCGCATGGGTGATGGCGAAGGGAACACCAGATGCCATCACAGCGGCCTGTGGGGTCACGCCGCAGGCCCAGAATACCGGAACTTCGCCCGGTTCGATCCGAACCGCATCGCCGAAATCAGGTTTGGCCAAATCAGTGATGCCAATCTCTTCCGGCGCGCCGACATGCACGGGTGCGCCATGCACCGCCGGAAAACGTCCGGAAATGGTGGCCGCATCGGCCACGCGCGATGCCGGGATTGGTCGCATGGAAACGACCATATTGCCCTTCAGCCGTCCGGCCGGTCGGCAGGGCCGGTTGGTAAGATACATTGGCACATTGCTCTTGTCGGTCATGTGGCGAATTTCGATGCCAGCTTCCACCATCGGCGTTTCGAAGGTGAAGCTGCAGCCGATCAGAAATGCGACGAGATCGTCGCGCTCCGCCCAGGCGGCGGTCGCGTCGGCTGTTTCCTCGGCAAGCTTGCCATCCCGCCAGATGCGGTAGAGCGGCAGGTCGGTCCTCAGGTCAGCGTCGGGTGCCAGAAGCGTGGTGGGCGAGCCGGGATCGGAGACATCAAGCACGGGGCAAGGTTTTGGATTGCGCTGCGCATAAAGAAGGAAATCGAAGGCCCAGTCGCGCGGCAGCACGATCATGTTCGCCTGCGTGAAGCCGGGTGCAATGCCGGAAGTTGGGGCGACAAGGCCATCGCGATAGGTGGCGCGGGCCTTGCGTGCGGCGTCTGCGTCCGTGTAGTTGAGATAGGATGTCGGTATCGTCATCGGCTATCCTTTCAGCGATTGGATGCGAAAGAGCGGATGTCGATGCCTTCGGCTTCAAACCGACGACGGATTTCCTGGGCGATGGCGACTGCGCCGGGGCTGTCGCCATGCACGCAGATCGATTGTGCCTCGATTTTTATGATGCTGCCATCGATCGCCTCCAGCGTGCCTTCGCGGGCAAGCCGCACCATACGGTCGGCAATCTTTGCCGCGTCATGCAAAACGGCACCGGCTTCCCGGCGCGAAACGAGCTGACCCTGGGGTGTATATGCACGATCTGCGAAAGCTTCGGCGACAACAGAAAGGCCCGCCTTGCGGGCGAGATCGAGGATAGGTGCATTGGCGAGGCCCATCAGCACCAGCGAAGGGTCGATAGCCTTGATGCCGTCGATTACCGCCTGCCCCTGCTTCGCGTCATTGGCGATGCGGTTGTAAAGCGCGCCGTGCGGCTTGACGTAACGCACCGTGGTTCCGGCAGCGGCGGCGACGCCTTTCAGCGCGCCGATCTGGTAGATAACATCGGCGATCAGCTCTTCCGAGGTCGCGTCCAGATCGCGGCGGCCAAAGCCGACGCGGTCCGGATAGGAGACATGGGCGCCAACGACCACGCCTTTTTCGGCGGCGGCCTTGACGGTGCGGTAGATGCCGGCCGGGTCGCCTGCGTGAAATCCGCAGGCGATGTTGGCGCTGGAAACGATGGCGAGCATCGCCTCATCGTCTCCCATGCTCCACGCACCGTAACTTTCGCCAAGATCGCTGTTGAGATCGATAGCGGCCATGTTCGCCTCCCTTTGGTTTTTACAGGCCGAGCAGGCCGAAGATGGTGCCGGCGGACTTGTAGCCCATGTACCATGTCAATGCGCAAGTCAGAACGCCAAGCCCGAGCAGAATGCGCGAGTAGCGATGGCCACCCATCAGGTCTTCGCGTTTCCATGCGGCGAACAGGAAAATGCTGAGGCCGATGGGCAGGATAAGACCGTTGAGGCCGCCGACGAAGACCAGCATGGCCGCGGGCGGCGTCGTGATCAGCAGGTAGCAGACGAGCGAGACGGCGATGAAAACGACCGTCGCCATATTGCGGGCGCGCTCGCTCATATCCTGTTTGAAGACGGGCAGGAACGAGACGGACGTATAGGCTGCGCCGATGACGCTGGTGATGGCCGCTGCCCAGAAGATGATGCCGAAGAGCCGGAAGCCGAGATCGCCCGCGGCCGAACGGAAGGCCTGTGCGGCGGGATTGGCGGCCTGGCCCGACGTATCGATGACGACGCCGCTGGCGACGACGCCGAGAATGGCAAGAAACAGCACGTAACGCATGATGCCGGTGACGGCGATGCCGGTGAGCGCGGCGCGGTTGACGGCGGGCAGGTTTTCAATACCGACCATGCCCCGGTCCAGCAGGCGGTGCGCGCCGGAATAGGTGATGTAGCCGCCGACGGTGCCGCCGACGATGGTTGTGATGGTCGCGAAATTGATGGTATCCGGCAGGAAGGTCTGGCGGAAGGCGTCGCCCACCGGCGGCGCGGAGACGAATGCCACATAAAGCGTCAGCACGATCATCAGGATGCCGGCGAAAATGATGAACCGGTCAACGGCAAGACCCGCGCGCTTGGAAACGAAGATGGCGATGGAGAATATCGCGCTGATCGCACCGCCGATTTTCGGGTCCAGCCCGAAAATGGCGTTCAGGCCGAGACCGGTGCCGCCGATATTGCCGATATTGAAGAACAGACCGCCGATGATGACGAGAATGGCGAGCAGGTAACCTGCGCCCGGAATGGCAGCATTTGCAATGTCGGAAGCGCGCATGCGCGTTAACGTCACGATACGCCAGATATTCAACTGCACGACGAAGTCGATGAGGATGGAGGCGAGAATGCCGAAGGCAAAGGCTGCGCCAAGCTGGGTGGTGAATGTCGCCGTCTGGGTGATGAATCCCGGACCGATGGCGGATGTCGCCATCAGGAAGATCGCTCCCAGAAGAGATGCGCGTTTTGACATTTTGAGATCGGCAGTCGGGGTGAGCTTTTTCTGCTCCATGGATTTTCTCCGCTCCTGTCGCAATCCGCCCCTCGCGGATGCTTTATGCGGTCGATCTTGTCGTGTTCTGCGCAATTGTCAATATTGTTGAACAATATAAAACTATCGTTCTTTCATTTTGTCTATTTGTTGGACGTTATGGCCATGATTTAATCACGTTTTTTTCGTGCTTTGCTAATGCTTTGTGCTATGGGCAATCATGCCGTGTCCGAACATGCCTGTCACGGAATTCCGATGCTGCATTGCCTTAAGGAAAGAAGCGCCATGACGGAAACGATAGAGGGTCTGCCGCTTGCGGATCGATTGGCGAAGGGTATCCGCACCCTGTTGATCTCCGGCGAGTTGATGCCGGGACAGCGCCTTTCAGAGGCAGCCTTTAGCGAACGTTTCGACGTCTCCCGCAATTCGCTGCGCGAAGCCTTCCGTCTTCTGACGAAGGACGGCCTGTTGCGCCACGAGGCCAATCGCGGTGTGTTTGTCGCCGTTCCGACCATGGCTTCCGTGATCGATATTTATAGGGTGCGGCGCATGGTTGAGTGCGGTGCGCTGCGCCAGGCCTGGCACAAGCACCCTGCCATCAGGGTCATGCGGGCGGCGGTCGAGGATGCCAAGGTCAAGCGCGATCAGGCCGACTGGCTGGGTGTGGGCAGCGCCAACATGAAGTTCCATGCCGCTGTCGTCGATCTCCTCGACAGCGTCCGTCTCAGCGATTTTTATGAGCGCATCGCCGCTGAACTCAGGCTTTGCTTCGGCTTGCTGAAAGATCCAGAACAGCTTCATTCGCCCTTCGTGGATATGAACAGCAAGATTCTATCGTTGATGGAAGAGGGCAAAGCGGCCGACGCCGGCAACGAGATGGAAATCTATCTCAATCTCTCCGAGCGTACGGTTTTGAAGGCGCTCGAACGCGCCGTCGAACACGCATCCTGATAAGGCAGGCGGCAGGGGAGAGAAAGCCCCTTGTCGCTCCCTCCATTTTTGCATCGGCAGCCGATTGCCAAGTTTGTTGCGCTGCGCCATCAATGCTGCATGACGCTTCGCGACCTCACCATTCTTGTCTTAGACGAAAACGCGATCCGCGCTTCCATCATCGAGGAGGGGCTGCGCGAGGCTGGCTATCATCGCGTCACGGTCATCCATGAGGTGAACGGGGTGGCGCGCACCATCGAGACGCTGCAGCCCGATGTCATCTTCATCGATCTTGAAAATCCCAACCGCGACATGATGGAGCATCTGTTCCAGCTCACCCGCACGGTCGGCCGGCCGATCGCCATGTTCGTCGATCGTTCCGACACCGCTTCCATCGAAGCGGCCGTCGAGGCGGGGGTTTCCGCCTATGTGGTCGATGGGCTGAAGAAAGAACGGGTCAAACCCATTCTCGATATGGCGGTCAGCCGCTTTAATGCTTTCAGCCGTCTGCAACGGGAACTTGCCGACGCCAGATCGGCGCTGGAGGAACGGAAGGTCATCGAGCGCGCCAAGGGCATCCTGATGAAGATGCGTGGCCTTTCCGAAGAGGAGGCCTTTGCGCTTTTGCGGCAAACGGCGATGAACGAGAAAAAGAAAATTTCCGAGATCGCGCAAAGCGTGGTCACCGCGGCCGGTCTGTTGATGTGACAAAGGCCGCTCGGACAGTGTGGAGTGTATGATATGGCGGCACCGGGAAAATCGGCCGGATCACATAGCGTAGGGACTGGCGCACCAGCACTTGTGGGCAGTGACCGGCAGAAAATCCTGCGCGCCGGTTTTATTCCGCTTGTCGATGCCTCTGTTCTGATTGCGGCGGCTGAATTCGGTTTTGCCGAGCGCGAAGGCCTGTCGCTCGATCTCGTCAAGGATGTGTCCTGGGCGAATGTGCGCGACCGGCTGGCATTCCGGCAATTCGACATTGCCCATATGCTGTCGCCCATGCCCGTCGCCTCCATGCTGGGGCTTGGCTCCAACCCCTCACCGACGATCACGCCCTTTTCACTTGGACGTGGCGGCAATGCGATCACGCTTTCGACCCGGCTGTTTGGGCGGATGAAGGCATTGACAGGGCTGTCTGAAACGGCGGGAGCGCTCGAAAACGCCAAGGCTTTGAAGCGGGTACTCGATGATATGCGGACGCGCGGCGAAGCGCCGCCGACGCTTGGCATGACCTATCCGTTCTCATCGCATAATTACGAATTTCGCTATTGGCTCGCTGCCGGTGGTATTCACCCCGATCACGATGTCAAGCTGGTGGTCGTGCCGCCACCCTTGACGTCGGATGCGCTGGCGGCGGGCGCCATCGACGGGTTCTGCGTCGGCGCGCCGTGGAACATCGTCGCCGCCGAGCGCGGTGTCGGCCGCATCGTCGCCGCCAAGCAGGATTTGTGGCCGTCGGCGCCGGAAAAGGTGATCGGCATGCGGCCTGAATGGGCGGAAAGCCAGCAGGAAACGGTCGGCCGGCTGCTGACGGCGCTCGATGCAGCCGCACGCTGGTGCGACCTTGCGGAAAATCACGACGATCTGAGCAAGGCCCTTGCTGACCCTCGCTACATTGGCGCGCCTGAAGGCATCATCCGCCGGGTGCTTGCCGGTGAATTCAGCATCGACAGCCACGGCAACCGCCGGGTGATCGACAAATATTTCCTTTTCCACAGCGGCCATGCCAATTATCCCCGCCAGAGCCAGGCATTGTGGATTTACAGCCAGATGATCCGCTGGGGTCAGGCGGAATTTTCGCAAGCGGGTGTGGAAGCCGCACTTTCCGCCTACAGGCCGGATATTTATCGGGCGGCGCTGGGCGATGCGAATGCGCCTGATGATGCCGACATCCGCATCGAAGGGCAGGAAGAGGATGACCGTTTCGTGGACGGTTTCATGTTCGATCCCGCTGATATCGTAGGCTATGTGAACCGCTTTACCGTGCGCACATCCGCGCCGTTTTCCCCGTCCTCCGGAGAAGTGTGACTGACGCGCGGCCTTGCAGCTGCGCAAATTTCAAGCGCGGATTTTTTTGCTTTGCACAAACAGAAGACAGAAAATTCGCTGATTAAAATTTAATCACATCTTGTAAATGTAAAAATCACCTCTTAATTTCAATGTGATAGGCTGGTTTCTAAAAACTGGCACGCCTCTTGCTTCTTCATGTTTGCACCGGTCAACGGCGATCGGGGCAAGCAGGGCGCGGCATAGGCGCTTTCAAAGACACAGACGTCGCAAGGTTTTGCTGCCCGGAACACCTCCCGTTCCGCAGGCGCAAACACCGAGCGGCGTTTTTTTATTTTCAGGTTTTTTCGCAAGCGAAAACGTCACCCGCAGAGGTGGCCCAATAAGGGGAACATGCGAATGAAAAAGATATTCTCCGGCGATGTCAGCCGCCGCACGATACTGAAGACGACAGCCACCGCAGCCCTTGTCAGCGCCGTGCGCGTGGCCTTTCCATCCGGTGCTTTCGCAGCCACCGCTGAGCCTGAGGTGAAAGGCGCAAAAATCGGCTTTATCGCGCTCACCGATGCCGCGCCGCTGATAATCGCGGCCGAAAAGGGCCTGTTCGCCAAACACGGCATGCCTGATGTCGAGGTTCTGAAGCAAGCCTCGTGGGGCGCAACACGCGACAATCTCGTGCTCGGCGGCGCCTCGAATGGCATCGATGGCGCGCATATCCTGACGCCCATGCCCTATCTTATGCATACCGGCAAGGTGACCCAGAACAATGTGCCGGTGCCGATGACCATCCTCGCCCGCCTCAACCTCGACAGCCAGGGCATTTCCGTCGCCAAGGAATATGCCGAAACCGGCGTTCAGCTGGACGCCTCCAAGCTGAAGGCAGCTTTCGAGAAAAAGAAGGCGGAAGGCAAGGAAATCAAGGCCGCCATGACCTTCCCCGGCGGCACGCATGATCTGTGGATCCGCTACTGGCTCGCCGCCGGCGGTATCGATCCGGACAAGGACGTTTCCACCATCGTTGTCCCGCCGCCACAGATGGTTGCCAACATGAAGGTTGGCAATATGGACGTCTTTTGTGTGGGCGAACCGTGGAACGAGCAGCTCGTCAATCAGGGTATCGGTTTCACCGCCTGTACCACCGGAGAGCTCTGGAAAGGCCATCCGGAAAAGGCGCTCGGCATGCGCGCCGACTGGGTGGAAAAGAACCCCAACGCCACCAAGGCGCTGTTGATGGCTGTCATGGAAGCGCAGCAATGGTGCGATGACATGGCGAACAAGGAAGAAATGTCCACCATCCTCGGCAAACGCCAATGGTTCAATGTGCCGCCCAAGGATGTTCTCGGTCGTCTCAAGGGCAATATCAACTACGGCAACGGCCGCGTGCTGGAAAATACCGGCCTGCAGATGAAGTTCTGGCAGGACCACGCCTCCTATCCCTTCCACAGCCATGACAGCTGGTTCATCGCGGAAAACATCCGCTGGGGCAAATTTGCGCCCGATACCGATGTGAAGGCGCTGGTCGAGAAGGTCAACCGCGAGGATATCTGGCGTGCGGCGGCCAAGGATCTCGGCGTTGCCGATCTTCCCGCCTCCACCTCGCGCGGCAAGGAAACCTTCTTCGACGGCAAGGTCTTCGACCCGGAAAATCCGTCCGCCTATCTCGAAAGCCTGTCCATCAAGGCGGCCTCCTGAGGAGGAGACCGGGTGTCGCCCTTCATCCGCCAGTTGCCGCCGTCCACCGGCTGAGACTGAAGACCGGGTGAGGGGCGGGACCCAGACCGCAACCGAAATCAAGAGGAAACGCCCATGTCCGCATTGGCCCGAAAATTCAAGGAAGAGCCGCAGCAGCCGGCAGCGCAAAAGGCAAACGTCGTGGCACTTTCGCCCAAACATCCGTCGCGGATCGATTTGCGCAAATGGGGTGCTGCAGCGGCCCGTAACACCATACCGCCGCTTGTTGTCCTCGCTGTGCTGCTCGGCGTCTGGCAGCTGCTCTGTTCCGCCCCTGGTTCATCTTTGCCGCCGCCGAGCCAGGTCTTCGAGGAGAGTTACGATCTCATCGTATCGCCGTTTTTCCAGAATGGCTCGCAGGATATCGGCCTCGGGCTGCGTGTTCTGGTCTCGCTGGAGCGTGTGGCTTACGGTTTCGGCCTTGCTGCCATTGCCGGCATCATCCTCGGCGCTGTCATCGGCCAGTCGGTCTGGGCGATGCGCGGCCTTGACCCGATCTTTCAGGTGCTGCGCACGGTGCCGCCGCTTGCCTGGCTGCCGCTTTCGCTGGCCGCCTTTCAGGACAGCAACCCGTCGGCCATCTTCGTGATCTTCATCACCTCCATCTGGCCGGTCATCATCAATACGGCGGTCGGCGTGCGCAATATTCCGCAGGATTACCGTAACGTCGCGCAGGTGCTGCGGCTCAACCAGCTCGAATTTTTCTTCAAGATCATGCTGCCATCGGCAGCACCCTACATCTTCACCGGCCTGCGCATCGGTGTCGGCCTTTCCTGGCTCGCGATCGTTGCTGCGGAAATGCTGACCGGCGGCGTCGGCATCGGTTTCTTCATCTGGGATGCGTGGAACTCGTCGCGCCTGCCCGACATCATCGTGGCGCTTGTCTACATCGGCGTGGTCGGCTTCGTGCTCGACAAGCTGGTGGCGGCGCTCGGCAAGGTCATCACCCGCGGCGCTGCGGCGAACTGAGAGGCAAGCAATTCCAGGAAAAGTGGGAACCGGTTTTCCGTCCGGAATTGCGCCAAAGGAGAAATCAATCATGAACGCTTATCTGAAGCTCGATCATATCGACAAATATTTCGACAAGGGCGGTTCGCGTGCAGAGGTGCTGAAAGGCATCAACCTCACCATCGAAAAAGGCGAATTCGTCTCCGTCATCGGTCATTCCGGCTGCGGCAAGTCCACCATGCTCAACCTTATCGCCGGGCTGACGAAGGTTTCTGCCGGCGCGGTGCTTCTCGAAAACCGCGAGGTCAACGAGCCCGGACCGGAGCGCGCCGTCGTGTTCCAGAACCACAGCCTGCTGCCCTGGCTTTCGGTTTATGAAAACGTCAATCTCGCTGTGGAGAAGGTGTTCAGCAGGACAAAAACCCGGGCCGAGCGGCATGACTGGGTCATGCGCAATCTCGATCTCGTGCAGATGGCGCATGCCAGGGACAAGAAGCCTGCGGAAATTTCCGGTGGCATGAAACAGCGTGTCGGTATTGCCCGGGCGCTCGCCATGGAGCCGAAAATCCTGCTGCTGGACGAGCCCTTCGGTGCGCTCGACGCGCTGACACGCGCGCATCTTCAGGATGCGGTGATGGAAATCCACGCCCGGTTGGGCAACACCATGGTCATGATCACCCATGATGTCGACGAAGCGGTGCTACTGTCGGATCGTATCGTGATGATGACCAACGGTCCGGCCGCCCATATCGGCGAAGTGCTCGAGGTGCCGCTGGCACGCCCACGCCACCGCATCGAGCTCGCATCCGACAAGACCTATCTCAAATGCCGCGAAGCCGTGCTGAAGTTCCTCTACGAACGTCACCGCTTCGTCGAAGCTGCGGAGTAACGCCCATGACGCAAAAACTCGTCATCATCGGCAATGGCATGGCGCCGGGGCGCATGCTGGAAAACCTGTTCGAAACCGCTCCCGGCCTTTACGACGTCACCATTTTCAACGCCGAACCGCGCGTCAATTACGACCGCATCATGCTCTCGCCGGTGCTCTCAGGCGAAAAGAGCTATGAAGACATCGTCATTCATAATGACGAATGGTATGCGGCTAACAATGTCACGCTGCACAAGGGCGCAAAGGTCACAGGCATCGACCGTGACAGGAAGACCGTGACCAGCGAAAACGGCATCACGGTTTCCTATGACAGGCTGGTGATCGCCACCGGCTCTTTGCCCTTCATCATTCCCGTTCCCGGCCACCAGTTGCCCGGCGTGCTCGCCTATCGCGATCTCGACGATGTGACGAAGATGCTTGCGATCGCCGAGGGTAAGGGCCGCGCCATCGTCATCGGCGCAGGTCTTCTCGGGCTCGAAGCCGCCTATGGCCTGAAGCGTCAGGGCATGGATGTTACTGTCATCCATCTGATGCCGACAATCATGGAACGCCAGCTCGATCCGGCAGCGGCCTATCTCCTGGAAAAGGCGCTGAACGAACGCGGCATCGACATCATCACCAAGGCCAACACCAAATGCATCCTCGGTGAGGAGAAGGTCGAGGGCATTGAACTCGAAGACGGTCGTGTCATCAAGGGCGACATGGTGGTGATGGCGGTCGGTATCCGTCCCGCCTCCGGCCTTGCGAAGGAAGCCGGCATCGCCGTTAATCGCGGCATCGTGGTGGATGACGGCATGATGACGTCGGACGCCTCGATTTACGCGCTTGGCGAATGCGCCGAACATCGCGGCATGTGTTACGGCCTCGTTGCGCCGCTTTATGAATCGGCGCGGGTGCTCGCCGACCGGCTTTGCGGCGGTTCGGCGGAATATCACGGCTCCGTCACCAATACCAAACTGAAGGTGACAGGTATCAACCTGTTTTCCGCCGGTGATTTCGCAGAAGGCGACGACCGCGAGGAAATCGTGCTGCGCGATGCCACCGCCGGCGTCTACAAGCGCCTGATCCTCAAGGAAAACCGCATCATCGGCGCGGTTCTCTATGGTGAGACGGCGGATGGGTCGTGGTTCTTCGATCTGATGAAGAAATCGACCGATATTTCCGCCATGCGTGAAACCCTGATCTTCGGCCAGGCCTATCAGGGAGGGTCGCCGCTGGACCCTATGGCGGCCGTTGCAGCCTTGCCGGATGATGCGGAAATCTGCGGCTGCAACGGCGTTTGCAAGGGTAAGATTACCTCGACCATCACCTCCAAGGGGCTGACCTCGCTGGACGACGTTCGCGCTCACACCAAGGCGTCCGCCTCCTGCGGCAATTGCACCGGCCTTGTCGAGCAGCTGATGACGCTGACACTGGGCGATAGCTACAACCCTGCCGCCGTGCAGCCCATGTGCAAATGCACCGATCTTGGCCATGACGATGTGCGTCGTCTGATCAAGGCCAAGGGTCTGAAGACCATTCCCGCCGTCATGCAGGAGCTGGAATGGAAAACCTCCTGCGGCTGCGCCAAATGCCGACCGGCGCTCAATTATTATCTCGTCTGCGATTTCCCGGACGAATATGCCGACGATTATCAGTCGCGTTATATCAATGAGCGCGTCCACGCCAATATCCAGAAGGACGGCACCTATTCCGTCGTTCCGCGCATGTGGGGCGGCGTCACATCCTCCTCCGAACTCCGCGCAATTGCGGATGTGGTCGACAAGTTCGAAATCCCGATGGTGAAGGTGACGGGCGGCCAGCGCATCGATCTTCTCGGCATCGAGAAGGAGGATTTGCCGGCAGTCTGGGCCGATCTCGGCAAGGCCGGGTTCATTTCCGGCCAGGCCTACGCCAAAGGTTTGCGCACGGTCAAAACCTGCGTCGGCCAGCAATGGTGCCGTTTCGGCACGCAGGATTCCACCGGCCTTGGCATCCGCATCGAAAAATTCATGTGGGGCTCGTGGACGCCCGCCAAGCTGAAGCTTGCCGTTTCCGGCTGTCCGCGCAACTGCGCGGAGGCCACCTGCAAGGATATCGGCGTCATCTGCGTCGATTCCGGTTTCGAGATCCATTTCGCCGGCGCCGCCGGTCTGGATATCAAGGGCACGGAAGTCCTGGGTCTCGTCCAGACCGAGGACGAAGCACTGGAGCATATCGTGGCTTTGACCCAGATGTACCGTGAACAGGCGCGCTATCTCGAGCGCATCTACAAATGGGCCAAGCGCATCGGCTACGACGAGGTTCGCCGCCAGATCATGGACGATGCCGGAAAACGCCGTGCCTATTTCGACCGCTTCGTTTTCAGCCAGAAATTCGCGCAGGTCGACCCCTGGTCGGAACGCGTATCCGGCCATGACAAGCACGAATTCAGGCCCATGGCGGCAATCGGTTTCAATCAGGCAGCGGAGTGAGAACGATGGACAGCAACTGGATCGATATTGGCGATATCTCCGATATTCCCCTGCGCGGCGCGCGGTGTGTGAAAACGCCAATGGGCAAGATCGCTGTATTCCGCACGGCGGAAAATCAGGTCTTCGCCATTGAAGACCATTGCCCGCACAAGGGCGGCCCTCTGAGCCAGGGCATCGTGCATGGCGCTTCGGTGACGTGTCCGTTGCACAATTGGGTCATTTCTCTGGAGACAGGTAAGGCGCTGGGGGCGGATGAGGGCGAGGTGAGGACCATACCCGTCCGCAATATGCATGGACGGCTCTCAATTGCGCTTGAAACCCTGATGATTGCGGCGGAGTGAATTGCGATGGCGGCGATGATACCCCCCTCTGCCCTGCCGGGCATCTCCCCCTCAAGGGGGGAGATTGATCGCTGCACAAACTTCCATTCACAACCGGTGTTGTTGCCGGTGGAGAGGGAACGAGGAGCCTTCCGCTTGTCGATCTCCCCCCTTGAGGGGGAGATGTCCGGCAGGACAGAGGGGG
>CAACXH010000522.1_pt1 | contig 32001 bp, 31 predicted proteins | sample 2275881 | NCBI WGS metagenome assembly CAACXH01 (sample SAMEA5312483, study PRJEB27640) | indoor metagenome | biome: indoor environment; feature: controlled; material: polymer antistatic dissipative epoxy resin | place: Italy | collected 2014-05-27 | reverse complement strand
CCCCCCTCTGCCCTGCCGGGCATCTCCCCCTCAAGGGGGAGATCGACTCGCGGATAAGTCTCGCCGTCTCAACATTTGTGAATGAAGTGGTGGTGGCGCCTCCTGCCGATCTCCCCCCTTGAGGGGGAGATGCCCGGCAGGGCAGAGGGGGTGAGCCACACCCACAGACGTCAAAAGCCGGACGTCAAACCTTCGCCGCCACCACCGTCGCTTCAATGTGGTCCACCAGCGCATCCGGCAGCCCAAGCCGTCCGGCAAGAAGATCGAGATACCCTCGCTCCGCGCGCGTATCGGCCTCGATGGCAAGCCGCGAGGCGGTATAAAGCTCCACCTTCTGTTCTTCCGTGCGGGCGGCGGCCACCAGCGCATCGATATCCAGCGGATCGGCCAGTTCCTTTTCCAGGAACCGCTCCGCCTCCGTATCGAGACCGGAGACCTGCACCTTGTCCATGATATTGGCGCGCTCTTTTTCATCGATATGACCGTCGGCCTTGGCGGCAGCGATCATCGCCTGAATGAGTTTCAGGGCAAAATCATTGGAAAGAGCGGGCGATTGCGGATGGAAGGCGGAATCAGCGGGCGGCGCCAGAAGCTCCGGCTCGGGTTTCGGCGCGACTTCGGGAGCCTGGCCGGACTTGTAATTCTTATAGGCGAGATAACCGAGGCCGGCGATGGCGGCGACACCGCCAATGGTGGCAACATTGCCGGCGAGCTTGCGGCCGGTCTTGGTGCCCAGAATGGCGGCGGCGAGAGCACCTGCCTTGAGGGGATTGTTTTTGGCGATATCGGCGGCCTGCCCGGCTCTGTCACGGACGCTTCCCGAAAGGCCCGGCACCTGCGAGCCGAGGAATTGTTCAAGAAGCTTCTTGGCGTCGAACATCAAAATCTCCTGTAAAGGTCAAAATCTACAGGTGAGATAGGAAGCCGCCGCGCGAATATAAATGTCAAACCCGCTCACGCCTTCGTGAGCGGGTTTGAAGTAATGTCAATCAGCCGCGCAGGGCGGCTGCTTCAGCGGCTAGCTTGGTGATGCCAGCCCAGTCGCCGGTCGCCACCAGTTCGCGCGGTGCGACCCAGGAGCCGCCGACGCAGACGACGTTTGGCAGAGACAGATAGTCATTGGCATTTTTCAGCGAAACGCTGCCCGTCGGGCAGAACACCGTGCCGGCGAGCGGCGACGACAGCGCCTTGAGGTAAGGCGCACCGCCAGCCTGTTCGGCGGGGAAGAATTTCAGGACCTTGTAACCCTCATCCCGCAGCGCCATGACTTCGCTGGCGGTGGCTGCGCCCGGAAGCAACGGCACGTTGGAGCCGCGCGCCGCCTCCAGCACGCTTTTATTGACGCCGGGGCTGACGATGAAGGTGGAGCCTGCTTCGGCTGCTGCTTCAAAATCCCGGGCGTTGAGAATGGTGCCGGCACCGACATTGGCGCCTTCCACTTCCGCCGCTACCGCACGGATGGCATCCAGTGCCGCCGGGGTGCGCATGGTGATCTCGATTGCCTTCAGGCCGCCCGCGACCAAAGCGCGCGCCAGCGGCACGGCGGAAGCGGCATCATCCACGATCAGCACCGGCACGACCGGCTGAAGTTTGAGGATGGAAAGAAGTTTTTCGGAGTCCTGGGCCAAGATGAGCCTCCCTTGCGCGATTGAAACGATTGAAATCCCGTTTACCGATTAGCCTGCCCCGGCTATGATGTCGAGGCATGGCACGGCCATTTTTTATCCAGATACTTCAATCAATTCGCTTCTTCGCGACGTCATCTTGCGATAATCTGGCGCACCAGTTTGCGGAGACAGCATGGCCAAGGAAATTGAACGGAAGTTTCTTGTTGCAGGCGGTGAATGGCGCGATGAGGTGACGCATAGCATGGCTTTCCGGCAGGCATATGTCGCTTCGCTGGAAAATCGTTCGGTCCGGGTCAGGATCGTCAATGGGCGTGATGCGACACTGACCATCAAGATAGGCGCAAGCGCGCTTGTCCGCGACGAATATGAATATTCCATTCCCCTCCAGGACGCGGAAGAGCTGATGGCAAGCGCACCGGGTGTGGTGATAGAAAAGACGCGTCACACCGTTGATCATGGCGGCTTCACTTGGGAAATCGATGTTTTCGAGGGCCGGTATCAGGGGCTGGTCGTCGCGGAAGTCGAAATGAACGATGAGAATGCCAGCCCAGACCTGCCTCCTTGGCTCGGGAAAGAGGTGACGGGCGATCGTCGCTTCTCCAACCAGTCACTCGCCATGGACTGTTCAAGTGGAGGCCTGCCGGATGCCCTTCAGGATTGATCCGAAAAAGCCCTTTGGCGACGAAATCCGCCGCGCCGGGCTAGAGCTGATTAAGGACGCGATCACCATCCTTCGCGACCAGCCCTCCGGATCACATGAGGCGGTGCACGATGCCCGCAAGCGCTTCAAGCGACTGCGGGCGCTCTACCGCCTCATCCGCAAGGCGGCGCCCGATTTCAGCCGCGAGGAGAATGCCCGTTTTCGCGATATCGCCCGTTCACTCGCCTTTGCACGGGATGCGACGGCGCTGGTGGAAACGGCGGAATATCTCGAGGCTTTTGCGCTCTCCGACGCGCAGGGTGAGGCGTTGCGATCGATCACGGCAATGCTGCGCGAGCGTCGCGACGATGCCCTTAACCATGAGGTGGATCTTGACGACGCCATAGCGGCGGCGATCGCCGGCTGCGAGGCCGGACACGAACGGCTTCAAGCCCTCTCCCTGCCGGATGACCTGAAAAAGACGGCCAGACTGGTGAGAAGCAGCTGGGCAAAACAACGGGTGAAGGCGCGAAAAGCACTCTCCGATTGTCGCGACCAGGCAGATGTCGAGCATTTTCACGAATTGCGCAAAGCGGGGCAGACCCACTGGATGCATCTTGGCCTCATGCGCCGCCTCTGGCCTTCCGCCATGCGCGCCAAGCGCGCCGACACCAAACGGCTGGTCGATATTCTCGGCCATGAGCATGACCTTTCGGTCCTCGCCGCCGTTGCCGACCGGGAACCGGACCGTTTCGGCAATGGCGAACGGCTGGCGCTTCTTCTCGATGCGATCATCGAAAGGCAGCAGGCGCTACGCGCGGAAGGCCTTGAACTGGCGGACGAAGTCTTTTCCGAGTCCGCCCGCACCGAAAGCCGCATCATCGGCCTCTTGTGGCGGCAGGCGGCGAAATAGGATGAGAAACAATGGCATGGCCCGACTTATTGACAGCGGCAAAGCCACACGCTCCGTCATCCTCGGGCTTGACCCGAGGATCCATGGTACGTCGGGTTGTGGATCCTCGGGTCAAGCCCGAGGATGACGGAAGAGAGGTTTTGCCGTCTTCCTAACACGGAACTCGAGGCACAAACCGCCCTCATTTTTCCCCACATCGCTTGATATTTGACGATTTTCAAAATGCTGGCCGCGGCGGATAAATATTGCTTTGCGGCCGCCGTCGCTGTATTTCAGCGCCCATGACCGACACGACCATTCTCCCCCGCCCGGAAGTCTCTGGTGATTTCCTTGTGGCAGCACTTTACCATTTTGCCCGCCTGCCTCGGTTCGAGAGCCTGCGCGAACAGCTGTTCGAGCTCTGCCAGAAAAACGGCGTCAAGGGCACATTGCTGCTTGCCGCTGAAGGCATCAACGGCACGATTGCCGGGCCGGATACGGGCATTCATACGGTGCTTGCCTTCCTGCGCGCCCAGCCGGAATTTACCGCGCTGGAGCACAAGGAAAGCCGCGCTTCGCACATGCCTTTCGTGCGGCTGAAGGTGAAGCTCAAAAAAGAGATCGTCACCATGGGCGTGCCGGATATCGATCCGAACCGCATCGTCGGCACCTATGTCGAGGCGCGCGACTGGAACGAGCTGATCTCCGATCCGGATACGATCGTCATCGACACTCGCAACGATTACGAGACCGCCATCGGCCTCTTCAAGGGTGCGGTCGATCCGAAGACCAAGACCTTCCGCGAGTTTCCCGACTGGGTGAAGAACAATCCCGGCCTGCACAACAAGCCGAAGATCGCCATGTATTGCACCGGCGGCATTCGCTGCGAGAAGGCCACCGCCTTCATGAAAGAGCAGGGTTTCGATGAGGTCTATCACCTCAAGGGCGGTATCCTGAAATATCTGGAAGAGGTGCCGGAAGAAGAAAGTCTCTGGGAAGGCGCCTGTTTCGTCTTCGATGAGCGCGTTTCGGTGGTGCACGGTCTTGCCGAAGGCGACCACCAGCTCTGCCACGCCTGCCGCAACCCGATCACACCGGAAGTACGCCTGTCACCCAAATTCGAGGAAGGCGTTTCTTGCCCGAGCTGTTACGACGACCGCACGGAAGAGGACCGCCAGCGTTTCCGCGATCGCCAGCAGCAGATCGAACTAGCGAAAAAGCGCGGCGAGCAGCATCTGGGACGATAAAACGGCCAGCGATCGATATGCCGCTCATTTAGTGATCGACCCCGCGCCATCTTCTGCCCCGGGCGGGGAGAAGATGGCGCGGTAACGTCGTATCCAGTCCTACAGCTTCACCCAGCCGCCATTGTTTTTGCCGGATTCGATGCAGGCAGTAACGAAAGCAACACCCTTTACCCCGTCATCAACGGTCGGATAGATCACCGCCTTGTCCAGCGCCGAGCCGGTGCGGCGGGCTTCGATGGCATGCGCTGCCTCGGTATAGATGGTGGCGAAGGCTTCCAGATATCCTTCCGGGTGCCCTGACGGGATGCGGGTCACACGTGCGGCGGCTGCCCCGGCGCCAGCGCCACCACGGGTGATCAGCTGCTTCGGCTCGCCTAGCTTCGTAAACCACAGATAGTTCGGATCGGCCTGCGTCCACTCAATACCAGCCTTGTCACCATAAACACGGATCTTCAGACCGTTTTCATGGCCAACGGCCACCTGGCTGCACCAGAGCAAGCCCTTGGCGGCCTGCATGCCGTCCTTAGCCTTGAACCTAAGCATGACATGCGCATTGTCATCCAGCCGGCGGCCTTCGACGAAAGTGTGGACATCCGCGGCCAGTTCATCGGCTTCCAGACCGGAAATGAAGCAGCCGAGATTATAGGCGTGGGTGCCGATATCGCCGGTGGAGCCGCCGACACCGGATTGCGCCGGATCGGTGCGCCAGACCGCCTGTTTCGCGCCGGTCTGCTCCACCGCTTCCGTCAGCCAGTCCTGCGGATATTCCATCTGCACCAGGCGGATCGTGCCGAGCGCGCCGGACTGCACCAGTTCCCGCGCATGCCGCACCATCGGATAACCGGTATAGTTATGGGTGAGGATGAACAGCGCATCAGCCTTGTCGGCCACGTCCTTCAGCTTTTTGGCGTCTCCCAGATTAGAGGTCAGCGGTTTGTCGCAGATGACATGGATGCCGCGCTCGAGAAAGGCTTTCGCGGCCGGATAATGCACGTGATTGGGCGTGACGATCGCCACCGCCTCGATGCCGTCCTCGCGCAACGCTTCCTTTTCGGCCATTTCCTCGAAGGAGCCGTAGCAACGCTCCGGAGCAAGCCCCAGCTCGCGGCCGGAAGCGAGGGATTTCTCCGGCGTTGAGGACAAGGCCCCCGCCACGAGATCGAAGCGATTGTCGAGCCTTGCTGCCATACGATGGACGCCGCCGATGAATGCGCCCGAACCACCACCGACCATACCAAGGCGAATGCGCCTGTTCGCCTTGTCGGTTGTCTTTCCTTCAATAGCCATAATATCTCCTCGGCATTTTTTGAGCGCATTTCCGGACGGAAAACCGCTTCACACTTTTCCTGGAAATGTTCTTAAAGCCCGAGCATACGGCGGTTGGCCGCATCGTCGGTGCCACTTGATGCGAAATCGTCAAAGGCTTTTTCCGTGACGCGGATGATATGCGCCTTAACGAATTCCGCCCCTTCGCGGGCGCCGTCTTCGGGATGTTTCAGCGCGCATTCCCATTCGACCACGGCCCAGCCGTCGAAATCATTGGCCGCCATTTTCGAGAAGACCGCACCGAAATCCACCTGCCCGTCGCCCAGCGAACGGAAGCGACCGGCGCGCTCCACCCAGCCCTGATAACCGCCATAAACGCCCTGCCGGCCTGTCGGGTTAAACTCCGCATCCTTGACGTGAAACATCTTGATGCGGTCTTTGTAGATATCGATATTGTCGAGATAATCGAGGCATTGCAGCACGTAATGCGAGGGGTCGTAGAGCATGTTGGCGCGGCTGTGGTTCTTCACCCGCTCCAGAAACATCTCGAAGGTCACGCCGTCATGCAGGTCTTCGCCGGGATGGATTTCGTAGCAGACATCCACACCCTGCTCATCTGCATAGTCAAGGATCGGCGTCCAACGTTTTGCCAGCTCGTCAAAGGCGGTTTCCACCAGCCCGGCCGGGCGCTGCGGCCAAGGGTAAATAAATGGCCAGGCGAGAGCGCCCGAAAAAGTCGCATGTGCCTTGATGCCGAGATTTTTCGACGCCTTCAGCGCCAGCTTCACCTGCTCCACGGCCCATTGCTGCCGGGCCTTGGGATTGCCGCGCACTTCAGGCACTGCAAAGCCATCAAAGGCCTCGTCATAGACGGGATGAACGGCAACCAGCTGGCCCTGCAGATGGGTGGAAAGCTCAGTGACTTCCACACCGTTCTGGCGCGCCACGCCGGCGAACTCATCGCAATAATCCGTCGATTCCGCCGCTTTTTTGAGATCGATCAATTGCCCGGCCCAGGTCGGAACCTGCACGCCGGCATAACCCTTTTCCGCCGCCCATTTGGTAATGCCATCCCAGCTGTTGAACGGGGCGACATCACCGGCAAACTGGCCGAGAAAAAGACCCGGTCCCTTGATCGTTCTCATAAAATAACCTCCCTGTATCGATACAGTTGAGCGGTAAAACCGCTTTGACTCCCAGCGCCAAGCTAACCGCTCGTAATTTTCAGACAAGCCCCAAAAGCGGAAGGGCAAGAGAATTTCGCTATTTCACTAAAAAAGCGAAATAGGTTTAAAGCGCCAGCCCACTTGCCCTGTCGAACACATGCACACGCTCATGATGCACGGTGGCAGCAAAGGGTGTGTTGACCTTCACCGGCTGCTCGCCATCCACCACGGCCGTCACCTGATCGCCCGCCAGTTCGAAGACCACATGGGTCTGCGCGCCCGTCGGCTCCACCAGCACGGTGCGGCCTGAGAGCGAGATATCGCCGCCGATGGTCGAACCGATATGTTCGGGGCGAAGCCCGATCGTCACAGGCTGGCCGCGCTTGACCTTGCGTGTCGCGGCAATACGGATCGCGGTTCCATCCTTCAACCGGGCGGCGGGCTGATCGCCCTCGCCATCGACCACACCTTCGATGAGGTTCATGGCCGGCGAGCCGATGAAGGCGGCAACGAAGAGATTGGCGGGCGTCTTGTAAAGTTCAAGCGGCGTGCCCTGCTGCTCGATGCGACCGTGATTGAGCACCACCACCCGGTCCGCCAGCGTCATCGCCTCGATCTGGTCATGGGTGACATAGATCGACGTCGTGCCAACTTTCTGATGCAGCGCCTTGATTTCGCTGCGCATCTGCACGCGCAGCTTGGCGTCCAGATTGGACAGCGGCTCATCGAACAGGAAGACCGCCGGGTTGCGCACCACGGCGCGGCCCATGGCGACACGCTGGCGCTGGCCGCCGGAAAGTTGCGAGGGCTTGCGATCCAGAAGCTTGCCGAGATCGAGCATGCGGGCGGCTTCCGCCACGCGCTCATCGATGACGTTTTTCGGTTGGCCGGCGAGCTTCAGGTTGAAGCCCATGTTTTCGGCCACTGTCATATGCGGATAAAGCGCATAGGACTGGAACACCATGGCGATGTTGCGCTCACGCGGGGTCATGGAGTTGACGACGGTGCCGCCGATGAGGATGTCCCCATCGGTGATCTCCTCCAGCCCGGCGATCATGCGCAAAAGCGTGGACTTGCCGCAACCGGAAGGGCCGACCAGCGCGATGAATTCACCATCCGCTATATCAAGCGAGATGCCGTGGATAACATCAAGCGAGGCATAGGACTTGCGGATATCCTTAAGTTCGACGGAAGCCATGTTTTGCTCCTTTCAAGTCACGATTTGACGGCACCGGCCGTCAGGCCCGCGATGATGTGTTTCTGTGCAAGGAAGAAGACGATGACGGTCGGCAGGATCGTCAGCGTGATGAAGGCGAGCACCAGCTGCCATTCGGTGCCGAATTCACCGCGATAGACCATGATGCCAAGCGGCCAGGGATATTTCGATTCCGAATTCAGCATGATCAGCGGCAGGATGTAGCTGTTCCAGCTGCCGACGAAGGAAACGATGCCGACGGTGGCGACAATGGGTCGCGAAAGCGGCATGGAAATGTGCCAGAAGAACCGCAGATATCCGCAGCCATCCACGAAGGCGGCCTGAAACAGCTCCTCCGGCAGATTGCGGAAATAATTGCGGAACAGGAGAATGCTCATGCCCAGCCCGAAGGCCACCTGTGGCAGCACCACACCCCAATAGGTATCCAAGAGGCCCAGATCGCGGATGCGGATGAACAGCGGCAGGATGGCGGTGGCCGCCGGAAACATCAGCCCCAGCAGGAAATAATTGAGCAGGAAGGACGAGCCGAAGAACTTCACATGCGCGAAGGTGAAAGCCGCCATGGCCGAGACGGTAAGCGTCAGGAACACCGTCAATAGGGCGATGACAAGCGAATTGAAGATTTGCAGCCAGTAACGCTTGCCAAGAAGGATATCGCCGTAATTGGCCCACTGCCATTCAGCCGGGATGCCGAACGGGTTGACGCGCAGGTCTCCCAGTGTCTTGAAGCCACCAAGCGCGGTGGTGAGCAACGGGATGAGCACGATGGCCGCGATAAGGCTCAGCGATATATAGAGATAGAGCTTCGTTTGCAGCGGCATGCGGACGGAGGTGGATGTGTCAGTCATGGCGCATGAAAATCCTTTTGTAACCGAAGGCGAGCGTCACGCAGATGATGAAGAGAACGACGCCCACCGCACTGCCAAGCCCCACCTGCATGCGCATGACGCCGTAGGTATAGAGGAAGGTGACCATGGTTTGCGTGGAGTTGGACGGCCCGCCGCCGGTAAGCGGCATGATCATGTCGAACAGCTGCAATGAGCCGATCACCGCGAAGAAGACGGAGAGGCGAACGGTGGAGCCGAGCATCGGCAGCGTGACATAACGAAATTTCTGCCAGCCGGAAGCGCCATCGATTTCGGCGGCCTCCAGCACGTTCTTGTCGACGGATTGCAGTCCGGCGATGAACAGCATCATGTGAAAGCCGAAATATTTCCAGACGATGACGCCGAGCACGGCATAGATCGCCACATCCTTGTCGGCCAGCACATAAGGATTGGCAAAGCCGAAGAAATTGGAGATGGCGGCAAACAGGCCATAATCGCCGTCATAAACAAAACGCCAGATCAGGCCGGCTGCGACATCTGCCAACACATAGGGCAGGAAGAAAACCAGCCGGAAGGCGACGACGCCGGGAATGCGATGCGCCAGCATCATCGCAAGCCAGATCGCCAGCGGAATCTGGATCAACACGGAAATCAGGATGATGAGGCCGTTATTGAGCAGCGCCTGCGAAAAGGCGGCATTGCCGAACAGGACCTGAAAATTCCTCAGGCCCACAAAGTCGGTAGGCGTGCCGTAACCGTTCCAGCGGTAAAGGCTGTACCATGCAGCCTCGCCCATGGGCAGGATGACGAACAGGGTAAAGAGCAGAAGTGCGGGCGGCAGGAAAACCAGCAGGGTCAGCGCCCGGTCATGCGCGACCGAGCTTTGCTTGCGCTTTGTCTTCGTTGCGCCGCGCGCCGGTATGGACGCAGAAGTCATGGAAATATCCGTCATCTCTATCCGCTTTCTTTTGTGCAGATATCGCGGCGCCGCGGTTTAACGCGGCAGCCGCATCGCAGGCGACAATCAGCGAAGCTCGAAAGCATCCTGGATTTGCTTGGCGCCCTCTTCCGCACTCATCTGGCCGGAAACAATCTCGACGGAGACGTCATTGACGACGCGGCCGACGGCAGCACCCAGCGTCTGGTCGAAGAAGTTCTGGTGCCAGGTGGAACCGGCAAGCTGCTTGGCCGAATCCGCCAGCAGCGGGTTTTTGACCGCGCCGTCCGCCCCGCTCGCAACCGGCAGGATCATGCCGGCAGCCGCCATCTTCTCTTCGCTTTCCTTGCTGGTCAGGAATGTCGCGAAATCGATCGCTTCCTTGGAAGCGTTTTTCGTGACCGCCCAGCCGTTCAGGCCGCCCAACGTATCGGTGGCCTTGCCCGCGCCGCCTTCGACGGCGGGGAATGCGAAGCGGCCGATATTGTCGGCGGCAAGGCCCTTGCCGTCACCGGCATTCTTGCGCTGGTTGGCCTCGGTATTGTCGAAACCAAGGATCATCGCCGCCTTGCCGTCACCGAAGACGCCGAGCGCCTGCGGCCAGGTGGAGCCGAGATAACCGGGCTGGAAGGGTTCGAGCTTGCCGAATTCGGCCAGCTGTTCGCCTGCCTTGATGATGGCCGGATCCATGAAACCTTCGCCCTCGCCCTTGCGGGCGGCATCGAACACGGCCTGCCCGCCATTGCGCATGACGAGATAGCTCCAGTAGAAATGGATCGGCCATTTTTCACCGCCGCCACCGGCGATCGGCACGATGCCCGCTTCCTTTATCTTCTTGACCGTGGCGCCGAGATCGTCCCAGCTCTTGATGTCTTCCGCCTTCACACCGGCCTTGGCAAACAGCGCCTTGTTATAAAAGAAGCTGACGAGGCTGACCTTGTAAGGTACGGCCCAGACCTTGCCATCGAAGGACAAGCCGTCGATTGCGGATGCATTATACGCCTGCCGCAGCTTGCCGCCGTCAGCGTCGAAAACCTCGGTCAAATCCTTCAGCGCACCGGTCTTGGACTGTTCCTCAAGAACGCCGCCACCCCAGCTATAGAAGAAATCCGGTACGTCGTTGGACTGTAAGAGGGTCGGCAATTTCGCCTTGAAGGCCTCGTTTTCCAGGAATTGCAGCTGCACATCCACATCGGGATGCTTGGTCTCGAAATCCTTGGCAATCTCCTCCCAGACGGCCACGGCTTTCGGGTCCAGTTCCACATGCATCCATTTAACGACCGTTGCGGCCGAGGCGCTGGCCGCGCCGAGCATGAGAGCGATGCTTGTCGTTGCGGCAAAGCCTGTCAGCCTGCCGCTCAGGCTTGCGCCTGCGTGCCAAATCGTCATGATGATGATCCTCCCTCGGGGATTTCCTCATTTATTCCCCAATGCGGATTAATTCACATTAGGCCTCGCTCAATGTCAAGGCGCTATGCCGATTTTTTGCGCGAACCGCTTGACACACCCCTCCCCTACACCGTTATTTAATCCGCAACCCGACATAAATCGGTTCTCGAACCGGCATCGATCGCAGCAGGACACCATGAAGACCGCAGACCCAGAATTGATGCGCGCGATCAACAGGCTAAGCGTGCTGGACAGCATCCGCCGCCATGGGCCGATCTCGCGGGTGGAAATCAGCGAAAGAACGCAACTTTCCACCACCACCGTTTCGGCGATTACCGCCTCGCTGCTTGATGACGGACTGATTCTGACCCGTCATCTCGGTGATATCCGCACAGAAGGCGCGCGCGGCAGGCCGCGGGTGATGCTGGAACTGAACCCGGATGCCGCCCGCGTCGTGGGTGCCAAGATCGCCGCAAGCCGCATGGTCTTCGTCGTCACCGATTTCTGCGGCAATGTGCTATCCACCCTCGCCCTGCCGATCCGTGTCGATCGCCAGCCGATCGGCGTCATTGCCGATCTGGTGGAGGACGGCGTGCGGCGGTGCGTGGTCGATGCCGGTCTGTCGCTGGAAGATGTCGACATGGTCTGCCTCGGCCTTCCCGGCGTCATCGAGCATCGCACCGGGAAAATCCGCAGCAGCCCGATTTTGCGCGAGGTGAACGTCAATTTCGCCGAGGAAATGACGGCACGGCTGAGCTCGCCGACCATCATCGAAAGCGATGCCCACGCCATCACGCTTGCTCACCACTGGTTCGGCCATGCACGCGATCTGGAAGACATGGTGCTGATTTCGCTCGAACAGACGCTCGGGCTTGGCGTTTTGCACCAGAATCAGCTGTTCCGTGGTGCCGGCGGCCTCAGCCACAATCTCGGCGACCTCGTCATCGGCCTTGCCAATGAAGGCACAGTGCGGCTGGCGAGCCAGGCGGGTGAAAACGCTATTTTAGGCTCGCGCCCGGTGGACGGGCGATTTGCCGAGGCCATCCGGCTTGGTCGCGGCATGCAGCATGCCCATGCGCTGATTGCGGCCGAAGATCACGATCTCATTGCGGCAGCCCTGCGCGCCGGCGCGGCACTGGGCCTGACACTTGCCAATATCGTTACACTGTTTGCACCGCCACGCGTCATCATCACCGGCTCCAGCCTTGAACTTGGCGAACCCTTCATTGCCAGCATCCGTGACAGTTACAACGCCGCCGTACCGCCTTCGCTGGCCGGCGTCGCGGAACTGGTTTTCGACGTTGCGAGCGATGAATTATGGGCCCAGGGGGCTGCGGCCGTCGCGCTTTACGAGCTTTACGAATCGCCATGGAACACAACAGGGCCGGCGCTCTAGCCGGCAGGGTTGAGAGCGGGCTTCGGCATTTCTGATTTACGGGAGGAAATCACATGAACAAGGTCGGTATCGGCATCATCGGCTGCGGCAACATCTCCAGCGCCTATCTTAAGGCCATGGCGTCGTTTCCCATTCTCGACATTCGCGGACTGGCGGATATGAACGAGGAGGCTGCAAAGGCGCGGGCCGATGAATTCGGCCTTCAGGCAAAAAGCATCGACGCATTGCTGGCCGATCCCTCCGTGGAGATCATCGTCAACCTGACGATCCCCAAGGCGCATGTGGAGGTGGGCCTGCGCGCACTGCACGCCGGCAAACACGCCTATTCCGAAAAGCCGCTCGGCATCAATTTCACCGAAGGCAAACGCCTCGCGGATGCGGCAAAAGCCAAGGGCCTGCGCATCGGCTCGGCCCCCGACACCTTCCTCGGCGGCGGCCACCAGACCGCACGCCGGCTGATCGATGAGGGCGTGCTCGGCCAGCCAGTCGGCGGAACGGCCACCTTCATGTGCCCCGGCCATGAGCGTTGGCACCCCAACCCGGCCTTTTATTACGAGGTTGGCGGCGGCCCGATGCTGGATATGGGACCCTATTACATTACCGATCTCGTCAACCTGTTCGGTCCGGTCGCCAAGGTGGCTGGTTTTGCCATCGCGCCGCGCAATCAGCGCCTCATCACCAGCGAGCCGAAGAACGGCGAGAAAATCCCCGTCCATGTCGCCACCCATGTTTCCGGCGTGCTGGCCTTCCAGAATGGTGCCGTGGTGCAGGTGGGTATGAGCTTCGATGTGGCAGGCCACAAACATGTGCCGCTGGAACTCTACGGCACGGAAGGCACGCTGCTCGTGCCCGATCCCAACCATTTCGGCGGCGAGGTGCAATTGCTGAAAAAGGGCGGCCAGTTCGAGCCGCAGGCACTGTCGTCGCCTTATGCCGACGGTAACTACCGCTCCATCGGCGTCGCTGATATGGCGTATGCGATCCGCGAAAACCGCCCGCACCGCGCCAATGGCGATCTCGCCCTGCATGTGCTGGAGGTGATGGAAGCCTTCCAGACGGCATCGGACAGCGGCACCGCCGTTTCCATCACCACCAAGGCGGAGCGCCCTGCTCCGCTGGAAACATCGCTGGTCGACGGCCAGCTCGGCAAATAATCAAGTCATCCAATAATCCGGAGGAGGAAATAAATGCGTGAAGCACTCATCGTCTGGGGCGGCTGGAGCGGCCACGAGCCACAGGAATGCGCCACCATCGTCAAGGACATGCTGGAGGAAGACGGTTTCAAGGTCTATGTGGAGCACTCAACCGAGGCTTTTGCCGATCCTTCGGTGCATGATCTCAGCCTCGTCGTGCCCATCGTCACCATGTCGAAAATCGAGAAGGAAGAGATCAAGAACCTCACCGCCGCCGTCGAAAACGGTGTCGGCATTGCCGGTTTCCATGGTGGTGCTGGCGACAGTTTCCGCGAATGCGTCGAATATCAGTTCATGATCGGCGGCCAGTGGGTCGCCCATCCCGGCAATATCATCGACTATCACGTCAACATCACCCGCCCCGACGACCCGCTGATGGAGGGAATTTCCGATTTTCCCTACACGTCGGAGCAATATTACATGCATGTCGACCCTTCGAACGAGGTGCTGGCGACGACGAAATTCACTGGCGATCACGCCTGGTGGATCGACGGCGTGGTGATGCCGGTGGTGTGGAAACGCAAATACGGCAAGGGCCGCGTTTTCTATTCGGCGCTCGGCCATCAGGCCAAGGAGTTTTCCGTGCCGCAGATGAAGACCATGTTCCGCCGCGGCGCCAACTGGGCGGCGCGGTGAGATTGTCGGGAGTCCTCTCCCCACGCGACGTCATCCTCGGCCTTGTGCCGAGGATCTAACCACGCATCAAAAATCAATCGGCAGCGGATCCTCGGGACAGGCCCGAGGATGACCGACGACAGGTTTTTACGTTGCCGACAACAAGAGGGATGAAACCGCCCGTCAACCCCGCACAATCTCTTCCGCAGCCATCGCAACACCCAGCACATCCTCATCCATTCCATGCAGGCCGGAGAGCAGCAGCCCCACGGGCATTCCCGCCTCGCCTGTTCCGCACGGAATGGAAACACCGCAGAGATCGAGAAAATTGCCGATCTGGGTGTTACGCAGGGTCTTCGCATTCATGGCAAAGAAGGCATCGTCATCATCGACAAGCGGCGCGACCTTTGCGGCCACATGCGGCAATGTCGGTGACACCAGCAGTTCGTCCTTGCCGATCATGCCCATAAACGCCGCCGTCATGCGCTCGCGCGCCTCGATAATGGCGATGTAGTCGGGCATGGAGATATTTGCGCCAAGCTTCGTTCGGGCAACAACGCGCGGGTCCATACGTGCGGCATCCGCACCTTCCAGCCGGGCTTTATGCAGGGCAAAAGCTTCCGCCGTTACCAGCGCGCCCTTTTGCCTGATAAGCTCGAACAGTTCCGAAAAGATCGGAAATGCCTGTCGCCGCACCGAAGCACCGGCGCGAACAAGCCGCTCCACCGCCTGCTCGAAAGCAGCCGCAACGCCATCCTCAACTGCATCGAAAAACACTGTCTCTGGCACCACCAGCGATAGGCCGGAAAGAGGTGAGCGCGCCACATCAGCCGTGGCCTTGCCGCGCATGGCCGCATCCACCCAGACGGCATCCTGCACGGTGCGGGTGAGTGGCCCAAGTGAATCAAGGCTTTTCGCCAGGGGATAAACACCGCGCATCGAATAACGGCCGCGGCTTGCCTTGTAGCCTACCACGCCGTTGAAGGCGGCGGGAATACGCACCGATCCGCCGGTATCCGTACCGATCGCCACCGGCACGAGACCGGCGGCCACAGCCACACCCGCACCGGAAGACGAACCGCCGGGCAAACGATGGCCATCCTGTGAGGCGGGATTGCGCGGCGTGCCATAATGCGGATTGATGCCGAGACCGGAAAAAGCAAACTCGCTCATATTGGTGCGGCCGATGGAGACCATGCCCGCCTGCTTCAGCGCCGTCACCACATCTGCGTCGCGGGCAGCAGGCGCATCGTTCGACAGCACCGTCGATCCGGCAGTGGTTGCCACGCCCGCGAGATCGAAAAGATCCTTCCATGCCACCGGAATGCCATCGAGTACACCACAGGAGCGGCCTTCGCGAATACGTTTCGATGCCGCTTCCGCCTCCGCCATGGCGCGCTCTGCCGTCAGGCAGATAAAAATCGCCTGGTCATCGTCCTTATCGATCGCATCGAGCGTCTCTTCCACCAAACTACGTGGATCGAGATGGCCGCTCTGGATGAGAACCGAAAGTTGCGCGATGTTCTTGCCCCTGTGAGCCATGATATCTTCCCTGAAACCGGCATGTTGCGCACAACATGCCGTTTATCCGCTCCTTGGCAAGGTCAATTGTCGCCCCCATGCAGCCGGGAATCCACCTTGAAGAACACGTAAAGCGTGTCATAAAGTCTTGGTGGCGTCGCCCCAGAATATAATCGCCAGCACCCGGTTTTTTCAACCCGGGGTGTAGGCAAGCAGCGCCTTATATAAGAGACGACTATAAAAAGACGGATTAATTCTTAATCGCATCTAAACTTTGTTGAATTATTTAGCAGACAGCATTGAAATGCATGCCCTATAAAAATTCCATAAAACAATCATAACGCGACATCGCGGGGGAATATCGCGAATGGAAGAGACTGCCTATCGGGGGATAGATAGACAGACTGAACCCGGCCACACGCTTGACTTAACGACGCAGCCGGAAAATGGCCGGTTTTCGCGCCGCCGTTCGCTTGCCAGCAAGATAACCCTGATATTTCTGGGCGGTGTGATCTTCGCCTACAGCATCGGTGCGCTCGTCGGCTGGTACATGTTCGTTGCCGCCGCCAGCGAGCAATGGCTCAATCAGGCCCGCGTCAATTCGCAGATCGCCAGCGCGACGCTGCGCAGCATCTATACCTATGTCAGCGTTACCGCCGACGACGGCGGCCAGGTCAACGGCATATTGACCGACAAGCCGATCGGTGACGACGAATCCATTCTTGTTACCGGCTTCAATCCCAGCGATGTTCTCGCCCTCATCGGCGCACAGACCAAAAATGCCGTCTGGCTTTTCCGCTATGACGAGACCGATGCCGGCTTCAGACAAATCGCCGCAGCCTTCGATAACGCCACAGATGACGCTGAAAAGCCGCTCGCGACGGATCCCATTTTCGCCAAGGATGGTGTGGCGGCACGTTTTGCCACCGGCTTTGCGACCATTGGTGAGTCCAGCCATTATATCGGCCTGCTGCCGATCATCAGCACGGAGACAAAAAAGCCGATTGGTGCGGTTGCCGTCAGTATCGGCGGTTCGGATGCGCTTTACGGCGCGCAGCGCAAGCTGATCTACAATTCGCTCGCCGCCCTGATCGTGGTGCTGACGGTCACAGGCGTTCTCGTAACGGTGATCGCCCGGCATTTCCTGAAGCCCGTTCCGGCTCTGGTGCAGGCGACACTGCGGATCGCCCGTGAGGAAACCGATATTGTCACGCCGTTTCAGGAACGCAGAGACGAGATCGGCGACATGGCAACGGCCATCGAAACCTTGCGCGAAGCGGTTCTGGAACGCGGGCGCCTCAGGCAGATACGGGATATGGCGGAACAGCTGGAACATATGGCGCATCACGATGCGCTGACCGGTCTTCCCAACCGCGTATTACTGAGGAAGACGCTGGAAAACCGTCTCGACCATCTCGCCGCATCCGGCCAGCCATTCAACGTCATGCTGCTCGACCTCGACCGCTTCAAGGCGGTCAATGATACGCTCGGCCACGCCGCCGGCGATGCGTTGCTGGTGGCCGTCGCTTCACGGATTTCCTCCGTGCTCGGTGAAAACGACATGGTGAGCCGGCTCGGTGGCGACGAATTCGCCATCATTCAGGCGGGAAGCGACGACTACCGGGCAGATGCGGCCCTGTTGGCAAAGCGGGTGGTGCACGCAGTCTCACGCAGCTTCAATCTTGAAGGCAGCGACATCAGCGTCGATACCAGCATCGGCATCGCCTGCGCGCCGGATCACGGAACCTCAGCCACCCAGCTTCTGCAGCAGGCCGATCTCGGACTTTACCGCGCCAAATCCATGGGCTGCGGCCTTTTCGTTTTTTACGAGCCCGGCATGGACATGGCGGCGCAGCACAAGCACGCGCTGGAAATAGACATGAAATCCGCCCTCGAAAACCACGAATTCGAGCTGCATTACCAGCCCGTGGTCAACCTGCAGAGTGGCCGCATCGTCGCCTATGAAGCGCTTGCCCGCTGGCGGCACAGCAAGCTCGGCCTCATAACGCCGGACCGCTTCATCGCCATTGCCGAAGAAAACAACTTCATCAAGCCGCTCGGCGAATGGGTTCTGGCGCAGGCCTGCATGGATGCCATGGCCTGGCCGAAGGACATCAGGCTCGCCGTCAATCTTTCCGCCGTCCAGCTCGGCAATGACGACATCGTCCCCGTTGTCGATCGCGCCCTTGAAACATCCGGTTTTCCGGCGGAACGGCTGGAGCTGGAAGTGACGGAAACGGCGATGCTCGAGCGCGACAGCAGCGCCAGAGCCTTGAAGCTGCTGAAAGAAAGAGGCGTCCGTCTCGCCCTTGACGATTTCGGCACCGGTTACGCCGGTTTGAGCACGCTGACCCATGTGGCCTTCGACAAGATAAAGATAGACCGCGAATTCGTCTCCGGTCTGCCCACCAATCCCATGTGTTCGGCGATCGTCAACACCATCATCGACATGGCCGATCAGATCGGCCTGAAGGTGACCGCCGAGGGCGTGGAAAACAGTGAACAGGTCGCCGCACTCAAGCTTTGCGGGTGCGACGAGGCTCAGGGTTATTATTTCGCCGAACCGGCGCCACTTGCGCACATCCTCAAAAATCGCGCCATCATCACGCCGACCGGGAAAGACGGGTTTGGCGGCGGAGACGGTCAGTCGCTGCGCGACACCGGGCGTCCGATACACGAAACCTATAACCCGCCACAAAAAGCGATTTGAGAAACCGGCCGCCGGCCAAAAGGAAATAACATGCGTCTTGCGGTATTTTGCCTTTTCGTCACATGCTTTGCCCCCATCACCCCGCTGCAGGCAGCCAGCGAAGGCGACACGCTCCAGCAGATTGCCAGGACCGCAAAAATCCGCATCGGTTACCGCGAAGCCGAGCCGCCTTTTTCCTACCAGCTGCCGAATGGAGAGGTGACGGGTTTTTCGACCGATCTCTGTCGGACGATCAGTGAGGATATCCGAAAGAAGCTGAAGCTCGACAGGCTTGACCTCGAATATGTCAAAGCCACGCCCGCCACCCGCTTCATTCTCGTCCGCAGCGGCCAGATCGACATCGAATGCGCCGCCACGACCAATAACAGCGAACGCCGGAAAATCGTCGATTTTTCCTATCCGAATTTCATGACCGCAACGCAGTTTCTATCGCGCAGGCAGGATAATCTGAAAAGCATTGCCGATCTGGCTGGCCGTTCCGTCACCTCCGCTTCCGGCACCGTCAATATCGAACAGCTGAATGCCATAAACCGGGAAAAGAACCTCAATATCTCGGTCATGCCGACGAAAACCAACGAGGAGGCCTTCGAACTCGTCGTTGCCGGCAAGGCCTCCGCTTTCGTCATGGATGGCATCCTGCTTGCAGCCCTGGCTGCGACGTCAGAAAACCCGAACCTCTATGCATTATCAGAGGAAACGCTGAGCGCACCAGAACCCTATGGGCTGGTTTTCCGGCGCGACGATCCGGCCTTCAAGGCCGCCGTCAACGAGAGCCTCAAGCAGATTTTCGCCGGTCCCGCCATTCACGACCTCTATGAAAAATGGTTCACCAAGCCCATTCCGCCCAACAGTATGAACCTGAACCTGCCGATGGCGGCTACTTTGAAACAGGCCTACGAACATCCGAGTGAATATCGTGACTGAGGGCGCTCCCTCCCACCTGCATTTTATGAAGACATGTTTTGGCAGATCATTTTAGCTGGAGATGCGCGATGCAGAGATCGACATTGGGGCTTGCATTCGGAATTTTAAGTCTTTTATCCACCCACGCGGCAAGTGAAGACAGCCAGCCGCCGACGCTGGAAACCATTGCCAGAACCGGCACCATCCGGCTGGGTTATGCCGATCACAATATTCCCTTTTCCTATCTCGGCACCGGCGCAGAACCCATCGGCTATAGCATCGAGCTTTGCCTGAGGGTGGCGGATTCCATCAAGAAGAAACTGGGCTTGCCGGAACTGAAGATCGACTTCGTCAAACGCACCCCCAGCAACCGCATTACGCTTCTCAATGACGGCACGATCGACATGGAATGCGTGGCGAGTACCAATACGGAGGAAAGACGCAAGGCGGTGTGGTTTTCCTACAGCCATTTCATCACCGGCACGCGTTATGTGGCGCTGAAATCCAGCCGCTTGAACACGGTTGCCGATCTTGCTGGCCGCACCGTGGTGGTAACGACCGGAACGATCAATATCAGCCAGTTGAATGTGCTCAACCGTAAGCTGGGGCTGAACGTCGCCGTTCTGCAGAATGACAGCACTGAGGGCGGTTTCGAGATGGTGACGGAAAACCGCGCCTCCGCCTTTGTGATGGACGATATTCTTCTGCGGTCCTTCGTCGCCGAAACAGGCAAGCCGGACGACTATTCCATTTCCAACGAATATCTCGCCCCGCCGCAGCCCTATGGCCTGATGCTTCGTCGCGGTGATACCGGTTTTCGGGATGCGGTCAACCAAGCGTTGGGGCAAATCTATGAGAGCGGCGAAATCGAAAAAATCTACGATAAATGGTTCAATACGCCGATACCGCCGAACGGCATCAACCTGAAGCGCCCGCTGCCCGGCGATCTGGCCGAGGCGTTTCGAAAGCCGGTCGATACGACGGCCGAGAAATAAAAACGCCGCCCTGCGAGGGGGCGGCGTTTTTCGCAAAATATCTTATGCAGCGCGCAAATCCGCGCTCAACGGTATCTCGACATCGATCTCCAAGATGGAGACATGCTCGTCGCGATCCATCTTCACATGCACCCTGTCGCTGTCGATCTGCACATGCTTGGCGATCACGGCGAGAATTTCTTCCCGCAGGACAGCGACGAGATCGGTTCCCGACGATGCCCTCTCGTGGGCAAGCAGCACCTGCAGGCGTTCACGCGCAAGCGGTGCCGACTTCTGTTTACGGAAGAGACTGAAGATGCTCATGCAGCCCTCCTTGCAAAGATCTTGGAGAAGATGCCACGCTTCTCACCGGGGATGACAACCGGAATGTCCTCGCCGGAGAGGCGGCGAGCGGCATCGAAATAGGCCATGGCCGGGGCGCAGCGGGCATCCGCCAGCGTGACGGGCGCGCCAACGTTGGAAGCGCGCAGCACGTCCGTGCTTTCGGGGATGATGCCGAGCAGCGGAATGGAGAGGATTTCCAGAACGTCATCCACCTTCAGCATGTCGCCACGTTCGGCGCGGGCGGAATCGTAACGCGTCAGCAGCAGATGCTTTTCCATGCGCTCGCCGCGTTCAGCCTTCAGCGTCTTGGAATCCAGCAAGCCGATGATGCGGTCGCTGTCGCGCACCGAGGAGACTTCCGGGTTGGTGACGACAACGGCCACATCCGCATGGCGCATGGCCAGCGTCGCACCACGTTCGATGCCGGCCGGGCTGTCGCAGATCACCCAGTCGAAATGTTTCTTCAACTCGTTAATGACCCATTCGACACCTTCCGGCGTCAGATTGTCCTTGTCGCGCGTCTGCGAGGCAGGCAGCAGGAACAACGTCTCGAGGCGTTTGTCGCGGATCAGCGCCTGCGTCAGCTTGGCATCACCCTGAATGACGTTGACGAGATCGTAAACCACCCGGCGTTCAGCACCCATGACGAGATCGAGGTTACGCAGACCGACATCAAAATCGACGACCACGACCTTCTGCTTGTTCTGCGCCAGCGCGGCGCCAAGCGCTGCAGTCGAGGTGGTCTTGCCAACCCCGCCCTTGCCGGAAGTAACAACGACTACCTTCCCCATATGGCTCTCCTGTTCCAATAGTTGTTTCTCTGTTTTATCAGCCAAGTTTTTCGGCCTTGATCGTATCGTTTTCCAGCCACAGCTGGACCGGCTGGCCGCGCAGCTTTTCGTCGATGTCTTCAGCAACCTTGTAGACGCCATCGATGGCCAGAAGCTCCGCCTCGAGCTTGCGGCAGAAGATGCGCGCCGAGACGTTGCCGAGCGAACCGGCCATGGCACGCCCACGCAGGGCGCCATAAATATGCACCGAACCACCGGCGATGATTTCCGCACCCGAGGCGACCGAACCGATAACCGTCACATCCCCTTCGGGAAACATGATCGACTGGCCGGAGCGAACCGGCTCGTTGATGACCAGCGACTGCACCACGGCACGGATCTCGCCCGCAGCACGCGGCTTTTCTTCCGGCAATTCCGCAGCGACAGCAACCGGCTCCACCTCGACGTCGGAAGCGGGCTTCCCGCCCTTCAGCGACGGCGGCATGCCCGGCTCGATCATCGAAGGGCGAACGCCCTCAATGCCCATGATACCGACATTGCGCTCCGTCAACGCCGCAAGGAGCGACTTCAGTCCCGCCTTGTCGAGTGTCAGTTCCGACACATCCAGAACAACCGGACGCGACAGGAAGAAACCGGCCGAGCGGGCGGCGAGATCATCAAGCCTTTCCAGCCATTGATCGACCGGAGATTCGGGAGACAGGACGACCGCGAGGAAGGAGCGGCCTTTGATACGGATCGAACGCTGGTCTGTTAGCACTTTGGTCATCTTGGTAAACAAATCGTTGACAATTAGGTACCTCGAATATGGTTAACAAATGGTTAACGGCGCCCTTAAGACGACAGTTTCGTTAAGAAATTTTCGCCAGGAAAAATCTCAAGCAAAACATTCAAAAACGTCCATTAGCTTTTGATTTTGCGCATTTCCATCGCTTGCGAAAACTCATGATAGTGGCTGAGCCTTGCTGCAACCTGACGCTCCGTGAGACCGGATCCACCGCCAGCATCCCTAACCCATCTCACCCGAGTCGGTAAGATGCGAACCGTCCGATTCCGGGACACTATCCGCCGTCAGCCGGATGCCCGTCCTGGGCTTCCAAGCGGGAAAAAGCGATTTCGTTATGCCGTCCGATGCTATAGACACGGGGGGCAAGCCCGACACCTTCAACGGAAGAATGAAATGCACAGCAAAGTCCCACCGCAGAACCAGACATTTTCGCAAGACTATGCCGCTTTCCTGTTCGACATGGATGGAACGCTGCTCAATTCGATTGCTGTGGTGGAGCGGGTCTGGCGCGAATGGGCGGTGGATAACGGCATAGAGCCCAACGCCTTCCTGCAGCGCATTCACGGCATGCGCGCTTCGGAAGTGGTGCGCCGCGAGGCCGTTCCAGGTCTCGATGTCCAGGTAGAGGCCGATATGCTGCTGCAAAAGGAAATGGACGATGTGGACGGCATTCTTCAGATTCCTGAAGCGGCTGCATTTCTCGAGAAATTGCCAGCCGGCAAATGGGCCATCGTCACCTCGGCTGCCCGCGCGCTTGCTGAACGCCGGCTGGCAGCGGCAGGCCTCACACCGCCCCCGGTTATGATCTGCGCCGAAGACGTGGTGAACGGCAAGCCGGACCCAGAAGGATACAAAAAGGCAGCGGAAAAGCTCGGCGTCTCGCCGGAACGCTGCGTTGTCTTCGAAGACGCGCCCGCCGGTATTCAGGCTGGGGAAAGCATGGGCGCGACAGTGGTGGTCATCAACGCCACCCATTCCCATCCCATCGAAACGCCGCATCTTTCCATTGCCGGTTATGGTGAACTGGATGTCAGCATCAGCGAAGATGGCAGTTTGAAACTTACCGGCAGCAAGGGCTGAAGGGCCGACCACGGAACGCGCAAAACAATGATTTCGTGCGCAGGCAGGCCCCCCGGGTCCGCCAACGCCGCCATATGCAACGTCATCCTAGCGCTTCTCCCGGACATAACGGAGACCGAGAAGTACCGCGCTGTCACGTCCGTCGCCGAACGGTGGCGAGCGCGCCGCCGAATGCCTTGGCGAAACTTTCCCGATCATCAGGGTTGAGAAACGAACCGATATCGGTCGCCCGCCCCTCGCCCGTCACATGCATGGAGACGATGCCGATCTCGTCGTGCCGCCGCACCTTGAAGCGCGCCCAGAACGGATTAAAGCGATGTTCCACCATGCGCCCGGCCGGAGAAAATTTGCGGATCGACAGGCTGGTGCGGGAGATGCGGACCTCTTCCCGTGCTTTTGCGGCGCGATAATTGGCGCGGAAAGCGAGGTAGAGCAGCAGAAAATCCAGCCCGAAGAACAGGCCGACCGGCCATGCCCCGGTGGCGAGGAAAAAGCCGCCATAGATCAGGCAGGCGAGCCCCGACAAGGCAAGAAGCAGCCGGAAACCCCTTCTTCCAAGCGAACGGTGCGGAACGAGTTCCGCCGCGAAAATCGGTTGGTCGTTGAGCGTATCCACGTTGCTTTCCTTTGGGCGGGCTGGCTATAGATAGACCATGACAGTCGCCAAAAAACGATCCAGCACCCAAACCTTGAAAAAGTCAAATCCGGCATCCGCGCGTAAGCCAGCACGGGTGAAGACGGCCTATTCGAAGGACGAGCTGACCGAAATCTTTCGGCGTTTTTCCATTCAGCGGCCGGAACCGAAAGGCGAGCTGGAACACACCAATCCCTTCACCCTGCTGGTAGCGGTAGCGCTTTCGGCGCAGGCGACCGATGTCGGCGTGAACCGGGCGACAAGGGCGCTGTTCAAGGTGGCCGACACGCCGGAAAAGATGCTGGCGCTCGGCGAAGAACAGCTGATTGGCCATATCAAGACCATCGGCCTTTATCGCAACAAGGCGAAAAACGTCATCGCCCTGTCGCAGATGCTGATCGACAACTTCGGCGGCGAAGTGCCGAAGACCCGCGAAGAGCTGGTCATGCTACCCGGCGTCGGCCGCAAGACGGCCAATGTGGTGATGTCAATGGCCTTCGGCGTACCCACGCTTGCGGTGGACACGCATGTGTTCCGCATCGCCAACCGGCTCTGTCTTGCGCCGGGGAAAACCCCGGACGAGGTGGAAGACCGGCTCGTCCGCATCATTCCCGAGCAATATCTGTTCCATGCCCACCACTGGCTGATCCTGCACGGGCGTTATTGCTGCAAGGCGCGCAAGCCGGAATGCGAGCGCTGCGTGATCGCCGATATCTGCAAATCGCCGGAAAAGACCTTCGATATTCCAGCGCCGCTGGTGGAGTTACCCGCGCAGCTGTTCGGTGCGGCCGGCGGCGAATAAGGGGTCACGCCGGCTGACGGCCTTGTGAAGATGAACCATCATCGAGGCGGCGAAAAGCGGCGTCAAAAGGTTGAGGAACGGAATGGCCAGAAAAGCGGCGATCACCAGACCGGCCATGAACACCGTAGTGCGGTGTTCGGAGCGGAACAACCTTGCCTCGGCAGGCGAGCGGAAACGCATTGCCGCGAATTCGAAGAATTCCCGGCCGAGCAGATAGCCGTTCACCAGGAAAAACGCGATGAGGTTGACGCCCGGTACCAGCAGCAGCAAAAGCGCAATGAGGTTGCCGGCAATAACGACACCGAAGAACTTGATCGACGAGAGCACGGCCTCGCCAATGGGCATTGCCTTGCCCGGCGGATCATCGGGATAGGTCTTTTTCTCCACCACTTCGGCGACATCGTCGAGAAACAGGCCGGCGATGACGGCGGTGACCGGCGAAATCAGCAATGCCAGCGCCAGCGCCAGTCCTATGCCGGCAAAAATGGCAAAAACGAAGGTCAGCCACCCCGCCCAGTCCGGTACGCCGGGGATAAGCGTATCCACCCATGGCAGGGCGAAGTAGATAAAGATGGAGCGGATGGCGAACCACAGTGCCGCCAGCACGAGAAGCGTGAGCCCCAAAACCTTCCAGAACACCGACCGGGTCTCGGTCGCAAAGAGATTTTGGAATGCCAGCCTCGCTGCATCAAGAATCATTCGGAACTCCCCTGGGGCCTCTCGCGTTGAAATTCTCTGACCAGACGACAGATAAGAACTGGGCCTGCGCTCTGCAAGATTGGGTAAAAACCGCCAAACGTCTGAAATTAAACCGGAGATGGAATTTCCCTTGAATAAAAGGTATCTCTAAAATATAATAATCCATCTATAATATTTCGCATTCCTGTCCGGTGGAGGGCAAGGCCGGGAAAGCTTCCCCACCGTCAAAACGCGGTTCGCACGCCCGTTTCGGGCGCGCGGATGCATCATCGTTCAATAAAGATAAAAGAATGAGGCGTTGGTGGAAAAGCTGCTGTTGAATCTTACCCGTGCCATGAAGGCCGGCACACCTTCCGAGCGCAAGATCGCCAAATATCTGATCGAGCATCTGGATGAGCTACCTTTCGAAACGGCGCAGACACTGGCGGCCAAGCTCGGCCTCAGCCCGATGACGGTCGGCCGTTTCTTACGTTCGCTCGGCTATCGGCAGTTCAGCGACATTCGCGCGGATCTGCGCCATGCGGAACAGACGGCTGGCCCGGATCAGCCAACGATTGGTGAAAGCGGAGAGCGCCAGTCCAACCCGTTTTCCCAGCTCCTCTCACAGCAAATCCAGGCCATCCAGACCGCATTCGACATGACCGCCCAGCCAATGTGGCGTCTGGCGATGGCAGAAATCGCCTCGGCAGCCGATGTTTTTCTGGCGACATCGCCGGAAGGTCTTGGGGCCACGCGTCAATTCCATGGACGGCTTCTGGAGTGTCGCGGCCACGTCCATTATCTCGGCAGCGACAGTGCTGCCTATGTCGCCCTGTGGGATTTCGAACCGGCCCAGACGCTTCTCATCATCATGGATTGCGGTGGCAGCCTCTCGCCCCTGCAGCACCTGTCGGCAACCGCACGCAAAGGCGGCTACAGAACCCTGTTGATCACCACCCGGTTTTACGAATGGGGTCCTGAAAGCGCTGATATCTGTCTTGCGCTGCCTCAAGCCCAGAATGGCGGTCAGGGTCTGCTGCAACTCGTCTCTTTGATGGAATTTACCCTCTGCAGCCTGGTGGCGGAAGCCGATGAAACACGCAAAACGCGGATGAAAAACCTCTCCGGCCTGAAGCGTTCGCTGGGCATTTGATCTACGCCCTAGGGCGGGCGGGCATATAAATCAAGCGATTGCAGCTTGTTTCTTCTCCCCGTCGGGGAGAAGAAACAAGCCGCACCCGTCAGCCATATTTCCGCCTTGCCATTTGCCTTGATAAGTCAGAGGCTCTCCAGCTCCTGGCGATGACGGTGCATGGCGAGAAAACGGCGGTAATCCCGTTGATAACGGGGCGTGAGCTCCGGATTTCCGGTAATTTCCGCATTGCCCGGATACATGGCCGCGCCAGCCGCTTCAATACTCGCATGCACACCGCCGGCCGCTGCCGCCGTCATCGCCGTGCCAAGCAGTACGGCATCGGCGGTGGCGGGAACCACGATGCGCTTGCCCGTCACATCGGCGTAAAGCTCCATCAGGAGCGGGTTCTTCACATGCCCGCCGGTGACGTGCAGGCTTTCGACCGAATAACCGAAGCGCTCCATGGCGTCGAGCACATGGCGCGCGCCGAGCGCAATCGCCACGGCGGTGCGCCAGTAAAGGCGGCAGAGACTGTCGAAGGACGTATCCAGCGTCAGCCCGCTGATAACACCGACAGCATGGGGATCGGCAAGCGGCGAGCGGTTTCCGTGAAAATCCGGCAGCACATGCAGCCGCTCGGCAAAGGCCTCACCCTCAAGCGCGCGCAATTCCGTTACCCGCGCAACGATGCGGGCATGCAGTGCCGTGTCCGGCTCACCGCCAGCCGCATGCATGCGCACGATATGATCAAGCAGCGCGCCGGTCGCCGATTGCCCACCCTCTACCAGCCAGTGGCCGGGCAGGATCGCCTGCCAATAGGGACCCCAGAGGCTGTGGCCTGGCATCTGCCGCTCTGACATGGCAACGAGGCAGCTTGAGGTGCCGGCGATCAGTGCCACGTGCCGACCGACATCGTCCGAAAGGCAACCGCCCAGCGCACCGAGCGCTCCGGCATAGGCGTCAATCATGCCCGCGGCCACCTGGCAGCCGGTATCGAGCCCCAGCTCGGCGGCAGCTTCGGGCGAAAGCGGGCCGATGCTATCACCCGGCATTACCGTGGTTTCGGGCAGCCCTGCCCGCTCTCTCAAATCGGCAAGGCCCGCTAATTCCAGATAATCCGCCTGCCAGCCGGGATTTTCCTGCGCCAGGAAATTCCACTTCGCGGTCTGCGTGCAATTTGAGCGCTGCGCTGAACCGGTCGCTTTCCACGTCAGAAAATCCGCCAGATCAAAGGCGAAGGACATGCGCGCCCAGCTTGCCGGCATATGCGCCTTCAGCCACATCAGCTTCGGCATCTGCATTTCCGGCGAGACGCTGTTGCCGGCGAAATCCAGCACCCGGTGGCCGGATGCCGTCAGCCGGTCGGCCTCGCCTATCGCCCGATGATCGAGCCAGACGATGGTGTCGAACCTGTCTTCACCCGTCACGGAAACTGAAACCGGCTCTCCCCGCGCGTCGCGAATGACAAGCGAACAGGTGGCGTCAAACCCGATGGCGGCGACGCTTTGCGGCAGAATGCCGGCATCGGCAAGGGCTGTTTTCACAGCAATGCAGACAGCATTCCATATATCGGTGGAATCGTGCTCGGCGTGGTTTTCACGCGGACGCTGCATCAGGATCGGGTGGGTGGAGCGGGCGAGAAGCCTGCCGGTCGGATCGAAAATGCCAGCACGCGCGCTGGCTGTACCGACATCGACAGCGACGAGATTTTGACGCATCAAGACTGCAATTCCATCCCTTGCGTAACGACCCGGCGACGGCGGCAGGCAAAATCTGCTTCAGCCCGCATCACGCTCCACTTGGCCGTCAAAACCGCCCTTCCCCACATAGCTGCCGACAAGGTGGACCAAATCCGGCATCGCGTCAAACACGGCATCCGCCCCAAGCCCGGCGATCTTTTCGCGGAATGCGGGAAAGCGCGCATGCGAGCCGCCGGTGAAGGCAAAAACGCCCATGCCTGCGGCCTTTGCGGCGGCAATGCCGGCCGGGCTGTCCTCAATCACGATGCAGTGACGCGGCTCGACGCCCATTTCACGCGCCGCATGCAGGAACAGATCGGGCGCCGGCTTGCCGTTCTTCACCATGGTGGCGCTGAAGACATGCGGCTCGAACCGGTCAATCAGGCCGGTTAGCCCCAGCGAATAACGGATGCGCTCCGGCTGGCTTGAGGAAGCAACGCAGCGCCTCAGCGGCAGGAGCCTGTCCAGCGTTTCGCCAATGCCGTCGATCGGCTGAAGCTCGGTGCGGAAGCGCTCGAACAGCGTCGCTCGCATATGGTCGAGAAAATCGATGTCGGTTTCAACACCGTAATCCTCAAACAGCGTCGCCGTCATGCTGGCAACACTGCGGCCAAGAAAGCGCTCATAGGCCTCTTCCTCCCCCATCGTCACGCCGAGATGGGAGAGCATGTCGAGAAGGACGGAAATGGAGACCGGCTCGCTATCGACGAGAACGCCGTCGCAATCGAAAATCAAAAGAGGCCCGGTTTCGTCTTCCATCTCGCGGTCACTTTTCAGCCAGCTTGTCATCCAGATAAAGCTGCAAGGTCTTCGCCGTGCCTTCTTGCCACAGCGTCTTCAATGCATGGGCGAAGCGTTTACGGAAAAGCTCCGATTCGGCAACCTCTCCGAAAATATCGTCAAGCGCGAGGAAGGCCATCGGATCGTCCTTCGCCTTGATGGCCGCCGCCTGAAGCCGGTCGGCACTGGCATCGTTGAAGGCGATTTCCTTGCCGCTATCGGAAGTACCCTGGAAATAACGGCACCAGAGCGCCGAAACCAGCGACAGGCCGACAATATCTTCACCGCGCGCCAGACGGTCGGTGGTGGAAGGCAGAATGAATTTCGGCTGGCGGTTGGAACCGTCCTGCGCCAGACGCGGAATGGTGTCGCCGATCTTCGGATTGAGGAACCGCCGTTCGATCAGCCCGAAATAATCGGCAAGATTTGTATCGGGAACCGGCGGAATGACCGGGATGATCTCTTCATTTTCAAGCTTTGCCAGAAATGCCCGGATCAGCGGATGTTCCATCGCCTCATGCACGAAATGGATGTCGAGCAGAGCCGCCGGATAGGCGATTGCCGCATGGCCGCCATTGAGGATACGGATTTTCATGTGCTCATAGGGTGCGACGTCCCTGACGAACTGCACGCCCGCCTTTTCCAGCGCCGGGCGACCGGCGGGGAAATTATCCTCCATCACCCATTGCTTGAACTCCTCGCAGAAGACCGGCCAATTGTCCTCGATGCTGAAGTCGTCGCGGGCTATATTGCGTTCGCGCTCGCCGGTAGCAGGCGTGATGCGGTCGACCATGGAATTGGGGAAAGCGACGTTTTCGCCGATCCAGTTGGCGAAAGCCGGATCGGAGAGGGCCGCGAGCCCGACCACGGCATTTTTGGTGACCTTGCCATTATGCGGAATGTTATCGCAGGACATGACGGTGAAGGGTTGCAGCCCCTTGTCCCGCCGCGCTTTCAAGCCGGCGACGATGAGGCCGAACACGGTTTTCGGTGAAACCGGGTTTCTGCCATCCTCGGCAATGGCCGGATGCTGCGGGTTGAAGGAACCGGCGGCATCGATGAAATACCCGCCTTCAGTGATCGTCATGGAAACGATGCGGATTTTTGGATCGGCGAGCGTATCGATGATGGCCTTGGTGTCGCCCACCTTCAGAATGTCGATCATCGGCCCGGTGACGCGCGCGCCGGTGCGGTTATTGTCCTGCTCCACCACCGTCGTCAGGAAATCCTGCGCGGCAAGCTTTTCACGCATCACCGCATCCGACGGCAGAACGCCCGCGCCGATGATGGCGAAGTCATGGTCCGTTCCGGTGTTGAAGAGGTCATCCAGATAAACCGCCTGATGGGCGCGGTGGAAATTGCCGACGCCGAAATGCACGATGCCGGCGGAAAGATCGGTCCGGGAATAGGCCGGAACAGCCGCGGTTTTTCTGGCGTCGTCAAGCGTTGCGAGGGAGAGTTTGCATGTCATGTCACGATCCTCGAAGGGGAAACGTTGTTCGTGCCAAGGCCGGGCGACAGGCGCCCGATACTCAGCTCATCCAGTTGCCGCCATCGACATTATAGGTCTGGGCGACGATGTATTGTGCCTCATCGGAGGCAAGGAAGATCGCCATGCCGGTCAGGTCTTCGGCACGGCCCATGCGGCCGAAGGGTACGGCCTCTCCGACCAGCCGCTTCTTTTCACCGGCGGGGCGGTTTTCATATTTCGCAAACAGCGCATCCACGCCGTCCCAGTGCTCGCCATCGACCACGCCCGGCGCAATCGCATTGACGTTGATGCCGTGCTTGATGAGATCGAGCCCGGCCGACTGGGTGAGGCTGATGACGGCGGCCTTGGTGGCGCAATAAACCGCCACCAAGGCCTCGCCGCGCCGGCCCGCCTGGCTTGCCATGTTGATGATCTTGCCGCCTTTTCCCCGAGCAATCATTGTTTTTGCGGCGGCCTGCATCATGAACAGCGTGCCTGATACGTTGATCGAAAACAGCCGCTCGTAGCTCTCCCGTTTGATCTCGACAATCGGTGCCAGATCGAACAGCGCGGCATTGTTGATGAGGATATCGAGCCCACCGGTCTGGCCTTCCACCGTGCGGATGGCGGTGTCGATCGAATGCTGCTTGGTCACATCGAGTTCGACGGCATAGGCATTCTCGCCGATCTCGCGGGCGGTCTTGCTGGCGCGCTCGAAATCGATATCGGCGATGGCGACGGTTGCGCCTTCACGTATGTAAGCCTCCGCAAAGGCACGGCCGATGCCGCGCGCCGAACCTGTTATCAGCGCGGATTTGCCTTCCAGTCTTCCCGTCATATCGCCTTGCCCTTCTCATCGAACCTGTGGATCTTGGTCTCGTCGGGCGTGATGAAGACGGTATCGCCATGCCTGCATTCGAACTCGCCGTCCGTGCGGGCAGTGATCGGTCCGATACCGTCGACCTCGAGATGCAGGAAGGTATCCGATCCGAGATGTTCGGCGACGGTGACCTTGCCCTGCCACAGCCCGCTTTCTTTCGACAGCGCCAGATGCTCCGGTCGCACGCCGGCGGTGGCGGCGTTCTTGCTGCGGGCGAAGTCGCCGGTGATGAGGTTCATGCGCGGCGAGCCGATGAAGCCGGCGACGAAGAGGTTGGCGGGGGAGCGGTAAAGCTGCATCGGCGAACCGACCTGCTCGATATTGCCGCGGTTGAGGACGACGATCTTGTCGGCCATGGTCAT
>CAACXH010000299.1_pt1 | contig 32061 bp, 25 predicted proteins | sample 2275881 | NCBI WGS metagenome assembly CAACXH01 (sample SAMEA5312483, study PRJEB27640) | indoor metagenome | biome: indoor environment; feature: controlled; material: polymer antistatic dissipative epoxy resin | place: Italy | collected 2014-05-27 | reverse complement strand
AACGAGGACAGCATCATCCGCCTCGTCGGCGCCGTCCTCCTTGAGCAGAACGACGAATACCAGCTCCAGCACCGCTACATGCAAATCGAGGGCATGGCCGCACTTGCCACACCAACAATCGAGGAGGTTCAGCCGCTACAGATTACACCCAAGGCCGCCTGACAATGCAGCCCGCTGGCCACACCCGAATTTACACCACGTTGACGGACGCGACCAGATATTACGTATCGTGGACTCAAGTTTGCACTATCTGAAGCCGGCTAAATCGAAGCTGAGTAACATCAGATGGGCCGATTGAAGCAACTGGCTGGTGATGTCGGCTGCACGGCGGCGCAGCTTTGCCTCGGTTGGCTGCTGGCGAAGGCGGACCATGCCGTGCCGATCCCAGGAACCACCAACATCGCGCATCTTGACGAGAATCTGGCGACTCTGGCGATTAAATGGCCTGAGGATTTGTCTGCTGCGGCTGACGCGCTATTCTCTATCGATGCACCATCGGGACCGCACTATCCTTGCAGTGCTCAAAAGCAAATCGACACGGAGGTTTGGGCCAACGAACCACTCGATTGATCGATTCCTCTTTAGCGTCGCTATTCTCTTTCGATGGTCATGTAAGTGCCTCACATATTAGGATAATTCGGTCCTCCGCCGCCTTCGGGTACGACCCAGTTGATATTCTGAGTCGGGTCCTTGATGTCGCACGTCTTGCAATGGACGCAATTCTGCGCGTTGATCTGGAATTTGGGATCACCCTCCTCCTGACCGACCACTTCATAGACGCCTGCCGGACAATAACGCTGCGCCGGCTCGTCATAAAGGGGCAGATTATAGGAAATCGGGATCGACGGGTCTTTCAACTGGAGGTGGACCGGCTGGTCTTCCTCATGATTGGTGTTGCTCAGGAACACCGATGTCAGCCGGTCGAAGCTGATGACATTGTCGGGCTTGGGATAGGCGATCTTCTCGCACTGGTCCTTGCGCCAGATCTTCTCATTGTCGGGCTTGTGCTTCATCGTGAAGGGCAGGCCGATCTTGAGCGTGCGCATCCACATGTCGATGCCCGCCAGCAGCGTACCGATCGTGTTGCCGAACTTGGCGAGCAGCGGTTCGGCATTCTTCACCAGTTGCAGTTCTGTCGCGATCCAGCTCGACCGCAGCGTCGTTTCATACGTGTCCAGCACGTCGCTCGTCCGATCGGCCTGCACCGCGGCGAAGGCCGCCTCGGCCGCCAGCATGCCCGACTTCATCGCCGTATGCGTGCCCTTGATCCGCGGCACGTTGACGAAGCCTGCCGAACAGCCGATCAGCGCGCCGCCGGGGAAGGCCAGCTTGGGGATCGACTGCCAGCCGCCCTCGTTGATCGCGCGTGCGCCATAGGATACGCGGCGGCCGCCTTCGAGGAACTTGCGGATTTCCGGATGCTGTTTCCAGCGCTGGAACTCCTCGAACGGATAGAGATGCGGGTTGCGATAGCCCAGCCCCACCACAAAACCCAAAGCCACCTGACCATCGGCCTGATGATAAAGGAAACCGCCGCCATAAGCGTCGGTTAGCGGCCAGCCCTGCGAGTGGATGACAAGGCCCGGCTGATGCTTGGCGGGATCGATATCCCACAATTCCTTCATGCCCAGGCCATAGACCTGCGGCTCGCTGTCGGCGTCCAGCGCGAACTGGCGCTTCAATATCTTGGTCAGGTGGCCGCGCGCGCCTTCGGCAAAGAAGGTATAGCGGGCATGCAACTCCAGCCCCAGCTGATAATCGCCCTTATGCTCGCCATCGCGGGCGATGCCCATGTCGCCGGTGGCCACGCCCTTCACGCTGCCATCTTCGTTATACAGGATTTCTGCCGCCGCGAAGCCGGGGAAGATTTCCACGCCCAACCCCTCGGCCTGCTCACCCAGCCAGCGGCACAAATTGCCCAGCGACCCGGTATAGGTGCCCTTATTGTGCATCCAGCCCGGTGTCATGATGTGCGGCATGGCGATCTTGCCGGTCTTCGTCAGCAGCCAATGCTGGTTGTCCGTCACTGGCACATCCGCCAGCGAACAGCCCTGTTCCCGCCATTCAGGCAGCAATTCGTCAAGCGCCCGGGGATCGACCACCGCGCCCGACAGGATATGGGCGCTGATTTCCGACCCCTTTTCCAGCACGCACACTGCCAGCTCCTGACCGGCTGCGTCGGCCAGCTGCTTCAGCCTGATCGCCGCAGACAGTCCCGCCGGCCCTCCACCGACGATCACAATGTCGTAGGGCATCGATTCCCGTTCGCTCATGATCGTTGACCTAATCCTTTCCTAGAGCTTCTCTGCCAGCTCCGGCACGATCTTGAACAGATCGCCAACCAGTCCGATATCGGCGACCTGGAAGATCGGGGCATCCTCATCCTTGTTGATGGCGATGATGGTCTTGCTGTCTTTCATGCCCGCCAGATGCTGGATCGCGCCGGAAATGCCGACCGCGACATAGACTTCAGGCGCCACGATCTTGCCGGTCTGCCCGACTTGATAGTCGTTGGGGACATAGCCCGCATCGACCGCAGCGCGGCTCGCACCGACCGCCGCGCCCAGCTTGTCGGCCAGCGGGAAGATGGTCGCCTCGAACGTCTCGCCGTCCTTCAGCGCCCGGCCGCCCGACACGATGATCTTGGCGCTGGTCAGTTCGGGCCGTTCCAGCTTGGCGATCTCGGCGCCGACGAACGAGGAGATGCCCTTGTCACCGGTCGAGGCCACGGCCTCGACAGCGCCCGAACCACCCTCGCTCGTCGCCTTTTCAAATGCGGTGCCGCGCACGGTAATAACCTTCTTGGCGTCCTTGGACTTGACTGTCGCGATGGCATTGCCGGCGTAGATGGGGCGCGTGAACGTGTCTTCGCTCTCGACCGACAGGATATCGCTGACCTGCATCACATCGAGCAGAGCGGCGACGCGCGGCGCGATATTCTTGCCGTTGCTGGTGGCCGGCGCGATGAAGGCGTCATGATGCCCCATCAGTTCGACGATCAGCGGCGCGACATTCTCCGGCAGCGCATGGCCAAAGGGCGCGTCGTCGGCGACATGGACCTTGCCCACGCCGGCAATCTTCGCAGCCGCAGCGGCAACGCCGTCCACGCCTGAACCTGCAACCAGCAGATGCACTTCGCCCAGCTTCGCAGCGGCGGTCACGGCCGAAAGCGTCGCGTCCTTGACCGCGCCACCCTCATGTTCAACCCATACCAGAGTCTTCATTTTTCTGATCCTCTATCGTCCGTTCGTCCTGAGCTTGTCGGAGCCTGTCCTGAGCGACGCCGCAGGCGGCGTCGAAGGGGGCTGCACTTCTTTGAAAGAAGGACAGGGCTTCGACAGGCTCAGCCCGAACGGAATTGGAAACCTGCTTCAGGCGACGCTCAGAGCCTTCAGCTTGGCGACCAGTTCATCGACGTCGGCAACCTTGATGCCGGCCGATCGCTTGGGCGGTTCGACGACCTTGAGCGTCGAGAGGCGCGGCGCGATGTCCACGCCATAATCGGCCGGGGTCTTGTTCGCCAAAGGCTTGGCTTTCGCCTTCATGATGTTGGGCAGCGAAGCATAGCGCGGCTCGTTCAGGCGCAGGTCGGTGGTGATGATCGCCGGCGTGTTCAGCTTCACCGTCTCCAGACCGCCGTCGACTTCGCGGGTCACGCTGACCTTGTCGCCCTCGACCTCGACCTTGCTGGCGAACGTACCCTGCGGCAGACCCATCAGCGCGGCAAGCATCTGGCCGGTCTGGTTGCTGTCGTCGTCAATCGATTGCTTGCCCAGGATGATGAGGCCCGCGCCTTCCTCTTCCTGTACCTTGGCCAGCAGCTTGGCGACGCCCAGCGGCTCGACCTCATCGTCCGTCTGGATCAGGATGGCGCGATCGGCGCCCATGGCCAATGCGGTGCGGAGCGTGTCCTGCGATTTCGCAACGCCGATGGAAACTGCCACGACCTCGGTCGCAACCCCCTTTTCCTTCAGCCGAATGGCCTCTTCGACCGCAATCTCGTCGAACGGGTTCATGCTCATCTTCACGTTCGCCAGGTCAACGCCCGTGCCATCCGCCTTCACACGAGGCTTCACATTGTAATCGATAACCCGCTTCACGGGCACAAGGATCTTCATGGGCAGCTCCATTGAATCAATGGTCGGACCAATAGAGTGATGATTTGATCTGTCAACGACATTCGGTCAGGCCATTGCACCTTTTATAGGCGGCGCTATAGATTTGACCGACTATCTGGAGCATCAACATGGCCACTTCCTCCCTTGCGAAGCCCAGCTTTGCGCCCGTCAAAACACGGCGTGCGTTCGAAGTGATTTGCGAGCAAATACGATCGCAACTGGCGGCGGGGACGCTCAAGGCCGGGGATAAATTGCCCGCTGAACGCGAACTGGCGGTGGAATTTCAGGTCAGTCGCAGCGCATTGCGCGAGGCACTGCGCAGTCTGGAGGTCGCTGGCATCATCCGCAACGTGAAGGGAACAAAAGGCGGGGCATTTGTGCAGACTGCCGAACCTGACCGTATTGTGCAGGCGATGCAGGATTATGTGCATCTGGGCGATATATCGCTTGGCGAACTGACCGAGGCGCGGATCGCGTTGCAGGATATTATCGTACGGCTGGCATGTGAACGCGCGACCGAGAAGGATCTGGCCGATCTGGAAATCATTGCCGAACGCACGAAGCGGGAAACCAGCGTCGAGGCCCGCTATCATTGCGCGGCGGAATATTATGGGGTGCTGGCGCGTGCGACCAAGAACCGCATTTTCGGCATCTTCGTCGATTCCCTGTCGACAATCCTGCACGAGTTCGTACAGGGGCCGGATTATGAGACATTGCAGCAGTCGCTGATTGAATCCCGGTTCAAGCTGGTGCGTCATTTGCGGGCGAAAGACAGCGAAGCGGCGGTGGCGGAAATGCGCAAGCATCTGGAGCGAGTGCATCGTCATGTCCGCAAGAACAGCAAAGCGGCGAAGGGATAACGTCTCGTTCTGGCCAACAGGCGAGCCAAGGATGTGGACATTCCGAGCAATTGACCGATACCACCCATCATGCAATAGGTAGGACCATTCAATATATGGTCCTATAGGTGGGTGAGGATATGGCGGAAGACGGCAAATCGGTGATGACCGGCGCTCTGGATGGTGTCCGGGTACTGGATTTCACCAGTGTCATGGCGGGGCCATTTGCTACGCGCATGCTGGCGGACCTGGGTGCGCAGGTCATCAAGATCGAGTCGCTGGAAGGCGATCAGGTCCGGGCGAGACCGCCAAAGCGTGACGGGTTCAGCGCCTATTTCGGCAATCTCAATGCGGGCAAGCAAAGCATCGCCTGCAACCTTAAATCGCCTGACATCCGGGCTCTGATTGAGGATCTGGTCAGAAACTGCGATGTGCTGGTGGAGAATTTCCGACCCGGCGTGATGCAACGTTTCCAACTGGACTATGCAACATTGCAGGCGATCAATCCGCGCCTCGTCTATTGTTCGATTTCCGGCTATGGACAGACCGGTCCCAAGGCATTGTTCCCCGCCTATGCGCCGGTGATCCATGCAGCCAGCGGGTTCGATATGGTCAACCTTCGCTATCAGGACGGGGCGGACCGCCCTGCGACAAGCGGTATCTTCATTGCCGACGTGCTGGGCGGCACCCATGCCTTTGGCGCGATACAGGCGGCACTCTACCAGCGCGAGAAGACAGGAGTGGGCCAGCATATCGACCTGTCCATGCTGGAAGCGATGGTGGGCATGCTGGTGTTCGAAACGCAGGAAGCCCAATTTCCCGGCGACGCGCGACGCCCGCTTTACACGCCGCTCAAGACCCGTGATGGCTTCATCATGGTGGCGCCCACCAGTCCGCGTAATTTCGAACAATTGTCCGAAGCCGTCGGCCATCCCGAGTGGCGTGATGATCCGCGTTTTCGCACCAATGCCGATCGCAACGCCAACTGGGCGACTTTGTTGGGGCTGACGGAGCAATGGACGCTGGGGTACAGCGCAGAAGAGGCCGAGGCGATCCTGTCGCGTCACGGTGTCCCGTGCGCGCGTTACCGAGAGATTGGGGAATTGCTGGACGACCCCCAACTGGCGTCGCGTGGCGCCTTTGCCGAGATAGGCGACGGGGCGGGACGCTATCTTGTGCCCAACCCGCCATTCCGCATGAGCGGATCGCGGGTCGAGGCGCGCGATCATGTCGCTCTGCTGGGCGAAGACGGGACGGATATCCTGACCGGACTGGGTGTCGATGCAGCGACGCTGGCGGCGCTTCGCGAGAAAGGCGATTTGCTATGATCGGCTGAAGGGATTGTCCGGTCGATATCAGAAGAAGGGCGGGACATGGAAATATGTCCCGCCCTTCTTTGTGTCTTGCAGGCCGTCGGCTGTTTTGAGCCGACGGCAATATGATTTATCGCAGCAATTCGCGTGCGATCGTATTCTTCTGAATTTCAGACGAGCCTTCGTAGATCCGGGTAATGCGGATGTCGCGATAGAGGCGCTCTACCGCAAAGCCACGGCAATAGCCGGTGCCACCGAAGATCTGGACGGCCGTGTCGACGGTACGACTGCCCGCTTCGGTAGCGAAGAGCTTTGCCATCGACGCCAGATCGCGCCGCTTTTCGCCCTGATCGTAGCGCCAGCAGGCATCGAGCAGGATGAGGCGGGCAGCCCGCATGTCGGTCGCCATCGTCGCGATATAGTGGCGGATCGCCTGAAAGTCCGAAATGACGCCGCCAAAGGCCGGGCGCTGCTTCGATTCCTCGATCGCCAGTTCCAACGCATATTCGCCCATGCCGACTGCCGTCGCGCCGACATTCATGCGGCCCTCGTTCAATCCTTCCAATGCATAATGGAAGCCGCGACCCAGTTCGCCGATCAGGGCGTCGGGTCCAACCTGGCATTCGTCGAAGCTGAGTTCGAAGACGCCCGGTGTCGCGGTGCCCATCAGTTCGATCGTGCCGGTTACGCTGAAACCTGGCGTGTCGGCCGGCATCAGAAAGGCGGAAATGCCACCACGCGCGCCTGCCGCCTTGTCCGTATAGGCATAGACGATCACATATTTGGCTTTCTTGCCGTTCGAAATGAACGTCTTGCTGCCATTGATGACCCAGCCATCGGCGTTGCGCACCGCAGTCGTCCGCATCGACCCCGGATCGGAGCCGCTATTAGGTTCGGTCAATGCAAAGGCGATGGGGATTTCGCCCGTTGCCATGCCGGGCAGCAGCGCCTCTCGCTGCGCTTCCGACGCATGATACATGATGTTCTTCGCGCCCGGCCCCATCAGCGGCCGCAATTCGGTCCAGAATTGAGGGGGAAGGCGGGCAAGTTCGATCTGAACTGCCGCCTGCGCCAGCGCGCCAAGGCCCAGCCCGCCATATTGTTCGGGCAAGGCCATGCCGAAATAGCCATTATCGACCAGCGTCTTGCGCACGATCGGCGGCACGTCGCCGGTTTCCTGAAATTCGATTTCATGCGGCAAGAGGTCGCGCACGATGTCGCGGGTCACGTCGCAAAATTCCTTGATGTCGTCTGGCAGTTCAAAGTCCACGGGGCAGCCTCCTTATGATTCGAGTCCGGCGTGCGATGATCGCATCTTTCACAAATGGTCCTACCAATAGTCAAATGGTCAGTCCATTAAAATTATGCATATTGGCGTAACCGCATATGTTCTTTAGAAAGGGGTGACCGCCGATGACGCAAAGGCGCACGGGGGAGGGTAACAAGAGTAGGCTGCATGGCGACCGATCCGTTCGACCTTAACCTGCGGCACCTGCGCGCGCTGCTGGCGATCCGCGAACATGGCAGCATAACGGCCGCAGCCGACGTGGTCAGTTTGTCCCAACCCGCGCTGACGCAGGGGCTGGCCAAGCTGGAGCGGCAGTTTGGCTATACTTTCTTTGAAAGACGCTCAGGCGGCATGGTGCCGACGCCTATGGGTGAGATCGTCATCGAACGTGCCAGTGCCGCGCTGGACCATCTGTCGCAGGCGGCCAAGGGTCTATCGAGCGTATTCCAATATCCCGAACGACTGATGACGATGACGCAATTGCGCGCCTTCATCGCGCTGGCGGAGGCGGGCAGTTTTGCGGCGGCGGCGCATGGCAGTAAATTGTCGCAAACGGCGGTGCATCGGGCGGTCGGCGATCTGGAACAGATGATCGGCGGCAAGCTGGTCGAGCGCCGCGGGCGTGCCATATGGTTGAACCCTGCCGGCAAAAGGCTGGCGCGTGGCACAAGGTTGGCGGTAGCAGAGATCGTCGCGGCGCTGGCTGACATGGGGATGGACAGTGGCAGCGGCAGCGAAGTGATTGCCTTTGGGGCTTTGCCGCTGGCACGCCCCTATCTGGTGCCGGCGGCCATGGCCCGCATGGTGCGCAGCGATCCCCGCGCCGCGTTCAAGGTGTTGGAGGGCAGTTGGCGCGAGCTGGTGGAGCCTTTGCGCGACGGTGTGGTCGATATGGTTGTGGGTGCCCTGCGTCCATTCGAAATCGCTGACCTTTATCAACTGCCGCTGTCGGAGGATCGGTTGGTGATCGCGGCGGGCAGCCAGCATCCGCTGGCCACGGTCGAACGGCCCAGTATGGCGCAATTGGCGGCCTATCCGTGGATCGTCGCACCCGCCAATTCACCGCTGCGCGAGCAATGGGAGAAGCTGTTCGGGGCAGGGGTTGAGCCAGCGACGCCCATTGAATGTGGGTCCGTCATGATCATCGGGCGCCTGCTGACCGAAACCAATTATCTGACCCTCTTGTCGCCCGATCAGGTGGCGTTGCAGATCCGCAGCGGATTGCTGGCACAGATCGGCCCGCCGCTGGAGGGGACAAAGCGGGTAGTGGGCATCACGACCCGGCGCAGTTGGCGACCGACCGCGACGCAGCGCCGTTTTCTGGAGATGCTGGGTGAAGTGGCGACAGGGGAGCGGGTCGCCGGAGAGCCATCCGATCTGCGAGAGTCGGGCTGGGTCTGACATAGCCTGTCGACTAATATTGTTCGCCAGCCTTGAGAGCCTCGACCCGCATTCTCAATCGATGTGCAAGCGAAGGGCGGATCGGTTGCCCGGCGAGCAATTTGCGCCATGTATTGTAGCTGATACCGAAGCGAGCGTTGAGCGCTTCGTCGGTGCGTCCGGTCGCCAAGGCCTGCATCTGGCGGACCATATCCTCCTCCAGATGCACGCCATTATGTCTTGCCTGCACGGTTTTACGCCTCAGTCCAGATTGATCCAGACCGCTTTGGTCTCCAGATAATCCTCGATATGGTGCGGGCCGGATTCACGGCCAAAGCCACTCATGCCAAAGCCGCCAAAAGGAACGGCCGGGTCGAGCATCTGGTAACAATTGACCCAGACAGAACCCGCGCGGATGCCGCGCGCCATGCGATGCGCTGTGCCGAGATCGCGGGTCCATACGCCGCTGCCCAGACCGAATTCGGTAGCGTTGGCGCGGGTCAGCACCTCCTCTATCGTATCGAAGCGAAACGCGGAGAGGACGGGACCGAAAATCTCTTCGCGTGCGATCGTCATGTCGTCGGCGACATGGGTGAAGATGGTCGGCTCGATGAAATAGCCGCCATCATAGCCCACGCCGCTCATACGGTTGCCGCCGGTCAGGGGGCGGGCGCCTTCGCTGTGGGCGCCGTCTATGAAGGCCAAGATCTTGTCCATCTGCGGCGCGGACACGACCGGCCCCATCTGGGTTGCAGGATCCAGAGGATCGCCGACCTTGATCGTCCTAGTGAAGTCGGCGAGGCGTTCCATGAATTCGTCGTGGATCGCGGATTGGACGAAGAGCCGGGTACCCGCCGAACAAATCTGGCCAGCATTGGCGAAGACGGCCATGGCGGCAGCGGGTACAGCCTTGTCCAGATCGGCATCGGCAAAGACGATGTTGGGTGACTTGCCGCCCAGTTCGACGGTCACGCGCTTCATGGTCGGGGCTGCGGCGTGGAGGATCTTTTCGCCCACGCCGGTCGAACCGGTAAAGGCGATCTTGTTCACGTCAGGGTGGCTGGAAAGCGCCGCGCCCGCGTCGCCCAAGCCGGTGACGATATTAATGACGCCTTCAGGCACACCTGCTTCCAGGCACAGTTCGCCGAAGCGCAGCGCAGAGAGGGGCGTCTGTTCGGCAGGCTTCATGACAAGCGTGCAGCCTGAGGCCAGAACCGGACCGGCTTTCCACACCGACATGCCGATCGGGCCGTTCCACGGGTTGATCGCTGCAACGACGCCGACCGGCTCCTTGAGCGTATGCGACAATACATCGCCCGGCGCGTTATTGTCGATCGTGTCGCCCGTCAGCAGGGTCGCCTGACCTGCATAATAGCGCAGCAGCGCGCCGGCGCGGGCTTTGCCCATGATGGTGCGGCTGTAGGGCGCGCCAAGATCCAGCGTGTCGAGCATCGCCAGCTCTTCGAAATGTTCCTCGACCAGATCGGCGAGGCGAAGCATGATGCGCTGACGCTCGACGGGTTTCATCCGCCGCCATGGTCCCTCGAACGCGGCGCGAGCGGCCTTGACCGCTCGATCAACATCTTCCGCCCCCCCTTGCGCAACGCTGGCAAGCAGTGCGCCAGTGGCCGGATTGCGGGTTTCGAAGCGTTTGCCCGACAGGGCGGGGACACGCTGACCGCCGATCAGCATGTCCTGTTCCGGCGTATCGAGCAGGGGGGGGCGGGGGGGAATGGTCATCATGTTCATGGCTGGTCTCTCCTGCCGCGATCAGGCGGCGATATTCGATGTAACGGCGTCTGCCAGAATGAAGCGGGCGGCACGCTCCGCGATCATCATGGTGGGGGCGGACGTATTGCCGCTGATGATGTCGGGCATGACCGACGCATCGACCACGCGCAGGCCGGATACGCCGCGCACACGCAGGCGACTGTCAACAACGGCCATCGGATCACCGTCCGGGCCCATCTTGCAAGTGCCGGTGGGATGATAGGCGGTATTGACGATCCGGCGCAGCGCAGCGTCGATTTCCGCATCGCTTTGATGCTGGATGCCCGGCTCAATCTCTGCGCCGGTCATCCCGGCGAGGGCGGGTTGGGTGAAGATGCGGCGGCATTCGCGGAAACCGGCGATCAGCGTCTTCATGTCATAGGGATCGGCGAAGAAATTGGGGTCAATGACCGGCTTGTCTTCCGGCCGGTTACTCGCGAGCCGTACCGAGCCGGCGCTTCTGGGACGAAGCAGCTGGATAAGGCCCATATAGCCGTGCCGGCGGGGAACGGAGCGGGCGTCGAGTTTCAGCCCGGCGAGGAAGGTGATCTGGATGTCCGGGCGGCCCGTGCCGTCGGTGCAGAGGAAGCCGCCGCATTCCGCGACGTTGGAGGCCAGCATACCTTCGCGCTTCAGAAGATATTTGAACGGGCTGGCGAGAATGCGCGGCAGGACTTTGGCCGATACGGCGTAGGATTCGGCAGACGGGTTCTCCATCGCGACATGGACGGTCGGATGATCCTGAAGATGCTGGCCGACGCCGGGCAGATGGTGAACGACGTCGATGCCCATGTCGCGCAGATGGTCCTGCGGGCCAATGCCCGACAGCATCAGCAATTGGGGCGAATTGGTCGCGCCGGCGCACAGAATGATCTCACGCCTTGCCGTGATGGTGCTGCGCGCGCCGTCCTTTTCGATCTCCAGTCCTGCTGCATGGCCGCGATCGAACAGGATGCGCCGGACCATGGTTTCGTCAAGCACGGTGAGATTTGCGCGCTTGAGCGCGGGATGCAGGAAGGCACGGGCGCTCGAAAGGCGCGTGCCATTGCGTTGGTTGAGGTCATAACGACCAAATCCGTCCTGGCGCTCGCCAGCGAAATCATCGTTGCGATGATGCCCTGCTTCGACCGTCGCATCGACGATAGCGGCGCTGATCGGATTCCAGCTTTTGGGTTTCTGAACGTCCAGTTCGCCGCCCTTGCCATGCCATGATTTGTCGGGACCGGCATAATTTTCGACGGCCTTGAAGGCCGGCAGCACGTCGGCATAGGACCAGCCTTGATTGCCTGCATCGGCCCAGGCGTCATAATCCGCCTTCTGTCCGCGAATATAGACGCCGCCATTGATCGCGCTGCATCCGCCAAACAGCTTGCCACGCGGGAAATTGATCTGGCGGTCGTTGACGGCGGCATTGCCGGCAAGCGACTGTTTCCAGTTATATTTCTCGTGCGGTAGCAGGAAGATGTTGCCGACCGGCATGGCGGTCTTGAGATTGACCGGCCATTTTTTGTCGGAAGGCCCTGCTTCGATCAGGGCGACGCGATTGGACGGATCGGCAGAGAGCCGATTGGCCATCAGGCTGCCCGCCGAGCCGGAGCCGATCACGATATAGTCGAAAGCGTCCATTATAGCGCATCCTTGCGGGCGAGCGCGGGCACATGACCCCGCACGGCGATGAAACCCAAAGCGTTGACCAGCATCAAGGCAGCCAGCGCGCCGAAAAAGCCGAGATTGCCCCAGTCGATGAGGAGCGCACCGGCGATCGCGCTGACGATCGCGCCGACGCGGCCGGACGCACCCATGAGGCCAAGGCCACGGGCGCGCAGGCCGGTGGGGAAGGCGTGGGCGCCAACCGCGAACATGGCGGACTGGGCGGCGCTGGCGAAGAGGCCGAGCGCGCCGAGGCAGGCGAGAACGGCGGCTTCGTTGCGGCCGCCGCTGATCGGCAACAGGGCGAGGGTGGCGCAGACGGATGCGCCAACGATCGCCATCAGGATCAGTACCGGACGCGATCCAAAGCGGATGATGGCTAGGCTAGCGATCATCGCGCCAATGGTGCCGCCCATGTTGAAGCTGGTGAGGCCGAGGCTGGCGGTCTGAAGGCCAAAGCCTGCGCTGGTCAGCATCGTGGGCGCCCAGTTGAACATGAGATAGATCATGAACATGCCTGAAAACATCGCGACGGCCAGTGCCAGCGTATCGCGCAAAAGCGCAGGGCCGAACAGGTTGCGCATCGGCTCATAGCGCGGCGCTTCTCCAGCGGCGAGAGGGACATGGGCGGCCGAAGCGGGATCGGGATGTCCGATGCGGCGCAGAATATGGTCTAGTTCGGCGGCGCGATCGGGGCGTTCCGCCAGATAACGCGGCGATTCAGGCAGAACCGACCAGAGCCAGGCGACGAACAGCAGGGTTACGATCCCGCCGATATAGAAGAGCCAGCGCCAGCCCAGGCCCGGAAGGATCAGGGCAGCGGCGACCCCGCCCAATATGCCGCCGATCGAGACGCAGACGACGCCGAAAGTCACGGCGACGCTGCGCCAGCGCACGGGGGTAAATTCCGCGATCATGGCGCTGGCGGTGCCGGGGACGCCGCCAAGGCCGATGCCGGCCAGCGTCTTGAGCGCGGCGACCTGCCAAAGCGCGTCGCTAAACCCGGTCAGCAGGGTTGCGATACCGAAGATAGCGACGCCGATGATGAGGGCGCCGCGCCGTCCGAAGCGATCGCCGACCCAGCCCGAGGTCAGCGTGCCGATGGCCATGCCGACGAAACCCAGAGCAAAGACGGAGCCAAGCGCTTCGCGCCCGATACCCCATTCCTTGAGCAACGATGGCGCGGCAAGGCCGAGCATCTGGTTATCAAGACCGTCCAGAATGACGGTGGCGGCGATCATCAACACGGACCAGATCTGGAAGGACGACATGGGTATGTCGTCCAGCATGCCTTTGATGCTGTTGTCTTCTATCGTGGCGACCGCCAAGACGTTCTCCTTACCCTTGGGCCGTTTTCGGCCGCTTCATTCATTTGCCGGCGTGAAATTGAAAAACCGGAATATCGCAATCAGATGTCGAGGACGAGGTTCGCACTTTTCGAACCGGAACAGCAGACCATGATGGATTTATTGGCGGCCTTGTCGTCATCGCTTAGAAAATGGTCGCGATGGTCGGGGATGCCGTCCAGCACCTTGACCTCGCATGTGCCGCAAATCCCTTCCGAACAGGCAAAACCAACATTGACGCCCGCGCTCAGCAGCGCGTCGAGCATCGTTTCGCCTTCCTCGACCGCGATGGTCTTGCCGCTTTTGGCCAGTTCGAGCGTGTAGCCACCCTCGGTCGCCATTTCGGTTTCGGCCGAGAAATATTCGATATGGGCGTGCCCCTTGGGCCTGTCGCAATTGGTGGCGACAAAGGCATCGAGCATGCCTGTCGGGCCGCAGCAATAGAGATGGGCATCTGCGGGTGCGGCGGCGCAGATGGCCTTGAGATCGAGGCGCCGGCCGCCGGGGATGCCGTCATAGGCAATCTCGACCTGTTCGAAATCGGACAGGCGATCTACATAGGCGGCGCGTTCGGGAGACGCGGCAACGTAGTGGAGCTCCCAGCTTTTCCCCAGCTTTTCAAGGCGTGCGATCATCGGCAGCATCGGGGTAATGCCGATGCCGCCGCCGATCATCACGGTGTGGCTGGCATTTTCGACCATCGGGAAATTATTCTTCGGATCGGAGATTTCCAGAATCTGACCGACCTGCCATTTTTCATGGATGTGACGCGATCCGCCCCGACCGTCGATCGCATGATGGACAGCGATCTCATAATAGCCGCGAATGGCAGGATCGTTCACCAGCGAATAGCTGCGTGCCAGACCCGGTGAAAGCTGAACGTCGACATGGGCGCCCGGATCGAAGGCCGGCATCAGGCCGCCATCGACGGGTTCAAGGATGTAGCTGTTGATGCCTTCGGCTTCCCAGCGGATATTCTTCAGTCTTGCACGCATCACCCACTCCGTCCGGTGCGATGCGTCTCTTGGCAGGACCGGCGCGCCATGGATCGGCGGACCGGACAAACCGCAATGCGTTTCGTCACCTCAATATTCCTTGTCTGTAAGGCCGGTGCATGGATCGCACCGGCCCCTGTCTGCATCCTATTCAGCCGCTTCGACCTTGTCGGGCCAGCGTACCGCCTTGGCCAGCGCGGATTCGTAGGCATTGGCCAGCGTATCACTGGGATCGTGCAGGAAAGAGCCTGCGCGCGCCCGATAGAAGATGCTGGGATCTTCGATACCCGGCGGCAGCGTGCCTTTATTGGCAAGGGCGCGAGCAGCGAGCAGCACGCGGCGGCGGACACGGGCGATCATCTGGTCGGTCGGCGCCAGATTTTCAAAACTATGGTCGGTGATCGGACCCATGCTCTCGGTCACGGCCTGATCCTGCATCGTGATGTTGGCGATGCCGGTGAACTGGGTGCCGTTACGCTGTGAATCGCGATCGATTGCCCAATCATTCACTTCGCTGTCGGGCGAACGCCAGCGGCCATACCAGTCGGTCGTGTTGGGCGCATATTCCAGCGGCGCGAACAGCGGCGTGCCGTCCTTGAGCGTCGAGGTATAGGCCGGATTGCCCGCATCCACGCCGCAGGTGATGTCGAACAGCATGGAATGTTCATCGTCCATCGGCACCCAGGCGCGGGCGATCGCGCGGGTCGCAAAACGGTTATTGGGGGTCTGCGTCCAGAAGGGGAACATATAATGGGCGACGCGCCAGCTCATCTGGCCGTCATCATTGGGGCGATAGCCGCCATACATCACGCCCCAGTCGGCCTGTGCCACTTCATAGTCGGGCGCGCGGTTAAGGACGGTCGGACGCATAGGATGATCTTCTTCCAGATCGTCCGCCTCGATCGAACCGACATGAAGGAAGCCGACATGGCTGGTGTCGATGTCGCCTTCCAGCGCCTGGAGCCAGTTGCAGTCGCGTTGCAGGCACCAGATTTCGGCGTCCGGGTGCATCGTCGCTTCGATCTCGGGCAGGGGCGGCGGGCTGGCCTGATTTTCGCCCATATAGACCCAGATCAGGCCGTTGGCCTCATATGTCTTATAGGCTTTGGCATGGACCTTTTCCTTGAAGTCCATGCGTGCCGGGACGGACGGCATGTCGACGCACTTGCCGTCCACGTCGAACTTCCATCCATGATAGACACAGCGAATGCCGTTTTCTTCATTGCGGCCGATGAACAGCGACGCGCAACGGTGCGGGCAGCGATGGTCCATGATGCCGACGCGGCCCGAGCTGTCGCGGAACGCAATCAGCTTTTCGCACAGGATCATCAGGCGTACCGGATCGCCATCGCTCTTCACTTCGGACGACAGGCAGGCGGGCAACCAATATTGACGCATCATCGTGCCCATGACCGTGCCCGGCCCTACCCTGGTCATGTCGGCGCTATCCGTGGACTGCATGAGTTTTCAGCCTCTTCCTTACTTCTCGTTATCGGCATGGTTCCGATCGAAGCCAATGCCATTCCCTGATCCATAGCTAGAGGCTTGCACCCGCTCACCCCAATCGGAATGTGGTCGGACCATTCAATAACCGGGATGATGCTATTGCGCCCGGTCTTTTTTTGCTGCTTCACGCTCTTCAGGCGGCATCAAGCCGCGTCGTTAAGGGAGAGTCCGGGAATGCCTTTCAGTTTCAAAACGTCCTGCGCGCTGAGCGCGATCGCCGCGGTTATGGCCTTCTCGCCAGCCTTTGCTCAGGGTGATCAGGCGGCTTCGCAAGAGGCGCCGCAGCAAAGCAATATTTTCCCGGAAGATATCGTGGTCACGGCCGAGCGGCGCGAATCGACCGTGCGCGAAGTGCCTTTTTCGATTGCTGCCTTTGGCGGCGAACTGTTGCGTGAAGCGCAGGTGTACAGCCCATCCGCGCTGACCCAGCAGATGCCAGGGATCACCGTCAACACTGCCGACAAATCTCTGTCGATCGTCGCGATCCGCGGCAACGTGTCGACATTTCGCACCGCCACGCTGGACACGCCGGTCGCCTATTTCATGGACGACGTCTATTATGTGTTCAACAATGACCTGAATGCCAATTTCTACGACACGAACCGTGTCGAGGTATTGCGCGGTCCGCAGGGAACCTTGTTCGGGCGTAATGTGGTGGGCGGCGCAATCGCCGTCATCACCAACAATCCCGAGTTCAAGGATGATTATTACGGTCAGATCACCGGCGGCAATGGCGGTTATGTACGGACCGAGGGCATGATCAACGGGACGCTGGTCGACGACAAGATCGCCGGTCGCTTTGCTTTCAGCACCGAACATAATGACGGGTTGATCGATACACCCAACCAGTCTGGCCATTATGGCAAGTCCGACAGCTATTCAGCGCGTGGCAAGCTGCTGTTTCAGCCGACCGATACGCTCAAGATCGTGCTGTCGGGTGATTACAGCTATACCAAGGGCAATGGCGGCGCGATCCAGCTCGGCATCGGCGGTGTCCAGCGGATTCCGGAGACGTTCGGCGATTATGAGGAAGGCAAGTGGACGAACAATGATTTCGTCGCGTCGCCCTATCGTCAACGGCTGCGTGGCGGATATCTTCGTGGCGATCTCGACCTGCTGGGCGGGACGCTGACCTCCATCACCGGCTATCGCATGAATGACAGCCGCGCGATCAACGATGATGTGCCGGTGGGGACGCAGGTGCCGGTTTTCGACCGCCGCCAGGTGGTGAAGAACCGCAGCTTCACGCAGGAAGTTCGATATGCTTCTGCGCCGGGCCGCCTGTCCTATGTGGTGGGAGCCTATTTCCTGTCAGCGGACGTATCGACCACCAACATCTTCTTCTACAGCCCCTTGCCCGGATCGGCGGTCCCGGCGAGCGTTCCGCGGAATCCCGATGTAACCAACATCACCCGCGTGCAGGAAGGCAATGTACGCAGCTTGGCAGTCTTTGGCGAAGCAACATTCGAAATCACCGACAAATTGTCGGTGGTGGCCGGTGGACGATACACATCGGATCGCAAGAAGATCGACTATCATGCCTTTTCGACCACCAATGCCGGTGCCATCCCCGGTTTCGGTTTTCCCGGAGAAGTCTTCGCATCCGGTGGCAAGACCTGGAACGCTTTCACTCCTCGTTTCACCGTGAAGTTCGAGCCGATGGACAAGGTCAATATGTATGCGACCTATGCCAAGGGTTTCAAATCGGGCGGGTTTGTCGACAATGCCTATCGCGATCCCACTATCCCGCTGGAACCGGAAAAAGCCGAAAATTACGAAATCGGTGCGAAGTCCCGTCTGTTTGACAACAAGCTGGATCTCAATATCGCGCTGTTCCGGCAGACGACCAAAAATCTCCAGAATTTCTCAGGCGCGGGCGGCATCGCCCATACCTATAACGGCACGCTCAAGATGAAGGGGCTGGAGGTCGAGTCCGTCATTCGTCCGGTCGAAGATCTCCGCCTGAGCGCCAATTATACGCATCTGGTAGGCAAATATACCGACCTGCGCGATCCGTTGGTGAACCTTGACTATTCCGGCAATCCGGCCAAGTTTGCGCCGCGTGACAGCTTCACCATAGGGGCCGCCTATACCGGGCGCCTCGCCAGCGGGGCGACGCTCACGCCGCAGGCGGATTTCAACTTCTCCACGCGGATTTCGACCGACGACGCCAATACGCTGCGGCTTTATGACAATCTGCACGACGATACACGTGGGCGGACGCTCAACGCGCGGTTGAATTACGAAACGGCGGACGGGCGGTTCCAGATTGGTCTGTGGGGCAAGAACCTGACCAACAATTATCAGATCGTGAACGCGGATGACATCACCGCCTTTCTAGCGACCCCGGGCAATGGCACGACCTATTGGAAGATTTTCACCAATACGCCGCGCACATACGGCATCACCTTGTCGATGCGACACTAAGATTACGGGGCGGGACGGGCGATGCCTTTCCCGCCCATATTTTTCTTGAGGTTCAGGACGGATATATGACCGATCAATTCACGCTTCCCGCCAATGGCAGTTTCTCTTTTGAAGGGCGCACGGCGCTGGTGACAGGCGGCGGGCGCGGCGTAGGTGAAGCGGTGGCGCGTGAAATTCATGCTGGCGGTGGACGCGTGGCGGTGAGCGACGTCGATCTGGAGGTCGCGCAAGCGGTGGTAGCATCACTCGATCCGTCGGGCGAGACAGCCATCGCTCTGACGCTGGACGTACGGGAGAAGGACCATTTCCTGGCCACGCGCGACCGGATCGCGGGTGTGTGGGACAAGGTGGACATCGTCGTCAATAATGCCGGTTTCGCCAAGCGTACCCCGACACCGGACATCAGCCCGGAAGAGTTTGATGCCATCGTTCAGATCAATATGCGCAGCGTGTTTCTGAGCTGCCAGATATTTTCGGAACATATGCGCGAAAATGGCTATGGCCGGATCGTCAATATCACCTCGCTGGCCGGACAGAATGGCGGGACGGTCGCGTCGCCCCATTATGCCGCGTCCAAGGCGGGGGCGATCATGCTGACCAAATATTTCGCGCGTTTTCTGGCCGGGACGGGTGTGACCGTGAACGCGATCGCGCCGGGACCGATCGATACCGCCAAGGCGCGGCTATCGGCGGAACAGATTGCGCGGGTGGAGGGCGAAGTTCCGATCGGGCGCTTCATGGAAGTAGGCGAGATTGCCGCGGCGACAGCATTGCTGGCGTCCGACCGGGGAGGCTTCTTCGTGGGCGCTACATTGGATATGAATGGCGGGCTATATTTGCGCTGATCCCGCTTTACCGCGCTCATTTTCCGATTTTCTTATGGCGTTATTGGATTGCGATTGGCAGTTGCGTGTCGCGCAACCATAATTGGTCCAACAATAGGGTAGCGCCGGCGCAGCAAGCCGCCCGGCCGAATTATGGAGAGCAGCATGTTCATTTATAACGCATGGTATGTGGCCGCCTTTGCCGCCGATATCGAGCCGGGCAAAACGCTGGGTCGCAAATATCTGAACAAGGCGGTCGTGCTTTTTCGTACCGAAAGCGGCGAAATTGCTGCGCTGGAGGATCGGTGCAGCCATCGCGCCATGCCTTTGTCCGCCGGTCATGTCGATGGCGATGTCATCCGCTGCTGCTATCACGGCGTCGAATTTAACGGGAAGGGCGCCTGTACCCGCATCCCCAATCAGGCGCGCATTCCGGCTTCGGCCAATGTCCGCCATTATCCGGTGGTGGAGAAAGATCATCTGATCTGGATATGGATGGGCGAGCCGGCATTGGCGGACCCGTCGATCATCGTCGATAGTCCCGAGCATAATGACCCGGCCTGGACGTGGCGGCCCTATAATTTCCCGGTAAAGGCCAATTGGCAGCTTATCATCGACAATATCATGGACCTGACCCATGTGCCTTATATTCATGCGCGCACTATCGGCGGGAATCCCGAGCAGCATTATAATGCGGACACCAAGGTCGAGTTTGATGGTCGCAAGGTGACGTTGCTGCGCAAGATGCCCAATTCGGTGCCCCCCAAATCCTATATTGACGCGGGTGGGTTCAAAGGTCGGGTTGATCGGTGGCAAGAGGTTCGGTTCGAGCCGGGCATCGGCATGACATGCCGTGTCAATGCAGGTGGTTGCGAGGTTGGTACTGGCGCTTATGAAGGTAAGCGCGACAATGGCTTCATGCTGGCGAACAATCATTTCATCACGCCTGAGACGCACACGACCAGCCACTATCTCTGGACGATCTGCACGACCGCACCCAAGGAAAGCGGCGTGCCCGATGTGCTGTTCGACCAGTTTTTCGATACCATCACCGAGGATGAAGAAACGCTTCAGGCACAACAGGCGCGGATCGACGATGAGCCTGAACGCCCCTTCATCGGCATCGCCAGCGACGGTGCAGTCAATCAGGCGCGGCGGTTGCTGAGCGCGATGCAGGAAGCCGAGGAGGGCGGGAAGGTCGCAGCCTGACGGCAGGCGGGTTTCAGGAGCAGGGTGGCGGAGCGAAGTGCAGTTCGCGCCGCCATATTGCGTATGTAAGCAAGATGGCGGCTTGCTCCGTCCGGTCCGCCATGCTGTAGCCATATCATGAAGATGCGCGAACTGGAGGAGCGGACGGGAGTCCATCGCGAGACGATCCGGGTCTATCTGCGCGAACGGTTGATCCCCGAACCCGCGCGGCCACGAAAGACCGTCGCCGAATATGGGGAAGAGCATGTGCAGGCGATCCTTGCCGTGCGACGGCTCCAGCGCGAGAACCGACTGACCCTGGCGCAGATTAAGTCGATCATCGGCGGCGGGGGAACCGAGGGGCGGGTTGAGGCCAGCGCCTTTGACCAGCTCGAACAACTGGTTGCGCACCGGGTCGGCGCAGATGGACCACCGGTTACGATCGCGTCGCTGACCGAACGCTACCCCGACGCAGCGGAAGATGCGCGAACGCTCGCAAAAATCGGCATATTGGACATCATCGAAACGGAGCAGGGGGAGGCGCTCAGCATTACCTGCGCCCATCTGGTCCGTATCTGGGGCGATATGCGCAAAGCCGGGTTCGACAAGCGGCTGGATTACACGCCCGAAATTCTGGGCTTCTATACCGAGGCAGCGGATTTCGTCGGGCGGTGGGAGGCGAGTACCTTTATGGAACGGGTCGAAGGGCATATCGATGTCGATGAGGCCGCGACCATGCTGGAACATGCTCTGCCCTTAATGCTCGATTTTTTCGGCCTGATGCGTCAGCGCGCCTTTTTCCGTCATGTCGAGGCGATCCGTGCCGGTCGGGAAACGGATCGCCCTGACGAAACGGTCAAGCCATCGTCAGCACGGCCTTGACGCAGCGGCCGGCATGCTGGTCGGCAATCGCCTGATTAATGTCTTCCAGGCGATAGGTCGTCATCAGCTTTTCGAAAGGGAACAAGCCTTTCGCATTGAGCGCGATCAGTTCGGGCAGGAATGTCTGCGGATCGGCATTCCCCTCTGTCACGCCGCACACGGAGATACCGAGCGATAACAGATGCAGGATATTGAGGCTGATCGTCGCATCCAGAGCTTTGGGTACGCCAACGATCGCGAGACGCCCGAGCGGGCCGAGCGCGGCGACCCCAGCCTCGATCGCCGGCACGGCGCCTGAAGTATCGAGTACGCAATCGACGCCTTGCGAGAGGATCGCGCGAAGCTGTGCTGCCGTATCGCCCGCCGTAACATCAATAACATGGGTGGCACCCAGATCGAGCGCCATGGTGCGCCGCCCTTCAAGAGGATCAGCCACGATGATCGTAGCGGCGCCCGATGCCTTTGCGGCCATGACGGCGCTCAGGCCGACGGGACCACCGCCGGTAATGAGGATGGTTTCCCCCCGCATCAGTTTCAGTGCTTTTATCACCGCACCCGCGCCCGTCATGATGCCGCACCCCAGCGGTCCCAGCAGGGCCAGCGGAGCATCGGCCGGTACCTTGACGACGTTCCGTGCGGCCACGATGGCATGGCTGGCGAAGGAAGACTGACCAAAGAAATGGCTGCCGACCGACGCATCGCCGTCATGCAGGCAGGTCGATCCATCTGCGCGGCAACCGCCGAAATTGAGCGCGGAAAAATCGCGGCAATAGGCTGGCTCACCCGCAAGGCATTGAGGGCAGGCGCGACAGGCGGCAAAACCCAGAACCACGGCATCGCCAATCGCAACCGAAGTGACGTCGCTGCCGATCGCCTCGACCATCCCGGCGCCTTCATGCCCAAGCACTGCGGGGAGAGGTGTTGGCAACAACTGGTCGCGTACGACGATGTCGGTATGGCACAGGCCGGTTGCGACGATCCGCACGCGTACCTCGTCGGGACGCATATCGGACAGGGTCAGGCGTTCGAGCGTGAAATCTCCGCCTGGTGTCCGGGCGACGGCTGCCTTCACTTCCATGGATCTTCTCCTATTCAATCTTCGGGGCGTTCATTCAGTTTTGGGAACGGAATGGCATGTTTGCAGCCCTGAAATGGCTGACTTCCAACGATTTCTGTTCACAAAAGGATGAATGGTCCGACCGCTTTTTACGATTGACGACTCTCCTTGTCTACAGTTACGTAATAAGCATACGCAATACGCAAGGATCCTTACGGCAGCGTAGCAGGAGAGGGTAAGTTTATGGCGACTTCGCTGGATGCAGACACGCGTCCCATCATTCCCGATGACATTGCGCGGATCGTGATCGCGCCCAAAAGCTACACCGATGATGCCACCATCTATGGGGCGTTCAGATGGTTGCGAGAGCATATGCCGCTCGGGATCGCGCAGGTGCCGGGCTACGATCCGTTGTGGATCGTCACCAAACATGCGGACATCAAGGAAGTCGAGCGCAACGCAAAGCTGTTCCACAGCGCCGATCATAATCCGGTGTTGAACGATCAGGCGTCCGATGCCTTCACGCGGGAAATTACCGGTGGGACGACACGCTTATTGTCATCGCTGACCTATATGGACCCGCCCGAACATGCCTCCTACCGCACGCTGACCTCCAACTGGTTCCTGCCGGGCAAGATTAGCAAATTGGAAGAGCAGATCCGCGTGCTGGCGCGCCAGTCGGTCGACAATCTGCTGAGTTTCGATGGAGAATGCGATTTCGTCCGCGACTTTGCGCTGCATTATCCGCTGCGGGTCATCATGAGTCTTTTTGGCGTGCCGCCCGAAGACGAACCGCGGATGCTCAAATTGACGCAGGAGTTTTTCGGGGTCCATGATCCTGAGGAGCAACGGCCTGAAATGGTGGCCGATCCGGTGGTGGCGGCTAGGCAATGGGCGGCATCCATCGAAGATTTCTATGTCTATTTCGACAAGCTGAGCGCCCAGCGACGGGAGCAGCCGACGGACGACCTGCTGTCCCTCATCGCCAATTCGCGGATCAACGGTGCGCCTATCCCGCGTGACGAAGCGAACGGCTATTATGTCGCGATCGCTACTGCCGGGCATGACACGACGTCATCGTCCACGGCCGGTGGGTTGCACGGCATGATGGTCTATCCGGAGAATTGGGCAAGGGTGAAGGCCGATCCATCGCTGATCCCCGGTCTGGTCGATGAAGCGATCCGCTGGACCAGCCCGGTCAAGCATTTCATGCGCAATGCCACAGCCGATACGCAGGTGCGCGGCATGGACATCCGCGCGATGGAGCGGCTGATGATCTGTTACCCGTCGGGTAATCGCGACGAGGATGTGTTCCCCGATGCGGACCGCTTCGACATCACGCGGTCGCCCAATCCGCACATTGCCTTCGGCTTTGGTCCGCATATGTGTTTGGGCCAGCATCTGGCCAAGCTGGAGATGCGGATCCTGTTCGAGGAACTGTTGCCGCATCTGGAATCCGTCGAAATGGCGGGCAATCCACGCCTCGTCGAGACGAATTTCGTCGGCGGTTACAAGACGCTGCCGATCCGCTTCAGGAAAGCCTGAATTCGGCAGGCATGCTTGCAGGGCCGGGACACCACTCAATGCGGGCCCGGCATAAACGCCCAAGGGTAAGGTATCCGGGCGAAAATGGGAGGAGCCTGAGAATGCACAATAAGATGGTCATGTTGATTGCGGGCGTTTCGGCAATTGCGCTGCAAGCGCCGGTATCCGCACAGACAGAAACCGCGCCGCAGGCGCAACCGGCCGGACTGGGCGACATCATCGTCACCGCGCAAAAGCGGGAGCAGGCCATCAACGACGTGCCGCTGTCGATCACCGCAGCGTCGGGCGAAAAGCTGGCCAATCAGGGCGTCACCAATGTCGCCGATCTGGTCAAGATCGTGCCGGGTTTCAACTATACGGAAAGCGCCTTCGCGACGCCGGTCTATACATTGCGCGGTATCGGCTTCTACGACACCAGCCTGGCCGCCAAACCCACGGTCAGCATCTATCAGGACCAAGTGCCGATCCCCTTCTCCATCATGACGCGCGGTGCGACGCTCGATCTGGAGAGGGTCGAGGTGCTGAAGGGGCCGCAAGGTACGTTGTTCGGGTCCAATGCGACGGGCGGTGCGATCAACTATATCGCGGCCAAGCCGACCTCGACCTTCAAGGCGGGAGTGGACGCGGGGGTGGACAGCTTCGGGCAGGTGTCAGGCGGCGCCTTCATCAGCGGGCCGATCAGCGATACGCTGACAGCGCGCGTGGCCGTGCGTACCGAACAGGGCGGGGCATGGCAGCGCAGCTATACGCGTGACGAGAAGCTGGGTGACCGCAACTTCACCACTGGCCGGATACTGATGGACTTCGAGCCGTCGGACGGGGTGCGGTTTTCGCTCAACCTCAACGGCTTTATCGATAAGAGCGACGGGCAGGCGGCACAATTGATCGGCGTAGTGCCATTGGGCAATCCGGCACGACTGGGGCCGCTGGCAACTTATCCGATTGCGCCGCGAAACAATCGTGATGCGGACTGGACGCCGGAACAGAAGCCCAAGCGCGACGACTGGTACTACCAGGCCGCATTCCGGGGTGACATCGACCTGACCGACGATATCACGCTGACGTCGATCAGCAGCTATTCGCGCTATCATAATGATCAGAACATCGATCCGGATGGCGTCGCGCTGCGCGACTATTTCTACAACACCACTGGTAAGATCACGGCCCTGTCGCAGGAATTGCGGTTGCAGGGGAGGACCGGCGGCCTGACCTATATATTGGGCGCCAATTATGCGCGGGAAAAAACATATCAGCAGGATGACGCCGGTCCCTACGACCAGTCGACATCGGCCTATAATTTCGTCGATGCGGGATTGGGCATCCCCTTCTTCGTCTACAGCCAATATGCACGGCAGAAATTCGTGAACAAGGCGGTGTTCGCCAATCTGGACTACGATATTGGCGATATGATCACCCTGCATGGTGGGGTGCGTTACACCAAGACGAACATAGATTTCGCCGGTTGTACCGCCGACAGGGGCTTTGCGCTGGGGCAGGGCATCCAGAATCTGGTCAATTTCATTCGTGGCGGCGCGGGACTGGACCCGATTGCCATTCCCGCCGGCGCCTGCGTCACGATCGACGGTCCGACTCTGACGGTTGGCGAGGTGCAACGTACGCTGGACGAGGATAATGTGTCCTGGCGCGCGGGCATTGACTATAAGCCCAACAAGGACGTCCTCCTCTACGCTTCGGTCAGCAAAGGCTATAAGTCGGGCAGCTTTCCCTTGCTGTCGGCCAGCGATGCGAACCAGTTCAATCCTGTGACGCAGGAATCCGTGACCGCCTATGAAATCGGCACGAAGCTGACGCTGCTGGAAAATACCGCCCAGATCAACGGCGCGCTCTTCTATTATGATTATAGCGACAAACAGTTGAAGGGGCGTGTGGTTGCCAACCCGGATGTCTTCGGACCGCTCGAAGCGCTGGTCAATGCGCCCAAGTCCAGCGTGCAGGGTGGCGAAGTCCAGCTTGATCTGGCGCCGACAGACGGTTTGCGGGTCAGCATCGGTGCAACCTATCTGAAGACTAAGATCAAGGGTAGCTTCGTCAATTATGACAGCTATGGCAGCCAGCTTGATTTTGGCGGTTCGGCTTTCCCCTATACGCCAAAGTTCCAGATCGTGACGGATGTCCAATATGACTGGGCGTTGAGCAACGATGTGGAGGCGTTCATCGGCGCCAACCTCAATTTCCAGAGCGATACCAAGGCGGTGCTAGGCGATGCCCGCGCCACGCCGTCGGCGGCTCTCACCGCGCAGGGGGGGCTAGCGATCGATGACTATACGCTGATCGATCTGAGGGCAGGTCTGTCCTTCGACGACAAGCGCTACAAGATCAGCGCCTTCGTGCGGAACCTGGGCAATACCTATTACTGGTCCAACGCAACCCGTATCACGGATACGACGGTGCGTTTTGCCGGCCGGCCGCGCACTTTTGGCGCGACCTTGTCGGCGCGCTTCTGATCCTCTCCCCCTGGGCCGCGCCCTGAAAGGCGGGCGCGGCTCTTTCTTGTTCTTTTGGAGAATGCCCCATGAATGCACCATCATCCATTCTCGCCGGACTTCATGGCGAGCCGGGGCATGAAGTCCGCCTGCCGACCCAAAGAATGTTGATTGGCGGGGCATGGGAAGAGGCGAAGGACGGCCGCATCATTGAAGTGGAAGACCCGGCCACGGGAAAGGTCTTCGCCAGCGTTCCGGCAGGGACGGCGGCCGACGTGGATCGCGCGGTGACAAAGGCGCGCGCCGCGTTCGAGGCGGCCAGTTGGGCGCGAATGCGCCCGCTGGATCGTGGCAAGATCATCGAAGCGATCGCCCGCAAGATTGAAGATCATGCGCAGGAACTGGCGCTGCTAGAAAGCTATGACAATGGCAAGGCGGTGCATCATGCATTGGCGGTGGATGTGCCCGCCGCCGTTGACATCTTCCGCTATATGGCGGGCTGGGCGTCCAAAATCTATGGACAGGTAAACCCGATTTCCGGCGATGGTCGCCAGTATCACAGCTATTCGGTCCGCGAGCCTATCGGCGTCGTTGGTCAGATCGTGCCCTGGAATTATCCCCTGGCAATGGCGGCATGGAAGATCGCGTCGGCGCTGGCCGCTGGCTGTACGATCGTGCTGAAACCATCCGAAGTCACGCCGCTGACCGCGCTGCGTCTTGCCGAACTCGCGCTGGAGGCGGGGCTGCCCGAAGGCGTGCTCAACATCGTGACGGGCTATGGCCATGAGGCTGGGCAGGCGCTGGTCGAACATCCGGGCATCGACAAGATCGCCTTCACCGGATCGACCCGTGTCGGCAAGCAGATCGTCCAGACCTGCGCGAAAGATCTGAAGCGCGTCACATTGGAACTGGGCGGCAAATCGCCTTCGCTCATCTTCGCCGACGCGGACCTGGATAAGGCAGCCGTCGGGGCAGCGCTCGCCATCTTTTTCAATTCCGGGCAGGTCTGCCTTGCCGCCTCGCGCCTCTATGTCGAACGGTCGGTCTTCGACAAGGTGGTGGACGGCGTCGCGCAGGTGGCCAGGACATTCAAGCTCGGTCATGGCCGCGATCCCGAGACGATGCTGGGACCGCTGGTGTCAAAGGCGCAGCAGGGACGGGTGCTGGACTATATTGCTCAGGGTCAGGCGAGTGGGGCGGAACTGGTGACTGGCGGTGGGACCGGTGGCAGCGAAGGATATTTCGTGGAGCCTACCATCTTCGCCAATCCGTCCGCCGAGGCCAGCATCGTTCGGGAGGAGATTTTCGGTCCGGTGCTGGTCGCCACGCCATTTGACGATGTGGACGAGGTGGTCAGGCAAGCCAACGACACCCGCTATGGCCTGGCCGCCAATATTTGGACCCGCGACCTTGCGCGTGCGCATCTGACTGCACGCCGGCTTCAGGCCGGAACCGTCTGGATCAACACCCATGGCATGAATGATCCGTCGGCTTCCTTCGGCGGGGTCAAGGAAAGCGGTTGGGGTCGCGAAGTGGGCGAAGAGGGCGTTCTCCATTACACCGAAACGAAAACCGTGACCGCGCTTCTGGACCACTAGACTTCCGTCTCCCTCATGCATCGCGATTCAGGCCGAAAGATAGTCGGCCCATCATCTTGATAGGATTAGATTTTGAGCGTTATCACAATCATTGCGCGCGATGGCAGCGAGCGAGAGGTCGAGGGACAGGCCGGGATCAGCATCATGGAAATAGCTCGCGAGGCAGGCCTCGACGAACTTATGGCGCTGTGCGGTGGCTGTTGTTCCTGCGCAACCTGCCATATCTACGTTGAAGACGGGCCAATAGGCCGATTGTCCCAAATGACGTCCGATGAAGATGATTTGCTGGACAGCTCGGAGCATAGAGATGCTCGATCGCGCCTTGCGTGTCAGATTATCTACTCCAATGCCCTAGCAGGACTACGTATGCGTATCGCACCGGAAGATTAGGCGAGGGAGCAAACGATCCCGGAAGAGGTTGAGCGGTGGGAGGTTTGGCGCGCCCTACCCTCGCTGCTGCGCTTCGCGTTCGAGCATTGATAACAGCCGTTCTGCCATATCGGTCCCTGCCTTGGTCAGGTTGCGCGAGCGTCGGTAAAGGTACCTCGAGCGTGGTGTTTTCGCAGATGGAGCCATTGTAAAGGCTTGGAATGCGGATGAATGCGGCAACCTCTTGTTTCGGAAGACTGCGAGCAACTTCAATTAGTTAACGGCGACGGCGGCAAAGATCTGTGTCGCCGGGGTGGAAGAAATCGTGCCTATTGGCAGTCTTGATCCTGATGTTATCCACCTGCCGGGCATTTATGTGACGCGTATGACTGTCGATACGTCCGATGACAAGAAAATCGAATTCGAACTGTTCGTCAGAGGGAGGCTACGTAATGCCCTGGAACCGCGATGAATTGCCTCCGCGAGCGGCAAAAGAGCTAAGGTATGGGTTCTATGTGAACCTAGGGATCGGTGCCCCCAAGCAGGTGGCGAACCGCATTCCAAAGGATGTTAATGTAACGCCGCAATCTGAAAATGGAATGCTCGATATCGGTCCGTTTCCGTACGAAGGGGAGGAAGATGCAGACCTAATTAACACGGTTAAGCAGACGATCACTGAATTGCCGCAATCAGTTTACATCTCTAGCGCTGATAGCTTCGCCATGATCCACGGTGGCCAAATCGATTTGTCGGTATTGGGAGCTATGGAGGTCGCCGAGAATAGCGACATTGCCAATTTGATAATCCTTGGCAAGATGATCAAAGGCATGGATGGGGCCATGAACCTCGTCGCCGGCGTGAAGTAGATCCTTGTGGTTATGGAGCATGCTTCAAAGGACGGCAGCCCCAAATTCATTCCAAAATGCACGTTGCCACTTACCGGTAAGGGTGTTGTCGACATGATTGTGACTGATCTATGCGTGTTCCTAGGCAGGGATAACGAAAGTCATTTCACACTTATAGAACTCGCTCCGGGCGTAACAGTCCATCAGAGTGCCATGAAAACAACTGTTTGTTACGATCTATGAACCGGGTTGGGCTCTTCGATACTGCTTCATCTGACTTTTTTCCACAGGCCCTTGGCTATCAGCACATGGATCGAATTTTATCGTCATTATTGAGGGCGGGCGAATGAAATATTTTGATATCTTGATCGTGGGCGCTGGCCATGCAGGGGCGCAGGCGGCGATTTCGTTGCGACAGCTGGGGTTCAAAGGCTCGGTCGGCATGATTGGCGACGAAAAAGACCCGCCCTATGAGCGCCCGCCGCTGTCCAAGGAATATTTCGCAGGTGACAAGAGCTTCGAGCGTATCCTGATCCGCCCCGCCGCCTTCTGGGAAGAGCGCAAGATCGACATGTTGCTGGGCCGAAGGGTAAAGAGCGTCGATCCTGTCGGCAAGTTCGTGACCGTGGGCGACGAAGAGATCGGCTATGACAAGCTGATCTGGTGCACCGGCGGCAGCCCGCGCATGCTGACATGCAGCGGCGCGGAGGCGCATAATGTCCATGCCGTGCGCCGCCGCGACGATGTCGACGCGATGATGGCGAAGATCGACAGCATCCGTCATGTGACCATCATCGGCGGCGGCTATATCGGGCTGGAGGCGGCGGCCGTCCTTTCCAAGTTCGGCAAGACGGTGGTGCTGATCGAGGCGCTCGACCGGGTGCTGGCGCGCGTTGCGGGCGAGGAACTGTCGCGCTTCTACGAAGCCGAACATCGCGCCCATGGCGTCGACCTGCGCACCGGTGCGAAGATGGATTGCATCGAGGTGCAGGACGGGAAGGCGAGCGCCGTGCTGATGGCCGATGGCGACCGGATCGAGACCGACATGGTGATCGTGGGCATCGGCATCGTGCCGGAAACCGGTCCGCTGATCGCGGCGGGCGCATGCGGCGGCAATGGCGTGGACGTGGACGAATATTGCCGCACGTCGCTGCCGGACATCTATGCCGTGGGCGATTGCGCGTCGCACGCCAACCGCTTCGCGCGCGGCGCACAGATGCGGATCGAATCCGTCCAGAATGCCAATGACCAGGCGAAAACTGCCGTCGGCCATATCATGGGCAAGGAAGAGCCTTATGATGCGGTGCCCTGGTTCTGGTCCAACCAATATGACCTCAAGCTCCAGACGGTGGGCCTGTCGACCGGCTATGACCAGACGGTGCTGCGCGGTGATCCGGCCAATCGCAGCTTTTCGGTCGTGTATCTGAAGGGCCGCAAGGTGATCGCACTCGACTGCGTAAATGCGGTGAAGGATTATGTGCAGGGCCGCGCGCATGTGCTGTCTGGCGCGACGCTGGATCAGGCCCAACTGGCCGATGTGTCGGTGCCGCTCAAGGAAATGAGGTGGAAAAAAGCTGTTTGATTGAGGATCATTCGAAGGCGAGCTTCGCTTTGCAGCGCTGATTTTTGGAATGCGGGGGGATAGGCGTTGTCAGATCTTCCGATTGAAGTACGGTCAATTGTGGCCGCTCCAAAAAAAATCAATTTCCAGTGGCTGGCTGAATTGGTAACTTCCTGAGCAAGGAAACATGAACATGTCAGCGAATGAAGAACAGATCGGGCCGGAACAATCGCCTCAGCCATTGAGGCTAGGTGATTGGCTCTGGCGCCCGCTCTGCGCGAAGCTGTGGTGGGCGGCTGTGCCTTTATACTGGCTTGGAATGTGGGCTAGCCACTACTCTCAGGCTGCGGAGGATTTGTATGGCTCGGCGCTGGCCGGCTATCTCACGGTCTTTTTCTTCCCGCCTCTCGTCGCGCTGATTCTGTCTTAGAGCCCGATTCAAAAGTTTCTCAGGCGTAGCAATACCTTGCGGTTCTGCGGATGAGCATGCGGATAGAAGCGATCATAGCCCAGGCGGTTGAAGAGGCGATGGTCGCTTCCCAGTCCTTTGCGAGGCGGCGACACCGTCCCAGCCAGGCGAAGGTGCGCTCGACGACCCAGCGGCGCGGGAGGACTTCAAAGCCCTTGGCTTGATCAGATCGTTTGATGATCTCGATCGCCCAGTTCCCGGCTTTGGCGAGTGCCGTTCTGAGCTTGTCACCGGCGTAGCCACCATCGGCGAAGATATGGCGCAGCCAAGGGAAGCGCTGGCAAATCCTTTTGAGCACGTCGACGGCGCCATCCCGGTCCTGAATATCGGCGGTGTGCACGAGGATGGAGATCAGAAAGCCGGAGGTGTCGGTCAGGATATGACGCTTTCGACCTTTGACTTTCTTGCCTGCGTCATACCCACTCGGACCGCCGCTCTCGGTCATTTTCACGCTCTGGCTATCGATGATGCCCGCACTGGGAGAGGCTTCGCGCCCCTCGATCTCTCGCAGGTTCATGACCAGCAGCGTGTTCATCACCTCAAACAATCCCGCGTTACGCCAGGCGTAGAAATAGCGCCGGACCGTCGAGACCGGTGGAAAGCACTTGGGCAGCAGGCGCCAGGCACATCCGGCCGAGGCCAGGTAG
>CAACXH010000332.1_pt1 | contig 32370 bp, 30 predicted proteins | sample 2275881 | NCBI WGS metagenome assembly CAACXH01 (sample SAMEA5312483, study PRJEB27640) | indoor metagenome | biome: indoor environment; feature: controlled; material: polymer antistatic dissipative epoxy resin | place: Italy | collected 2014-05-27 | reverse complement strand
GCGTTCGGCACGGCCGCTGTCATGGGCGCGACCATGCTGTGGATCGGCCTTGCGCCGATCGGGCTGGCAATCGTTGCCGTCGCCTTCATCCTAGGCGGCGGCGCAAACAGCATCCACAACGTCGCTGTCCGAACCTTGTTCCAGTCGGAATGCCCGCCCGCCGATCATGGCAAGGTCGCCGCGATCTATGGTGCGGTGACACGCACCGCCGTAATCGGCGGCTATGTTGCTGGCGGCTTCTTTTTTGTGCCGAATGATGCGCCAACCGCCTATCTCGTGGGCGGCCTGCTGGGCGTTGTCGCGGGCTTAGTCGGATGGCGGATATTCAATCGTAGATGGAGCGCAGCACCAATCAAAGCATCGACGCGCCAAGATTGACCTGATTGTCGTGCCCCTCCGCTAACGGCTATACCAATCAGGTGGCGTGATTGAGGCGCGGTGCGGAACGGACACGATAGCGACGCCCTAATGATGTAAGGCAGAAAATATATGACCTTTCAGTTTGATCCATCATTCGATGCAGAATCACTCCACATGCCGGGAGATTCTTTGATCGAATTAGACCAGATAGAGAGTTCATTAAGAATATTGCTGCCGTCTGAGCTTCGTGATTTATTTATTGAATTCGGATCAGCGATAGTTTTCAATAAGGATGTTGAATTTCCTGCGGAAAAATGCGCCTATTCCGATGATTCAGGAAGAATTGGCGTTTCAGTTATATATGGCCCTGTTGACGGAAGCTTAGGAATAATTCGCATAAACGAACAATTATCCATGCAGATTCCAAAAACATCTGTGGTTTTTGCGGAAATCGGTCTGGGTAATATGCTGTTAATTGACAGAATTGATGGAAAGATATCCGTATGGCTGCACGATGAAGCTCTGCCTTCTAGGGCGATAACCCCCGTATACGACAGCTTTCATGACTTTATCGATGCACTGGTAGCCTTCGATCCTCCTCCCCTGCCCAGTTTAAAGGAATTGGGATTGGACTTGAAAGCGATGGGGATAGAAGAGGAGTAGCTAGATGTTACGGTTCGGCGCTGACGGAAACCACATCATTGGCGGCGGCTCGGCCGGCTGCGTCATGGCCAACCGCCTTTCTGCTGATTCGGATAAAGCTGTCTGCCTCATCGAGGCGGGGCCGCGCGATCGCAATCCCTTCATTCACATGCCGCTTGGCGTCGGCGTCATTGCCCGCACGGGATGGGTGAACTGGAACTGTGAGACCGAAGTCGAGCCTCACCTTAACAACCGGCGGCTCTATTGGCCGCGCGGCAAGACGCTGGGTGGCAGCAGCTCGATCAATGCAATGGTCTACATTCGCGGCGATCGGGCGGACTATGAGGGCTGGGGGGCGGCCGCCGGAGCTGACTGGGACTGGCCGCGCATGCGCGAGCTTTTTATCGCGCTCGAAAACAATCAGGCTATCCACGACGAGCATCATGGCAATGCCGGGCCACTTTGCGTCTCCAATCTTGGGCGAGTGAACCCACTTACGGAAGACTTCGTCGAAGCTGGGGTGGAACTGCACTACCCGCGAAATCCCGACTTCAATGGCGTGAGCCAGGAAGGCTTTGGTGTCTATCAGGTGACCCAGAAAGACGGGCAACGGTTCAGCACGGCGCGAGCGTTTCTCGATCCGGCTCGCTCGCGCAAGAATCTCGCCATCGAAACGAACGGCCTCGTCGAACGGATACTGTTCAAGGACCGTCGCGCCATCGGGGTCCGCGTCGGCGGCCGGGACCTGCTGCTGCGCCCCGGTGGAGAGGTGATCCTTTCGGCTGGCGCGGTCAATTCGCCGCAGATTCTGATGCTGTCGGGCGTCGGCTCGGCGAGCGAACTCAGGCAGCATGGCATAGAGATCGTTCTGGATGCGCCCGAAGTCGGAGCCAATCTCGCCGATCACCTCGACTATACGGCTGTGGCAACCACGGCCGATCGCGAAGGATTTGGGGTGGCGCCCAGTTTCCTGCCTCGTGCGATACGCGGCGCATGGAGCTATTTCCTTCATCATGAAGGCGAATTGACGTCAAATGCCTCGGAGGGCGGCGCTTTCCTCAAATCCGACGCCGGCCGGGAGCGGCCCAATCTTCAATTCCATTTCCTGCCGGCGATCCTGCGTGACCATGGCCGCAAGACAGCCTTCGGCTACGGAATGACCGTGCATGTCTGCGACCTTCTACCGAAGAGCCGCGGCAGGATCGGGCTCAAGATCGCCGATCCCACGGCTCATCCGCGCATAGAGGGCAATTATCTCAGTCATCCCGATGATGTGGGCGTCTTGCTGAATGGCGCGAAGCTAGCCCGCAAGCTCCTTCATGCGCCGGCGCTCGCCCGTCACTTGCGCGAGGAGGTGCGACCGGGACCCGCGGTCCAGACCGACGAGGCTCTGATCGACGACATCCGCGCGCGCGCTGAAACAATCTATCATCCGGTAGGAACATGCCGCATGGGCAGTGACTCGGCATCCGTGGTCGATCCGGCAGCCCGTGTACGTGGCATTGACGGTTTGCGCGTGGTCGATGCATCGATCATGCCGTCGATCGTGTCGGGCAACACCAACGAGCCTACCATGGCGATCGCGGAAAATGTCGCGCAAATGATGATCCGGCCTTGAGGAAGAATGGCGATGAGGTTCAGTTTCGTATTGGCAGCCATGCTGCTACTTGCAGCATCTGCGTCCGTCGAGGCACAGCGCGCTTCTTTCGGAGTGTGGAAGAATCCGCAGGACAGCGTACATGTGCGAGCCCAGCCGTGCGGAAGCAGAATGTGCGGGGTCGTGGTCTGGGCAAGTGACAAAGCCAAGGCGGATGCGCGGCGCGGCGGGACAAACGATCTGGTAGGTCTGATCCTGTTTCGCGATTTTGTTCCTGAAAAGAAGGGCGTGTGGCGCGGCAGTGTTTTTGTACCCGACATCGGCCAAACCTTCTCTGGAACAATCACCACGCTCGACGATCGGCGGATGGAGGGAAAGGGGTGCCTGACAGGGCGGATCATGTGCAAATCGCAGATATGGACGAAAGTGAACTGAAATCCGTCCAATCATCGTCTGACCGAGAGCGGCAAGCCAAGGATTTTAATAAGACACATCAAAAGCTTCTACGATAAATTGAAGAGGCGCGGAGCAGGAAGCGGGCATGGCGACAGCGATGTGTGCAGCCGCCACGGGATCAATTCGGCGACGGGCATGCGACTTGGTCAGCGTAAGCAGGCGGATAATCCGTTATTGATCGTCGCGGCCAGAAGACGGTCCGCTGCGGCAGCGGCTGCACGAACAGATTAACCTAATGGAAATCACACGATAAGCGCCCCGCCTGATGCGCCCGACGACACATTCCGCCGCTAGCAGGCATCCCCCCGGAAATTCCAGCAATCTACGCACGCCCAAAATCCGTAGCGTCCGATAAACTCTGCCGGAAAGGAGGACTGTCCCACAACAAGCTATCAGGGGTTTTCCGACATGCTTATAGGCTACATGCGCGTCTCTTCCACAGATGACCGGCAATCGGTCGATCTTCAGCGCGATGCGCTGATCGCAGCCGGCGTCGATAGCCGGCATCTCTATTCCGACAAGGCATCCGGCGCTCGCGAGGACCGGGCGAGCCTGCGGGCCTGCCTCGAATATCTCGCAGCCGGCGATACGCTGGTCGTGTGGAAACTGGATCGGCTCGGCCGCTCCCTGCCGCATTTGCTGTCGATCCTGACCGATCTCAGGGAGCGTGACGTGTCATTCCGGTCATTGACCGAGCAGATGGACACGGGAACGCCGCATGGCGAGCTGCTGTTTTCGCTGTTCGGCGCGCTGGCCCAGTATGAACGGGCATTGACGCGCGAGCGCATCATGGCAGGCCTTGCGGCCGCCAGACGGCGTGGGCGCTACGGTGGCCGCCCGCGAACGATCGATGCGGAAAAGCTCGATCAGATCACCGCCGCCCTTGCCGGTGGCGCTAGCAAGTCGTCGATCAGCCGCACGTTCAACGTGCCCCGATCGACCCTCGCAGATACGCTCGCGCGGGCCGGATGGCTCAAACCGCCGCGCCTTGCGTAACGACAAAAACATAATTATATTTCCGTAATGCCATCCATGCGCTTCTCCTGGCATCCGGCCAAAGCCGAGAGCAATCTGAAGAAGCACGGCGTCAGCTTTGCGATCGCTACTCGTGCGTTCACAGATCCTTTCGCGCTGAGCGATCAGGATCGGATCGAAGGTGGCGAGCGACGATGACAAACCTTGGGCCTCGTGGAAGGGCATCTGCTCCTCCTCGTGGCCCACACTGTCGTCGAGCAAGACGATGACGGCGAGTATGTGGAGATCATTCATATCATTTCGGCTCGAAAGGCCGATCGAACGGAAAGGCGACGTTATGAAGAAGAAAGACGCTGATACCGTCCGTTTCCAACTCGATCCGGACAATCTGCCGCCGTTGACCGAAGCGCAACAGGCCGAACTGGATGCCCTGCAGGCGATGCCGGATAGCGGGATCGACTATAGCGACTCTCCGGCGCTGACAGAGGATTTCTGGCGGAACGGGCAGCGTGGGCGCTTCTATAAGCCCATCAAGCAGCAGGTGACGGCACGCCTTGATGCTGATGTGCTCGCCTGGCTCAAATCGCAGGGTAAGGGCTACCAAGCCCGCATGAACGCCATACTTCGCCGTGAGATGCTGGCGACCGCCAGAAGGCAGGAAAAGCCACGTTAATTTAGATAGTTAGGCTATCGGTTATCGTGATATAGTCGTACATGGATTTACCCCAGAAAGCGTTTGGCAAGTCGGATCAGACGCGCTGCCCGGCCCGAATAGGGAGGAAAGACGAGAGGCAGAGCGGAGAAGCGGTTCTGGAGAACGGCGCGCTCATGACTGAAAGTCCGGAACCCGTGATGGCCATGTGCCGCCCCGATCCCGGAATTGTTCACACCGCCGAACGGCAGATTATCGTGGACGTATTGGACGATGGTAAGGTTGACGCCTGCACTGCCGGAAGTCGTGGCCGCCAGGATATGATCCACTCTCGCCCGGTCACGATCGAACACATAAAGCGCCAGCGGCTTGGGTCTTGCGTTGATCCGACCGATCACGGTTTCAATGTCATCATAGGTCAGGACCGGCAGGACGGGACCGAATATCTCCTCATGGTCGATCGCCGCCTCGGGAGCGATCGCCTCCAGCACTGTGGGCGCCAGCGCCCTTCCCTGCCTTTCGCCGCCGACAATGATCCGCCCGCCCGTGGCCAGGGCATCCGCAATCAGGCCCCCCAGTCTGTCCGCATGGCGATCATTGACGATCCTTGCGAGATAGGGGCTCGTCATGCCCGAACCATAAGCGGCGGCGATCCGGCGGCGCAGCGCTTCCACGAACCGGTCGCGGATCGAAGCGTGGACGAACACATGATCGGGCGCGATGCAGGTTTGACCGGCATTGGAGAATTTGCCGAAGGCGATCCAACTGGCGGCCGTCTCTATGTCGGCATCCGGTCCCACGATCGTGGGCGACTTGCCACCCAGTTCCAGCGTAACGGAGGTCAGGTGGCGGGAGGCTGCCTGCATTACGACTTTCCCGACCTCGGGGCTGCCGGTGAAGAAGATATGATCGAAGGGCCGCGCGAGCAGGGCCTGAGACATCTCCTTCCCGCCGAGGGCGACGGTAACCAAGTCTGGCGGAAATGTGTCGGCGATCAGCCGCGCGATGACGCCCGAGGTAGCAGGTGTCATCTCCGAAGGCTTCAGGATAGCGCTGTTGCCGGCAGCAAGGCAGGACACAAGCGGCCCCAGGCAGAGATTGAATGGGTAATTCCAGGGCGCGATGATAAGGCACACGCCGCGTGGCTGCGGCACGATCCGTCCGGCCGTGCCGAAACCGATCAATGTCGGTCCGACATGGACTGGCCGCATCCATCGGCGCAGATTACGACGGCTGTGGCGGATTTCCTGCATGACCGGAAGAATTTCCGTCAGAAACACTTCGGCCTCCGGCTTGCCGAAGTCGGTCGCCATGGCCTGGACGATCTCCCCTTCGAACTTTCGTATGGCAGCCGCGAGGCGCGCCAGCGCAGCGCGTCTTTCAGCAAGGCCAAAGCGCATCCGGCGCTCGTCCGACATTGCCTTTTGCGCGGTGAAGAGCATTTCCACCGGGCGGCCATCACAGGGTTCCTGCGAAATCGAATGGCTCTCTTCAATCATTTCATTCTCGTCGAAAACATGACCTTCGCGCGAGTCTTACGAGCGCAAAAGGAATAGGGAACTACACGAACATGTAGTATCGACCCGACATGCCTGGGAACCGAATGGACTCCAACGCTGCTTTCGCGACTGGCGGAAACGGCACTTCGCCGTGTGGAATTGACCGCGCGCGTCAGCCTGCTGCGCGCACCTTGCGGCTACGGCAAATCGGCGACGCTCGCGGCCGGTTGGAAGGAGGCGGCGGACACTGGTCGCCCGGCGCTTTGGGCAAGTCTTGCAAGCGACGACACAAAGAAGGGCACCCTGCGTCGCCTCGCCTTTCAGGCCGGAACCGCCGCGGACATCGAGTCCATTCTCCAATGGATATGGCATCAGGACAGGCCCGGGATTATTTGCCTCGATGCTGTTCAGGAAGCGCCGCATCTCGAAACGCTGACAAGAGACATGATGGATGCTCTTCCCGATGATTGGCGAGCGGTCCTTGCAACCTCCGCCCCCTGGGGATTTGGCGTCCTCAACGCTGACTGGCAGGAAGTCGGCCCCGATGCCCTGGCCTGCCGCGCCCAGGATCTGAAGGAATTGATCCGGGTCCCTTCAGCCCTCGACCGGATCATATCGGACACACAGGGTTGGCCCGCATTGTGCCGCATCGCGGGCCGTGTATCCTACCGGATGCAGCCACTGCATTTATGGCCCGAGATCATCTGTTATCTCGATCAGATGGTGTTGGCGCTCTTATCGCCCGCTCTGCGCACATGGCTGAAAAAGGCGGCATTAATCGCTCCCCTCGATGCCGAAAGCCACGATTTTGCCCTGCGCGTCCACGACGGCGCGCAATGGATCGCACGTGCGCAACGCGAATGCCTCCTATTGAGGCCGGACAGTGACGGAATGTTTGCGCTCAATCCGGCGCTGCGACACCATCTTGCCTTGAGCGGACAGTCGCAGCTTCGTTCCTCTCCAAGCCATCTTCTAAAACGTGCGGCTTTTCATCACTGGCGCGCCGGCCGGCCAGCGCAAACGATAGCGCTTTCGCTGCGGGCCGGCGATCCGGCCTGGGCGCGGGGGCTGGGCGGTGAGATCGTCATGGATGTCGCCCTGCGACAAGGCCGTATCGATGAGTTGGCCCATTGGCTCGAGGGCGTGCCCGACACAGCGTTGCTGACCAATCCCATGGCTGGCCTGGGAAAGATATGGGCCCTTTCCTTCCAGCAGCAGCATGCAGGGGCGACGCACCTTTTGAAGTTGCTGTCACGCACGGATGCGCATGAGGAATTGCTGACGCTGCTCGGTGCGACGACAGCGGCGCTGAGGGACGATGTCGTCCGGGCGGAAATGCTCTGCCGGCAATGGCTCGAGCTGCACGCCCGGGAAAATCCGATGATGAAGGCCTCCGCCCTGGCCTGCCTCGCGAGCATCGTGGCGAGCCAGTCGAACGCGGCCGAGTTCGCGGCACTACGTCCCCTACTGGATCAAGCCTGTGCCCTGGCCGATCAGGGCTTTTCCCGCGACTGGGCAAAGATTGCCGAAGTGCTGCTCCTGCTGACGCAGGGGCAGATCATTCCCGCACGAAATAGGATCGACGCGCATCTGACGGATATGGTCTCCCCGGTCGCCGAGCAGACGCTGAAAACATTGCGCCTCGCTGTGCTGGCCGAAAGCGGCGTGCCTCTGGCAGAACTGGAATGGCCGTTGCTTTTCTGCGACCAGATCGTCGACGTCCGCATTCATACGGCACGGGCCATATTACGGGCCGCTCGTCTGGCCGGAGATGCGGACCTCTGCGAAAAAATCCTGACCGAACTGGACGTGAAAGCCGTACGCGACCACATGCCGCGACTGCAACTCATGGCCGATATCCTGACTGCGGAACATGAAATCGCGTCGGGTCGATCGGTCACCATCCCCAATATTCCCAGGAACGACGCCATCACTTCGGCTCACCTCGCCATTGCGGACGTCGAGTGCATGCTTCTGTCTGCGACGCGGGCGCTTGCCGACGGGAAGGATCACCTCGCGCGCCAATTGACGGACCGTATCCTGGCCCGCATCCGCAGGGCAGGATGGCAACATATCATACTCAAAACCCTCATGCTGCGTTCGGTGCTGCATCTACGTAAAGAGGCGCTGCAACTTTCCATACGGTCAGCGGAAGAGGCCTCGGAAATTCGCGACAGCACAGGACTGAAGGAAACAGCGCGGGAGTTCCGGAATATCCTGGAGCATATTCACGCGGGATGGGCCGTAAAGGCGAGGTTTGATCGGTCCGCAGCACAACATCACTTGCCGAGTTCACAACATACCGAAGGATCCGACCTGTCTCGCCGCCAACTCCATATCCTCGGCCTGGCGCGGGATGGTCTTACGAGCGCGGAGATCGCCAACATATTGGGTATCGGCGAAGATGGCGTAAAATGGCATTTTCGCGCGATCTTCAAGTGTCTCGCTGTCAACAGGCGCACCCAGGCCGTCGCCACGGCGATACAGCGCGGTCTCCTTCACTAAACGATCTCCCACGTCACAAATAGAGGCAGGCATGCTGTTGCGCGGCCTCCCGCAAGGCAAGATCAGCAATCCATTCTTAGTCGACTCTCGTTGCCGCCCTCGCCAGCATGAGATCCACGAGAAAGTCCAGAAGCTCTCCGCTTGCGACCTCGTGCGGTTCGAGCAGGCCCTGGAACATGCTTCCCTCGTGGACAGCCAGGATCAGTCGCGCGATGCGCGGGAGGCCCCGGGCAACGATGCGGGAGTCCTCGCGAAGGATGTCGGCGAGCGCGCCCTCGATGATGGCGAGGATCCGTCCTTGCCGTTCGGCATAGTGGCTCGCCATGGCAGGATGGCGTAGGGCATAGAGGCCGAACTCGGCCTGGAGCAGATACCAGTCCCGATCGAACGGATAGCTGACGATAAAGGCCTTGAGGAAATTGTCGGCCGTCGAGCCGGGCATGGACAGGGCGCAAGCGGTCGCCTCCTCCAGCCTCGACTGCAAGCGCTCGATCACCCGGTCATAGAGGGCGAAGAACAATTCGTCCTTGGATCGGAAGCTGGAATTATAGGCCCCCCGGCTCAGACCGACGCGCTCGCAAATATCTTCCTGGGTGGAGCCATGGAAGCCACGTTCGGCGAAGGCCTCGAGAGCGCCATCCAGGATGCGCTCCCGGGTCTGCGCCCGGGTCGGGCGCGTTCGTGCCGGGCGGCGGCTCACGGGATCACGGGCGGGAGCATTTCGATACAAATATGTATTGAGTCGGTTGGATGTCAACGTTACCGTGCGGGAGCAGGAGACGTTCTTCATGACCTTGCGATGTTCGATGCTGGTTGCCGCGCTGGCGACTGCGGTCTGTCAGGGCGCGCAGGCGCAAACGATCGACAGGCTTGATCTCGATTATCGAAGCGCCCAGGCGAGGCTGCTCGAGCGGTCGGACGCGATCCAGGGCGCCGACGCCGATGTGCGCAGCAAGGAGGCCCAGAAAGGCTCCACGAGCACGTTGCGGCGTCCGACCGTCGAGTTCGAAGGACAGATGATCCGCTATCAGAAAACCCTCTATCTGCCGCTCGGCCCGCTGGCGGACGTGGCCCAGGATTATTCCATCTCTGACCCCCTGCGCTTCGAGATCGAGCGCACCAGCACCCGGCCGATCGTGACGGCGACGCTGCCGCTCTATTCCGGCGGCCAGATTCCCGCCGCCCAGGCGGGCGCCGCGGCGCAACTGGGACAGTCGCGCGCCGAACGCCAGATCGTCATCGACAACGGTCTGTTGCAGATGACCCAGCTCTATTTCGGCCAGCAGTTGCTCGAGCGCGTGCGCGATGTTCGCCGTGATGCGCTTGCGGGATTAGAGCGGCATGTCGCGGACGCCCTCAAGCTCGAACAGGAAGGGTTCATAAGCCGGGCCCAACGCCTCCAGGCGCAGGTAGCGCGCGACGACGCCGCGCGCGAACTGGAAAAGGCGCAGGCCGATCTCGCGAGTGCGCAGGTAGCGCTTGCCGGCGCGCTGCGGGCGCCGTCCGGCGTCGATCCCGTCTCCCCGATCTTCGTGATCCGTCAGCCGCTCCGTTCGCTCGACACCTATGTGGACGCGGCCCTGCGCGCCCATCCCCAACTGGATCGGCTCGGCGCGCTGGAAGACCAGGCTGAAGCGGGGGTGGCCCTTCAGCGCGCCAAGCTCCGGCCTACGATCTATGGCTTCGCCCAGTATAATTTCGATCGGCGCGACACGCTGTTGACCGATCCCGACTGGTCGGTGGGCGTCGGGCTGCGCTACACGCTCTTCTCCGGTGTGGGCCGCTCGCAAGCGGTGCAGGCCGCGCGGGAAACGGTGACGCAAGCCAATGCGGGCCTGCGCGAAGCCCGCACCCAGATCGAAATCGGCGTCACGCGGTCCTGGAACGATGCGGAAGCCGCGCGACGGCGGTTTGAGCTGACCGACACGGCCATCACTGCGGCGCAGGAGAATCTGCGGGTCCAGACCCTCGGCTATCAGGAGCAGCAGACAACCTCGCTCGACGTGATCGATGCGCAGCTCGGTCTTGCCCGCTCCCGGATCCAGCGCGCCCAGGCCGGATATGATTTCGTTGTCGCGCTCGCCCAGCTTCTCCACGTCAGCGGTCAGATCGCCACATTGCCGGACTATATCGACCAGGGTGAAAGGGTCACGCCATGACCGCCACATCGGAAACCCTGGTCACCCCGGACGAGACGGCTCCGCCGGTTCCGACCGGGCGGAAGCGCAAGTTGCTGCCGCTCATTGCTTTCCTCGTCGTGGTCATTCTCGGCCTCGGTCTCTGGCTGGCCTATCGCCCGGTTCCCGATCAGCTCCAGGGCATGGTCGAGGCCCGCGAACTGCGGATCACGAGCAAGGTCTCGGCTCGGATCACGGCCTTTCATGTCGAGGAAGGCCAGCCGGTGAAGACGGGACAGCTGCTCTATACGCTCGACAGTCCCGAGGTCGAAGCCCGCTCCGAACAGGCCGGCGGCGCGCTCGCCGCCGCGCAGGCGAATGCGGACAAGGCCGATGAAGGCGCACGGCCGGAGGATATCCGGGCTGCCGAGGCCCAGTGGCGACGCGCGCAGGCGGCGGCGGACCTCGCCCAGACCACCTATCAGCGCACCGAGCGCCTCTTTGAACAGGGTGTGCTGGCGGGGCAGAAACGCGACGAGAGCCGCGCAAACGCCCTGGCCTCCAATGAAGCGGCCCGAGCGGCGCGCGCGCAATATGATCTGGCGCTGGCCGGGGCGCGGCGACAGGATCGGCAGGCCGCGAGCGGACAGGTGCGCCAGGCGCGCGGCGCCCTGGCCGAAGTCGAGGCGGCCGAGAAGGAAACCCGGGTGTTCGCGCCGTCGGACGGTGAGATCGGACGCAGGCTGGCGCAGTCGGGCGAACTCGTGCCGCAGGGATTTCCCGTCTTCGTCCTGACCGACATCGATCATCCCTGGGTGACGCTCACCCTGAGAGAAGATCAGTTCAGTGCGATCCGCCGGGGACGGGTCCTGACCGGCCGCATACCTGCGCTCGGCGATCGTTGCGCCCAGTTTCGGGTCTTCTACATCGCGCCCGCCGGCGATTTCGCGACATGGCGCGCGACCCGCCAGTCGAGCGGCTTTGACGTGAAGAGCTTTGACGTGCGCCTGTCGCCCGTGTCGCGGGTCGATGGGCTGCGCCCCGGCATGACGGTCCTGTTCGACTGGCCGCAATGATCCGGGCCTTCGTCGATAGCGCCCGGCGCGAAACCGCCTTCCTGCGCGGCAGCGTCTGGGATCTGGCGCTGGTCACCTGGCTGCCTCTGCTGCTGCTGGCGATCGTCGCGGTCCAGTTGTCGGCAGGCGTCATGCGGAACCTGCCGATCGTCGTGGTCGACGAGGACGGCGGCGGCGTCGCGCGCGACCTCACCCGCAAGCTGGAGGCGTCACCCGGGCTCAAGGTCGCGGCGCGGCCACCGGACATGGCACAGGCCGAGCATCTGGTCCGCTCCAACGCCGCCTATGCCGTGGTCCTGATCCCGCGTGATCTCGAGCGCACCGTGCTGCGCGGCGAGACCGGCAAGATCCTCCTCTTCTACAATGCGAGCTATTCCACGCCCTCGGGTTCGGTGTTGCGTGAAGTCGGCACCGTGGTCCAGGCCCACGCAAAGGCCTTGGCCGGGGAGCAAAGCGCCGCGATCGCCGGTCCCGCGCGTGTGCGGCCGCAGCCGGTGAGCGTGCAGAGCCGGATCCTCTACAACCCGCAGGCCAGTTACGAGCTGCAACTCGTCGCCCTGATCCACCCCGCACTCCTGCACCTGCTGTTCATGATCGCGGTCGTGAGCGCGCTCGGTCGCGAGCTGCGGGACGGGACCATCGGAGCATGGCTTGCAGGGCCTCGAGGCGAGGCGGTCGCCGCCGTCGCCGGCAAGATCGCGCCCTATATCCTCATCTTCCTGCTCTGGGGGGCGCTTGCGACCGGCTATCTCGCGGTCTACCGGGGCTGGCCCGTGCAAGGGAGCGTGGCGATGCTGATGGGCGGCTATCTCGCCCTCTATCTCGCCTATGCGGGCATGGCCTTGTTCATCGTCGGGGCCACCCTTTCCATGGGGCAGGCGCTGTCGATGACCGCCCTCTATGCGGGCGCTTCCTTCGCCTTCGCCGGGGCGATCTTCCCGATCGAGTCGGCCTCCGCCTTCGCCCGGCTATGGAGCGCGCTGCTGCCTTTTACCCGCTTCGCGCGGCTGGTCGCGGAGCAATGGATGATCGGCGCACCCGTGCTCGCATCTCTTGGATCGATCCTGGCGCTGTTTGCCTTTCTCGTCGTCGGCTCGGGCGCCGGGCTGCCGCGCTATGTCTCGGCGCGGATGAGCCCGGAGGTCTGGGGACGACGATGATCGGCCGCGCCTTCCTCGCTACCTTCCGCGCCGTTCTCTCCGACCGCTCCGCCTTCATGCTGATCGTCGTGTCGACGATCCTCTATTCCTTCTTCTACCCTTCAGCCTATTCCGGGGAGGTCGCGGTCCGCATTCCGGTGGCCGTCGTCGATCTCGACGACAGCGGCGCAAGCCGCAGTCTCGTGCGCCGGATCGCAGCGCTCCAGCAGGCCGATCTTGCCGCGCGCCCGGCCTCTCCAGGAGCCGCCCGGCTCTGGCTCGAGACGACCGGCGCAGGGGCCGTGGTCATCATCCCCGAGGGGTTCGAGCGACATATTCTGAACGGCGCCCAGGGCACGGTCGCGCTCTACGGCAACGGCGCCTATCTGCTGCGCAGCAGCACGGCGCTGTCAGGCATCGGCCTGGCGGTCACCACGATCGCCGGCGAGGCGGCGAGCGATCAGGCCATGGCGCAGGGCGCACCCGCCCGCCCTGCCCTGTCGCTCGTTCAGCGCCCGCTGTTCAACACGCGCGAAGGCTATGGCAGCACGGTGTTCCCCGGGGTCGGCTTCCTCATCATTCACCAGACCCTGCTGATGGGCCTGACGATGCTCGCCGCCACCCTGCGCGAGACACTGGGACGCTTTCGTCTGCCCTCGCGCACCCTTATCGGAATTGCCCTGGCCTTCTTCGTGATCGGCTGGGCCGACGTGGCCTATTATGCGGGTTTTGTGTTCTGGTTTCAGGACTATCCCCGCGCCGCCGGCTCTCCTGGCGCCTTGATCGTGGGCGGCAGTTTGTTCGTGGGCGCGACTGTGGCGGCGGCGCTTGCGCTGGCCAGCCTCTTCCGGACACGGGAACGACCCCTGCAACTGTGGATGGGCACGTCGCTCGCCATCTTCTTCCTCGCGGGTCTCTCCTGGCCGGCGGAGGCGACGCCGGCCTGGCTCGCGCTCCTCGCGCGCCTCCTGCCAACCACCGCGGGCATTCATCTCATGGTCGGGCTCAATCAGATGGGCGCGAGCCTTGCCGAGCAGACGCGGGAGGTGCTCAACCTCGCCATCCTCATTCTGGTCTACGGAGGCCTGGCCTGGTGGCGCTTCACGAAGATTTCCGCGCCGGACCTTCAGCCTCTCAAGCCTGACTGACGCCTCAATGGAACGAGATCGTCAGGGGCACCCCAAGTGCAACCCTCTCGCCCCGGCCGACGCGACCTTGGCGCAACCCAGGGGGAGGTGTTCGAAGCGGACCTCTGCAGGGCTTCATCAGATAGAGATCACCGAGATGGGGATAAACCGGAGGCTGCCTCGACTATTGCTCTGCTTTCGCCGCCGCGAGGATCGCGGCCTCTACCGGCGCCCAGGTGGGGTCCGCAGGCGAAAGCATGTTGAAGTGGCCCGCATTCTCCAGGGTGATCACCGTCGCCTTATCGCCGGCCGACTGTGCGGCTGCTGCATAGGCTTGCGCGGCTGAAGGCTCCAGCACGACGGAAGCGACCATGAATTGAGGCACGGCCAGAGGCAGCCATTCGATCGGATTTGCCTGACGGTAGCGGCCCGCCTGTGCGTCAGGAGCGCCCCCGAACAGGTTGACGAAGATCGGGCGGCCGCAAATATCCTTGTCGAACCCGTACAGGGTTCGCAGGTCGCCTGGGCCGTCGATGGCGACCGCGGCGGAAACCTTCAGTGGATCAGCGCCGCGGACCTCGCTGTCGGCAGGCAATCTGGGACGGGCCGCCAGCCACAGGGCAGCGTGGGCGCCGGCCGAATGTCCCACCGTCACCACATGCTTCAGGTCCAGAGGCTGGGTTCGTGCCAGCACCCTCAAGTGATCGAGCGCCCCTCCCCAATCCTGGAAGGTCCCAGGCCACCCGCCGCGGGTGTCACCAACCTGTCGATACTCTATATTCCATGTCGCCACGCCCTTGTCCGTCAAGGCGCTCGCCAACGGCGCCGTGCCTGCCAGTGTCTCATAGCCTTTGGTCCAGCAGCCACCGTGAATGACCATGACGACGGGAAACGGGCCAGGACCTGCAGGCAAGCGCAGTTCACCGATCTGCAGAGGATCAGGACCATAGGCCTCGACGAGCGTCGGAGCGGTGACGGGAAGGGCGTGGAGTTGGGGCGGTCCAATCAGCGCATGTTGGTTATCCGACGGCGTCTGCGCCCAAGCGGTGCTCGTGACAATCAAGACTGTAGCCAGGCCTAATGAACGGTATCGCATGATCTACCTCTTTCATGCATCTTCCCGCTCCGACGTTACCAGCCAGTTCGTCAAATGTGAGAAGACAGCGATTCGTCATTAGATAACATGGTTCGCTATATTCTTTTCGGAAACACCATTCCGTCATCGAGTGGGCAAAGCGATAGATGAAATCCCGTTTCTGGCGCAAAGCATATGGCGGCTATGCGCGATCACGGTAGCCTTGATCATGGAAGTGATACGTCAGGCGACCAAAGAGCTATCTAGATTTCATTGTCGTCGTGAATTGCGGTTTCAGAGGATCGTGGGTTTTATCTCACTTGGCTATCCATGCTTCGACCAGCTTGACCGCATCCTCTACTGTTTTGACCTCACCGGCGGCTTCATCCGGGATAGTGAGTCCGAATTCGTCTTCAAGCGCCATCACAACTTCCAGCACATCGAGACTATCCACGCCGATGTCATCGTAGAAAGACGAAGCAAGGGCAATCTGATCCGGATAGACGCCGAGCTGACGGCTAATGATCCTGAAAACTCGGGGAGCGATTTCTTCCATCACAAAGCCCTCGCGCGGACACTATCGGCTAGGAAACAGGGCAGATTCTCGTAAACTCAATCATCGCAGAGCAACGATATTGTCCTGCGGCCAGTAAATTCATCATGCCTTGCTGAGCATTTTCTCGGCGCTCGTTTTCACAAAATCCGAAATCTGTCCTGACATCATTTTGAGGAACAGCGGTACGCTGACGTCGCCGCGAATCTCGCTATCCTCAATGTCGAGTTGCACCGGGATATTCTGCCCCATCGCCCCGATGACCAAGTGTAGTGCGTAGTCCGATACCCACTCGGAACTGAGCGAACCGCCTCCCGGGATATGCGCTGCCAGCTTGGGCAGGCCGGCCTCGATCCTGCTCTTCGCTTCGATTTTACCAAGGCTGTGCGGGATAACGACTTCCATATCTTCTTTCCTGTTCAGGCCGCCCGATCGACGAGCAGCAAGGTCGATGTCGCGGAGGCATAGAGTTTGCCGGCCATGTCGATCAGACGCGCCTCGGTATGCGCCACCCTCTTGCCCATCGACACCACCTGGCCGATTGCACGGACCATCCCGACCCTGTCGGTCAAGGGCGCATGATAGGCGACCTTGAGTTCGAGCGTGACGCAGTTGATGGGCACTTGGGCCGCGGAGTTCGCCGCGATGCCGCAGGCCGAATCCAGCAGCGTCGCGGCATAGCCACCATGGGCGATGCCCATGAAATTGTAGGTCTGCGAGGTGGGCGTCGCGACAAAGACGACCTTCCCCTCCTCCGCCTCAAGCAGATCGATGTCGAACAGGTCCATCATGGGCGGCCGGGTGCCGGCCGCCATGAACTGTTCGATCTCTTCCAGACCGGTCATCGCTTACCTCAAAGCTTTTCGGTCAGTTCAGGAACGATCTTGAAGAGGTCGCCGACCAGGCCGATATCGGCGACCTGGAAGATGGGCGCGTCCTCATCCTTGTTGATCGCGATGATGGTCTTGCTATCCTTCATGCCAGCAAGGTGCTGAATCGCACCCGATATGCCGACGGCGACATAGACTTCCGGCGCCACGATCTTGCCGGTCTGGCCGACCTGAAAATCGTTGGGCGCATAGCCAGCATCGACCGCCGCGCGGCTTGCGCCCACACCCGCGCCCAGCTTGTCGGCCAGCGGATCGATCACGCCATGAAACTGCCCGGCCGAGCCCAGCGCTCGCCCGCCCGAGACGATGATTTTGGCCGAGGTGAGTTCCGGGCGCTCGGACTGGGCGATCTCGGCACCCACGAAGCTGGAAAGTCCCGCATCCGTGCCCGTCGCAGCCTCGATACTGGCCGAGCCACCCTCGCGGGCCGCCTTCTCGAAGGCTGTGCCACGCACCGTGATAACCTTCTTTGCATCAGACGACTGGACCGTCGCGATCGCATTTCCCGCGTAGATGGGACGCGTGAACGTGTCAGCGCTTTCCACCGACAGGATGTCGCTGACCTGCATCACATCAAGCAAGGCCGCCACGCGCGGCGCGATGTTCTTGCCATTCGAAGTGGAAGGCGCCACGAACGCGTCATAGCCGCGCATCAGGTCCGCGACGGCCGGCGCGACATTCTCGGGCAAAGCGTGTTTGAACGCCGCATCGTCGAACGTTACGACTTTGGCGACACCCGCGACCTTCGCAGCAGCCTCGGCCACGCCGCCGATGCCCGCACCGGCAACCAGCAGATGGACCTCACCAAGTTTGGCAGCGGCGGTGACGGCCGATAGCGTCGCATCCTTGACCGACGCATTGTCATGTTCAACCCAGACGAGCGTATTCATAACTTATTCTCCGAGAAATCCGCCCCCGCTTCATCTCTGTGCGCACAGGATGAAGCGGGGTGCGCCGTCACTTGCATGGGAGAGGTTCGGCAAGTTCGGCGCGTTTGAAAGTTTATCAAATCGCCATTTCCTTGAGCCTGGCGACCAATTCATCGACGTCGGCCACCTTGATGCCCGCCGAGCGCTTGGGGGGTTCGGTCACCTTGAGCGTCTTGAGGCGCGAGGCGATCTCAACACCGAGATCGGCCGGCGTCTTCGTCGCCAGCGGCTTGGATTTGGCCTTCATGATATTGGGCAGGCTCGCATAGCGCGGTTCGTTGAGACGCAGATCGGTCGTCACGATCGCCGGCAGTTTGAGGCTTACGGTCTCCAGACCGCCATCCACCTCACGGGTCACCGCGACAGTCTCGCCCGATACTTCGACCTTGCTGGCGAATGTGCCCTGCCCCCAACCGAGAAGGGCTGCCAGCATCTGGCCGGTCTGATTGGCATCATCGTCGATGGCCTGCTTGCCGAGGATCACCAGGCCCGGAGCCTCCTCGGTGGCGATGGCCTTCAGGATCTTGGCGACGGCGAGCGGCTCGACCTCATCGTCAGTCTGGACGAGGATCGCGCGGTCGGCCCCCATGGCGAGCGCGGTGCGCAGCGTTTCCTGCGCCTTGGCGACGCCGATCGACACCACCACGATTTCGGTCGCGACTCCCTTTTCCTTGAGGCGGATAGCCTCTTCGACGGCGATCTCGTCGAACGGGTTCATCGACATCTTCACGTTCGCCAAATCGACGCCCGTCCCATCCGCCTTCACGCGCGGTTTCACATTATAATCGATAACCCGCTTGACGGGCACAAGCACCTTCATGGATCAATCCTACTCTGATTGTAATGCCGCCTGATATTCGGCAATGAGTCTCTCACAGATGGATCGGGCCGGTTGGACGGCAGTGGTAGCGCCGACACCGTGGCCTGCCGACCAGATCGTCTTCCAGGCCTTGGCCTCCTCCGAAACCGAAAGCGCGCGATGTGGCTCAGGGAGAGTCGCGGCTTCCAGCGAGGGCCGGAGAAAATTGGCCCCGACGCCGGTGACCCGGTCCGTATAGACGATATCCGCTGGTCCGGCCCCGATCACCATGTCTTTCTGTGCCGGCGAGGCGAGACTCTCTTCCGACGCGATGAAGTGGGATCCGATATAGGCAAGATCGGCCCCCATCATCTGCGCGGCCGCGATCTGGTGGCCGCGCGTGATGGCGCCGGAAAGCGCCAGCGGCCCCTGGAAGAAGCGCCGTATCTCGTCAACCAGTGCGAACGGGCTCATCGTGCCGGCATGTCCCCCCGCGCCGGCAGCGACCGCGATCAGACCGTCGACGCCAGCTTCGAGCGCCTTTTCCGCATGACGCACGTTCGTCACGTCGTGAAAGACCAGCCCGCCATAGCCCTGAACCACCTGGACAAGATCCGCGACGGCGCCGAGCGAGGTGATGACCAATGGCACATGGTGCCGAACGATCAGTTCCAGATCGGCGTCGAGCCTCGGATTGCTCTTATGGACGATGAGGTTGACGCCGAAGGGCGCCGCTCCCGGCATGGGAGCCAGCCGCTCCTCGATTTCATCCAGCCATTCACCGAAACCTTGACTGGTGCGCTGGTTGAGCGCCGGGAAAGTACCAAGCAGTCCCGCCTCGCAGCAACTGACGACAAGGTCCGGTCCCGACACAAGGAACATCGGCGCAACGATGGCTGGAATGGCCAGCCGCTTTTCGAGGCTTGCCGGAAGCGTCAAAACACGTCGTCTTCCAGCGCCATCAGCGACTTCTTGCCCGCCTTGATCGCCAGGAAGCTGGCGGTCGCCTGAGGCAGGATACGCTCGAAGAAGAACGTCGCCGTCTTGATCTTGGCATCGTAGAAGCGCTTGTCCTCGCTGCCGAAGAAGAGCTGCAAGCCTGCGATCTTGGTCGCCTTGGCAAAGCAATAGCCCATGGCCACCAGGCCCATCAGACGCAGATAGTCCGCCGACGCCGCGCCCGCCTCTTCGGGATCCTTGAGCGCCCGCTGCGCGACCGTGGCCGTCGAAAGCTGCAGCGCCCCGAACGCCTTGGCGAGCGCCTCGATCATCGGCTTCATCGGTCCGTCGACGTTGTTTTCCTCGATGAAAGCCGACACCGGATGGAAGAAGCTGCGCAGATAGCGGCCCATATGGGCGCCGAGCTTGCGGCCGACGAGATCGAGCGCCTGAACGCCGTTCGTCCCCTCATAGATCATGGTGATCCGGGCATCGCGGGCATATTGCTCGACGCCGCTTTCGCGGATGTAGCCGTGGCCACCATAGCATTGGACCGCAAGGTTCGCGCTGTCGAACGCAAGGTCGGTGAAGAGCGCTTTGACGACGGGGGTCATGAGCGCAATGAAGTCACTCGCACGCTGGCGCACTTCGGGTTCGGGAGAATGTTTTTCCGCGTCCAGGGCGCGCGAGACCCAGGCCGAGAGCGCCCGGCATCCCTCATTATAAGCCCGCATCGTCATCAACATGCGGCGAACATCGGGGTGAACGATGATCGGATCGGCTGCCTGATCGGGATATTTGGGTCCCGAGAGCGCCCGACCCTGAATACGATCTTTCGCATACCAGGCCGCCGCCTGATACGCCGCCTCGCCCACACCCAGGCCCTGGATGCCGACGGAGACACGCTCCGTGTTCATCATCGTGAACATGGCGGCCATGCCCTTGCCAGGCTCACCGACGATCCAGCCGATCGAATCATCGAAGTTCATCTGGCACGTCGCCGACGCCTTGAGACCCATCTTGTGCTCGATCGCGGCGCAGGCGACGCCGTTCGATTGACCGGGAGTACCGTCCTCCCTGGGCAGATATTTGGGGACGAGAAACAAGCTGATGCCCTTCACGCCCTTGGGGGCGTCGGGCAGGCGGGCGAGCACGAGATGGATGATATTCTCGGTCAGGTCATGCTCACCGGCGGAGATGAAGATCTTGGAGCCGGTGACCTTGTAGCTGCCATCGCCCTGCGGGACCGCGCGGCTGCGCAGGAGCCCGAGATCGGTACCGCAATGAGGCTCGGTCAGGCACATCGTGCCGGACCACTGGCCGCTCACCATCTTGGGCAGGTAGGCCTGCTTGAGCGCGTCACTGCCATGGCCCTCGATCGCAGTGGTGGCACCATGGGTGAGGCCCGGGTAGAGGCCGAAGGAGAGGTTGGACGAGCAGATCATCTCCTCGACCAGCTTGTTGACCGCTTCCGGCAGCCCCTGCCCACCCCATTCCGGATCGGATGCGAGCGCGGTCCAGCCACCTTCGGCGAACTGCTTATAGGCTTCGGGGAACCCCGCCGGCGTCCGCACGACGCCGTTTTCCAGATGACACCCCTCCTCGTCGCCCGACCGGTTGATCGGCAACAGGACGTCGCGACAGAAGCGCGCCGCCTCCTCGAGGATCGCATCGGTGAGATCCGGTGTGAACTCCGACAGTGCGGGAATATCCCCGAAGCCGTCATCGGCATGGAGTTCGTTGAGCACGAAGCGCATGTCGCGCAACGGGGCGTCATAGACTTGCATATTTATATCTCCTGACCGGTCGGCCATCCGGCCGCCGGCCGCCAATCAGTTACGCAGCGGCTTGCCGGTGACGAGCATCTGCTCGACGCGCGCCTGGGTCCGCGGGTCGCGCACCAGTTGCATGAAGGCCTTGCGCTCGAGCGCCAGCAGATCCTCTTCGGTCACGATGTCGATGAGATCCTTCTCGCCGCCCGTCAGGACGTCGGCGAGCGCGCCGGATACGACACCATCGTAAGATGTGGCGAGGCCACGGGCCTGAAAGCCTTCGACAGCCATCGAAAGAGCGGACTTGCCTCCCGCGCCAGGCAAGCGGAATTCCGGAGCCACAGGCGGTTTGTAACCGTCGGCCAGTTCCAGTGCCTTCGCCTTGGCGTCCGCCAGCAGACGGTCCCGGTTCATCGTAATGCCGTCCGAGGGACGCAGGAAGCCATGCTCCTTCGCCTCGGCGGCCGACTTTGCCACAGTGGCTGTCGATACCGTCTCGAAGACCTTGGCTACGGCCGGCATCGGCCCCTTGGGCATGCCGGGACTGGAGCGCCAGCGATCGATCATTTCACCGCATCCGCCCCAGCCAGGGATCAGACCCACGCCGCACTCGACCAGACCCACATAGCTTTCGGCATGGGCCTGCACGGCATCACTGTTGAGCAGGATCTCGCAACCGCCGCCCAATGCCATGCCGGCCGGAGCGCTCACGACCGGGAACAGCGCATATTTGAGCGCCTTGTAGGCCTGCTGCCCGCCCGCGACGAGCTTTTCGATCTCGCCCCATGCCGCGATGTTCAGTGCGAACAGAGCAAGACCGAGATTGGCGCCGGCGGAGAAATTGCTGCCCTCATTATAGACGACGAGCGCCTTGAACTTGTCCTGCACGACCGGGATCGCCTGACCGATCAGCTTCATCACATCGCCGTCGAGCGCGTTCATCTTGCCGGTGAACTCAAGGCAGGCAACGCCGTCGCCGACATCCCAGAGTGCCGCCGAACCATTTTTGAGGATCGGCTGGCTATGGAGCTTGATGTCTTCCAGCAGCAGCACGCCCTCGGGCCGCACGACATCATGATAGTCGCCGGCGGCATCGAGATATTGCCGACGGCCGTCCTGCACCCGGTAGAAAGGCCGATCTCCGGCTACCTTGAGGATCGCGGGAACATCCCGCCCCTCGGCGGCCAGCCGTTCGGCGAGCTTGCCCGGCCCAAGGCGATCGATCAGTTCGAACGGCCCGAACTTCCAGTTGTAGCCGAGCTTCATCGCGTCATCGATGCCGACGATGTTGTCCGCAGCTTCACCGACCAGACTCGCGGCATAGGAAAGAACCTTGCCGAGAATTTCCCAGGCATAGGCGCCGACCTTGCCGGGCGCAGCAACCAATGCTGCCAGGTCCTTCTCGGCCCGGCCCGGCAAGGAAGCCGGCTTCACCGATACGCGATATTCGCCGGTCGCGAGATCGAGCGCTTTCTTGGTCTTCGTCGCCTTGTCGAACGCGTAGAAACCGCCCTTGCCCTTCCGCCCGGTAAAGCCTTCCGCGATCATCCTGTCGACGAGCGGCATCGGCCTCACCGTGTCGAAATAGGCGTCACCTGCCGGCAGCGTCGAGGACAGGCTCTTCGTGAGCAGCGGCATGAGGTCGACGCCAACGAGATCGACAAGGCCGAAAATGCCGGTCTTGGGCACGCCCATCGGCTTTCCGCCGATCTGGTCGGCTTCCTCCACCGTCAGCCCCTGGTCCATCGCGGCATTGATCGCGACGGCCAGCCAGTAGGTACCGATGCGATTGGCGATGAAGCCCGGCGTGTCCCGCGCCGGCACGATGCGCTTGCCGAGCTTTCGATCGACGAAATCCGAGACGCGCCTCGCCACAGCCGTATCAGTGTCGGGGCCGGTCACGATTTCGATGAGCCGCATGTAGCGCGGCGGATTGAAGAAATGGGTGATCAGGAAGTCCTGTTTGAACTGATCGTCCCGCCCCTCGACCAGATGGCCAAGCGGAATCGTCGAGGTATTGGACGATACCGCCGTGCCCGGACGCTTGAGCTGCTCGAGCTTGGCGTAGAGCGCCTGCTTGATGTCGAGCCGTTCGACGATCGCCTCGACGATCCAGTCGCATTCGGCCACCCGCTCGAGATGGTCGTCGATATTGCCCGTTTCAACGAGCTTCGCCGCAGCCTTCGACATGAAGGGCGCCGGATCGGTCTTCAGCATCTTCGCGACCGCACCCTTCGCCACGGCGTCACGATCGCCGCCCTCCTTGGGCACGATATCGAGCAGCAGCACCGGCACGCCGGCATTGGCGACCTGCGCTGCGATGCCGGCGCCCATGACGCCTGCGCCGATCACGCAGACCTTTTTGATGGTTTCCGGCGGGGCGCCGACTGGCTTGATGGCCTGCTCGCTCATTCCGCCGCCTCCAGCACGGTGGCGATGCCCTGACCGCCGCCGATGCACTGGGTGGCAAGCGCATAGCTGCCGCCTTCGCGCTTCAGCAGAGCCGCGGCCTTGCCCACGATCCGCGCACCGGTCGCCCCCAGAGGGTGGCCTATCGCGATGGCGCCGCCGTCCAGATTGACCTTCGACTGGTCAAGCCCCAGGTCGCTGATGCAGGCCAGTGACTGGCTCGCAAAGGCTTCGTTGAGCTCGACAACGTCAAGCTGGTCCACACTGAGCCCCGCCCGCTGCAGCGCCTTGCGCGAGGCCTCGACCGGTCCGATGCCCATGATCTCCGGCTGGCAGCCAGAGACAGCAACCGACTTGATGCGGGCAAGGATCGGCAGTCCATGCGCGCGCGCATAATCCTCGCTCGTGACCAGGATTGCGCTTGCGCCATCGGTCAGCGGCGAGGACGTTCCCGCCGTTACCGTGCCGTCCTGGCTGAAGGCCGGCTTCAGCCCGGCGAGGGTTTCCGTCGTCGTGCCGGCACGCGGCGTGCCATCCTTGTCGACCACGCCCGCCTTGGTCGTGATCGGCACGATCTCGGCCTCGAGCTTGCCGGCCGCGATAGCCGCGGCCGCCTTGTCCTGACTGGCGACCGCAAAGGCTTCCTGCTGGGCACGGGTGATCTGATATTTGGTCGCGACATTCTCCGCCGTGTCGCCCATGCCCATATAGGCGGCGCTCTTCTTCGCGAGCTCGGGGTTCGGCAGCGGATTGAACCCCATCATCGGCACGCGGCTCATCGACTCCACGCCCGCGCAGATGAAGGCCTCGCCGGCGCCAAGCTGAATCTGGCCCGCAGCGATGTGGACCGAGCTCATCGACGATCCGCAGAAGCGATTAACGGTCATGCCGCCGACAGAGAGCGGCAGGTCGGCGAGAAGACCGATAAGGCGCGCGATGTTGAAGCCCTGCTCGCCTTCAGGAAAAGCGCAGCCCAGCACGATATCCTCGATATCTTCGGCCTTCACGCCGGTCTGCTGAATCAGTCCGCGAATGACCTGAGCGGCCAGATCGTCAGGGCGGACGCGCGCCAGCGCGCCCTTGCCTGCCAGGTGAAAGGGGGACCGGGCATAGCCCGCAACAACCACATTACGCATTGATGATAGCCTCTCCAGGGAATCGGACATCTGATTACCTAATGGTGCGTGAAATGACGTTTACGTCAACTAAAATCTTTGGCACTCTTCTCACGCCGTCGAGGGAATCGTCATGCACCGGTTCCCGGGAGGCTTGATATCGGAGGTCTTGGCCGAGGAACGTACGGATGCTCGCCAGTGAAAAACCGCGCACTCTCATCCCGGCGATGATGCTCGCGCCCGTCTTATCGACGGCTGCGCCTCTCCCCAAGCGCCACTGCACCTGTTTTCGAAGGCGCACACATGCGATTTTCTGAGCATCCCCTCCGGCGTCAGATCGTCGGCGAAATGCATCTGCGCCGTTTTCCTGCACTCGAATTGCCCGCCATGGCATTTCAGACGGTTCGCCTGGTCGATGAGAATGACCGGGAGAAGGAATGGCTGATCCTGGAGCAGCGATGTGCCTCTGGACTCGATCGCAACCTGCGCCACCTGGAAACGGAGTGGTCCGCCAACGGGCGGCTGGCCTGGGAAAGGCACAGTGAAGCGGTCACCACGACGCTAACGTCAACCTCGGTCAGCGCGGACGCGCAGTTCTGGTCTGCTCCCAACGTCGGCCCCTTCAGTGATACCTTGCAGTGGATGGAAACGCTGCCGGGCCTGGTCATCCGCGCAACCCACATCGTCGTTGTGGCGAACGATAGCTACGCCGAGCCGGTTGTCGATCGGGCCGACTTCCATCCGGGCCATCTCGTCTCCTGCATCATCGGGGATAGCGTCCGGATCTGGAGCGACTTTCGCATTCACGCCGGCGGCTACGGGCGCCTGGTCGTTGCCGCGAACGGGGCGGCTGACGGCGAAGTGTCGCGTTCCATCCAGCGCATTCAGGAACTGGGCAATTATCGCAATCTTTCCTTTCTTGAAGGCACGCACAGATCAATAGCTTGACGGCGTCACACACGAACACGCCCGAACCCTGACGACGGGGCCAGCAGCGCCTGACCCCTCCAATTCGCACACAACCTAATAGGCATTTTGATGACGCATTGAGCTATTGACTTACCTATACGTCATCTAGATGGTTATGGGACGCTGATTTGCCGCATATTGGCTCCAGACGTGAAACAGACGGTCGCCTGAAGGCGCGCGGAGAGGAACAATGTCGATCATTCTGACACTACTGGCTTCGAGCACTGCATTGCCCGCCGACACCGTTGTCGGTCGCTGGCAAACCGAGAGCCGTCATGGCGTCGTGGAAATCACCCGCTGCGGGCAATCGATCTGCGGTGCCTTGATCAGTTCCGACGGGATCAAAGCCAACCCCGAACTACGTGACGAAAAGAACAAGACCGCTGCGTTGCGCGGTCGTCCGCTTCGTGGATTGCAGATTCTGCAGGGTTTTACGTGGAAGTCGGGCAGTTGGTCGGGTGGTTCCATCTACAACGCTGAGGATGGCGGTACATACAGCGCGACGGTCACGTTAGCCGATCGGGATCATTTGCGCCTCAAGGGCTGCATCGTCTGGCCCCTGTGCAAGACGCAGACATGGACGCGCCTCCGATAAGCACGAGGAATTTGACAATCACGAAAGGGGAGATGGGCGTGGCAGGCAAAAATTGGAAAGTTGGGATCGCAACATCGGCCGTGGCGGCTGGATTGCTCGCGCCGCAAGCCGCGAGCGCGCAGGCCTTTTACCTTCAGGAACAATCGTCCAGAGGTGCCGGACGAGCCTTTTCGGGCGAGGTCGCCGACCAGGGCGTACAGTCCCTCTGGTGGAATCCGGCTGCGATCGCAGGCATGGAAGGAGTCGATGCCCACCAGGCCGTAAGCGTAATCCTTCCCAAAGGGTCGGTTGACAATGTCAACACGCTCATTGTCCGTCCCGGGCAGTCGGCTGCGGCTGTAGGCGGGAGCCAACGCTCTCGTGATCCGATCAATAATGGCGTACTACCCTCCGGCGCGATAGCCGTCGGCCTGACATCACGGCTCGCTTTGGGGCTGACCGTCGCCTCCCCTTATAGCTTCACAACCAATTATGATGCCGACAGCTGGGCACGGTATAGCGCCGACAAGACCAAGCTGCGAACATACGACATCCAGCCATCGATCGCCTACCTCGTTACGCCAAATCTCAGCATCGGCGCCGCGCTTAATATCGAATATGCCGACGCATCATTGTCCAACTATCTGCCGAACCTATCGCCTCTTCTCGCCGACGGCCACCAGGAGCTGAAAGGCAATGGTTGGGATCTTGGCTGGTCGGCCGGGCTGCAATATCGCGCCGGCCCCATGCAACTGGGCGCCAGCTACAAGTCGAGCGTGAAGCATAATCTCGACGGTTCGGTGACGACGACCGGTCTTCTTGGTCCGCTCGCCGGGCAAAACAGCGTAGTGAATGCAAACGCCACGTTCGAGACCCCCTGGCAGGCGATCTTCGGAGCGCGCGTGGCGGTGTCGCCCAAGGTCACCCTCAACGGTCAGGTGACCCGCATGGGTTGGTCGAAATTCGACGCTATCCGGCTCGGCGCGCCGCTCAACGTTTCAATCCCGGAAAATTACCGGGACACTTGGAGCTTCGCAGGCGGCATCGATTACGCGGTCACACCAGCCTGGACCGTTCGTGCCGGCGTTCAACACGCCCAGACCCCGACGCGCAACGGCAATCGGGACGCTCGAGTGCCTGACAGCAACCGTTGGAATTTCGCTGCCGGCACAAGCTATGCCGTGTCTTCCCGGTTCACGCTCGATGCGGGCGCAGCGTATATTACGTTCAAGGATACGACTATTGATCGCACGACAGCGGCCTATGCCGGCACGGCCGTGCAGACGCCGATCCTGATGGACGGCAAGCTCGAGGACGCGCACGCCGTCGTGCTGTCGCTCGGCGGACGTTTCCACTTCTGATGCTGGAGATCGCCATGCCCCAGCCCGCCATCAGCGCCTTCCCGTCGATACCGGAACCGGCAATTCCGCCACGGCTCCTGACCGACCTCCTCGACAATGCGTTGAACCTTTATCCCGAACGCGTCGCCATCGACTTTCTCGGGCGAACCTGGACTTATGCGCAGGTGGGGCAACTCGTTCGCCGTGCAGCACGTGGATTGCAGGATCAGGGGCTGCGCAAGGGCGATCGGTTCGGCCTGTGCCTGCCGAACTGCCCCTATTTCGCGATATTGTACTTCGCGGCGCTGCGCGTGGGTGCGATCGTGGTCAACTTCAACCCGCTCTACACGGAGCGCGAACTGGAGCATCAGATCCGGGACTCGGGAACGCGCATGATGGCGGTACCGGACGTCCGGATAATCCACGAGAAAGTGCAAGCCGTCGCGCCACGTGCCGGGCTGGACAAGATCGTGTTGTGCGGCATGAGGGATATGCTGCCCTGGCTGCAAGGCCTGGGCTTTGCGCTATTCAAGCGAAAAGACCACGCGCGGATACTCGACGAAGGCCTTCATGTCCGGCTCAAGGCGCTTCTCGCCCATGATGCCGAACCTGACGCGGTAGAACGTCACCCTGATGATGTCGCGGTCCTTCAATATACCGGAGGCACAACCGGCGTGCCCAAGGGCGCAATGCTGACCCACGCCAACCTCACGGCGAACAGCGCCCAGATGGTGGTGCATGTGGGAGGACTTCGCCCGCAGCAGGAGAGAACTCTCGGCGTCCTGCCCATGTTTCACGTCTTCGCACTCACGACGGTGCTCAACTTCTCAGTCGAAATCGGCGCCGAAATCGTCCTGCTGCCACGGTTTGAGATGAAGCAGGTTCTCAACACGATGAAGCGCAAGCCGCCGACACAGTTCTTCGGCGTGCCTACGATCTATGTTGCCCTGAACGCGCTTCCGGACGACGAGATACCCGATCTCTCGGCCGTGCGCGCCTGTATATCCGGCGGCGCACCGCTCCCGCTCGAGGTACGCGAGGAGTTCGAGGCACGCACGCGTGCCAGGGTCGTGGAAGGATATGGGCTCTCCGAAACCGCCCCGATCATCGCCTGCAACCCGTTGTTTGGGACGGTGAAGGACAATAGCTGCGGCCCAAGTTTCCCCGGCACCATCATCGAGATCCGAGATCCGGAGAATCCCTCGCGGGTTCTTCCCCAGGGAGAACGCGGAGAAGTGTGCGCCCGCGGCCCTCAGGTGATGAAGGGCTATTGGCAGCGCCCTGCTGAAACCAGTGCTGTCTTCGTCGATGGCGCGCTACGAACCGGCGATATCGGCTATTTTGATGAGGATGGCTATCTCTTCCTCGTCGACCGCATCAAGGACATCATCTTCTGTGGCGGATATAATGTATATCCCCGGATCATCGAGGATGCGGCCTACCAGCACCCGGCGGTAAAGGAGGCGATCGCAATCGCGATTCCTGACGCCTACAGAGGTCAATCTCCCAAGTTGTTCATCGCGCTGCACGAGGGATCGAACCTGACCGTCGATGAACTCAAGGTCTTTTTGCAGGATCGCCTCAGCAAGATCGAGATGCCCAAGGCCTTCGCATTCCGGGACAGCCTGCCCAAGACGTTGATCGGCAAACTTTCGAAGAAGGATTTGATCGAGGAGGAGAACAAAAAGCTCGCCTGAGCCTCTATCCCCTGTCAAGCTACGAGGCTTATGCGCTTGAGTGGTGGGGTAGCCGTGATTGGAGGACAGGGAGTGGATGGCATGGGGAACTCGCTCCACCTCGCCGAGGACGATGAAACGCTTAAGGACGCGGATCGCGACAACCCCACGCACAAGGGGAGAACCCGCGCAAAGGATGCGGATTTACAAGTGTACGGCATCCAGGATGTCGCTCAGGAACTCGGACTGACACTTCGCACGCTACGCTTCTACGAAAAGGAGGGGCTTATCGCCCCTCAACGGGTAGGCAGTACCCGGGCATATTCCAGGCGTGAGATCGGACGCATACAGCTGATTTTGCGCGGCAAACGCCTTGGCTTCTCCATCAAGGAAATCAAGGAGTTTCTCGATCTCTACGATGCCGATCCCGAGCATAAGGAGCAAATGGAGCGATTGATTGCCCGCATCCGGGAAAGGTTGGTCGACTTGAAGACGCAGCGCTCTGCGCTCGACCTGACAATCGACGAGCTTACAACCATCGAAGTGGAAGCGATGGCAAAGTTGCAGCGATAATTTGGTCATCCCATTCTCTAACCGAGCGGTAACGCTTGATCGCGGCGCCCCCGATCCAATCAAGCCGTCAAGCGACGAGCGCCGCGCCGATCGCTAAGGCCGCCCCAGAACCGCGCCATGATCATCCAGGCGATGCCCGACGCGGTCATCGCCCCGCCGACCTGCCATGGCTCGAGGCCAAGCGCGCGCGCGATGGGGCCCGCGAGCGCCACGAACGACATCATCGCCATCGAGCAGACGAAGGTCTCGAACATCAGTGGCTTCATGCTGAAAGCGCCTGATGCTTCCTCCCCCACTTGTTCGTCGCCTGTCGCTGTCGCAGCTTCGGTCATGCTGCTTCGTCCCGTGATGCGACCGGCGAACGGCCACCATTCCAGAGCAGCGCCGTCGAGACGGCATAGACAACGAGCCAGCCGAGGTTGAACGCGGCGCCGTCAAGCCAGGTGTGCGCCGGCTCGGGCAGGATGCGCGCGATCAGCATGCCGATCGCGACCAGCGAGACGGGATTGGCCAGCGCTGCGAACCAGCGTGGCCAGGCGGTGCGGCCCAGCGCGATGACGATCCCGAGGAGCAGCAGCGCCAGGCCCAGCGTCACGATCGGCATCAACCAGGCGATGAGCAGGACAGGCTCCAAGCCGATTGCCCGCAATGTGGACAATCGCTCGAGAATTTCCGCGAAGGCACGTCGTCCCGGTCTACCGGGTGGTTGGCGGATCCAGGCAAGAATGCTGATGCGGCCTGCATTGTGCTGCAGCAGCAGCGAGTCCAGCAGGCCGCATTGCACTGAAGTCAGACTTCCCGTCAGCAGGTTGCCCACGTTCCGCTCGGCATCTAACAGAGCTTTGCTCACCATGCGTTCCAGGGACGTGATACCGGGCACGATTATCTGCCGGCGGCGGAATTCTTCCATCAGGATCCGCGCGAGATCGATTCCACCGGTCATGGTCAGTGCGATCGGCAAGAGCCAAGCCTGCAGTTCTGCATGGATCGGACGGCTCAATTGCCGGAAACCGAATACCTCGCGCAGCGTATCGAGTTGCTCATACCGGGTGGGACCACGCGTGGCATAATCGGCAAGCGCGTCCGGCTCGACGCCGAGCTGATCCCCGACGAACCTGAGAGGAGCATCAGGGATGAATTCGCCGGGTTTCAGCAATCGGCCAGGATATCGCAAGGCGCAGAGCTGCAGCGCAAAACCGAGGCGGTTGTGGGGACGCCTCCGGCTCGTGAAGACGCGCAGATCTGCGGAACTGAGCGTCCAGTATCGCACCAGATCTGGCTCGCTCTCCGGCAAGGCGAACAACTCGGCGTGTTGCGCCTCGGTCAGAACAGAGCGGCGGGGCATCGGGTCAGGCCTTGACCGGTCCCGTCCAGCCAATGCGATCGAGCGTGCCGATGAGGGTCGATCGCGGCACCTTGAATGATCGGCACACCGACGCCTTGCTTGCGCCGGCATCGAGGGCTGCCGTGATCTGCTCGATCGTTTCCGCGTCAATGCTGGGCGGCCGGCCCCCGCGCCGGCCCCGTCGTCGAGCTGCGACCAAGCCTGCCATCACCCGCTCACGCGTGAGCGCGCGTTCATATTGGGCGAGCGCGCCGAAGAGCGAAAACAGCAATTCACCATGGGGCGTGCTTGTGTCCATCTGCTCCGTTAGCGATCGGAAGGCCACACCTCGATTTTTCAGATCGGTTATGATCGCCCGAGACGGTCGAGTTTCCAAACGACCAAGGTGTCGCCGGCCTTCAGGAATTCGAGGCAAGTGACCTGCCCCCCGGCGGTCCCTCGATCATAACGAGAGTCTTGCGGTTGAATATTCCGGTATGCTCGCCTGCACAAGCGCGCCGGGCGTGATGCTATCGTCCTGCACGAACGTCCGACGCGCTTGTGCAGGCGTTCGATTTCCCAACGATGAGTGGGGGCGAACATGGTTGTAGTCGTAGCGCCAGATGGCCAGCTTCCGGCGGGCGTCAGCCAAGCTGTCGAACAGCTCCTCGTTGAGCAGCTCATCGCGCAATGAGCCGTTGAAGCTCTCGATGAAGCCGTTCTGCTGGGGCTTACCGGGATCGATGTAATGCCACTCGACCTTGTTCTGGCTGGCCCATTGCAGGATCGCCCGGCTCGTAAATTCAGTGCCATTGTCACTGACAATGCAAGCAGGTTTCCCGTGCAGGCTAACCAGCGCATCCAGTTCGCGCGCCACCCGAGCTCCCGAGATGCTGGTGTCCGCGGCCAAGCACAGGTTCTCCCGGCAGCAATCATCGTTGATCGCCAGAATCCTGAACTTGCGCGACGCACCAAACGTATCGGCGACAAAGTCCATCGACCAGCGGTCACCAGGACGAAGTGCTCCCGGCACCGGCGTCCGGCTGCCTCGGGCGCGCTTGCGGCCGCGTCGTCGGCGTATAGACAAGCCTTCTTCCCGATATAGCCGGTAGAGCTTCTTGTGGTTCATGCTCATGCCCTTGCGCTCCAGCATGACGCCGATCCGGCGATAGCCGAACCGACGGCGCTGCCCTGCGATCTCCCGCATGGCTTCGCGGATCGCTCCGTGGTCCGGCGGGCGTTCGCGCCTGACCGTCTTGGGATCGACGCCAATCAGCACGCAGGCCCG
>CAACXH010000210.1_pt1 | contig 32465 bp, 29 predicted proteins | sample 2275881 | NCBI WGS metagenome assembly CAACXH01 (sample SAMEA5312483, study PRJEB27640) | indoor metagenome | biome: indoor environment; feature: controlled; material: polymer antistatic dissipative epoxy resin | place: Italy | collected 2014-05-27 | reverse complement strand
CACATGATCGAACTGGTCGCCGACCGGCTGGTGCTGGTCGACAATGGCACGGCCCAGCCGTTCGACGGGTCGCTCGACGATTATACCGACATCATCCTGCGCAAGGCGGACGGCAATCCGTCGGGCGGCGACGCGCCCAAGGTCGACCGCAAGGCGGACAAGAAGGCTGCCGCCGAATGGCGCGAGAAGCAGAAGACGCTCAAGAACGCCGTCAACAAGGCCGAGCGCGAGATGTCCACGTTGATCGCCGAGCGCAAGCGCATCGACGCCGTGCTGTCCGATCCCAAGAGCGCGACCGGGGCCGAAGCGAAGATGACCACCAGCGAACTGATGGTGAAGCGCGCTGCGGTCGAGAAGAAGCTAGAAGCGGCCGAGGAAGTCTGGATGGAAGCCGGCGCGGCGCTGGAAGCCGGCTGATTCTCCGGCTTTAGACCCTGATTCACGCCATCGGTGAAAGTGCGGAGCGCTTCCACCTCAGGCGATCAGGGTCTAGAATGTCAGCGGTGGCGCACCCGCTTCGTTGGAGCGGGTGCGGATCACGATCTGCCAGGTGGCGATGAACAGGGCGGCGATCACCGGCCCGATGACGATGCCGTTGAAGCCGAACAATTGCAGCCCGCCGAGCGTGGTGATCAGCACCACATAGTCGGGGATGCGGGTGTCGCGGCCGACCAGGATCGGGCGCAGCAGATTGTCGACCATGCCGATCACGAACATGCCACAGAAGATCAGGATCAGCCCCTTCCAGATCGCGCCGGTCGCCAGCAGATAGATCGCCACCGGTGCCCAGATGAGGCCGGTGCCGACGGCCGGCAGCAGCGAGAAGAAGCCCATCATCACGCCCCACAGCAGCGCGCCGGAAATGCCCAGTGCGCCGAACACCAGCCCGCCGATCAGCCCCTGCAGGATGGCGACGACGATGCTGCCCTTGATCGTGGCGCGGATGACGATGACGAATTGCCGCATCAGCGCGCGGCGATGCAGCACCCGCAGCGGCGCGGCCCGGTCCAGCTTGCGCGTCAGGTCGAGCCCGTCGCGCAACAGGAAGAAGGTGAGATAGAGCATCACCGTCAGCGCGATGATGAAGCTGAAGGCGCCCTGGCCGATCAGGAAGGCCTGGCTTGCCAGCGTGCGGAAACTGGCGGTCAGGCCATCGGTCAGCAGCCGCTGGACTGCGGCGAAATTGGATATGCCCAGCCGCCGCAGGCCGATCGACGCCCAATCCGGCAATGCCGCCTGGAACTGCGCGAACATGTGGGGAATGTTGATCTTCCCCACATTGATCTGGGCGTAGAGCGCGGTCGCTTCCTGGACCAGCGCGATCGACAGGATGATGGCCGGCACGATCACGATCGCGATGATCAGCAGCAGCGTCAGCAGCGCGGCGCTGTTGCGATGGCCGGGGATCAGCTTGAGGAGCCCCTGGTTCACCGGAATGAACAGGATGGCGACGATCACGCCCCAGAGGATCGCCCCGAAGAAGGGCTCGACCACCAGCGCGAAGGCGATGGAAACCAGCACCACCAGGGCGACGAACACCCCATCCTCAATCTGCGTTCGGCGATGCCGGCTCTGTCGTTCCATGTCCGCTCTTTGGCAGAAACCGTTACGTTAATCCATGCATCGCATGGTCTTATTGCGCCTTGGCGTCAAAGCTGAAGGTCACCGTTACTTTGGGATCAAGGCCGGTGCTGCTGTCGCCATTGCCCACGCCAAAGGGCAGGCGGGCGACGCTGGCTGATCCGCTGACCTTGCGGCTTTTGCCGCTGCCCGACAGGGTGAAGCGGATCGCCTGCGGCTTGGCCACGCCCTTCAGCGTCAGCGTGCCATGGGCGCGATAGGCGTTGGCGCCGCTCTTCTCCGCGCCCTTGGCGACGAAGGTCGCGGTCGGGTGGGCGGCGCTGCCAAAGAACTCGTCGCCCGGCAGCATGCCGTCCTTGTATGCGTCGCCGACGCTGGCCGATGCCATGTCGATCGTCACCTTGATGTCGGCGCTTTCGGGATGATCGGGGTCCATCACGATCTTCGCGGTCCATTTCGAGAAACTGCCGCTGATCGTCTCGCCGCTGTTGCCGACGGCAAAGCTGATCCGGCCGCCGGGTTGCACCGTCCAGGCGGGGGGCGGACCGGCCGGTTCTTCGGTGACGGCGGCGGTCTCGTTCGCCACCGGGGCGGCCGCATTGTCGCTCGCATTGCTCGCGGCTTCGACGGCATTGTCTTCGACCGGCGCCTCAACCGCATTGGCGGCGGGCGCATCCGGCGCGACGGGCGCGGCACCCGGCAGGATCGCCCGGCCCAGCAGGAAGCCGACGAGGATCAGCGCGGGCAGGCCGATCAGCAAGGCGGTCGAACGACCCGGCACCATCCGCCAGATCAGCCCGTCGCGCATCATCACATGATGGCGCAGAGCGCCGGCGACATGCAGCGCGACCAGCGCGATGCCGATCCAGGCGAGCAGGCTATGGCCACCTTCAGCCAGGCCATGGCTCGCCATCGGCAGCGGCAGATGGGGCAGGGGAATGACGCCGAAGAACAGCGTCGGCACCTTGACCTTGGCGGTCGAGACCAGCGCCCAGCCGGTCAGCGGCGCGCCCAGCATGAAGGCATAGAGGCCGACATGGACGCCGGAGGCCAGCGCGCCCTGCCAGCCGCCTTCCAGCTTGGCCGGGCGCGGCTTCCACCAGCGCACGCCAATGCGCAGCAGGGTCAGCAGCAGCACGGTGATGCCGATCGACTTGTGCAACTGGAACAGCGCAAAGCCGCGCGCGCCCAAACTGCCCAGCGCCCAGCCGACGGCGATCTGAAAGGCGAGCAGGGCGGCGATCGCCCAGTGCAAGATGATGGCGGCCAGGCTGTAACGCTGCGGCATATGGACTACCCCGAAAATGACCCTGTTGGATTGGGCGCAAAATTATGTCGCGGGGGTAATGAAGTCCATCGTTGCAGCCGGAAACGATCCGTTGCCGGGTGGATCAGCGCAGGTCGATCGGCGCCGCCTCCGCGTCGGGCAGGCTGGCGCCCATCGCCTTGGCCAGGGTCGGCGCGATCGCGCGCATGTCGATCAGGCCCAGATCCTTGCCCGGCTTCACCCCCGGTCCCATCGCCATGAAGGTGGCGCGAAGATTGGCCGGGCCGGGGAAATAGCCGTGCATGCCCTTGACCGGTGTCGGCGCGACCAGCGGCGCGTTGGCGCCGCGGAAGATGTCGGTGACGAAGCCGGGCTTGAGGTTGATCATGAAGCTGGCCTGCGGATTGCCGCCGAGCTTCGCCATTTCCGCCCGGTCGACGATGCGGTCGATGCCGTTGGCGGGGTTGGCGGCCAGCTTGTCGAGCAGGCCCTTCACCTTGTCGGCCAGCATCTGGTCGTCCGGGCGGGCCAGCATGATCGCGGCCGATCCGCCGCCGATCCACGGCATGGCCTGCCACGACGCGACCTTGCCGTCAGCGCCCAGGGTTATGAGGCCAGCGTCGATGAAGGGGCGGAACAGGTTGAGGCCGCTATGCGTCGCCTCGAACCCATGGTCGCTGACCAGCGCGATCAGCGCGTCGGGATGGGCCTTGCGCTCGGCCGCGATCAGGTCGCCGACGATCGCGTCGATCTTTTCCAGCACGGCCTTGGCGGCTGGCGTGTCGGGACCGCTGCCGTGCTGCTCATGGTCGAGTGCGGTGAGGTAGACGGTCAGGAAGTCGGGCTGGTGCGCGGCGATCAGGGCGGTGGCGAACCGGCCCCTGTTCTGGTCGCCGGACAGGCTTTCATCGATCCCCATGGCATAGGGCTGGCCGACCGCCCGTTCCAGCTCCGCCTTCAAACCCGGCGTCGCCAGCGCATCCAGCAGTTGCGCGTCGTCGGCATGGCCGGTGCGCCAGATTTGCGGCAGGTTCCAGCTTATGCCCCTGGCGGCGACGCTGACCGGCCAGTGGATATTGCCGGTGGAAAGCCCAGCTTTTGCGGCCGCATCCCACAGCATCGGCACCTTCACATCCTGCGCATACCAATACCAGCCGCCCTGGTTGATCTGCATCGGGTCGAAGCTGTTGTTGCTGACGATGCCATGCTTGCCCGGCGACACACCGGTCATCAGCGTGGTGTGGCTGGGATAGGTCAGCGTCGGCAGCACGCCGGTGACACCCGATGCATGGGCGCCATCGGTCAGGAACCGGCGCAGATTGGGCAAGGCAAGGCCGCGCTTGTCCGCCTCCAGCACGTCGCCGGGGCGCAGCCCGTCGATCGAGATGAGCAGCACCGGCTCGGCCAGCGCCGGGAGCGGCGTGATGGCGAGCAGGGCGGAGGCAAGCAGCGCGGCCTTGTTCATCTTAGAAACCCGCCTTGAGGGTGACGAAGAATTGCTGCGGCGCGCCGATCAGCAGCGTCTGCGCGTCGCCGCTATTGCCAAAGCCGCCAGAGCCGATCGTGCTGATATATTTCTTGTCGAACAGGTTGCTGGCGTTGAGCTGCACTTCGATCTGGTCGGTGACGCGATAGCCGATCGAGGCGTCCACGATCACCCGGCCATCGACCGAGGCGTCGTTGGTGTAGCTGTAATAGCGCTTCGACATATAGTTGGCGCCGATCCGGCCGAACAGCGGCCCCAGGTCATAATTGAGTTCGCCGCGCAGCAGATGCTTGGGGCTGTCGACCACGGTCTTGCCCTTGATCGCCGCGACCAGCGTGCCGTCCGAGCTGTTGAGCACATCGTCGCGATAGGTGGCGTCGGTGTAGCTGTAGCTGGCATAGAGGCCAAAGCCCTGGCCCAGGGTCAGGTTACCCGCCGCCTCGATGCCGACGGCGCGGACATTGCCGACATTCTGCAGCGCAGAAGCGAGACCCAGGATCGGGCTGCCGACCTGCACCGCCAGCAGGCGGTTGCGGAAGTTGACCAGATAGGCGCCCAGCGTGCCGTTGAAGCGCGAACTATTGTAGCGCAGGCCCAGTTCGTACGTGTCGGAACTTTCCGGCTTCAGATCGTCGCGGATCTGGTCGAAGCCGGCCTGGTTGGTGGAGAAGGGGCCGGTGGTGGTGGCGCTGGCGAAGGCCTTGGTCACCTGGGTGAAGCCGCCGAAGATTTCCGCCTCGGGGCTCAGTTCGACGGCGAAGCCGGCATGGGGCTGGAACCAGTCCTCGGCCTTGATCTTGCCCTCGGGGAAGCTGCTCGACACGACCGCCTCGGCCTCGTTGGTGACCTTGAAGCCCTTCCAGCCCAGGTTGATCGTCAGCATGCCCAGGTCGATCTTGTCGCGGACATAATATTGGATCGTGTCGGTGGTGAAATCGAACTCCCACTGGGTCGCGAACGGGTTCTTGGGATAGTCGCGGAAGGACAGACCGGCTTCGGTGCGGCTCTTGAGCGCATAGAAGCGGCGGGCCTGGTTGAACTTGTTATTTTCGTACCAGGCGCCGGCTTCCAGCGTCTGGATGCCGATCGTCGCATCGACGCTGCCGAAGGCGCCGATCCGATCCATGTCATATTCGGTGGTGCGGATCGACAGCGGCGAACCGCCGGTGGGGCTGGGGACCGAGGGGGTCGCCCACAGGCCCATGCCGCTATTATTGTGATAATAGCCCTTGATCTTGAAATTGGCATGATCGCCCAGCGGCGTGCTGTAGCCGATCGCACCCAGCCAGTCCTCGCGCAGACCGGCGGCGTCATAATAGGCGTCCCAGACCGACGTCACATTGTCGGGATAGACGGTGCCAGCGGCGGCGTTGCTGACCGGCGCGCCGGTCTCGCCGCGATTATTGCCGATGTCGGCATAGAGCACGGCGCGGGCATAATCGGGCGACGTATTGTCCCATTTCCAGCCGAGGCGGTTGATCATGTCCATCGACATGTCCTGATAATCCTGCTCGCGGCGGTCCGAATAGCTGAGCCAGCCATCCAGCTTGCCGTCGCCGACCGGGATCACGACCTTGGCATTGACCATATGCTGGTCCTGCGTGCCCTGGCCCTTCCACTTGTCGGTCGAGCCGTAAGCATAGGAGACGTAACCGCGAATGCCGTCGGCGCTGCCCATGTTCAGCCGGGCGAAGGCGCGCCAGGTCTCGTCGCTGCCATAGGTGAGGTTGCCCTGCGCGCCCAGCGCATCGGCCGGATCCATCGAGAAGGTCTCGACCGTGCCGCCCAGATTGCCGGTCGACTGGGTGCCGAGCGAACCCGAGCCCTGCGACACGCGGACGGTGCCGATATTCTCGCTGCTGATGGCGCGGGTGATGTGCAGGCCGTTATGATTGCCATAGCTCATGTCGCCCAGCGGAATGCCGTCGAAAGTGAAGCCGAGCTGGTTCTGGTTGAAGCTGCGGATGCTGACGCGCTGCGACCATTCATAGCTGCCGAACGGATCGGACGATTGGAAATTGACGCTGGGCAGCTTCTCGATGGCTTTGAGCGCATTGGTGCCGGGCGTCAGGGTGACGAGGTCGCGGGTGGTGATTTCCTGGACCTGGCGGGTCTCGCCCCGGCCGAAGACGATGATGCCGGCGCTGTCCGCGTCGGCCGCGGCATCGGCGGCGGGCGCCATGTCCTGGGCAAAGGCGGGTGCGGCGATGCAGGCGGTCGAAGCGAGCAGCAGGCTGAGTGCGTGGCGCATGGTGAAATCCCCCAATCATGTGTGATTGGCGGGCGCTCTAGGCTTGGCATGTTGCACTGCAATGTGACTATCGCGACGCTGCGGCGTCAGTTTCGTGACAATATCGTTATGATTTTGTCTGTGTCATAAAGGTCGCAGTCGCGGCATTTTCGCCGCGAACATTGCATCGCAAGATCGCTGGGCTAAGAGCGAAAAAAACAATTTCAAGGAAAGCAGGACATGGCCAAACCCGAATCCTGGCGGTTCAGTCCCGACGCATATCGCTTCATCACGAGCATCGATACGCGCTTCCAGGATCTCGATACCATGGGTCACATCAACAATGTGGCCATTTCCGGTATCTTCGAAACGGCCCGTATCCGCTTTCATCACCATATGGGCCGCCACCCGCAGGAACAGGGCGTGCGCTGGCTGGTGGCCAATGTGAACCTCAACTTCATCGAGGAATCGCATTTCCCCTATCCGTTCGAGGTCCATTGCGCGATCGGCCATATCGGTCGCACCAGCTGGACGATCAGTTCGGCGGGCTTCCAGAAGGGCGTGTGCGTCGCCACCTGCGACACCACCGTCGTCACCCATGGCGCCGAAGGCCGTCGCTCGATCGACGACACGCTGCGCGAAGCGATGGAACTCAACTTCATCCGCAAGCCGGCAGAATAAGGCCCGGCGCGCCGTCAGGCGAAGCCGTGCATCCGGCGCGACCATTGAAAGGCCAGCACCGCCCCCTTGGCGGGCTGGATCATCGCCAGCCCCAATATCGCCGCCAGCGTCGGCCATAGCACCGCCTGCCAGCCGATCGGGATGGCCAGCGCGGCATTGACCTCGATCATCAGCGGCACCAGCAGATGGCCGAGCAGCAGGATGACGATATAGGCCGGGAAATCATCGGCCTGATGCCCGTCCCAGCGCTGGCCGCAATGGCTGCAAGCCGACACCGGTTTCAGGAAGCGCGCGAACAGCTTGCCCTCGCCACAGGCCGGGCAGCGGCTGCGCAGCCCCAGCAGCAAGGCCGGTTTGAACGGACGCGGTTCGCTCGTCGGGGCAGGGGGCTGGTCGGACATGCCCCCTGTCTAGGCCAGCTTTGCCCCGCCGGGCAATCATGGCGCCACCTGCATCGCTCTTTCGTGCGCGCCAAAGCCTGTTAAGAGGGCGCCATGCGCCTGCCTGGTCCCACCGAAGCCTTTGCCCTGTTCGACGATGCGCGCGTCCAGGGGGCAGCGCCCGCGCGGCTGTATCGCGATCCGGTGTCGGTCATCGCCGCCTGGCGGATGGAGGAGGTGCAGCCCGCGCTCGACCGCATCGCCGAAGCGCGCGAAGCTGGCCTGCATGCCGCCGGCTATATCAGCTATGAAGCCGGGCTGGCGCTGGAGGAGCGGCTGGCGCCGATCGCGCACCGCCCGCCCAAGGGCGGGCCGCAAGCCATGCCCCTGCTCTGGTTCGGCCTGTTCGAGGGCTGTCGCTTCATCCCGGCCGATGGCGTCGCGGACCTGCTGCCCGATCCTGCCGCGGTCAGCGTCGATGCGCCCTGGCCGCTCGTCAGCGAGGCGGATTATCGCGCGCAGTTCGACCAGGTGCAGGAACTGATCCGTGCCGGCGACATCTATCAGGTCAATCTGACCTTCCCGTGCGAACTGCGCTTCGCCGGCGATCCGATGGCGCTCTACGCGGCGCTGCGTCCGCGCGCGCAGGCTGGCTATGGCGGCATCATCAACATTGGCGGGCATCAGATATTGTCCTTCTCGCCCGAACTCTTCTTCACCCAGGTGCGCGGGCAACTCACCGCGCGGCCGATGAAGGGCACCGCCGTGCGCGATCATGATCCGGAACGGGATGCCGCCCTGGCGACCGATCTGGCGCGCGACGCCAAGCAGCGCGCCGAAAATCTGATGATCGTCGACCTGTTGCGCAATGATCTGTCGCGGGTGGCGCGGGCCGGATCGGTCACGGTCCCCGACCTGTTCAAGGTCGAAACCTATCCGACCGTCCACCAGATGGTCTCCACCATTCGCGGCCGGGTGCTGCCGGGGCTGGCGCCGGTCGACGTGCTGCGGGTGCTTTTCCCCTGCGGATCGATCACCGGCGCGCCCAAGGTGCGGGCGATGGAGATCATCGACATGGTCGAGCCTTTCGCCCGCGGCGTCTACACTGGCGCCATGGGCTGGATGGATCCTGCGGGGGACGCGGCTTTCAATGTTGCCATTCGCACCATTTGCGTCGAAGAAGGAAGCGGTATCGGTCGCCTGGGCCTGGGTTCCGGCATCGTTGCGGATTCGGATGCGTCGGCCGAATGGGCGGAATGCCTGGCCAAGGGGCGCTTCCTGTCGCTGGGATGAAAGATGATTGCAGTGGGGCGTGAATAGGTTCGATGTCGGTGGCTGACGGACGATATGATCTGCTCGAGACCATGGCCTTCGATCCGCATGAAGGTGTGCGTCTGCTGGAACTGCATCTGGGCCGGCTGAAGGACAGCGCGCAGGCGCTGGGCTTCGCCTTCGACCGCCACAGCGTGCGCAACGAGCTTCAGGCCGCAACCTTCCGCCTGCGCGAACTCAGCCGCGTGCGGCTGCTGGTATCGCGTCAGGGCTCGGTGTCGATCGAGGTGCGCGAACATCGCACCTGGCCCAAGGCGATCATGCAGGTGAAGGTCGTGCCCCGGCTCGCCGCCGCCACTGATCCCCGGCTGGAGCACAAGACCACCGACCGCTCCCTCTATCGCGACGCGCTGCAGCGCGGCGGCACCTATGAGGTGCTGATGACCGACGAACAGGGCTATCTGACCGAAGGCTGCTTCTCCTCCATCTTCGTGGAGCGGGGCGACAAGCTGGTGACGCCGCCGGCCTCGCGCGGGCTGCTGCGCGGAATCCTGCGCCAGAGCCTGCTCGACATGGGCGAGGCGGTGGAGGGCGACCTGCGCATCCATGATCTGGAACGCGGCTTCTTCATCGGCAATGCGTCGCGCGGGATGGTCGCGGCCTCGCTGGTCCGATAGTTTTCCTAGGACGCGCACAAGCCAATAACCGGCAACTGGCGGTTGCTCCGGCGTCCGTTGCGCACTAAGGACCGCCGCGTCTGCCTGCGCGGCAGGCAAGGAGATAATATTATTTTTTGTCGCGATGCCGTCGAACGCGGACTCTTTTGTCCGTCTGGGCATCGCTCTGGAGAAAGATCATTGCCATGAGCCAGACTTCCGCAGCCCTCGGTCGCATCCAGCCCTCCGCCACCCTGGCGATGAGCGCGCGCGTGAATGCCCTTAAAGCCGAAGGCGTGGACGTCATTGGTCTTTCCGCCGGCGAACCCGATTTCGATACGCCCGATTTCGTGAAAGAGGCGGGGATCGAGGCCATTCGCAAGAATCTGACCCGCTATACCGATGTCGACGGCACTGCCGACGTCAAGGAGGCGGTCGCCTTCAAGTTCAAGCGCGACAATGGCCTCATCTACAAGCGCAGCCAGATCAGCGTGAACTCGGGCGGCAAGCACACCCTGTTCAACGCGTTGGTCGCCACCGTCGACGTGGGCGATGAAGTCATCATCCCGGCGCCCTATTGGGTCAGCTATCCCGACATCGTGAACTTCGCCGGCGGCACGCCCGTGTTCATCGAAGGGCCGGCCAGCCAGGGCTACAAGATCACCCCGGCCCAACTCGACGCCGCGATCACCCCGCGCACCAAGTGGGTGATGCTCAACTCGCCCTCCAACCCGTCGGGCGCTGCCTATTCGGCGACCGAACTGAAGGCGCTGGGCGAGGTGCTGCTGCGTCACCCGCATGTGCTGGTGATGACCGACGACATGTATGAGCATGTCTGGTACGCGCCGACCCCCTTCGCCACCATCGCCCAGGTGTGCCCGGACCTCTATGACCGCACCCTGACGGTCAATGGCTGCTCGAAGGCCTTCTCCATGACCGGCTGGCGCATCGGTTTCGCCGGTGGCCCTGAATGGATCATCAAGGCGATGGGCAAGCTGCAGTCGCAGTCGACCAGCAACCCCTGCTCGATCAGCCAGGCCGCGGCCGTGGCCGCGCTGACCGGCCCGCAGGATTTCCTGGAAGAGCGCAATGCCGCTTTCAAGAAGCGCCGCGACATGGTCGTCGCCATGCTGAACGACGCGCCGGGCCTCGACTGCCCGACGCCCGAAGGCGCCTTCTATGTCTATCCCGACGCCAGCGGCGTGATCGGCAAGGTGACGCCCAAGGGCCAGCGGATCGACAGCGACGAAGCGCTGATCGGCTATTTCCTCGACGAAGCGAAGGTCGCGGCCGTCCATGGCGCCGCCTTCGGCCTCTCGCCGGCCTTCCGCATCAGCTATGCGACCTCGGAAGAGGTGCTCAAGACCGCCTGCGTGCGCATCCAGGAAGCCTGCGCAGCGCTGAAATAAGCGCCGGCCGATGATTATCGGCCTGCAATAAGCTCTTGAAAATCCGGTCGCGATACTGTCTATCGCGGCCGGATTTTTCCATTGTCTCAGAAATTGAAACGGTCTTTTTCGCACTGCAGCGTCTTGTGATTGACGCCGCAGGCGCTATATGCCCGTTGCGTAAAGAAACTTATGTGCGGTGGCATTTCGTCGCTCCACTCCCGTCCTTGGTCGAAAGCCGCTGTCCGGCACGATCATGTTCAGACAGGGGCAAGGCGCAATGTCCTACCGGGCGACGATCGCGAAGATATCGCGACAGAAAGGCTTGGCCATGTTGGCGTTTTTGAAATCCGAACTGTTCTTCCGCTTCCTGGGTGGCTTTGCCATCGGGGCGGTCGCGATGTTCGCGCTTCAGCCCAATAATGAGCCGCCGGCGCTGACCTCGACCGCGATCGCGTCGACCGCGACCCCTGTCGGCAGTGCGGCGCTCTAAGGGCCTTTTCCTACTTCCCCTTGCGGCGCTCGCCGCCGCGTCTTCCCCATTGCATGCCGAACCTGCCGTCCCCGCACCGATTCCGGCGCTGGATGCGCAGCCGACCCGATCGCTGGAAACCGCGATCTTCGCGGGCGGCTGCTATTGGGGTGTCGAGGGCGTCTTTTCCCATGTGAAGGGCGTCAGGCTCGCCGTGGCGGGGTTCGCCGGCGGTCCGCGCGACCGCAAGGTCGATTATGACATGGTCAGCGGCGGCGATACCGGTTTCGCCGAGTCGGTCCGGGTCACCTATGATCCGAAGATCGTCAGCTATGGCACGCTGCTGCGCATCTTCTTCTCGGTCATCACCGATCCCACCACGCTCAATTATCAGCGGCCCGACAGCGGCACCCAATATCGCAGCGCGCTCTTCCCGCTCAATCCAGAGCAGGACAAGGCAGCGCGCGCCTATCTGGCGCAGTTGCAGAAGGCGGGGTTGTGGCGCGATCCGATCGTGACCAAGGTGGAGGCCTTCACCGGCTTCCAGGATGCCGGGGCCGATCATCAGGACTTCATGGCCCGCTATCCCTACCACCCCTATATCCAGCGCTGGGACATGCCCAAGCTCAAGGCATTCCGCGCCATGTATCCCACGCTCTACCGCGCGGTGCCCGCCGCCTGATCGCGCCGATGCTGGCCGATGGCGACGTGGCAGGCTAAGTCCCAATCATCGCCGCCAATGTCATCGCCGCCAAGGGAGCCTCCTCATGTCCGACATCACCGGCCTGCACCTTCTCTCGACCCTCGCGCCTGACGGTCGCCTGACCGTATCGCTGGCAGAACAGACCTTGCCAGCGCCGACCGGATCTCAGATCGTGCTGCGGGTCGAGGCGGCACCGATCAATCCATCCGATCTCGGGTTGCTGCTGGGGTCGGCCGATGTCGACCATGCCGAATATGGCGATGGCTATCTGGTGGCGCAGATGCCCGAGGCGTCGATGCGCGCCATGACCTCGCGCCTGGGTGAAGCGATGCCGGTCGGCAACGAAGGGGCGGGCACGGTGATTGCGGCAGGCGAAGCGCCGGAGGCGCAGGCGCTGCTCGGCAAGCGCGTCGCCTGCGTGCCGGGCGGCATGTACGCCCAATATCGGCTGGTCGATGCGCGTGCCTGCATGGTCTTGCCGGATGGTGCCACGGCGGAGCAGGGGGCATCGGCCTTCGTCAATCCGATGACTGCGCTCGGCTTCGTCGAAACCATGCGGGCAGAGGGGCACAAGGCGCTGGTCCATACCGCGGCGGCCTCCAACCTTGGCCAGATGCTCGTCAAAATCTGCCAGGCGGACGACATCCCGCTGGTCAATATCGTCCGCAGCCCGGCGCAGGTCGCGCTGCTGCGCGATCTGGGGGCGCGCCATGTGCTCGACAGCACGACCGATGATTTTGCCGAACTGCTGGTCGCCGCTCTGACCGAAACGGGGGCGACCATCGCCTTTGACGCGATCGGCGGCGGATCGCTGGTCAGCCGGATATTGGGCGCGATGGAGCAGGTGGCGAGTGCGGGCGCCACCTATAGCCGCTATGGCTCCGCCACCATGAAGCAGGCCTATATCTATGGCGCGCTCGACCTGTCGCCGACCCTGCTCACGCGCAGCTTCGGCTTCAGCTGGCGGGTCGGTGGCTGGCTGCTCTCGCCCTTCCTGGCGCAGGCGAGTGCGGAAACGGTGGAGCGGATGCGCGCCCGCGTGCGGGACAATCTCACCGGCCTCTTCGCCAGCCACTATAAGGCGCGCCTGTCGCTCAGGGATGCGCTGACGCGCGACGCGGTGCTGGCCTATAATGCCCGCCGCACCGGCGAGAAATATCTGATCGTGCCGAACCCGGCCTGAACCCTGACATGCACCCCTCAAGGAGCGACCTGCGCCAATGACCATTCGGGATGCCAGCCCGGCCGATGCGCCGGCCATCGCGGCCATCTATAATGACGCGGTCGTCAACACGACGGCGATCTGGAATGAGCATCAGGTGGATGCCGCCAATCGCCGCGCCTGGCTGGCGGAGCGGCAGGGGCAGGGCTATCCGGTGCTGGTGGCGGTCGATGCGCTGGGCGACGTGGTTGGCTATGCCTCCTTTGGCGACTGGCGCGCCTGGGATGGCTATCGCAACACGGTCGAACATTCAGTCTATGTCCGCGCCGATCAGCGTGGGGCGGGAATCGGCAAGGCGCTGATGCTCGCCCTGATCGATCGTGCCCGCGCGATCGGCAAGCATGTCATGGTCGCCGGCATAGAGGCCGGCAATATCGGATCGATCCGGTTGCACGAACGGCTGGGCTTCACCCAGGTCGGCCTGCTGCCGCAGGTCGGCATGAAATTCGGCCGATGGCTCGACCTGGCCTTCCTGCAACTGACGCTGGATCCACGCGCCACGCCCGACACGCGCCTGGCCGACTAGGACGGCTGGACAATCAGGCCGGTCCGCAGGCGCCCAGTTGCAGACATGTTCCCCCTCCCGCAGGCGGGAGGGGGCTAGGGGGGCGTGAGCGTCGCGAGCGTGGCACAACACTTGAAAAGTCGCGTTGAACCCACCCTGCTGCGACTAAATTCGCTGCGCTCATTAAGTCTCGCCGCCCCTCCCGCAAGCGGTAGGGGCAACAGAAAGCAGGCCGTCCGCTTCCCACCCGTCCCGGTCGCTTTCGCGATGAAAGCCCTGTCCTACAGCGGCGTGTCCGGTGTAAAGTTCCGGCCGGCTCTTTTGATCGTCAACCCACTCTATTGTCGTCGATTTTTCGCGGGCCGCGGAAATCTTCCATAGCGCATACGCGCAAACTTTCGACCGTTTCCGGCTAAGGTACTGAAAAGCCTGACGCCACCCTGCGCGACTCGGCGTCCAACAAGCGCTCCTGTCGGGAGAAGTCGTTAATTTAGGGCGTTAAACGACCCAGGCCGGCCATGTCTGTCGCTGAACGTGCTCATTGCCGGTCAGGCGATCAGCAGCCGGGCAGCGTCGTCGGTCTGTTGCAGGAAGGAAAGCGGGCCGCCAATCTCGACCCCGGCGGGCAGGGCGTCGGCGGACAGGCCCGACAGGGCAAGGCCGCTCTGGCAGGCGATCAGGGCTACCCCCATGTCCAGCGCCTCGGCCAGCAGTTCGGCGAGCGTCGGCAGGCCCGCCGCCTGATGCGCCGCATCTTCCGGCGCGGCCAGCGGCGACGCCAGCAGCGCGACGGCATCCAGTTGCAGGAACAGGCTGACCGCGCCGCCTAACGCCGCCTGCGCCATCGCGATCACCAGTGCGCCGCGCAGCCGCTCCGCATCGGCCGTTATAACGACGATCCTCAGCGCGCGCATAGTTCCGCCGCGCAACCTGGACAGGCCGGATCCTTGGGTACGCCGAGCGTGCGGAAACGCATCGCCAGCAGGTCCGCGATCAGCAACTGCCCCGCCATGTCGGTGCCGAACGGCACCAGCGCCCGGATCACGTCCAGCGCGGCCAGGCTGCCCATTACTCCGGTCAGCGCGCCGATCACACCGGTTTCCGAACAATTGCGTTCGGGCGCGTCGACCGGGCTGCCCACCAGGCAGCGATAACAGGGCTTGTCCGTCTCCCAGCCGCGATAGGTGGCGAGCTGCCCCTCGAACGGGCCGACCGCCGCCGATACCAGCGGCATGCGCAGCGCCTGCGCGGCATCGGCCACCACCAGCCGGGTGGCGAAACTGTCGCACCCGTCCAGCACGACGTCGGCCTCGCGTAGCAGCATCGCGGCATTGTCCGCATTGATACGCGCGTTGATCGGGATCAGCTTGATATCGGGATTGATCCGGGCGACCGCCGCCATCGCCGCTTCCGCTTTGGGCGTGCCGATCTCGGCGGTGCCGAACAATATCTGTCGCTGCAAATTGGACAGGGCGACGGCGTCATCGTCGATCACCCGGATCGTGCCGACGCCGGCGGCCGCCAGATAGAGGATGGCCGGACTGCCGATACCGCCCGCGCCGATCACCGCCACATCGGCCGACAGCAGCCTGGCCTGGCCGGCGCCGCCAATTTCCTTCAGCACGATATGGCGCGCATAACGCTCCAGTTGATCGTCGGTCAGTGTCACGAGGCGTCCGACCAGAGGAAGCGCACTTGCGAGCGCATCCAGACCGGTTCGTCGGTGCCGGTCTTGGGGAAGCTGCCCTTGAGCGTGCCGAGGATGCGCTTGCTTACGAATGTTTCGACTTCGGGGCAGCGGACATTGACCGGCGCGATCTTCAGCGGTCGACCCTGACCATCGAGCAGGAACAGCACATCCAGTTCCAGCAGTTGCGAGCCTTCATAATTGACCGCGCCGCTGCACGATGCCTTGCGGTAGAGGGTGTGAACATTCTCCGACCATTTGGGCGACACCTTGCGACCCTGCCAGCCCTCGATCACCGGCACTTCGCTCAGATCCTGGGCCATGGCGGGAAGCGCCTGCGGTGTGCCGGCAGCAAGCATCAGCGAAAGCAGCGGGGTCATCATGATGGTCACACTCCCGTAGAACCGAAGCCGCCCTGTCCCCGGACGGTATCGTCGAGCATATCGACCTCGACGAAGCTCGCAAGCTGAACTGGCGCAACCACCAGTTGCGCGATGCGATCGCCCCGCTTGATCGGGAAGGGATCGGCGCCATGGTTGATCAGCAGCACCTTGAGTTCGCCGCGGTAGTCAGGCTTCAGGTCACCAGTTTGGGTGAACCCTATATGGAATAGGGGTGTTTGTAGGTTCACCCATTTTCTTTGGGTGAACCTGACCCCTGATTCGCGACGGTTGTTGGTAAGACCGACGCCCATTCTGGACGATCGGTTGACTTCGAAATTTATTTTCGAAGTCAACCGATCGTAACCGCCGAAGGCGGCAACTCGCTCGCCAAGTGCACTGGTGTCGCTGAGGAAGCGCCTGCGGGCAAGCCAAGGAGCGCGGGTGACCGGGCTAAAGCCAGGTACTTCACCGCTTGGATGCCACTTGAAGGGTTGTCGCCTAAGAGCCGCACTGGTCACTTTAATGTCCTCTTTCAGTTCCGTCAGATTCGCCCCCATCCTTGAACGCCGGCGAGCGCCCAAATGTCTGGGAGTGATCTACTGAAACCTTTCGATCTCAAACACCGGTTGAGCCAAACCCACCCATCCCACGAGAGGTGGTGGCTGAAAATTCCTCTACAACGCGGAACGAAGGTCGCAGGATAGGCAAGAAGACGAGTTGTGCGATGCGATCGCCCGGATTGATCATGACCGGATCGCTCCCCGGCGGGGTACGCAGCCACGTGCTAATAAAGATCTGATTGGCATAATCAGCATCGATGGTGCCTACGGACTGGCCGAGTATGACACCCTTTTTGTGACCCAGCCCCGACCTAGCGAGAAGAAAAGCGACAATGTTAGGGTCGTTCATAAGTATCGCCACGCCGGTTGGGATAAGCACCGCATCAGCTTGAGGCTGAAGTTCGAGTGGCTCATCAAGGCATGCATACATGTCGATACCTGCCGACATATCCGTCTGAAACGAGGGAAGGCCCCATTCTCTGACTCGTTCATCAAGCACGCGCAGTTCAAATTCAGGGGTGTTCAACTCATTTCCTTCGAAAATTTGTTTTCTAAATCTGGCTAGGCACCTAGGTTAGCCTAACCTCGCAGAGCTATAAAGGGGGGCACCAACACACCGTACATTCCCAATCCGATAAGTCATGGCAGGCCCGGCGTAACATTGACCGTTGCCACTCAGCTATAACCACGGCTATCGATTCGGGATGGCTTTGAGACGGCTTCGAGACAGTGATATCAGGCAGGCCGCCTATCGGCGGTTGCTGACGCACGCCCGAGCCTGTCCCGATACTCTGGTCATCGACGAACTCGGCCTCGATCACGGCAACTGCCGGATCGACATTGCTGTGATCAACGGGCACATCCGTGGCGTCGAAATCAAGGCAGAGGCTGACACTCTCGAGCGCCTGCCCAGGCAGGTGGCCGCCTATGGCGAGGTCGTCGATAAGGCCTTGTTGATCGTCGATCCCAAACATCTCGCATCGGCCATGACGATGGTGCCTGATTGGTGGGGCATCATGGTCGCCGAGCGCGGCGCGACCCAGGGCGTGCGGTTCCGTCGTGTCAGACCGGAACGAGCAAACAAGGGTATCGATCCACTTATTCTGGCTCGTCTGCTGTGGCGACCTGAAGCGCAAGCGATCCTGAGAAGTCTTGGCGTCTCGGAGCGAGAACTCCGCGCTCCACGCGCGACGCTCTACAAGATGTTGGTGGATAGGCTGCCGCTGCGCCGTCTATCGCAGACTGTCCGCGAGACTCTCAAGGCCCGAACATCGTGGCGAGATCGGCCACCACTTTTGTGATGTGATGGTTCGAGCCTACCCACCGCCATGTGGACAGGCTCCCGGTGCCGGCAATCCCGTCTCGGCACTGCTCGATATAGTCACTGCCGGGCGAGAAACCCGAACCCAGAAAGTGGGCTGATCCTGTAACGGTGCCGCTGCATCCCCGATACTGCCCGAACCCGTTGTCACGCACGTTGACACCCTTGGCAATAATCCAGCCATCGTCACAGGCGTAGCGGATCGTTGCCGAAGGCTTCACTTTCCTCATGTCCATTTGTGAGTACCCATTGGCGGCAATGGCATAGTCAGCAAATGTCGGTTTGCGGAGGGTCTCGCCCAGATTAGCCAGTAGCGCCCGGAAAAACGTCCATTCCCGCCGAGGCCAGAACTGAATGGGTCCGGTCACCTCGCCCATAGAAGCGGGAAATGATGTACCCGCGAGGATGAGGCTGCGCGCAGTCGCCATGGCATTCGATGCTTGGATCGCAGCGGTGACTATGTTGATCAGCACGTCCTGAGGATCCCAGGCAGGGGCTTCGAGGTCGAGAACCACATCGCATTCGGCGATGGTCACACCGAGTTGCTGAAGTGCTACACCAACATTGCGGTCGAAATCGGGATCCAGAGCTTCGTCCAGAGAACAGCGCAATATCACTCCGGTCTGCATCAATGCGTTCGCGGCTCTCACGGCCGTGCGATAGCCTGCGTTGCTGTTCAGTCTAATGACCGGGACAAGCGTGGCTCCCTGTGCGAAAGCCTCCTCGCACAGGTATAGCATTGGATGCTTTCCGCCCTGCATCACCTCAGCCGGATCCAGCAGGCCGCAGTCGAGCAGCGCGAGGCGCGTTCCCCATTTGGCTCGAAAGCGAGCGGCAAACTTTGCAACGTGATCGTCGATCGACTTCGAAGGTGTCCACGCCTCGAAATCGAAATCCGGGGGTGTGATCTCGATAAGAGGAACGGTCCTGTCCTTAACGGCGTCCGGCAGGCGAAAGAGCGCTTGGTACTCGCCCTGCCGCCATTTGAGGATCGGCACGTAGTCGGTGTGCGTAATTGGCATGTCGTCGTCCCTCAAATATCGAACTGGCGGCGAACTTCGCCATTGCCGACGAGCGTCCGGAACAGCGTGTAGTCATTCGCGTCCCGCCGGATCCGGCCAGCGATCACCGCAGGTGCCACGCCAAAGCGTTTGGCATCGGCCACGACCGCCTTGTCGTTGCGGGTGAAGCGCGACACAGCAAGGTTCCAGTTTGCCTCTGGGATCAGGGCTTCCTGCGCAAAATAGTCGGCATCCTGCTCAACCTTGTCGGCTGCCGGCGAGTCGTTGTCGTCAAAGATCGCCGCGTATTCTCCCAACCGGATGTGCAGCTTCAGATGGCCGATCTCGTGGAGCAACGTGAACCAGAAGTTGTCGAGCCGGTCGTGACGCAGGGTCATCGCGACAATGGCATGATGATCGGCTGACGCCAGCGCGGCACCGTCAAGCAACGTGCCTGGCAGGTGGCGTTCGATCACCAGCGATATGCCTACATCGCGCAGATAGTCGGCTGCAAGGCGTGGTCCATTGTGTTCCAGACTGAGCCCGACCAGGCCGCGCACCCATTCCGCAGTGAGACGGTCTCGGTCGAACGCGCAGTCGGGCGGATTTCGATCGGCCAGTGCCCGAACTCGCGCTTCCCAAGCGGCAATGGAGGCTTCATGGACTTGTCCGCTCGATCGTACCGACTTGCGGTGAAGGGCCATCGGCGCAAACTGCGAGTGAGTACCCCGCAGGAATGACGGGATTAGATCGCTGGCAGTCTTCTTTGCCTGTGAGAGCGTGCCCGAGAAGTCCTCGAACCAGCCGCGTTTATACATTTCGGCGACCGGGAATGCCTGCCAAACCGTCGGATCGACGCTATCGAGTCTCGGGCCTCCGACCAGTTGGGCGCGCTCGACGATGCGCACGTTCAGGGCGTCGGCCACCTCCGTGAGTCGGTCGAGGCTTGCCATGCGATAGCGGTCGGATTCGTAGCGCTGGATTTGCTGTTCGGCGACGCCGAGGAAATCCCCGAGATCCTTCTGGCTCATGCCGCGCGCGATGCGGGCCTGAATGAGGATATCAGGAAGATCGTGAAGGCTATCCGCCGAGAATTCCGAAATTTTGCCCGCGCGGAGGTCTTCGTAGAAGCGCACGTCCTCCTCGAGTTCGTCGATTTGGCTGCGCAGTGCCGAGCGCTGCGCCTTCGCGAACACTTCAGGGAAGTCGCTGGTCGGCGTCTCGAGTGCGGCAAAGGCTTCCGCGAGCTTTTCGATCGAAGCCTTCGACGACCTGTACTGCTTTTCGTTGGTGATCATGGCGTCGCTCCTTTCAGCGGCGCGAGCGGAATGCGGAGAATGCCCTTGGCTTGGCCGGATGACTTCTCGACTTGGAAGAAGTCGAGAAAGGGTGCGCCCGGCCCGTTGGGCATTCCGGCAATGAACATCTCACCGAGGTATTTTGCTTTTTGCGCTGCTCGCTTGTTGTCGAAATCGAGAAGAACCGGATCGAGCTTGGCCGGGTCGACCCCGACATGCTCCCAGCAGCCGTCGTAGTCACCGGGGTGCGGTTTCGCGGTCACGAAGCTTCCATCCAGATAAACATAACGGCAGCCGGCGGCGGCCAGAACCTGAACCATGCGGACGAAGCCATCGAACAGCCACTTGCGATGAGGTGTGGTCGCGAAGCGAGCCTCTACCTCAGCGAGGGTCGTGTCGTGAATGCCGGGCGGCAGCACGGCCCAAGGGCAAGGTGAGCCCAGCTCGATCAAGTCTGGTATCATGAACACAACTATATCGTTGTGTCCATTTCTGTCCAGCGAAATAGTGGCGTTTGCGGTTTGCGAGAACCAAGCATTCGCCTCATTTGACGGCGACTCGTCGGCTGCTGCTGAAAGCGAAACTCCGCATCGTGGAACAAAACCGCCATTCACCGACGAAGCGACGAACGGCGGGCATTGTCAAATACCGACGTTCTGCGATCGCACCGCTAATCTTTTTGGCCGACTGAGATTGGACCGCCTGCTGACATATTGCTTTCAGCTGCGGGAGGCAAAATGCGGCTATTTGACAGGTTTCGCAACCACTCGGTTGTGACACTCGGCCTCAGTTCACAATCTCGATTTCATCTTCTGCGAACCAACCCTGCTGCAGCAGCGCGTCGCGCGATGCTGTGGGATTCTCAGCGTAATAGACGACTGCCAAACTCCGCTCGGCGCGGCTGCACGTCACATAGAAAAGGCGCCGTGTACGATCGATTGTCGTCTCTTCGCCTGCCGCCTCATTGTCGAGATCGGTCTTGCTCTTCCCCTTTGCGCCGAACAACTTGTCATAGTTGAATAAGAAGCCGCGAGCCTCCTCGTCGCTGATGACGACCATCACCCTTGGAAACTCCAAGCCCTTCACGCCCTGATGGGTGTCGAACTGCGAAAAGCCGCAGACATAGCGGTCATATTTGTCGATCTGACCGAACGGCGCCTCAAGCGCTTGCCGCCAGGCGGCGATCTCACTCTTAATGTCGATTTCTTCCTCGTCCTCGTCCGCGTCGTTCCCGTCTACCGGGTCGGGGTCGGGGTCGGCGGCGGCAAAGGGCAACAGCACGTCCGGCACAGTGAACAATCGGTGCTCGGCGACATAGCGCAACACGTCACGCAGGCTCGCCGAGGGTTGCCCGTCGACCAGCGCCAGCAGCCCCGAACAGGCCCCTTTCGCTCGATCGAGCAGGTCCTGCTGCGCCTCGCCGGCATCCCTCAGCGCGTCACGGTCAAGCAGCGGCGAGGTCTTGCGGATTATTGCCGCCGTCGCGAACCGATCGCCAACTCGTAGGGCCTTGACCAACGGCAGGATCTCACGCGTAAAGATGCCCAGGCCAGCACCAGTCCCGTCGAGCAGCCCGGTGTTGATACGCTGGACGGCATAGAGCGGTTCGAAGAACTGCTCGAACCCGAACCGGCGCGCCGACATCATATGCTCAAGCGCCAGCGTCTTTATCGCTTCCGAACCGTCTGCCCAGGCTGGATCTCCAGCAATATCAGCCATTCGTTGCGCGATCGCTGCTTCCGCCGCTGACTTGTTTGCGGTCGTATGGGGAAGCAGGAAGAGCCGGGCTACCCCCGGTTGCGCATCGGCGCGCGGCCGCTGTTCTTGGCCGTCATCGTCACGCCGAACCTTGTTGATAAGCTCAATGACCCGCGTCGGACAGCGGTGATTCATCTCTTTACGCGGCTTTGCCCAGTCTTCTGGAATGGCTTCGGCAAGGCCGGTCTTTCCATCGGCATAGATGCGCTGCATCGTGTCACCGAACAGGCCCAGGATGAAGCTTTCGCGATGCGCCGCTTGAACGTCGAGCAGCGCATCCATCAGCCGTCGGCTTGTGTCCTGGCTCTCGTCAATCAGCAGGATTGGAAATCGCGTAACTAACAGCCGACGTAGACCAGGCTTGGCCGTCAAGAACTCCGCTGTCATCGCGATCACCTCGGCATGATTGAGGGCATCGCGTGTGCGGTTGTCTCCGGTTGGGCTGTAGATGAACCGCTGAATAGCATCGAGCCCGGCATGGCGTCGGCGCTTACTCTCGATCGAACGGGCACGATCGATCGCGGCCTTGCTCGTCGCGCGGCCCTTGGCCTGCGCTTTTTCCAGTTCCGCGATGTCCTGCAGCATTCGGGCAGCGACCCATTTGCGGATGTCACCGTCGTAGCCGCCGATCAGCGACCAGGCGAAGGCGTGGATGGTCGAGACCTCTACGCGGGGATCGAACTCAAGACGCTGCTTAATCTCGTCGCAGGCGGCATTGGTATAGGTGATGACACCAATCTTCTGTCCGGCGAGCGAGAGACGCCGCCCCTGTTCACGGCACACGATACGGATCGCTTCGACCAGCGATCGCGTCTTGCCGGACCCCGCACCGGCATAGAGGAAGAAGCTTTTAGGCTTGTCGAGATCAAGGCAGGCAAGGATGGTCTCGTCGGCCTTAGCGTCAAAGACATCATCGTCAGGCACGGTGCTCACACGGCTACCTCCACCTTGGGCAGGATCTCGACGCGCTTCTTCTTGAGCTGCAGTAGCAGCCACTCGAGCCCTTCAGCGATGTATCGCGGAACGACAAGATCTTTGAATCCTTCGGTCTCAATCACGTCAAGGGCGAATTCAGCCTTCTTGCCATTCTTGAGGGCAAGGTACATCTGCTCGCCGATTGCGGCGGCCCCGCCGCCTGCCTCGATTGCGTCGCTGAACTTGCGTACGAGACCGGTGCCCTTCAACGCAGCAAAGAACGCCAAATTCTCGAACACCAGCGCGTCCTCGAACGTGTAGGGCAGAGCGATCTCCGGGGCATCGGTTCCCGGCAGCGTCACGGTAAGCGGGGTCTGATAAGCGACACGCACCGCAAAGAGCTGATCTTCAGGCTGCGACTGGATCTTATACGCGACTGGTGCATCGAGCAGCGTGTCGACGTCATCGGTGCCCGGCACCCAGGTCTTGAGGGTCGCATTGTTGGTTTTCTGATCAACACCCATTGCCGGCTGCACCGATGCGCCGCCCGTTTTGTCGAGCGTGTCGAGGTCGGTAACGATAAGGGTAAGTAGGCCAAGATGATCGATCAGCGATTTCAAGCGATGCGCGTGACTGCCGCCAATCTCGAGCAGCGTGATGTAGCATTGGTTGAGCTCGTCGTAATGCGCGCGGATGAAGTTCGGCAGCAGCATGCGCTCGGCCGGACCCTCGACCAAGATGGCCGCGTCGGCGAAGAACAGATCGGCATGCTGAGCACGCAGGTAGCGCGTCACGAACCGCTCGGTATCGTTGCTGGTCCCGAATACCTCGGAGAGGTTGATGACCGTCGAGACCGGCACTTTTGCCACCATGCCGGCCGGCAGCCTGCGGAAGTAACGCAGGCAGGCGAACGACGTCTCGTGTGCGACGTGGCTCGAATGGGTGCTGACGACGAGCTGGGTGCGCAGCTTGTCATTGCCGATCAGGTCGTCATGCGCGCGCAACACCGCATAGGCCTTTTTGATGAAGACCTGTTGCACCTGGGCGTGCAGATGCGCCTCGGGTTCTTCGACGAGCACGAGGTGCAATGGTTCGGTGCTATTAATGACACCGCCCTTTGAGGCCTTGCCCACCCGCATCCAGGCGTCGCGGAAGCTCATAAGCCGAAAGATCATCGAGATGAGGTTCTGATAGCCTAAGCCGTTGTTAGCCTCGGGTAGCCGTAGAAGCGGCATGGTCACACCATCCTCTGCGATGACATCGACTTCAAAGCTGACCGCGGCTGAGTGGTTGAGCCCGTCAATTGCCTTGAGCCGCGTCGAGACTCGAGGCCGGGGATCGGTGACGCCGGGATAGCCCATGCCCTCGACCTCGCTGAACGCCGCCGTGAAGCTTTCGGTCAGCCGCTTATCGAAGGCGTCCTGCGCAGCTTCAATTGCCTGCAGAGCACCGAGATCCTTAGGGTCGGGGCCCTTGGTCGGGTCGAGATGCTTCGCATAATAGCTGCGCAGCTGGTCCGAGAGCCGGTTGCTCGATGCGGACACCGGCGTATCGTCATCATCGTCCCCCGACTGCTCTTCGCCGAAGCCGCGCTGGGCGGGGATATCATGGACCCGGATAAGACCCTTCAGCGGATCGCCCTCGATCGGCAACGAGGCGAGAGGCAGTGCTTGCGGTTGGGCCTGTGATTTGACCGGGTCGACAAGCAGCGCCGGATCGAGCGTATAGGCGCGGATCGTGAAATGCGCAGAGAGCCGCTTGCTGAGAAAGTCGATCAGGTTGGTCGGCCATACCGTTAGCTTGGGCGGGTCGGGCTGCGGATCGACGTCCGGGTGCTCGACCGCGACCGCGGCGATGGCAGCGGCCTTCATGGCCTCGGCATCGGTCACGGCGCCCATGAAATCCTTGTAGAGCAGCCCGAGATCTTTGGGCTCGTACCGTAGCCGGACCCCGAGACGGCCGCCCTCCCAGTCTAGCGTCGGTATGAGATCGCGCACATGGTGCATCTCGCCCGTCTCGACATGAAGCCAGAGATCGAGCGTCGGCAACGAACTCACCCACGGTGCGATCGTCAGATCGACGACTTCATCCGCATCGCGTGCTGCAATCCAGCTTTCACCGAGCGTAATAAGGTTCGGCCAGTGGCATAGAGTCAGGTCGTGAATCTCAAACGGGCAGCGTCGCGGCGAGAGGAACCGCCGCATTGCAAGCATCGCCGAGGTCTTGCCGCTATTGTTTGCCCCGACAAACAGCGTTGTTGTGGTAGAAAGATCGACACGCGCGGACAGCAGCTTCCTAAAATTGGCAATCTCGACAAACTCGATGTGCACGCGGACCCTCCCGGCTTTTGGGCTATATAATGTGACGCCAAATTCTTGAGACGCAACACTATTGGCGCCTGACCTGCTGCCGCATCTGAGTTGGGAAGCCAAAGCCAAGCCGTGAGACCGTTGTGGATTTTCCCAATTTCACAACCGCTCTTTCGCGGCGCTGTTGTCGCCACCATCTCCAGGGTGTTTCGTCGGCCCTTCGCTATAACGCGTCAGCTTCGCCGGGCGAGGAGAGGTCGATGGCTGGCATGGAAATGATGTTTGACGCGATGATGTCGGCGGGCGGCGCAATGACGGTGGGCGCGGTCGAGCAGCGCCTGCCGAGGCTCGCCGCGCGGTTGGACAAATTCGACCGGGCGGCGACGCTGGCGAAGTTAGGTGGTCTTCTGCGGCGCACGGCAGCGTTGCGATCGCGCCATCACCGGTGCGTCGGCCTCGAACCAATCCAGATCAATCATCTCTGGATCGAGATGTAGATGCGATCACGGATCTCAGCTTGGCGCTGACGGACTAACGCAGACGTCCATTGCGGCGAAGATGCTCGGGATAATCCGGTGCGCCGCCCAAAATCGCGAGCCGGTCCATTCCTGTGGGGGGAGCCGGAGGATTGTCCGCCAGCCAGGCGCGATATGCCTCTTCAGTGTCGAAGTCTGGCGTCTGATGGGAGAAGTCGCTCAGACGTCCGCAGCTGATGCAATGATAGGCTTGGGATGCCTCCTGGAAGTGCATCCCGCACATGGCACCACAGAATGGACAGCATTCTTCGAATTCGAGGTCCGCCCATTCCCAGACACCGAGATATTCTGGGACGGCGTCACGATCATGGCCGATGATTTCGAATGCGTCGGCATGCCGAGCGACGAAGCCATCGCTGCCGGCGTGCACCAGATCCTCCAGAATTTTGCCGGGCTCGAGATGGAACCACTCGCCTGCGACGCGGTGGGCATGGTACTTGCGGTGCAACTCTGCCTCAAGGAGGCTTTCCGTATTGGACTCAATCCACCCAACCAGCACCAGCGTATGCGGATTTCCGGTCTGTAGCGCGTCGCGGCGCTGTTAAATGTCCTTGGCGCGTCCAATTTTCAGCAACGGCTCGCCAGCGCTCAATTGGTAGATGAAGTAGACAGGCATAGCTCTTGCACTTTCAGTTTGAGCACTGACGGAAATCTCTATTGGGCGGGGCGGAAGTTCGCTGATGCGGGTCGTTCCTACGCGACATATCATCACGTCCATTTCCTCCACTCAACACTTTGTCTACACGCTGAGTTATGCCTCACTGCCGGAGCGAGTCAGTTTCCTCGCCCCGAACTTCGCTTGGCCGATAGAAGAATCATCGCCAATCATCTAATTGGCAGGCATTCATTGCAATCTCCTGAGAGACTATGCCTTCATTGTTAGAGAACGCGACTGCTTCGATCCGGATGGGAGTCGAGGATTTCCGCCAGCAGGATCACGATCGCGATATTTCAGCGGTCCGTAATTTCTATGCGGGTGTGCTCCTGCTTGCGAAGGAGGCGCTGATCCGAGCAGTCCCGAATGCTGATCCGCAGCACGTCATTGGTGCCAAGCTTAAGCCTGTGCCAGACGGTCAGGGCGGCATCGAGCTGGCACAAGTAGGCCATTCGACCATAGACTTTCAGCAAATCGGTGAACGCGCCAAAGATTTCGGAATATCCTTGGACCATAAGGCGCTCAAAGCGCTCAACACCATCCGCAACGATATGGAACATCACTACACATCGGAGTCGGCGACCGCGATCCGCGCGGCGATCAGCAAGGGTTTTCCGGTTGTGGCTTCCCTGTTTCGCCAGATGGAGGAAGATCCAGTCGCGCTTTTGGGAGAAGCATGGACAACCATGCTGGAAACTAAGGAGTTGTACGACCAAGAGCTCCGGGAAGCGCGGGCCACACTAGAGAAAATTAGATGGCGATCTTCCTCAATCATGGCTGAAGTCATCAAATGCGGAGATTGTCAGTCCGAGCTCGTCGAGCAGGTCGAACCCGAAAACGAGAGCCAAGATTACGCACAGCTGCGCTGCAAGACCTGCGGGCAAGATGTAGATGTAGCCGATGCCATCGAACAGGCGATCGAGAAGGCGCATGGAGCCGAGGCGTATGTCCGTTACAAGGATGCATTCGAGGATGGCCCGATCTATCAGTGTCCCGTTTGCGGGCGGTCGACGTTGTTGGAAGGGGAAGACGGTTGTGCGAACTGCGGCGAAGCTTTGGATTTTAACGCTGAATGTTTTCGCTGCGGAGCAGGCATCAGCATACAGGATTATCTAGACGGGCTCGATGAAGGGCTTTGCTCCTACTGCTCTCACATGCAGGAAAAGATTTTGCGGGAAGACTGAGATGCTTCCTCGCTCATGTCCAAATTGAGGCAATCAGGCAGTTGCCCTAGTGGCGCCCCATCGACAGTTGCTTTTTGATTTGGACGTCTGCCAGGCAGATCTAAACGACCTTTTTTCGTCGGCAGCGGAGTCAGAGTAAGCGTCAGCTATTCCCGCAATCCGGCTCCTGATTGGACAGTCGTTTACACCGGCTTTCCGCCGTGGTCGGGGCTCCAGAGAATGTTTGGTTCTGGGAAACTGAAATGAGAACCTGAAAGGCAACGATGGGTCGAGGGCGGCAAAGGCTTCTACGCGCCCAACCAAGCCGTTCAACTGGGAAAATGGCGTGCCCATGAGTCGCCAGTCCGCTTGTGACCGGGGCTGGGACTAAGCCGCCATTTGGCGCCCGCAGCGCCAATGGCGGCTATTGTCAAAAGCGGCCGCAGCTGCGACGTCTCAGCCAGATTGTGAAATGACTGGGGTCTGCGCTTGCACTCCATCAAATCGGGTCCGCCATCGATCGACGAATGCAGCAATTGCCGGAAGCACGAGCAATGTGAGCGCCGTGGAGGTTATGAGACCTCCGATCACGACGGTCGCCAATGGTCGTTGAACTTCCGCGCCAGTTCCGGTTGCTAGCGCCATCGGAACGAACCCGAGGCTTGCGACCAGTGCCGTCATCAGCACGGGACGCACGCGCTCCATGGCGCCATCGATGATTGCTTTGTCCCCGCCCGCACCGTCGTCCCGTCGCTTACTGATTGCGCTCATCATCACGAGGCCGTTGAGGACCGCGACGCCTGACAATGCAATAAACCCTACCGCCGCAGTGATCGAGAACGGGATGCCGCGCAACAGCAGCGCGAAGACGCCGCCCGCAAGCGCCATCGGCACGGCCGAGAACACGATGGCTGCGGGAATAAACCCGCCAAGCGCCAGATAGAGCAGCGCATAGATCGCGACGAAGCAGATCGGCACGACTATCAAAAGCCGCAGCCGTGCCGATTGCAGGCTCTCGAACGTGCCGCCCCATTCCGTGTACATGCCCGGCGGCAGCGTCATCGCCCCGATCCGTGCCTGCGCGTCCGAGACGAACCCGCCCAGATCGCGACCGCGAACATTCACCTGAACGGTGACCATGCGCTTGCCATTCTCACGGCTGATCTGGTTGAGACCCTGCGTGTAGCTGAACCGCGCCACTTCCCTCAGCGGGATCGATCGCGCGACCTGCCCGTCCGAAGCGGGCAGCATGATCGGGATAGCCCCCAGCGTTTCGAGATCGTCGCGCTGCGCGTCGGGAAGCCGGACCACGACCGAGAAGCGTCGGTCGCCTTCGAACAGAAGGCCGGCCTCGCGACCGCCGAGCGCCGCGGATACCGTGTTCGCAACCTCCTCGACCGTCAGACCGTAGCGGGCCGCCGCCAGTCGATCGATCTTGACGTCGAACGTCGGCGCACCGTCGGTCTGTTCGGCGCTGACATCTCCCGCACCGGGGATCGAGCGCAGCACGCCCGCGATGCGCCGCGCCTCACCGCTCATCTGGTCGAGATCGTCGCCATAAAGCTTGACCGCTACATCGGCGCGCACGCCCGCAATCAACTCGTTGAACCGCATCTGGATCGGCTGCTGAATCTCGGTGCGGTTGCCGATCAGCGGCTTCATCCGCGCCTCGATGCGCTTGAGGATATCCTCCTTGCTCCGCACCTCGGCCGGCCACTCACTCTCGGGCTTGGGAATGACATAGGTGTCCGAAGCATTTGGCGGCATTGGATCGGTGCCGAGATCGGCGTTGCCGTTCTTGGAAAAGACCAGCGCCACCTCGGGCAGGGTCTTGAGGGCATTCTCGATCTGGAGCTGCATCTGCGTCGACTGATCGATCGAGGCGGACGGCACCCGGAAGTTGGTGACCGTGATGTCCTTCTCGTCGAGCTGAGGCATGAACTCCTCACCGAGCAGCCCGAACGCGAGCACGGCCGCGAGGAATATGCCCGCGCCGCCGAGTACGAACGGCAAAGGGCGAGCGACTGCGCGTTCGAGCAGCGGGGCGTACTTCTCCTTGAACCATCGGATCGGCTTGACCTCTGTCTCGCTGACCTTGCCCTTGATGAGGATCGCCAGCATCGCCGGAACGAAAGTCAGCGACAGGACGAACGCGCTCGCCAGCGCGACCATGAGCGTCACCGCCATCGGCGAGAAGGTCTTGCCCTCGATACCCTGGAAGGTGAGCAACGGCACGAACACGAGGAAGATGATGAGCTGGCCATAGACAGTTGGGCGGATCATCTCCTTGGCCGCAAGCGTGGTCTCTTCAAGCCGCTCGTCCATGCTCAGCAACCGCCCTTCATGCTCCTGTCGTTCGGCAAGGCGCCGCAGGGCGTTCTCGACGATGATCACCGCGCCATCGACGATCAGGCCGAAGTCGAGGGCGCCCAGACTCATGAGATTGCCCGAGACGCCGAGGCCATTCATCCCCGCCGCCGTCATCAACATGGTGATCGGGATGACCGCCGCGGTGATCAGGGCCGCGCGGACATTGCCGAGCAGCAGGAACAGGATAACGATGACCAGCAATGCGCCTTCGACGAGGTTCTTCTCGACCGTCGCGATCGTCGCGTTGACCAGCTTCGATCGGTTGTAGACCGGCTCGGCGAAGACGTCGGGCGGCAGCGCCTTGTTAATCTCGGTCAGGCGCTCGGCGGCGCTGTTGGCGACGATGCGGCTATTCTCGCCGACCAGCATCAGCACGGTCGAGATGACCGCCTCCGATCCCATGCGACTGCCCGAGCCGGTTCGCACCGCGCCGCCGATCACGACCTGCCCGACATCCTTGACCCGCACCGGGGTGCCGCCGCGGGTCGCGACCACCGCTTCTTCGATCTCGCTGATCGAGCGGAGCCGCGCGTCGGCACGCACAAGGAAGCTTTCACCGGCGCGCCGCACATAGTTGGAGCCTGCCGACAAATTGGCCTTCTCCAGCGCATCGGCCAGCTCGGTGATCGAGAGGCCGTAGGTCGCGAGCGCATTGAGGTTCGGCTCGACCAGATATTGCTTCACATAGCCGCCGTTGGAATCGACGCCGGCAACGCCTTTCACGTTGCGCATCTGCGGACGGATGATCCAGTCCTGCACGGTGCGCAGATAGGCTGCCTTCGCCAGTTCGGTAGTCAGCCGCTCACCCTCGGGCGTGAGGTAGCTGCCGTCGGTCTGCCAGCCGGGCTTGCCATCGACATGCTCGGCACCGCCCTTGCCGTCGGGGTGACGAAAGGCGACCGAATAGAAGAAAATCTCGCCAAGGCCGGTGCTGAGCGGCGCGAGATTGGGCTGGACGCCGGCCGGAAGGCTGTCCTTCGCCTGCGCGATCCGCTCGGTCACCTGCTGGCGCGCGAAATAGATGTCGGTCGAATCCTCGAACACGGCGGTCACCTGACTGAAGCCGTTGCGCGAGAAGCTGCGCGTCATCTGCAGCCCGGGAATACCGGCGAGCGCGGTCTCGACCGGGAAGGTCACCTGTTTCTCGATATCGACTGGACCGAGCGTGGGCGCGAAGGTGCTGATCTGCACCTGCCGGTTGGTAACGTCGGGAACCGCGTCGATCGGCAGTTTGGTGATCTGCCACGCGCCGAAGCCGATGACGATGAGCGTGAGGAACGCGACGAGCCATCGTCCGCGAACCGAGAGCGCAAGGATGCGACCGATCATTCCGCCGACTCCTTCTCGAGTTCGGCCTTGAGCAGAAAGGCGTTGGTCGTAGCGATCTGTGTCCCGCCCTTGAGGCCGGAGACGATCGCGACCAGCCCGCCACTGCGCGCGCCTGCCTGCACCGTCTGCGCCCTGAACCCGGCGGCTGTGCGAACGAACACTACCGTGCGCTCGCCGAGCGTCTGCACCGCATCCTGTGGCACCATCACGCCGCTTTTGGTCGCGCCGCCACTGGCGAAGATACGCGCCTGCACGAGCTGCCCTGGCGCAAGCACGCTGCTCCCGGCACTCGCCTCGATGACGACGGTCGCCCCCCGAGTTTGCGCATCGACGACCCCGGTCGACGACCGGACCCGCCCGGCGATGATCGCGCCATCGGCGAGGCTCAACTCGACGCGGTCACGCACCCGCACGCGGGTCGCATCAGCGGGCGGCACGCTCGCCGTGATCTGCAACCGGCTGGGATCGGCGACGCGGAACAACTCAGCTTCGGCGGAGACGAACTGGCCAAGATTTGCCGACGCGGCGGTCACGCGCCCGCTGACCGGGCTCACCACTGCGACCGAGCGGCCGTCACCCGCCACCCGCGCGGCCCCTGCGGCGGCGCTGGCACGCATCGCATCTGCGCGGGCAACCGCGAGATTGGCTTCGGCGGTTTCATAATCGGCGCGCGGGCTGACGCCCTGGGCCAGCAGGCTGCGCTCGCGCGCCAGCTGCTTCGTGGCGAGCGTGACCCGGGCACTTGCCGCCGAGCGGTCGGCGGCGATCGCCGAAGCGTCGCGGCTCTCGACCAGCGCCAGCGTTTCGCCTGCGCGCACCGGATCGCCGATGCGCTTGAAGATGCGAACGACGGTACCGGCCGCGCGCGGTGTCAGCACCGCTTCGGCGTCGGGAGTCGAATCCACCGTGGCGCTGGCTGCGATCGCGGCGTCGAGTTCGCCTGAGGCAGACTGCGCCACCACGATCTGCGAGCTGCGGATACCAGCAGCGTCGATGGCGACATCGTCGCCCGGCTTCGCCTCGGCGGCGGGGGTTTGCGCAGCGGGTGGCGCGGGCTGGGTGAAACGGGCGATGCCGAACCCGGCGCCGGCGGCAAGCAGGAGAGCGACGGCGGAGCCGATATACAGGCGGTTCTTGTCGGAGGTCATGGGATCAGGTCTCCGGTGATGGTGCGGCCCTGGAGGCGGGCGAGCGTAGCGTTGGCGGCGAAGCGCGCGGCGAGCGTGTCGAGCACGACCCCGCGAGCACTGCCGAGATTGTGGCGGGCGGTGAGCAATTCGATCAGCGGTGCCTTGCCGGATTCATAGGCGATCCGGGCGAGCCGATAGGCTTCATCG
>CAACXH010000247.1_pt1 | contig 33105 bp, 29 predicted proteins | sample 2275881 | NCBI WGS metagenome assembly CAACXH01 (sample SAMEA5312483, study PRJEB27640) | indoor metagenome | biome: indoor environment; feature: controlled; material: polymer antistatic dissipative epoxy resin | place: Italy | collected 2014-05-27 | reverse complement strand
CTGCTGGTGACGCAGAAGCGGACGGCGTTTTCCGCAAACACGCTCTGCCAGTTAATCGGACAATTATACAAGAGCGCCGGTCTCGACGGGGCGACCTCGCATAGCGGTCGCCGCTGGTTCATCACACGACTTGCACATTCCGGTGTCAGCCCGAAGGTCATCATGACGCTGGCAGGCCACCGCAACTTGACGACCACACAACGTTACATCGATGTACGGGACGACATGATGAAAGCGGCGGTCGATTTGCTTTGACCGTCGCCCATTCCGACATGGCAAAAGTTCGCTCAATGAACTTTTCTGACCGAAGCTACAGAGGTTTAGGAACCTCGATCCGCTTTGACTTCTCGCCCCAGCATCGGGTTTCGAACCCCTTCTTATCGAGGGCATGCGAACCAGTCTTCATGCGCAAACCAAGCTGACCGAATTTCTCCACGAGAAGTTCATGCCCCTCCCGCATCTTTTCCGTCCGGTCATCGTCGCCGTCTGCGAATGTGCTTTCGCCCGACAGTTCTTCGAGAACCATGTTCCATGAGGTCATGGTCGAGTAGCCAAGTGAAATGGCTTGTAGCACAAGATAGGTATCTTCACCGTGGCAACGGAAACTCGGATCGGGCAGCAAGAGTGGACGTCCGTCCTTCGCAAAGTTTCGGACAACGATCATGCTGCCTTTGAGGTCCGTGTTCTTTTTGAACACATGGTTGGCCGAGTACGGATTGCCGGGGCCATTGAGTTCCCCATTGAAGGGAGCCTTCCGCCCATAGATCGGGGCAAAAACATCAACGCCGTTGTAGGCATCTTTTCCGCTTGCCGCCATTTCCGCGAACAGCCGGTAGCTACTGTTATGGTTTTCAGCCTGCATCAGCACGGCGTCATCATCCATGATGATGCCCCAATCGAAATCGCTCGCATATAGTTGTCGGAGGCAATCGATGCGGTTCTCGATCAAGATGCGCGGACCAACACGGGTAACACTGCCGCCATGCCCGGAAAGTAGCCCCACCTCCTTGCTTGCGGCGATTTCTTCATCGGTCCAGTTCGATGCAATTACATTAACGGGAATATCCGTCATCCGCCTCCACCATTCGAGTTGCCACTCGAAATCGAATTTTCGATCGGCTCGGTGTCCGGTGGTATCCGGTAGATAGCTGGTGATGAAGGCGCCGAACGCCCGATTACTCGATGATGGAATCGGGGGGAAGTTCGTTTTCTTTCTGCGGTTCGCTTCGATCAGCTTATAGTCGCGGGAACGCGGCACGGGAGAGACTGGCGGTGAGGCAGAGGCAGCGGCGAAATCCTCGCAAACCTGCGTTCGTGCCATGGAGACGCCGAGCACCATCGGGGAGACATATTCGAAGTGGTCTCCGCCAACGAAGGTGTGATCGATGCAAAAGGCAGCGTCGGCTACCTCACCGTCCGCGATATGACCGGCCAAGTCTTCCCCATAGGCGGATGCGGTTTTCCAGAGAGCAGCGATATCCGCCAGCGAAAGCTCCATCTGCGGATCGATCGCAGCCGCCGGTGCGACAAAATCCAAGAACGGATAGCTCAGCCCGGAATAGCCTTGGGTGCTGGTGAAACCGGCTTCCAGCGCCGTTCCTGACGATAGCCATTGGAGGCGTTTGGGTGCCGGGTCGGCGGCAAGCTGCGCTGTGTTGGACTTCTTGAACAAGGCCGTCGCCATGTCGAGGTTGCTGGCCGAAGCCTTCATCCCCGTGCATGTCGCCTGAAAATGACGTGTTCGCTGTCCCAGCTTCGCGCCCTGCCGCAGCTTTTTGTCTACATAATTCGCAATCGGTCGAAGCGTCAGCCGCGCTTGCGATCTCGCATCGTCCACGAGAGAAATGTGTTGGTCGTCGTCCGATACTCGCCATTGGCAATCATGCTGGAAAAACTGCCGGAAGGTTTCGGCGTCGGAAAGCTCAAGAACGAGCTGGCCTTTGCCATCCAGTTCCGGGAGCGCATGAGCAAGCGTGACGGTGGCATTCGTGAAGCTATAGGCATCCGACAAGAAACGCAGTTTCGTGACCTGTGCATCGTCGGCCGCTTCGTTCCAGATAGCGATTAACTGGAGTTTACCGCTGTTGGACGGTTTGCATGTGCCAGCAATCAGATCGATTGCCCGGAACAGCGGATAAAGCGGACGATCGGCAAGCGGATGCTCGTCGGGATTCTTGTTTCCAGCGATTTCGAGCAGATACTTGTCGATGATTTTCTGGTCGTCCTCATCGCGAACGTGGACAAGGAAGGTCTGGCCACCCTCGGAAAACAGCAACGAACGGTGAAAGCCGTTAGCGAGCGTCACCCCCGGCAGCGCAGTCGTGACGATCCGCGATTGCTTCAATTCGGTGGCAATCATGTCGAGCCGCGAAGACCGAAGCTTTTGCGCCTTCGTGGCTGCTGGGCGAGCGAAGTGATTCACCGCCTCTTCATAGCGCCCGGAAATACCACCGCCTAACTCCAGCCAGTGGCTCAACGATTCCTTGACGTTAATATCCGAAGCAAGCCTCAGAACATTGCTGATCTCACTGCGCCAGCTTTTGCTACGATTTTTGGTGAATGCCAGTTCAATCAGAGCATTGTATGGGTTTTCCTTCGTGATCTTGTTCAATGCCTTGTCGTGATCACCAAGGAATTTCTCGAACGTCTGTATGTCATGGCGGATTTCTTCTCCGAACGCGAAAAGCTTCTCCAGGGCGACATAGAGCAGTGCCTGACCCTGCATGTCGTGGTTCTCGAATTGATGGGTTGCATCAAGAACGGTCAGAAACTGGTTCTCGTATTGCTCAAGCGCGGAAACGATTGATTCTTTTTTAACGGCTTTGCCCATTGGATGCTCGCAATGATTTCATCAATTGCCCGCAATCAAGCCGTGTATGTCTTAAAAAATTGCAGCGGATGAGCGGGACAGTGTTCTTAAGGTTATTCAATGCTTTCCACGAAATCCGCATACGCTGTCTACATGCCCGCCATCAGCTCGAACTTCGCGAAACTCGGCCATTCCCAGCATCTCAAGCGCAATTTCCCGTTTGCGGAAAGCGATCTGAATTTCCTCGATCCGACGAGCAAATTGTTCCACTACCCCTATGCGCTCTATAGCGCGGGACAGGCAGCGCGAACCGATGGAGCAGCTAAGCAACATGACATCGTAAGCCAAAGAGACCGTGATCGGACGACTGTTATCGGCGACAGCGGCGGGTTCCAAATACAGGAAGGCACGATCAGGTTTACCGGCGATGTGACATGCGAACGCATGTTGCGCTGGATGGAAGACCATTCAGATTATTCCATGTCGCTGGATTTTCCGACGGGAGGAATATCACCGGGTAATGTTGCACAGCACACCGCGCGCCTGAACGGACAAGGGCAAATCACCGCAATGAGCGCAGCCAATGGCCTATCGCTGGACTACAATGCCTGCCTCACGCAATCGGTGCTCAACCTTGACTACTTCGTCCAGAACCGCAATCCGGGGAAGACCAACCTGCTGAACGTCATCCAAGGGCGTACCGAGCGCGAGAGCAAGGTCTGGTATGATGCGGTAAAGGGCTACCCGCTGGAAGGGTGGGCTTTTGCAGGTGCGCATCAGAGTGCGTTCTCCATGGCGATGGCTCGCCTGCTCGATATGTATGATGATGGCCTGCTACAGAAAGCCAAATGGATACATTTCCTCGGCATTTCCACCCTTGAGCCAGCTTACCTCTTCACGACGATCCTTCGTTGCCTGCGCCGATACAACCCGGAAATGGGTGTCTCCTTCGATACATCCAGCCCGTTTTTCGCCGCTGCGCACTTCAACATGTACACGTCGTTCCGGTTCGACAAATATGGTTGCGGGTTCATTTCGTCTTCGTTTGCCCAACATGCGGACGTCAACGATAGCCGGACGCTCAACGAAATGGGCCGCGACCTCAGGAAAGAGATCGCCATAGCTCGAAATGGGGCTCCTGAATTGCGCTTCACGCCGCTTCCGGTCGCAACGGCCATCGGTTCAAAAGTGACTGTCGCCGAAATTTGCGAGATGCAGAATAGCCGGTTGCGTGTCACCACAGACGGCGTCTGGATTTTGATGAACCACAACGTCGAGGTTTTCAAAAAAGCGTTCGAGGCTCTCAATCGTAGCTTCGATGAGAACCCGCTGGACGACGATATGCCGGTTCATGTGCGTGCGGCCAAGGTCGCTATCGAGAAGATTTTCGAGGCACGCGTCTTGAAAGGCGCGACTGCCGCAAGAGACTTGCTGCAGGAATGCACGGCTTTGTTGGATGTGTTCGCCGAGGTGAGGAACTGAGTGGGACGGTGCCAAGCGAATTCGGCACCATCTCAGAATTGTTCAGTTCTTTAAATTCAGTCCAACGCCCTTGCAGGAGAAGCGAGTATCGAACGCCTTGGTATAGTCGGTATCCGGCTTTAGCAACTTCACCTTTACCAGTTCGTCGGCAAGCCACTTGTAGCGTTCGGCAGTCAAGCAGCCGATGCCCTTGTCGAGCGCATCGCCACTATCCACGATCCCGTATCGCTTCATTTTGTCGATGGCGTATTCGATCTGGCCATCCGTCATCTCGGGGTTGGTCGCTTTGATCAGCGCGTTGGCGGCTGCGTTATCCCCGTACAGGTAGTTGTACCAGCCCTCGATTGAGGCATCGACAAACCGCTGCACGAGATCGGGATTGCTGTCGATGCGACTCTGTTGAACCGTAATCGTGGTTGCATAGGGCTTGTAGCCGCTGTCAGCGAGCAGGAAGATTTTCGGTTCGGTGCCGGTCTGCTTCCGTATCTCATAAGGTTCAGCGGTGATCAGGCCTTGCTGAGCGGAGTTCTTGCCGGCGAGAAACGGCGCAGGGCTGAAATTGTAAGGCCTGTACTGCTCATCACGGAAGCCGCCGAAATTGGCCTTCATCCATTCGAAATACGCGCCAAACCCGCCCTGCGTCATGAAAATTGTTTCGAGCTTGGCAAGATCTTCGAACTTTTCAACGCCGCTGTCGGAGTGGGCCAAAATAACCTGGGCGTTTTTCTGATAAAAGGCAGCAACATCGACCAGCGGAATACCTTGCTCGATGCCGACAAGCTGTTCCTGCTGGGTGCCCAGATAAAAGTCTAGCTTGCCGGTTAGGAGAAGGGCGCGGTTCTGTGCGCCGGGACCGCCCTGTTGGATTTCAACATCGAGGCCGTATTTGGCGTAGGTGCCGTCGGCGACGGCCTGATAGAAACCGCCATGATCAGCCTCGGCGAGCCAATCGGTGCCGAAACGGACTTTGTCGAGGGAATAGGCGGGCGAGGCAATGGAGATTGCGGAGATTGCCAGCGCGGCAACAATCGCTGCCTTGGCGGGTGAGATATGCGCGTTCATGGGAAATTCCTGATACGGAAAGATGCGGTAGTTAAACGCGGTGATTGTATTGGGTGGCTGTTGGTCAAACGTTAAGATCGGTGTCGGCGAACATCGGTTATTGCCCGGCGCTCGATCTCGTTGGCGAGCTTCTGCTGGAAATCTAGCAGCGCCGGGTAGTTGTCCAACCGCATTCGTTTCAGCCGCCATGAGATTCCGCAAAGCGTGGCAAGCCCCGGCTCTCGGTCGACAGCGATGAGATGCGAATAATAACGTGGGCTACGCCCAAGCCATATTCGCGAAAACTCCATCTGCGAACTGGTCAGCCCATCCGCCCGCAATGCCTCGTAGATGTCTTTGATTTTCATTCTGCTATCTCCTTGAAACAAATATTTATTTCCAAGAAGGCACGGCGCTAAAATGGTGCTGGATAAATAGCACGTTATTTCAGCAGGGGATTTTCAATGAAGACAAGGATGGAACAGCTACAGGCGGATATGATGACGAAGGGTGTCTTCACCCGTCACGAACGCCGCCAAATAAAATATCTGACAAAGGCCAACGAAGCTCAACGCCAATATGTGAAAGCGGCACTTCCGGCGAACCATCTGGTCCGACGCTGGATGGAAACCTGTGGCGAGGTCGATGATTACGGCAACATCGATTATTGCGGTGTCCCGCTTTGTCCGCGCTGCCATATGCGGGAACGCGCAGTGCAAACGGGAAAGGCCACCAAGAAGATATTCTGCGATGCGGCAAATGAGGAGCTTGCTTTCGCAACGATCCTGCTGCCGCCGCAACTGGACTTCACCGGCATGACCGATCTCGTAGAAAACGAGAAACGCCGTCTTCGCACTTTCATAGATCGGCAGCGCAAGAAGGATGCTCGTTGGGATGATTTCCAGTTGCTGGGCTGGTGGGAAATCGACCGCATGAGTTTTGGTGATTTCGAGACGTGCGGGCGAAACACGCGAATTGCCTTGGATGCATTAGGGTTTCCGGTGATGGAAGCCCCGGACAAAACGGTATGGCGTCCACACCTGCACGCGATCATCCGTAAAGGAGGATTGACCACGGAAGAAATTGCCAATGCGCTTCGCAAGGAAACCCACACGGCAAAATACCAAGTGGATATCCAGCCATTTCGCGCATATCGCGATGCCGGCGACAATATTCAGAATATCGTCCGCTATTGCCTGAAATTCCGAATTGAATGCGACTACAAGCGGCCAGACGCTCAGGACTTCATTGAGGCAGAACAAGCCGACGAGGCAAAGCCAATCGAACGCAATTGGTGGCCAGCCGAAGATATCCACGCATATGTGGACTGGCTGTGTCTGGAGCGATCCGGCTTTCAATCGCTTCGCGTTGTCATCGGACAGGCCAAGAGCAATTCCGCTAATAACGCTCAACGTGTCATGCCTTCGAACATTTCAATTGGTGAAGAGATTGAAGACGGTGAGAAATCGACAAATGCGATATCAGACCGTTCTGTTACTCGAAAGGCTATTGATGAAATGAAAGCTCATGCCGTTATATCGGATATGAGTGGGACTTTCGTTATTGAAGACAGACGTGTTGTTTCAAGAGGAAGTGTGGATGTTTTCGATGTGGGTAATGGCGTAACGCGTTGTTTGTATAATAATATTGTACAGGATACGAACTGGACAGATATCGGCATGAAGATGCCGCCATCAGCTGCGGAAACAACGGAGCTTTTCACGGCCATGAATGCCGTCAGCAAGACATCCAGATGCGCCGGAAACGTTATAAGCCTTGCCGAGCGTCTGCGTAGTATCATGGCGTTGAAGCAAGCTGGTGGCGTTCCACGCGGAGATATGACGCAGCCGTAAAAAGTTTGCTCAACGAACTTTTTCGGTATCAGTCCAAAATGAGTAGTCCTCGTATATCGTGCGGCCCAGCAGCTTCGCCATTGCCGGGTTTTCTCTGCATGCCTGATCGAAGATGCTGCGAACAGCCTTCGATGTCGTTGGGGCTGCAAGCAGGGGTACGCTGCCAGTGAGAGGCAAACTGCAAAGCTCCGGTTCATCGACAATCCGGCCAGCTATCGCGGCAGCTTCCAGATACGCGCTAATCGGTAAGGTAGCCGAGAACGTCTCGTCGCGGACAAACTCGATGCCGAGCATCGGGCGCAACGCCATGATATCGGAAATCCACAGCGGCTGAAATACCGGTCCGCCATCGGTGAGATTATGCAGTGCATCGACGGCATGACCACAAACGCGGCTGCGGGTTAGCAGCATAACAGTACTGCCGTTGGGGTCATAGAGGCGGACGACCGGCGGAAAGTTTCCATCCTGTCGCGTATGCCATTGAAAACGGCGCAGCAGGGTTTTCGGGAACATCTGCCGGTATCGTCCGGGCAGGTCCATTTCGTGGACGGTGACGTTTTTGCCCTCGGTCAGTGCAAACAGCATGATCGCCCGCCACGACAGCGCCGACAGATAGTTACGCTGATGCATTTCTCCGTCGATTTCATATCGCAGGTTCAGCGACGTACCTTTGCGCTTGATTTTATAGAGCTGTTCGGACCCCACTTGCAGGTCCGTCATAAAGAGCAAGGCCAGATCGGTTTGCAACTGCGTAGGCTGGTCTTGGTGATCGCTATCTGAATGGTCTCGCATCTGGTCTCCGCTCGATTTCGGCGGAAACAAATTTCCAGATGGTGCAAAGGGCGAGCGAAGAGTTGGGCAAAATTATCCGGCTGGATGAACGCGGGCACAAGGCAAAAAACCAACTTCCATGCCGTCTTGCGCCAACAATTTGCGAGACATAATGTTCCGAGCAACTGCCGCTATACTCAAGTTGGAAGAAAGCTCATGATCCCGGAAAGTTCAGGTGCGACACCTTTCGGCATATTCTTGTTGGCGGATGAATACCTTGCCGCTTCCCGAGCGTCGTTCGAAACAAGGCAGGCTTTGACATATGGGCCGACACGGTTGATGGCATATCATTCGTGCGAACTGTACCTGAAAACCTACATGCGGTCGCACGGAATGCTGATCGCAGATTTGCGCACATTCCAGCATGATCTCCCCGCGATGCTGGCCGCTGCAACCAAGATGGGATTGCGGCCGAAGAAAGGCATGCTGAAAGCTTTCAAAGTTCTCGAAGAAAACAACGACTATGTACGGGTGCGGTATTCCCTCAAGACGGATGCCGTCCGTGTCCACGCGCAAAACGCGATAGCCCTCGCGGAAAATGCAAGGGAGAGTGTCCGCATAGCACTCAACTTTGACGAATTTGGTAATCCCAGAGGCGAACTCTGGAACTGTCCTTTACCAGCAGATCACCCGGTATCAAGAGCGATGATTATTGCACCAGATGCGTAAGCGTTACTGAAATTGCGAACGCCAGAATAGCCGCCAGTGCGACGATCAGAACAAACGCTCCGCTGGATAAGCGGTCAATCCATGGCGCGCGTTTGAAATCTTCGACCAGAACTTTCAGCTTTGGTCTTGGATCACCCCATTTAATCCGTCTGAACTTATAGACGTTCTTTGCCATGACACTGAAGCTATGATGGATGCTTTAAATCCCGTTTAACAGGCAGGGCAATTTCGTGTTGCCAGCCATATCGTCCAGAAGCACAGAAGCGTCAAGCAATGCGGACAAGAGCAAAAACGCAGTGTGGCAGTGGGGAACACCACCCGCGCGTCCGCGACGCTCTTTGACAGCGCTCCTGTATCGCAGGAACGCACGAAGGACATGGGATCATTTGATCCCATGTCCTTCGGATGCTTACCCGGTAAAAAAACCGCGCTGTTTATGCGGACTTGCGCAGCATCTTGCCGCGTTCGACGGCGGCGGCAGTCAATTGCGCGTCAAGCTCGCCAGCCCGGACAGCTTCAACGAGCGTGTCGATGACCTTCGGCAGCGCCGAAAGCTCGCCGATCTCAACAGCGTTCTTGTCCTTGGCGAATTCGATGGTCTTGCCCGCATAACGCAGGGCGAAAAACACCTTTCCGTTGCCGTCGGTGAACCAACCCTGACGCAGGCGCTTGGCTGCTTCGACCTCGACACGGACACCTTCGGCGTTCTTCTTGCGCACGATATGCGTGGGTGTGAAAGCCTGACCGGCGATCTTCGCCTCGGCCATCTGCTTCTGCTCGGCCAGTGCGGTAATCATCTTTTCCCGCGCCCGCTGTACGGGATCGACTGCTGCGCGAACCGGAACTGCGGAGGTGAGCTTGAGAGCCTTGAGGTGAGACATGCTGTGATCCTTTCCGAAACCGTTGAACGTGTTTCCGGGATACAGCCGTCGGCCAAAAGGTCGAGCGAAGAGTTGCGGCCTCGCCGTTCGCCCCCCCAAGCCTTATTCCAAATCGTCCTGGCGGATGGTAAGCAACTGAGGATCTGGCCATAGCGCACGCCGTTTTGGTAGCTGTATGGAGGATCCATGAAGACGCACACTGTGGTAACGGTCAGCTTCTGAGTAGCGGCTTTCCAACTCATCAGGATCAGAAAAATTGACAACATATTCGGGTGTCACATTTATCCACCCGTTGTCGTAGAGCTTGTGATGGGTTGAACACAGCGACAGACCATTCCGCGGGTCTATTCTGAGATGAGGCTGGGCAGAAGCCCAACGGACGATGTGCGCGGCCTCCAATCCTTCCGGGAAAGTCAGACCACACATACAGCACTTCCAGTCGTAGGCATTCAAAACTGCTCGCCTAAACACGCGCTGCCTGTTTCCCCTCGATAAAATCTTGGCGTATTTCTCTGAGGCGACGGTCGGGTCAAGTGCGAGTTCTTCCGCAATGCCTTCCAGCTCCGCAATGTTTAGATCAGAGAATGGATTATCGACGGAACTCCAGTCAAAGGCAAAAACCTCATCTAAATCGGCATCATGGCCCGGCCTCCCCAGATAGCCAGCACCCTGAAGGCCTGTACTTTTTGAAAGTACCAAGGCGGTCAGCCGTGGAAGACCTTCCTTTATGCAGTAGTCTTGAATCGGTTCGAGCACATACCGTAGCGGGCGATGGTGTATGCCGATGGAGCGAGCCGCGTCACCGTAGGTAGTCGTCGTTTTGTTCTTAGCCAACACGACAAGCACCGGCCAAAGTCGGCCAGCGCGTTCTTCATGGTCAACGTTGGGATTGCTCAATTCAAACTCCTCCTGCCGGGCGACCGACGGCGCATTCGTGCAACAAGCTTAGAAGTTGCGAAGGCCATATGCCATGCGCTTAAACGCAACCTTGATAATTTCGTGATGTTGGAGAATGCCACGTTAAAGAGCATTGGATATTCGAAAGGCTCACGCCGCTACTGCAGGATCGCGGTTCGGCCATCGTCCTGACGTTGCGAGCGTCGAGGATTAGCGAAACAGTTGCAAGATATTCTCGGCATTGCTGTTCGCAATCTGCAAGGATTGGATGGCAAGCTGTTCCTGCGTTTGCAATGCCTTGAGGCGGGTCGAGGCTTCGTCCATGTCGGCATCCACCAGCCGACCAATGCCCTTGTCGATGCTGTCCATGAGTGTCTGTGTGAAACTCTCCTGCATGTCGATGCGGGTTTTGACCGCTCCAAGCGTCGATGCGCCGGAGATGACTTTTTGCAGCATAGCATCGACGCCCGACAGGTAGTTGTCGAGGTCATTGGCTGGATCAGTGATATCCACATCGAGAATGTCGAAATTCGGTGCAGGACCGATGTTGTCGATGATGCCTGCAACGACCAGCGTGGATTGAGAGCCCATCTTGGGATAGAGCGCCGGATCGACATCGAAGACGACGTTGCCCGCGCCGGCAGAAACCTTCAGCCCCATACCGTCCACGACTGCATTCAAGACAGCGGCAAGGTCAGACGCCGAGTTGATCCAGCCATCGGACGTTCCGAGTGTTGCGTCTACAAGGTCGCGATCGATGGTGACGGAGTGCCATTCGTCGTTATTGACCATGAAATCGAAGCTGAACGTCACGTCGCGATAAACTTGAAACGCGGTGGTGAAAGTGAATTGGTCGGAACCATAACCGCCTGGTAAATCGAGTGCAGGCGGCAACATCAAACCGCCTGCGTCGCCGCCGGTCGTATCGACAACGTTGCTGATCGAAACGCTGGAACCAAGATTCCCGGTATTCTCACTGGTAATGATTTCTACCTGCGTTGGGGGAAGGCCCGGTACAGTCGCGATGGCCTTGTCGGAGATACCTGCTTCAAAGAAGGCCTGCGCAAGAACCGTTGTATATTCATGGGGGTCATTGATAACACCGTCCGTCGTAAGCAGCGCTACATCAATGGTCGATTTGCTGATGGTGACAGTATAGGTCTCGCCTGCGGACAGGGCACTTGCATCGAGCGTGAGGTCGAACTTTATTGTGTCCGTACCAGTCAGCGTGAGTGCCCCGGTCCAATCCCATGTCTGCGAACCGCGAGAACCCGGCGAATTCAGATCGGAGTTGCGAAACCCGCCGATGTCGCCGAGTGAACGCGGGTCCGCTTGCAAGGCACCGCCGCCACCCACATTGAAAAGGCTGATATCCGCGAGTTCGATTTCCGTCGTACCGACACGCACGGAGCCGTCAGCGGATCGGATGAAAGACGATGTGATGCTGGTCGGCAGCGAGGACAATTCCCACAGGTTCTGCGTTGCATCGGTATTGAGCCAGTTGACGCCGTTGAAGCTCGCCGAAGTCGCGATGGACACGAACTGTTCCTTGAACTGGTCAAGCTCGGTCTGGATTTTCGCCTTGTCTACGCCGTCTTCCTTGGCGGCGACGAGCTTTGCCCGGAACTCGCTGAGAACATCTACGGTCGCATCGAGACCTGCATAGGCGACATCGACTTTCGCGGCACCAAGGCCCAACGCGTCAGCCACGGCGGAAATCGCCATATTGTCGGAACGCATAGTTGTCGAGATCGACCAGTATGCGGCATTGTCGGCAGCGATTTGCACCCGAAGTCCTGAACTCACCTGTCGTTGTGTCTCGGCCATGTTCGAGCCGATCATACGCAGGGTTTTCAGCGCGGCCATTGCCGCCGTATTCGTCAAGATGCTGGTCATGTTAACCGCTCGCCCATGCGCTGGCCTACAGTCCGCGTTGACGGTCTGCATGAAGGAGCCAGCAATAAAAGGGACACTTCTGACGGTTAACCACGGAGGGTGCCCGCCATCATGGCGAGACCGATGCCCGAAGAACGAGAGGACTCGATAGCTTTGAGCTGCTCGATAGGAATCGAGCACTTTTCGTTAACACTATTGCAACAGAGTAAGTTAACGGAAGGTTAATGGCGACGATGCGGTAGGACTGTTGAAGCTCAAGAACTGCGGGATGACGCTCGCGATCATGTCGAACTCCGGCTCGAAGCCAACGACAAGCTCTGCAAATCTCCTCTCCATTTCGTCGGTGCTGCGAATATCATTCACGGCAATCTTATTTTTCCACAAGAACCGTGAATAGAGACGTCCCTTGTCAGAGGCGCCAGCCGGGAATTGAATTCGTTCCAAGCCGTTCCCGGATGCTGCGACCTTAATTGCTTCGATAATCCCCTTACGGACCTTGTGATTTGAAACGGGGCCGACTTCGGCATTCAGCGTGAGGTGACCCGTGGTTCCGTCATCGCTGGCCCGTATCTCGACCCAGACAATTAGCGGATAACCTGCCCACCAATTTTCACAGCCGAGCCATGCGTCCTTGGTCTTATCCAGTTCCTCGTGCCAGCGTGCAGGTAGAAAGCTCACGAGGTTCTTCGCACGGCTTGAATATTTGAATTCACGGTTGCCGATCCTGACTATTTTTCCTTGCTCGGGATTGTCACCAAACAGGCGATGGACTGCGGGTTCAAAACCCAAGCCGGCCCTCGGTTCCCTGATGAGATCCAGTACGTTTCTTTGATCCCGATAAAGCTGACGGGCCAGATTCTCTGTTTCAGAGCGTCTTTTGCTCATGTCCGTAACGCAGCCTCCCGTCAGGCGTTTCTGCTTCCGTCAGCCGAATTTGCGTAAAGCTGCGGCTTGCGGGAATAGGTAGAGAAGAAGCGGCACAAATCGCCGCTGGTTACATTGAGATTACTGTAGCCCACTCGGTTAACAAGAGATAAATTTTCCGCCGAGTGCAAAAACACTTGCCGGTACACCGACTTAGCCGTTTACACCCCACTCGCCTCGCGCTCGAACCTCATCGCCTCTGGTGTTAGCGGTCTGACGCAAAGGAGGCGGTCATGGACGATTTTCCCGGCAACCAACATTCATCGGGTCCGGTGCGGGCCTATTCCTATGTGCGTATGAGCACCCGTAAGCAACTTCGCGGCGATAGCTTGCGTCGGCAGCTTGAGCGGTCGAAAGCCTTTGCGGACGAACACTCTCTGCTTCTGGACGATAGCTTGCAGGACTTGGGTGTCAGTGCGTGGAAGGGCAGGAACTTCAAGACCGGCGCGCTCGGGCGGTTTCTGTCCATGGTCGAAAGCGGCGAAATCCCTAAAGGCAGCTATCTGTTGATCGAAAGTCTCGATCGGCTGTCGCGGGAGGCCGTGCCGGATGCGCTGACGTTGTTCATGGCGATCATCAATGCGGGTATCGTCATTGCGACGCTGGGTGAAGATCGGCAAATCTACAGCCGCGACAGACTCAACGGGGATTGGACCAAGCTGATTATCGGACTTGCGGTGATGTCGCGCGGCCACGAGGAGAGCCAGACGAAGAGTGAGCGCATCAAGGCGGTTGCCAAGCGAAAACGGGAACAGGCGCGAGAGGGAAAAGGCCACATCACAGGCATTGTGCCCGCATGGATCGACGCGACACGAATCCATGCGAGCCGCTACGCCTTCACGCTGAACCATCACGCGGAAACGGTGAGGGCAATCTACGAGATGGCAACGCGCGGTCTCGGCGCTACGGTGATCGCACGCAAGCTCAACGCGGACGGGGTTCCGGCCTTCAAGAGCAAGGACGGTTGGTATCAGAGCATCATCAAGGCGCTGCTTTCTCGGCATGATGTCATCGGCACATTCCAGCCGCATCGCATGGAGGACCGCAAGCGAGTACCGGATGGCGATGCAATTGAGAACTATTTCCCCGCCGCCATCGACAAGGACTTGTTCCTGCGCGTGCAGGCGATGCGCAGCAATCCCGGCAGACCGGGCCGCAAAGGCGAAGCGTTCGCTAATCTCTTCGCCGGCCTGTGCCATTGCGCCCACTGCGGCGGGCCGATGACAATGAAGCTCAGCCGTGTGAAGGGCAATGAGAACGGGCGCTATCTCGTATGCGCCAACTATGTGCGAGGACATCGCTGCATAGAGGGCAAACGGCATTTCCGGTACGAGCCGTTGGAGGCAGTCATCCTCGATCACGTCAAGGAGATCAATCTGGCGGAAACGCTGCAAGAGGCGCGGTTCGACACCGTTCTTGATGTAATCGATGAGACCATTGCCGCGCTGACGCTGCAACTGGACGGGCTGCGCAAAAAAGAACAGCGGCTCGCGTTAGCCATCGAGGACGACAGTCTGCCGCCGGACGCCATTATTGATCTGCTCAAGGCGAGGCAGAGCGAACGCCTAGCCGTCGAGGACGAGCTACGGCACCAGCAGACAGAACGCCAGCGTCACACAATCCGGCACGACAACTCTGCCAACATGGGCGACCGCATTGCAAAGCTGCGAGTGGCGTGGGAACAAGCGGAAGAAGCCACGCGCTACGAACTGCGCTCAGAGGCCCACGCCGCGATACGGGAGCTTATCACCGAAATCAGTTTTGACAGCACCAGTTATTCGGCGGTGGTGGTCACAGAAAACGGCGTGTCCGCCTACAGGATAGAAGACGGAATAATTAGCGGGCTATTCCGGGCATTTGCGGCGTGAACATCTGAACATCGGTGGCGTCCGCATGCAAAAAAGTTCGTTCGAACGAACTTCAACTACTGTCCTACGTCCAATCCAAAAGAACGACGATCTATTTTGGCCCTCTCGAAAAATGCTGTAATACAATAGTTGTACAACCACGATCATTCACTATATTTATTAGCAAACACGCAAAGAAAAAGCCGGCTTGAAGGCCGGCTTTTGTCTTTCGTTACTGTCGCGATAACTCAGGCGGCCGAACGGGCGCTGGAGATGACGCCGACCAGATCGTTGACGATCTTTTCGACTTTTGCGCTATCGTCGCCCTCCGCCATGACGCGGATCAGCGGCTCGGTGCCGGAAGGACGGATGACGAGGCGGCCATTATTGGCCAGCGCGCTTTCCGCATCGGCAATCGCCTGCAGCACGACCGGATTTTCCAGCGGCTTGCCGCCGGAAATGCGCACATTTTTCAAGAGCTGCGGCACGGGTTCAAACTTCCGGCAGACTTCACTGACCGTGCGGCCGGAACGCTTGACCTTGGCGAGAACCTGCAATGCCGCGACAAGGCCATCACCGGTCGTGCCGTAATCCGACAATACGATATGGCCGGACTGCTCACCGCCGACGTTGAAATTGTGGTTGCGCATGTGCTCGACCACATAACGGTCGCCGACCTTGGTGCGGGCAAGAGTGAGGCCCTTGTCGCCGAGGAACCGCTCCAGGCCGAGGTTGGACATCACGGTTGCGACAATGCCGCCGCCGCGCAGCGTGTTATCGTCGGCCCAGCTATCGGCGATGACGGCCATCAGCTGGTCGCCATCAACGATCTCGCCGCGCTCATCGACGATGATGACACGGTCCGCATCGCCATCGAGCGCGATGCCGATATCGGCCCGCACCTCATGCACCTTCTTCTGCAGGGCTTCCGGATGGGTGGAGCCGCATTCGAGGTTGATATTGATGCCATTCGGTTCGTTGCCGATGGTGACGACCTCTGCGCCGAGTTCCCAGAGTGCCGCCGGGGCCACCTTGTAAGCCGCGCCATTGGCGCAGTCGATGGCGATCCGCAGGCCGCTCAGCGTCACATCACGCGGCAAGGTGCGTTTGACGAATTCGATATAGCGGTAAATATCGCCATCCACGCGCTTGGCGCGGCCGATCTCGCTGGGCTTCGCCAGCTGCGCGTATATATCCTTGTCGAGAAGATCTTCGATCTCCAGTTCCAGCTCGTCGGAAAGCTTGTATCCGTCAGGTCCGAAAAGCTTGATGCCATTATCGGAGAACGGGTTATGTGAGGCCGAGATCATCACGCCGATATCGGCGCGCAGCGAGCGGGTGAGCATGGCGACGGCCGGCGTCGGAATAGGCCCGAGCAGGAAGACATCAAGGCCGGCAGCGGTAAAACCGGCAACCAGCGCATTCTCCAGCATATAGCCCGAAAGCCGGGTATCCTTGCCGATCACGACGCGATGGCGATGATGGCCACGCCGGAAGATCGTGCCGACGGCAATGCCCACACGCATCGCCAGATCCGGCGTCATGGGGAAGACGTTCGATTGTCCGCGGATACCATCGGTTCCGAAATAACGGCGTGCCATTTGAACTCCAAATCTTTTCAAGCATTCCGGCACAGGGTGAAACAGCCGGAAGCGTTTTTTGGCTAGATGCCACAAACCACGATAAACAGCACGTAAATTACCGCAAAAATGGCTTATATCTTGTTACCAAACTGAAAAGGCCACCCGGAAAACCGGATGGCCTTTTACAATAGCTTGCCTTGGTACCGGCAATCAGTGCGGCTGCGGCTCCATGCCGCCTTCGGCCTCGCCGTCGCCCTTGGCTTCGCCGTCACCCTTCACTTCACTGGGCCCGTCCTTCTTGGCGCCGGCCTTCGGCACCGCCGAACCACGGCTGCCCGGGGAATCGTCACCCAGATCGCGCGCGGGCTTCTCGCCCCTCAGCAATGCCTTGATCTCGTCGCCCGTCAGGGTCTCATATTCGAGAAGGCCCTCGGCAATTGCCACAAAGCCATCGTGGTTGTCCGTGAGGATACGCCGTGCCTCGGTATAGGCCTCGTCGATCAGGCGGCGAACTTCGGTGTCGATGGTCTGCGCCGTCGCCTCGGAGACGTTCTTCGACTGAGAGACGGAATGGCCAAGGAACACTTCCTGCTGGTTTTCACCATAGGCCACCTGGCCGAGAGCGTCGGAGAAGCCCCATTGTGTCACCATCGCGCGGGCAAGCTTGGTGGCCTGCTCGATATCCGAAGATGCGCCTGACGTGATGTTTTCCTTGCCGAAGGTCAGTTCCTCGGCAACACGGCCACCCATCATGATGACGAGGCGCGACACCATCCATTTGTAGCTCATGGAGTAGCGATCGCCTTCCGGCAGCTGCATGACCATGCCGAGCGCACGGCCGCGCGGGATGATCGTTGCCTTGTGCAACGGATCGGCCACGGCAACCTTCAGCGCAGTAATCGCATGACCGGCCTCATGATAGGCGGTCAACTTCTTTTCGGCCTCGGTCATGGCGGAAGAGCGGCGTTCCGCACCCATCATGATCTTGTCCTTGGCGTCCTCGAATTCCTGCATGGTGACCACGCGCTTGTTGCGGCGGGCGGCCATCAAGGCGGCTTCGTTGACGAGATTCATCAGATCCGCGCCCGAAAAACCGGGTGTGCCACGGGCCAGAACCTTGAGATCGACATTCGGCGCCAGAGGTACGTTGCGGATATGCACCTTGAGGATGCGCTCGCGGCCAACAATATCCGGGTTCGGCACAACGACCTGACGGTCGAAACGGCCGGGACGCAGAAGTGCGGGGTCAAGAACATCAGGACGGTTGGTGGCGGCGATGAGGATGATGCCTTCATTCGCCTCAAAACCGTCCATCTCGACCAGCAGCTGGTTCAGCGTCTGTTCGCGTTCGTCGTTACCGCCGCCAAGACCGGCGCCACGATGGCGGCCGACGGCGTCGATTTCGTCGATGAAGATGATGCAGGGTGCATTCTTCTTGGCTTGCTCGAACATGTCACGCACGCGGCTTGCGCCGACGCCGACGAACATTTCCACGAAGTCCGAACCGGAAATGGTGAAGAACGGCACATTGGCTTCGCCAGCAACGGAGCGCGCCAGAAGCGTCTTACCCGTACCGGGCGGGCCGACCAGCAGCACGCCGCGCGGGATCTTGCCGCCGAGGCGCTGGAACTTCTGCGGGTCGCGCAGGAATTCAACGATTTCCTCAAGGTCCTGCTTGGCTTCGTCCACGCCTGCAACATCGTCGAACGTCACACGGCCATGGGCTTCTGTCAGCAACTTCGCCTTGGACTTGCCAAAGCCCATCGCGCCGCGCGAGCCGCCCTGCATCTGCCGCATGAAGAACAGCCAGACGCCGAGGATGAGGAACATCGGCAGAAGCGTGCCGAGATAGCTCAGAAAGCCGGAGGAGCCGTCGCTTTCAGGACGCGCCACGATGGTGACGTTCTTGCTCTGCAAGCGCTCCATCAGGCTGTCGTCGATGACGGGGGAATAGGTTTGAAAGGCCGTGCCATTTTCGGTATAGGTTCCGAGAACCCGGTTACCGGTGACAGTCACGTCGCGAACTCGCCCGGAATCCACGTCGCGAAGAAACTGGGAATACGGAATTTCCCGCGAACCCGTTTGCGTCGGCGACGTCTGGAACATGCTGAACAACGCGATCAGCAAGAGGGCGATCACGGCCCACAAGGCGAAATTTCTGAAATTTGGGTTCATCGAACTCCCCGAACTCACACGGACATATCTGCTGCCCGCTATTATGTGCCCCTAACATAAGGACGACATCTGCCGTTGCCAAGGCGAACGGCGTTATCTGATGCGTTTTGGTGTAAAAAGTATTCCAAGGCAATTCACGAAAAAGAGGCCCGATTTAAACCGGGGGCTGTGGATATGCCGGGCGGCCGAATAAAATTGCGATTGCATTCGCCAACTCAAGGTCGAAACGCGGCAGGAAAAGATCAAACGGTGCAAGCCTTGGCGTAATCTCAACGCCGCCCTCAAGGGAGCTCGATCCGGCAACCGCTGCGGCGATTTGCGGCAGGCCCGCCATCGCCGATTTTGCCACCCCGGGCGGCACCGAAGGAAAAAGCCGGGCCGCTTCCGAAGCACCGCCGACACTGGCTGCGGCAACGCGGATCGGAAATGTGGGTCCGTTCCTCACAAAAAAACGATCGTCCCACAGCCCCTGTTCGGAAACCTCGAGACGAAGCTCCGGCAGGTTTCGCTGCTCACGGAAGATATAAAGCCCATCCCGTCTGCGATCGAGCAGAACGCGGCCGACTGTCATCCGACCGTTTTCACCGGCTTTGAGAAATTGCAGAACTCGCGCCATGCTATTTGCAGCTGGAAAATAGGCCCTCCCGCCAAGCGTGGCGATGAGCGCCGCCAGCCCGTATCGGAACTCGGGGGGATCGACCAGCTTGTTGTCCACCGGCAATCTGGCGACTGCGGCATGAAAGATTTGCGCGTGGTCGCGCAGGAAATCGGCGCTTTTTTCAGAAAGCGCCTGCCTTTTGACGGCGGCCTCCGCGTCAGGCTGCACCGGAGAATCGGGCAACGCCTGCCGCACGCGCACGCGCTCATATTTTGTATTTTCGTTGCTCGGATCATCGAACCAGCCACACGAGCGGGATGATACGTAGTCGCGGATTGCCTGCCTCTCGCATTTCAGGAACGGCCGCATGATCCAATAGCGCCCATCGTATAATACCGCGTCCGCCATGCCGGAGAGGCCGAGATTGTCAGCCCCCGCGCTGCGGGCGGCACGCATCGCCACGGTTTCCCGCTGGTCGCCGATCGTATGCCCAGTCACGACGAGATCGGCGCCGACCTCCTGGGCGATCTCGGCGATCAGGCGGTAGCGGGCAAGACGGGATGCTTCGGATATGCCGGCAGCCGGCTTGACGCCACCCCATCGGCACGTGGCATGAAAGATATTCAGTTCTGCACAAAGCGCGGCAACCTTGCGGGCCTCATCGGCGGATTCCGCTCTCAGCGCATGGTCGACAGTAATGGCGGAAAGCCGCAATCCGTCGCAACCCGCCTCCGTCATTACCTCATGTAATGCCAGCAACAGGCCGGTGGAATCACTGCCGCCGGAGATTGCGACGAGGATATGAGTGGGTTTACGGAAATTTTCGACGAAACACCTTGCCGCCGCAAGCGGCGCAACTGTGTTCTCGCTTAGAATGCGGGCATCAACCGGCATGGAAAGACCGCCACCATGGCAGGAAAAAGATCAGCAGCTCAGCCGCTTCTGTTCGCTCGCAACCTTGTTCAGTACGGTCTTCGACGCACTGGGATAACGCTTCGGCACCTCGCGCAGCGTGGCGCAGGCGGTTTCGGTATTGTCGAGAGCTGCAAGCGACATGCCGAGCTTCATCAGCATTTCCGGAGCTTTTGGCGATTTGCCATAGGCCTGATGACCATTGAGGAAGGTTTTAGCCGCCTCGTTGAACTTGCCCTGCGAATATTGCGCCTCGCCCAGCCAGAAACTCGCATCCGCAGCCTTGGTTCCTTTGGGATAACCCTGCAGGTATTGCTGGAACCCCTGCTCCGCCAGCCTGTAATCGCCGGAAAGAACGTGGCCGTAAGCGGCCTGATAAATATCGCTCTCGCTGGTCAGCGCCGCCGTGTTGACCGGATCGGTCTTGCGCGGCGTATTGCCGGTGGTCACACCGGGAAGACTGCCGGAAGAATTGTTGGCGCCCTGATTGAGCGTCCCACCGATCGGCATTCCCTTGGAATCAAGCTCGATCGAGCCGAGCGTCGTCTCGCCCGGTGCGCCTGTCGGTGCATTGGATGGAGCAGACGGCGAAACGGAAGCGCCACCCTCGGGTGGCGTTTCGATGATCGTTGCAACGTCGTCGGTCGGCGGCGTGGCCGGACTTACCGGACTGGCCTCCGCCTTCTTTTTCGGCGCTGTAGGACTTGCGCCCTTGCCGCCGGCATTACCACTTTCCAGTTCCTGGAAGCGGAATTCATTGTCTTCCTGCGCCTTGCGGATCGTTTCCTGCATCTGCAAAAGCTGGAAGCTCATTTCTTCGATACGGCCGTTGAGCTGCCGGATCTGCTCTTCAAGCTGCTGAACCCGATAGGCTTCGTTGGCCTGAACCCGGATGACCGGGGGCTGCTGAGAGTTGATCGTGCCGAAGCTACCCCCCGCACCGAACAGCGGACCCGAAACGGCGATGCCGCTCAAGCCGGTGCAGGCTGCAAGCCCCAGCATTCCCGCCACGACAAGTTTCTTCATCTCATTCGTCCTGCCTTAACTGATTTGCACCGGAATGGCGCAAGCCGGATTTTTTCCATATCAACCAAAAAAGCAACTTAACTTCGGCCAAACTATGAAAAAAACGAAAGGCGGCCCGAAGACCGCCTTCCATTCAAGATCACAATAACGTCAGGCAATCACATGCCCGCGCCACCAAGAACTGTCACGGCGCGGCGGTTCTGCGACCAGCACGAGATGTCGTCGCAAACGGCGACCGGACGTTCCTTGCCGTAGGAAATCGTCTTCATGCGGTTTGCCGGAACGCCCTGGGAAGCCAGGAAGTCACGGGTCGAAGCCGCACGACGGGCGCCGAGCGCCAGGTTGTATTCACGCGTACCACGTTCGTCGGCATGGCCTTCGACCGTAATGGCGTAGTTCGGATAACGGGCAAGCCACTGGGCCTGGCGCTGCAGGGTCTGCTGCGCATCGGCGCGGATCGAGGTCGAGTCCGTATCGAAGAAGATGCGGTCGCCGACGTTGACCGTGAAGTCCTGCTGGGAGCCCGGCGTTGCGGAACCTGCGCCACCGAGACCGAGTTCACCGGCATTGTTCGGCATGTTCTTCTTCGCGCAGCCTGCAAGGGCAAGCGCGAGCGTCATGGCGATAACAGCCGGGTTACGGGCCAGTTTCTGCATCGGGCTGAGTGCCGAAATGTGTGTACGGCTCATCGCCGGTCTCTCCTTGGAATTTCAATAACGTTGCCAGACACTAACTGATCGCGGTTAATAGCCGGCAAACGCTTATGGTTAACAGAAAGGAAATGTCCCACTTTTTTGCTCCCTCACAACACTTTGCGGCAAGAAAGAGGCGCTTTCCCGTGTGGCATGCTTAAAAACATGGTGGCGCCGGACGAGCCGGCGCCACCATGGCAGTCAATATCAGTCCAGAAGCGGCGACCATGCCGGGTCCGAAGCAAAGGTTGGCGTCTTGATGAGCTGTTCATTGTAGCCCGTCAGGTCGATCGAATAGAGCTGCGGACCACCGGCGCCGGCATTCTGGCGGAAGAACATCAGCACGCGGCCATTCGGCGCCCAGGTGGGGCCTTCATTGTGGAAGCCGCTGGTCAGAATGCGTTCACCCGAACCGTCGGTCTTCATCACGCCGATCGAGAACTTGCCGCCCGACTGCTTGGTAAAGGCGATCAGATCGCCACGCGGCGACCATACCGGCGTGGAATAGGAACCGTCGCCGAAAGAAAGACGCTGCTGGCCGGAACCATCGGCATTCATCACGTAAATCTGCTGGCGGCCGCCACGGTCGCTTTCAAAGGCGACGCGCTGACCATCCGGCGAAAATGACGGCGCCGTATCGATCGCCGACGTGTTCGTCAGGCGGGTCGTGGTGCGCGAACGCAGATCCATGGTGTAAATATTGGCGTTGCCATCCTGCTGCAGGCTCATGATGACCTTTTGGCCATCCGGCGAGAAGCGTGGCGAGAACGTCATGCCGGGGAAGTTGCCGACGACTTCGCGCTGTCCGGTTTCCAGTTGCAGCAGGTAAACGCGCGGCTGCTGACCCTCGAAAGACATGTATGTCACTTCCTGACGGTTCGGCGAGAAACGCGGCGTCAGAACGATGTCGTTGGAATTGGTGAGGTTGCGGACGTTGAAACCATCCTGGTCCATGATCGACAGCTGGCGCTTGCGGGCCGTCTTCGGGCCGCTTTCGGAGACGAAAACGACGCGGGTGTCGAAATAACCCTTTTCGCCGGTAATGCTCTCATAGATCGCATCCGCGATGATATGGGCGACGCGCCGCCAGTTTTCAGGCTGGGTGAAGAATTGCTGGCCAGCCATCTGCTTGTTTGCAAACGTGTCCCACAGACGGAATTCCGCGCGCAGGCGGCCATCGCTTTCACGCGTCACGCGGCCGGTCACAAGCGCCTGTGCATTGATGACCTTCCAGTCCTCGAAACGCGGCTGCTGATCCGGATTGGTGATCTTTTCGATGAAGGCGCTTTTATTGACCGGCGCGAACAGGCCGGAACGCTGCAGATCGGCCGCGATGACGGCCGAAACCTGCGCGCCAATGCCATCGCCCGAGATGAAATCGGTGATGGCGATGGGCAGCGGCTGTACATTGCCCTTGTTGATGTTGAGCTCCACAACAGCATTCGCTGGAGTAACGGCAACGAGTGAAAACAACATGCCTGTTGCAACCATTAGGGCGCGGAGGACAGAACACTTGATCATTTAGACAAGCCTTTCAGCTTCTTACGAAAATTGGACAGAGATCCCAGAGACATTGCTTAAATTCCCGAATCTCTTTGCTCATAATGCGAATTGCGACGGGTCAAAGTTTGCGGAGAACGTGTTCCACCCGCCCTCGCCATCGTATTTTTCGGCAGGGGGCAGGCTTTGAAACGGCGAAGACCTCATAATCGCCCGTCGCGCACTTGCCTCCACCGCACGCCTTGTCCCGTCGGGTCCGCCCGTCGCCGTTATCTCCGGGTCACCGACAATATTGCCCGACCGATCAAGCGAGAACCTGATCTTCACCCGAACATCCGCAACACCGGTCAAACCGGACACCATTGACCAATTATTCTGAATTTGGCCTTCGATGCCGGCTTTTTCACTCGCCGACAAACCTGATCCGATCGTCTTCTTGCCGCCGAGCGAAGCCGTCTGCGTCGCCCGCTTCGAGCCGCCGCCAGACGGAGCCTGTTTGTTCAGTAGCGCAGAAATCTCATCAGCATTAAATTCACTTGCCTGCGACGCGGCGGATTTCGCCGTCTCCTGCTTCTTCTCGCCCGGCTTCTTGTCGGAAGGCTTGTCCGTGGATTTTGCCTGATCAGGCTTCTTCTCTGCCGGTTTTTCAGCTGGCTTCTGATCCACAGGCTTGTTTTCTGCCTGCTTGGGCTCTTCCGGCTTCGGCGGTTCGGGACGGGCATTTGGGCGCGGTACATTTTGCGGTACGGCAATCTCAGCCGGTTCTTGCTGCGCGGGCGGCGGTTCTTCCGCCTTGGTTTCCTGCGGTGGCGGCTCGGTCTTCGGCTGCGGCGGGATTTCTGGCTTGGTCTGCGGCAAGGCGGCCATTTCCTGCGGCTTCGGAGCCGAGGTCTCTTCCTTGACGATTTCCTTTACTTCGTTTGCCTTAGTGTCGACCGTGGGAAGCGGCTTTTCCTGCTTTGGCGGAGCAGCCGCGCTGAGATTGTCGTTAGGCTTGACAGTCGGCGTCGGCGGCGCATCAAGATCGGTCGTGTTGTTTCCAATGTTTTGCGAATTTTCGACGATATCCGGGCGCGTGGTCGGAACAGGGGCCGACTTCTCCGCTTTCGGAGCGTTCTTGTCGCCCTGCTGGATCTGGGTCAATTCCTCGATAGGCACCAGTTCCACCGGCAAGGCCTCGGCCTGCGACACGTCTAGCGGTTCCGGCGAGCCCAGGGAAACCAAGGCGAAAGCCAGAAGCGACGCATGCACAATCGCGGATGTGGTGATGCTGCCCTTCATCGTTTTACGTCAATTGTCCTGTTTCTGCTGGGTCACAAGGCCGATATTCTTGAAGCCCGCCGCCTGGATACGCGCCATCACATCGGCGACGACGCCATATGCGGCAACGGAATCCGCCCGTACGAAGATACGTTCGTTATAACCTGTCGTGGCGATCGCCTGCAGCTTGTCGGCCACCTCGGCCGCCTGGATTTCGGTTTCCTGCAAATGGATCTGGCCATTGGCATTGACCGAAATCGTGATCGGCTGCGTGTCCGAATTCAGCGCATTGGCGGATGTCTGCGGCAGATCGATCGGCACGCCGACCGTCATCATCGGTGCCGCCACCATGAAGATGATGAGCAGCACGAGCATGACGTCGACGAGCGGCGTCACGTTGATCTCGCTGATCGCGCCGCCTTTGCGCCGTCCGCCGCGCCCACCCCGGCGTCCACCGGAACCGCCGCCGCTGCCACCTGCTGACATACCCATATTATTTACTCCATTTTGCCTTGCGGCAAATTATTGCACAGCATGCAAGTTGCGCGGCCGCTTACTGGGCGGCCTGCCGTGTCTGAAGTTTTTCATCGATCTGACGCGACAGGATCGCGGAGAACTCGTCGGCGAAACCTTCCATACGGGCGGAAAGCTTGTGCGCGTCGGCCGTGAACTTGTTATAGGCGATAACCGCCGGAATAGCCGCGACAAGGCCGATGGCCGTTGCCAGAAGCGCTTCAGCGATACCGGGCGCCACAACCGCAAGGTTGGTGGACTTCGAACCGGCAATCGCCTGGAACGAGGTCATGATACCAACGACCGTACCGAAGAGGCCGATAAAGGGACCTGCCGAACCGATGGTAGCCAGCGAACCGAGGCGGGCCTCATATTGTTCGCCTTCACGGGCAATCGTTACGTCCATTGCCCGGTCAATGCGCATCTGCAGACCGATGGGCGAACGCGCACCGCGTTCGAATGATTTTTTCCATTCCCGCATGGCGGAAACGAAAATTGCCGCAAGACCGCCATTCTGGCGTTCCGCCAGAGTGCGATAAAGCTCTTCAAGCGACTGGCCTGACCAGAACACCTGTTCGAACTGGTCGAACTGGCGCTTTGCCTTGCCGAAGCTCACATATTTGTCAAAGACGATCGCCCACGTCCAGACCGAGGCGGCGATAAGTCCGATCATCACGAGCTTCACGATGAGGCCCGCCTGCATAAACAGTGCCCAGAGACTTACATCGTGCGTCGCCGCTGCCAAACCTGCCTGTTCCATAAATATCCAATCCCCGAATCCAAACGCCCGGTACGGGACCGGGCGATTCAAACGCGTGTTAACGCTCGAAGTCATGCGGCCTCAGCCGTTAACCCCTTTGCCATACCCCGATACTTGCCAGTAAGCCTTACTTGCCAATAAATTTGGTGAAAGGAAGGCGTGCGCCGCACAAATGCCAGTTGCTAAAGTAAGACACCATTATGGTTAAAGGAGTGTTACAGCCGGGCCACGCCGGATGGATTTACTCGACGGGGCCGTCAATTACTTCAGGAATTTTTCCGCCACCGTCTCCGGAAGACGCCTTGGCCGGCCATTGGCATTGATGACGGCGATGATGACCTTGGCGGCAACAAGCAGTGTTTCGCCGCGCCGGATTTCCTGATTGAGCACCATTTTTGCGCCACCGGCCTTTTCGGTCACCGTGGTGATTATCAGCACATCATCCATCCGCGCCGGGGTCTTGAAATCAATCTCCATGCGATGAACGACGAAAACAAGGCCTTCCTCGTCAGCGGTCAAAAGCGCGCTCTGCTCGCAGCCGAGGCAACGCAGGTAATCAGTGCGGCCGCGCTCGAGAAAATGCAGGTAGCGCGCGTGATAAACGAGACCGGAAAAATCCGTGTCCTCATAATAGACGCGTTGCGTCAGGCGGTGCCCATGTTCGATGAGTTCGCCTGAAAGCGAAACCATAAGCTCGCTCATACTGTCTCCCTGGAAAGTTCGGCCGCATCGAAGCAACCTTCGCGGACGATAGGATGCTCGTGGCGCTGGGGCAGGTTCTCGATGCGGTCTGCAATAAAACGAGGCCTGAGATCGTGATCCAGCAGGGTGGAAGATTGCGCAGGCAACCAGCGGAACTCTACCTCGACGCCATCCAGCACCCGGTGCACGATATCGCTACCATGGAAAGGAAAGGCCTGGCGAAGCGAAACCAGATAATAAAATGCCAGCTCATGCGCCGCATAATCGCCATAGGCGAAAAAATTCTCGGCCGACCAGAGGAGGCGCTCAACGGTACAATCCCGATCAAGCTCCTCGCCGATCTCGCGGATGATGGTTTCCTGCGAGCTTTCGCCTATTTCCGCCCGTCCGCCCGGCAAGGCCCAATAACTGCCCTTGGTGCCGCGCTGGACGAGAATATGGTCGTTCTGAAAAATAAGCGCCGCGACGCGCATGCTGAAAAGCTGCGGTTTCCGGTCCAGCCGGATCATGTGGCGTTCGGGGGCAGAAGTCATTTATCGTCCAGATCGCCGTCATGCCAGACGAGATGTCTCGTCGTCTTAGGCAGGTGTTCTATTTCGTCGGCGATGAAATAGGGCGGAATATCAAGCTCCGTCAATGCCTGCCGGGTTGCCGCGACCCAGCGGAATTCGAGTTCGTTATCGCCGTCCTGAACGCGATGGATGATCGCGGTGGGATGGAAAGCCAGCGTCTCCGGCAAGTCCATCAGGTAATAGAAACCGAGTTCGTGCCAGTCCTTGCCCTCGTAGTGGAAAAAATTCTCAACCGCCCATAAAAGCCGCCCCACCTTGGCCTCGACGCCAAGCTCCTCCACCATTTCGCGCGCCAGCGTTTCCTCGGAGCGCTCGCCCATTTCGGCGCGGCCACCCGGAAAGGTCCAGAATTTTTCATGCGATGCCCGGTGCACCAGCACGTGTCCATCACGAAACGCCAGCCCTGCGACACGCATCTGGAAAATGCGTTTCGGCTTGAACTTCATGCGGATGCGGGTGTCCTGCGTCTTGTTATCGTGCGTCATTGTCCGGACCTGCGGGCTGGAAACATCAAATCGGTTTCCCTCCACCCTAACGCATCCATCTCTTCTTTTCTCACCTTTGCGTCATCGCCCACAATGAATTCATCCAGTTGCGGCGGCTTGATCGTGGTGCCGGACAACATGGCATGCGCCTGCCCCCGATGATGCGTCTGGTGCTGAAAGAGATGCGACAGGATATCGTCGCAGCGATCCTGCTGGATGCGCGTGCCGCGATGGATATTGACGGTTGCGGCAAGACCGTCTTCATCGAGCCCGTCGACAAAGGCGATCAGCACCTCGTCCAGTTCCATCTGGGCGCTCCGCAGCGCCAGCATCGTGGCGAAGGGCTCCTCTGTGGCAAAGGCCGCCAGACCGAGCGTCCCGCCCTGGAGGGCATCGATATAGAATCGGTCGACGGTGTAGATGTGGTTCAGCGTGGCGCGGAGCGTTGGAAAGAAGCTGACACGACGAGCGATAAACTCCTCCTGCGAAAGCTGAAGACAGGCTTGATGCAGCCGGAAATTGGCTAGGCGGTTGTTGCGCGAGAGTTTGCGGAATATCCGCAGCGGATCGTAAGGCATATGGATTCCTCCATTGACGCCGAATATCGGCGTTTTCAATCGACGCGTTCAAGCTCCGATCTGCTTTTTTAGAACTTTTGCGCCGTCTTTCTGGTCGATCGTCGAGCGGCTCAGAAAAGCTCAGACGGATGATCCAAGATCAACGACCACGATTTCCGGTGGAACGCCAAAGCGGACGGGCGCGATGGAGCAACCAAGGCCGCCCGAGATAATCAGGTTGCGACCGTCCTCGACCACATGTCCGTAAGCATAGCGATTGCCGTAGCGCGACGGTACCACGGGCGAACGTCCCAAAAACCGTATTTGTCCGCCATGGGTATGCCCGGACAATGTTAACGCCACACGGGACGGCACTTTGGGAAAAACATCCGGTTCATGCGCCATAAGGATAACCGGTGCTTCATCCGTCACCTGCATGAGCGTACCGTCGAGATCGTCGAGTCCGCGCATGGTTTGGCGATCCCATTTTTTGCCCGGCAACAATGCAAGCTGGTCCTCCAGCCCTGCGATCCAGAAGCCTTGGCCATTCTTTTCCAGCCGCAAGACACGATTGCCGTAGACGGCAATGCCAACATCGGCAAGCGCCTTGTGACCGAACGTTTCACCGCCACCGGCTTTCTGCGCCGACCGGTCTTCCCACCAGTCATGATTACCCATGATCGCATGAACACCGAGGGGTGCCTTCAATACCGCAAGAGCCTTCGACCAATCTCTCGAATGGACATAGCTCGTCACGAGATTCATACCAGCGGTATAGTCACCAAGCAGCAATACTACGTCGCCGCCGAGACTGTTGGCATGATTGCAAATGGCAGTAATCCGGGCAGCAGACATCCAAGGCTCGCAGGCGTGAATATCAGCAAGCACCACCAGCCGTAGTTTGAGACCCGGCGGCCAGCCGGGCGGCGTCAACGCATAACGGGTAACGTTAAGCCGAAGGAGCGGTTCGAAGCCGAAAGCATAGGAACCGAGCGCCATGGCACCCGCAAAGCCACCCCCAAGAACCCTCAGAAAGGCGCGGCGGGAAATCAATCAATCCTCCTCCAGCGTCAGCCGGAACTGCGCCGCCTCAAGATCCTTAGGCGGCTGCATTCCCAGATGTTTCCAGGCCGTCCCGGTCAGAATACGCCCGCGCGGTGTGCGCTGGATAAAGCCCTGCTGGATCATATAGGGTTCGATGATGTCCTCGATGGCATCGCGCGGCTCCGACAGGCCAGCAGCGATGGTTTCGATGCCGACAGGGCCGCCGCCGAAATTGACGGCGATCATGGTGAGATAGCGCATATCCAGCTGGTCGAGACCCATTTTATCGACCAGAAGCCGTGTCAAAGCCTCGTCGGCGATCTCGCGGGTAACGGCTTCCGCCCGCGCCACCTCGGCGAAATCACGCACGCGGCGCAATAGCCGCCCGGCGATACGCGGCGTGCCACGTGCACGCCTTGCCACCTCGCGCGCGCCTTCATCGGTCATATTGAGGCCCATAAGCCGTGCGCCGCGCCGAACGATCAGTTCCAGTTCGTCGACCGTGTAGAAAGCCAGCCGGACAGGAATGCCAAAACGGTCGCGCAGCGGCGTCGTCAGCAGGCCGAGACGGGTCGTTGCGGCAACAAGGGTGAATTTGGAAAGATCGATCTTCACCGAGCGCGCCGCCGGTCCCTCGCCGATGATGAGATCGAGCTGGAAATCCTCCATCGCCGGATAGAGAATTTCCTCCACAGCGGGGTTTAGACGGTGGATTTCATCGATGAACAGAACATCGCGCTCCTCGAGATTGGTGAGAAGCGCGGCAAGATCGCCTGCCTTGGCAATGACCGGCCCTGATGTGGACTTGAAGTTGACGCCAAGCTCCTTGGCCATGATTTGCGCCAGCGTCGTCTTGCCGAGGCCGGGCGGGCCGACGAACAGTACGTGATCAAGCGCCTCGCCCCGGTTCTTGGCGGCTTCAATAAATACCTTGAGATTGGCGCGGGCTTCTGCCTGGCCGGTAAAATCGTCCAGCGACTGCGGACGCAGCGTGGTGTCGATATCCTCGCCGCGCTTTTCCGGGGTAATCAGTCTCTCCGCATCGCTCATTCAGGGCATTCCATTGTTATAGCCGAATTCATCAGGTAACTGCCGCCGCTATATCATGAGTATCGCAACAACGCGCTTCACGAAATTCAGGATATGTATGGGCTACACGCCCGCTTACCAGCCATTCTTACCGCGAAAGCTCTTTCAGCCCGAGCCGGATCAGCTTGGCGCTGTCCCCGCCCTCGCCGCCATTCTTCAGCGCGGCGGCAACGGCATTGGCGGCCTGATCACGCGAATAGCCGAGATTGGTGAGCGCGGAGACTGCGTCGGCAACCGGCGCGGAAGCAACGCCTTCCCCAAGCTCCTGCTTGAGCCCGATGGACGCCGAAGCATCCCCGGCGAAAGCGGGCGCCTTGTTGCGAAGTTCCGTCACGAGGCGAACCGCCACTTTCGGCCCCACGCCGGGCGCACGCGAAATCATTACCTTGTCCTGAAGCGCGATGGCATTGGCAAGCTCGGAGGGCGACAGCGTGGAAAGGACGGCCAAAGCCACTTTCGAACCAACCCCCTGCACGCTCTGCAACAGGTTGAACCATTCCCGCTCCAGCGCCGAGAGAAAGCCGAAGAGCTTCAGCTGGTCCTCACGCACGTAGGTTTCGATGAACAGCACCACCGCCTCCCCGACGGAGCCGATTTTCGACAGTGTGCGCGCCGAACAATAGGCGACGTAACAGACGCCGTGCACATCCACCAGCACGTAATCCGCGCCGATTTCCTCGATGCTGCCCTTCAGTTTTCCGATCATGATGCCGCCCGCTCAATGAGACCTTATATTCAACCGGCCGCCAGGAGCCGCCGCATCCTGTCACCGCCGCGATTATGGGCGTGGCAGATGGCGATGGCGAGCGCGTCCGCTGCATCGTTACCCTTGAATTCGGCCTTCGGCATCAGGATTTTCAGCATCATGTGAATTTGCTGCTTTTCGCCGTGCCCGACGCCGATGACCGCCTTCTTCACAGCGTTCGGCGCATATTCGAAGACCGGCAATCCCGCCCGTGCCGGAACCAGCATCGCAATGCCGCGCGCCTGGCCGAGTTTCAACGTGGCAACCGCATCCTTGTTCACGAAAGTCTGCTCCACCGCCGCCTCATCGGGCTGGTGGCTGTGCACGATGTCCGCCAGCCCGTCATGCAACTGGCAGAGCCGGGAGGCGAGGTCCATATCACCATCCGACGTTACCGTGCCGGAAGCGACAAACCGCAGGCTGTTGCCAAGGGTGTCGATGACACCCCAGCCGGTGCGCCGCAGTCCGGGGTCGATGCCGATGATTCGAATCGTCTTTTGCATGAGTTACCTTATCTTTCCGGCTGCGATCCTGCCAGCGATAAGTGAACAAAACGACAACATTGCTCAAATTTGCAATGCAGCATTTACCTCTGCTTAAACCGCGTACCGCATTGTTCCCCCACAAAACCAACAAAAGGGGAGCTGCGGACATGATGATCCGCAGCACAATATTTTCGCCATATCAGCCGTCCGATGGCGCCATCCATGCGTGGCGCGGGAACTGATCCGGCATTGGGGGCTGCTTCGGCCATGCTGAATCGTTTTCATTCCATATCCACCAAAGTGCTGGTGATTTTCCTGGCGCTGATGGCAATCTCCACCGGGGCTCTGACCCTTCTCGGTTATCAAAGCAGCAGTGGCGTTCTCGAAGAACAGGCGTCGAAATCTATGGAGAGCATTCTCGTCTTCCGTGGCGACATGCTTCAAGAACGCCTTGAACAGCTGAAGACGCAGGCGGACTCCATCGCCAAGATCGAAGCACTGCAAATGGCTGTTGTTTCCATGCGCAGCGGCTGGGCAACCGTACAAAAGAATTCCGGTGACGCGAAGGCGGAACTGCAGCGTGTCTTCGTCAAGGAAAATCCCTTCGGTGAAAAGGAAAAGCTGATCAAGCCGGAAAGCCCAAGCGGCTTTTATTATTCGACCCATGAAAAGACCCAGACGGATATCGGCGGATATTTGCAGGGAACGCCGTTCAGCGACGTCCTTTTCATCGATCCGGCCGGCACGGTTTATTACTCTTACCTGAAGGGAACGGCCTTTGCGGAAACCGTGACCGGCGGCGTCTGGGCGGAAAGCGGTCTCGGCGCAGCATTTGCACGCGGTGCCGCGAATGCCGAAAAAGCCGTCAACGACATGGCGCAAACCAGTTTCTCCGGCCTGCGCATAGACACGGCAACAAAAGAGGCCGGTATTTATTTCGGCGTTCCGGTCGTCAAATTCGGTGCCTTCAAGGGCATCGTCCTCTTCCGCGTCAAGGAGGACGTGTTCAGCCAGATACTCGCAAAGGGCATCGCGGCCGGCAGTTCCGAACAATCGGCAATCATTTCGGCGGATGGCAAGGTTCTGGGCGAGCAGGGCGAAAAGCTCATCGGCCTCGACCCGGCAATCTACGGTTTCCATGGACAGGCGCTGAACGCCGCCGGCATGACGATTGCCAAGATCGACCGCCCGGATGGCGAGGCCAATGCCTATGCCCGCCCCTTCTCCTTTGCAGGTGAAAAATATCTCGCCGTCGAAAGCATGTTGCGCAGCGAGCT
>CAACXH010000090.1_pt1 | contig 33928 bp, 33 predicted proteins | sample 2275881 | NCBI WGS metagenome assembly CAACXH01 (sample SAMEA5312483, study PRJEB27640) | indoor metagenome | biome: indoor environment; feature: controlled; material: polymer antistatic dissipative epoxy resin | place: Italy | collected 2014-05-27 | reverse complement strand
GTCTCCTCGATGTCCTTGCGTTTTTGCCGCAGGTCGGCGCGCTTTTCGTCTACCTTCTTCATCAGCAGCACGAGCTGACCCGATTCGCCCGGCGGCTCCTTGTAGACGTGAATGATCTCGCGAATTTCGGCGATCGTAAATCCAATACGGCGGCCGCGCAGGATTTCCTGAATGAGACGGCGGTCGGCGGCCCTGAAAAGCCTCGTACGGCCGCGACGCTCAGGGTGAATGAGGCCCTCATCCTCGTAAAAACGCAAGGTGCGGGTGGAAACACCGAATTCGCGTGTCAGTTCGGTTATGCTATAATACTTGTCCAAGGGCCTATCCGATTCATCACCGAATAATATTATTTGACCTTCACGTAAAAGTCAATTTTCGCCGGCCGCCTACCCGGAAATACCATACCACCAGGTGGCAATGCCCAGAAAGGCGAAAAAGCCGACAATATCGGTCACCGCAGTCACGAACACCGCCGAAGAGACAGCAGGATCGGCCCCGAACTTGTCCAGAACCAGCGGAATGAGAATGCCGGCCAGCGCCGCCGCCAGCATGTTGAGACACATGGCCGTGGCGATGATGCCACCAATATGGATATCCTGAAACCAGATTCCGGCAACGATGCCAATGGCGCAGCCGAACAGCAGGCCGTTCAGAATGCCAACGCCTGCCTCGCGCCGGATGATGCGGGCAGCATTGTGAATATCGAGGCTTTTGGTCGCCAGCGCGCGCACGGACACGGTCATGGTCTGCGATCCGGCATTGCCGCCCATGCCGGCAACCGCCGGCATCAGAACCGCCAGCGCAATGATTTGCTGGATGGTCGCATCGAACAGGCTGATAACGGAGGCAGACAAAAAAGCGGTGAGAAGATTGACGGCAAGCCAGGGCACGCGTGAGCGCGAAGTGCTGGCGATACTGTCCGACAGTTCTTCGTCACCCACACCGCCAAGGCGCAGCAAATCCTCTTCGGCTTCTTCCTGGATGACGTCGACCACGTCATCGATGGTGAGAACGCCGACCAGTCGGCCGTTATTGTCAACCACGGCGGCGGAGAGAAGGTCGTATTGCTCGAATACCTGCGCTGCCTCTTCCTGATCCATTTCCGCCGGAATGGAGTGGTTGGTCTCGTGCATGATCGTTTCGATCTTCACCTGACGCTTGGCCCGCAGCACCTTGTCGAGATCGAGCGCACCGACCAGTTTGAAAGTGGGATCGATGACGAATATCTGCGTGAAGGAGTCAGGCAGCTCCTCCTCCTCGCGCAGATAATCGATGGTCTGGCCCACGGTCCAGAACGGCGGCACGGCGACGAACTCCGTCTGCATGCGGCGACCGGCCGAGCTTTCCGGATAATCCAGCGCCCGCATCAGCCGCACGCGTTCTGTGAACGGCAGCTGCGAGAGAATATCCTCGCGATCCTCGTCGTCGAGATCTTCTAGAATATAAACGGCGTCGTCCGAATCCAGCTCGCCGATACCAGCGGCGATCTGCTCGTTCGACATCTGGTCAACGATATCGAGGCGGATGCCTTCATCCACCTCGGTCAGCGCCGTCATGTCGAAATCGGAACCGAGAAGCCGCACGAGCGCGTGGCGCTGTTCGGGCAGAATGGATTCCAGCACGTCGCCGAGTTCGGACTCATGCAGCCGCGCCACATTCTTGCGCAGGAACAAGAGGTCGCGATCGGCGATCGCCGCGCCCACCATAGCCAGAAAATCCGAACGGACGGACCCGTCCTCGGCATAGATGTCGGAGGGTGCTTCTGTCGGCCTCAACTCTTCGGGAGCGGCAAGATCGTCGTCACGGTCTGTCATCTGGCGTCCCCCTATTCTCGAAATGCCGCAGTGCACGAATGCGCAGGCAGAATGGCGTTAAAAAGCACATTGTCAACAACCGGATAGGCGGAAAACAACAAGCCTCGCAACTGCGACGAAAATGTCATGAACCACCCTTTCGCGAGACAACAATCCAGAAGCGCCGTACCCATGGTGACGCATCCGACAGGCCCGGCGCTGCACTTCGCACAACGCCCCGCAACGCCCGACTGTTCCGCAGAAACCGGCAAGTTAAAGATTGACATATGTCGCCTAAAGGCGATTCTGAAGAAGCTTTTTTACATATGATCGGCCTCATTCACCACATGGCCGATCACGCAGATTTCAGGAAAAACACAGCAATGAGCAAGACGGATTTCATCGGCAAGGCATCTTCGGCCGCAGGCGGCTGGGGCGCGCTGAAAAGCGTGGGCAAACGGCTTATGGAGTCCGGTGCGCCGCTTTCCGGCGCCCGTGCGCTGTTGAAGGCGAACCAGCCTGATGGTTTCGATTGCCCGGGTTGCGCATGGGGCGATCCCGAACACGGGTCTTCCTTCGAATTCTGCGAAAACGGCGTCAAGGCGGTTGCATGGGAAGCAACGGAAGCGCGCGTGCCGCCGGATTTTTTCGCTAACCGCACAGTCTCCGAGCTGCGCGGCTGGTCTGACTACGAGCTGGAAAAACAGGGCCGCCTCACCCATCCCATGCGTTATGACCGGGCAACCGACAAATATCTGCCTGTCTCGTGGGACGACGCCTTTGCCGAAATCGGCCGGATTCTCAACAGCCTAGACAATCCGAACAGGGCGGAATTCTATACATCCGGCCGTGCATCCAACGAGGCTGCTTTCATCTATCAATTGATGGTGCGGCTTTTCGGCACCAACAATTTCCCCGACTGTTCCAACATGTGCCACGAGGCAAGCGGCGTCGGCCTGAAAGCCTCGATCGGTGTCGGCAAGGGCACGGTGCTGCTTGAGGATTTCGAGCAGGCGGATGCGATTTTCGTCATCGGCCAGAACCCCGGCACCAACCACCCCCGCATGCTGGGTGATCTGCGCCGGGCAGCCCTTCGCGGTGCGAGGATTGCTGTCCTCAATCCCATTCGCGAAAAAGGTCTGGAGCGTTTTGCCGATCCGCAGGACAAGATCGAGATGATCACCGGCAGCAACACCAGGATCGCCACCAACTATTATCAGCCGCGTCAGGGCGGCGACATGGCGGCGGTCCGCGGCATGAGCAAGGCGGTCTTCGCCGCCGACGATGCCGCAAGGACTGCGGGTGAACCCGCCATCATCGATTACGATTTCATCGCCGAACATACGGTGGAGTTAGAGGCCTACCGTGCTGCCGTGGACGCGACAAGCTGGGAAACCATTCTCGATCAGTCAGGCCTCACCCGCGCCGAAATCGAGGAAGCTGCGCGCATCTACATGAATGCCGGTTCCGTCATCGCCACATGGGCCATGGGTGTCACCCAGCATCGGCACTCCGTCATCATCGTGCGGGAAATCACCAACTTCATGCTGCTGCGCGGCAATATCGGCCGTCCCGGCGCTGGCCTCTGCCCGGTGCGCGGCCATTCCAACGTGCAGGGAGACCGTACCGTCGGCATTGACGAAAAAGCCCCGCCCGCACTTCTCGATGCGCTGGAGAAAGAACTCGGCGTTCCCATGCCGCGCAAGCCCGGCCACAACACCGTCGAGGCCGTTGCTGCCATGCTGGATGGCGAGGCTCAGACCTTTATCGCGCTCGGCGGCAATTTCATGCGGGCGACACCCGACAGCCCGCTGATCGTCAAGGCTTTCGAAAAGCAGAAGTTGACGGTCAATATCGCCACCAAGCTCAACCATTCACATCTGGTGCCGGGCGAAACCTCCTTCGTGCTGCCTTGTCTCGGCCGAACGGAAATCGATCTGAATTCGTCGGGCCGTCCGCAGATCGTCACCGTCGAAGATTCCATGAGCATGGTACACGGCTCCGGCGGCATCAATCCGCCCGCTTCGGACGAACTGCGTTCCGAAGTCGCCATCGTCGCCGGCATTGCCCAGGCAACCCTCGGCAATGTCCATGTGGACTGGAAGGCGCTCGCCGATGATTACGACCTCATCCGCGACATGATCGAGCGGGTCATTCCCGGTTTCGACAATTTCAACGAACGCGTCCGTGTGCCGCGCGGTTTTCATCTGCGCAACACGGCGTCTGAACGGGAATGGAACACGCCGACGAACAAGGCGACCTTCTATAGCGGCCCGCTGCCCGAACAGACCGAACATCAGCAGGCGCTGACGCGCGATGACCTCTTCGTGCTGCAGACATTCCGTAGCCACGATCAGTACAACACCACCATCTACGGCATGGATGATCGCTATCGCGGCGTTTATGGCGAACGCCACGTTATCTTCATGAACCCGAAGGACATGGAAACGCTCGGTGCCCACTCCCGCCAGCGTGTGGACGTCATCGGCGAATATGGCGACGGCGTGGAGCGCGTTGCTGAAAATTTCCGGCTGGTGCCCTATAATATCCCGCAGGGCAGCATTGGCGGTTATTATCCGGAACTCAACGTGCTGGTGCCGCTGTCAAGTTATGGTGATGGCAGTTTCACACCAACATCGAAATCGGTGCTGGTCTCCATCCGCCTGCGACCGGACGCCTCCTGATGGATGAAGAGCAATCCGCTGCCGCCTTCATGGCGGCGGTGGAACAGATTCGGGGGCAATCGCAGCAACTGACGGCCACGGGTGCCGCAATCCTTCTGGCAATCCATCTCGATATTGCCACTGATAGCCGCAGCATCGCCAACAGGCTGGGGCTTGCGCATGCCCTCGTTCTGCGCGAAATCGCTGCCCTGTCGCCCCGCTTCGTGCGGGTAACGAAACGCGATGCCCGTACGCAACGCAGTTTTCTGGAGGCAACGGCGGAAGGACAGGCGTTGGCCGGGTCCTCCTCCCGGATTTGAAACGAACGGAGCATCCCTTGGCAATCAGGCCGATCCTGCCCTATCCCCATCCCGGCCTGTCCGAAATCTGCACGCCGGTCACCGCTTTTGATGATCATCTGCAGGATCTGGTGACAGATCTGATCGACACCATGCGCGCCGCGCCCGGTGTCGGCATCACCGCCGCCCATATCGGCATAAAACAACGCGTTTTCGTGCTGGAGCTGACGCCGGGTACCGTCCTGACCTACATCAATCCTGAAATCATCGCCCAGTCCACCCAGACCATGCGCCATGGAGAGGGCAGCGTTTCCATGCCCGGTTTCACGGATGAGGTGGAGCGGCCGGATGAGGTCGAGGTGAAGTTTCAGGATATATCAGGCGCGGAGCATCGGCAGACAGCCGAGGGATTTCACGCCATCTGCATCCAGCACGAAATCGACCAGCTGGATGGCGTTTTCTGGCTTAAACGCCTTTCGAAGCTGAAGCGCGACCGACTGGTGAAAAAATGGGAAAAGTCCCGCAAGCCCTGATGATTAGTCGGCAATCGACATCACGAATTCAGCGTCACCCTTCAGTGTGTTACTGACGGTGCAGATATCCTCGGCAGCATGGGCGATTGCGGCGCGTGTCTGCCCATCAAAATCCCCCTCTATCGCGATGCGGATATCGAAACGGATTATACGCGAAGGCTCCTCGTCCGCCTTTTGCCCGGAGACATGCACCGTGACCCTTTCGAAACGGTCAAGCAGCCCCATGCTGCTGGCTGCTATGCGGGCGCTGAGCGCCAGGCAGGCGGCGAGCGACGAATAGAGAAGATCAAGCGGGTTGAAACCGGGTTCTGAAGCCCCCGTAACCACCTTAAGTGCACCGCCGGTCGCCGTAACGACATCCGGATGCCCAAGACGGGCAAGCGTAACCACTGCCCCCGTCGGCCGCTTCTTGACCCTGAACTGATTCACGTCCTGCCCCATAGCTAATTTCAGTCGATGGAACCAAAGCTAGCCTCGCGCTTTTACTCACGCAACGGTGAACGGCCGTTGAGATTGATTAAAAAGGGAGCTGGGACATATGGTTACATCTACGCTCGTCAGCATTCTGATCACCTTCCTGGTGATCGTGCTCGTCTTGTGGCTCATCGCACGACTGCCCGTCGGCGGCGGCGCGAAACAGATCGCGCAGATCATCGTCATCATCATCGGCATTATTTCGTTGCTGAAATATCTCGCGGTCTTCTGATGTCCCGGTGAAGCGCGAACGGAAAAAGGCGGCGAAAGCCGCCTCTTTTTGTGAGAAACCTGTAAGCTACTGGCGAGGCTCGAACTGGTAGGGTTTCTTGAGCGTAATATCCCGAACGCTGCCAATACCCAGAAACGGTGTATTGTCCGCATCAAAAATCGCCCTGCCCTTCGCCACGATCCAGCGCACTGAACCATCCGGCAAATTGACCTTGTAGCGCTGATCGAAGAACACACCGGTGGTTATGCTGTCGAAAATGGCCTGAGCCACGCGATCGCGCATTTCCACATCAATTTTTTCAAGGACTTCCTCGATCGTCACCCCGCGCGACGCCGCCGGTTCGGAGAACCCGTGGCATTCCGCAGTCACCGCATCCATGATCAGCCTGTTATCGGAAATGCTCCACATATAATAACCGAGCGCATTGTCCGAATCCGTCTTGTCTCCCAGCACGAAAACCCCCGGACATTTTTTTCTGACAAAAGCTAACACTAGACCTCTAATATTCCACCCCTCGTTTTTGTAGGGGGAACCGTCCAGCTACTGCAGCGTGCATCGATATCCACCGAAATTTTATAACGATCGAATCCCGATATTGTTCTCAAAGGACCGATAAATCCTGGAGAGACATCGCAAAGCGCCCTGCCTGCACCTACATAGCTTTGCGATAACATTTCGAAGGAGGTTAATATGCTGCGAACCGCTCTTACTTTTGGACTGCTGACGATGACCGTCGTTCTCACAGGTTGTCAGACGTGGGAAAGTCCATATCGCGGAAGCGGCTGGCGAATGGATCAGGTCATGGATGGTGACCCCTATCGGGTCGGTGATGGAAACCATCAGGAAAACGGGACTGCTTCGAATATTGTTCGACGCTGAACCCCGACTGGCAGATCTATAATTTGCCGCCCTCAACGCATAGCGCTCCGGCTGTAGTATAAAGGTACATTGACGCAGCCGGATCACGCCCGATCTACACCTATAGACCTTCCCGCTTCGCAAAGCGAAGACCTAACCAATTGGATAAAAAAGAAAAAACCCGCCGAAGCGGGTTTCTTTGGTGCGGTCGAGAAGACTCGAACTTCCACGGGTTGCCCCACAGCGACCTCAACGCTGCGCGTCTACCAATTCCGCCACGACCGCATCGTGGTAGGCGTCGACTTGCGCCGACGGGGGTGCATGTAGCAAAAGGATTTTCGGTGCACAAGAGCGTCGTGACAGTTTTTTGAAATTAAAAATCACCCTGGCCCACCCTATATGCAGGAAGCCCGGAAATGCTGGGGTTGCCGCCGTCCCGCCATTTTGCGAGAAGGCTGTGGAAAGGACTTTTTCATGCTCACACGCACGGATATCGAGACAAATATGCTACCCGTCGCCGGTTCGCCGCCCGTTCGCTGGCGAATCTCCGACGGTCTCGTCCCTTACGGACAGGCGGTCGAGGAAATGGAGCGCGAAGTTGCGGCCATCGCCAGCGGCGAGGCCGACGAACTTGTCTGGCTTCTGGAGCATCCGCCGCTTTATACCGCCGGCACCAGCGCCGACGCCGCCGATCTCATCGAGCCGGATCGCTTCCCCGTCTTCGCCACGGGCCGCGGCGGTGAATATACCTATCATGGCCCGGGGCAGCGGGTCGTTTACGTCATGCTCGACCTGAAACGACGCCGTCAGGATGTCCGCGCCTATGTGGCGGCGCTGGAGGATGTGATCATCCGCACGCTCGACAAGATGAATGTCCGCGGCGAGCGGCGCGAGGATCGGGTCGGCGTCTGGGTCAGGCGGCCGGAAAAACCTCTTCTGCCCGGTGGCGGCATGGCCGAGGACAAGATCGCCGCACTCGGCATCCGTCTGCGCAAATGGGTGAGCTTTCACGGGCTGTCGATCAATGTTGACCCCGACCTCGGGCATTTCTCCGGCATCGTTCCCTGCGGCATCAGCGCCTATGGCGTCACCAGCCTTGTCGATCTCGGATTGCCGGTTATGATCGGCGATGTCGACGTTCTGCTGCGCGAGGCCTTCGAGGAGGTTTTCGGCCCGGCAGTGCCCGAGGCCGGATCCGGCGGCTGATCTCACCGCAACCTTTGGCGCCGGCCGGAGTTTCCAGCATCGATCACCACAAGAGGAGGAACGACCATGTTCACAACGTCCGCCTATGCCTGCGATGACGGTTCTTCGCCGATGAAGCTCGCGACGATCAAGCGCCGCGATCCGGGTCCCCGCGATGTCGAAATCGAGATTGAATTCTGTGGCGTCTGTCACTCGGATATCCACACGGCCCGCAGCGAATGGCCGGGTTCCCTTTATCCCTGCGTTCCCGGCCATGAAATCATCGGCCGCGTCGCCCGGCTGGGTTCGGACGTCACAAAGTTCAAGGCTGGCGACCGTGTCGGTGTCGGCTGTATCGTCGATAGCTGCCGTGAATGCGCGAGCTGCGCCGAAGGGTTGGAGCAATATTGCGAAAACGGCATGACCGGCACCTATAATTCGCCCGACAAGGCCATGGGCGGCGGCGCGCATACGCTCGGCGGTTATTCCGCCCATGTGGTGGTGGATGACCGCTATGTGCTCAATATTCCAGAAGGACTCGATCCGGCAGCCGCAGCGCCCCTGCTCTGCGCAGGCATAACCACCTATTCCCCACTGCGCCATTGGAATGCCGGCCCCGGCAAGCGTGTCGGCGTCGTGGGTCTCGGCGGTCTTGGTCATATGGCCGTCAAGATCGCCAATGCCATGGGCGCGACGGTGGTGATGATCACCACCTCGCCCGGCAAGGCGGCAGACGCAAAGAAACTCGGCGCGCATGAGGTTATCGTTTCGCGCGACGCCGAACAGATGAAGAAGGCCGCTTCCAGCCTCGACCTCATCATCGACGCGGTTGCCGCCGATCACGACATCGATTCGTATCTCGCGCTGTTGAAACGCGATGGCGCCCTGGTGCAGGTCGGCGCGCCGGAAAAGCCGCTCTCCGTCCACGCCTTCAGCCTCATCCCCGGCCGCAAGACCTTTGCCGGTTCGATGATCGGCGGCATTCCCGAAACCCAGGAAATGCTGGATTTCTGCGCCGAAAAAGGCATCGCCGCTGAAATTGAAATGATCGATATCGGTCAGATCAATGACGCTTATGAACGCATGATAAAAAGCGATGTGCGTTATCGTTTTGTCATTGATATGAAGAGCCTGCCCCGCCAGAAAGCCGCCTGACCTTTGAAGAAGGGGGCTGCCTACCGGCGCCCCTTTCCTCGTTGGACCTTCTGGTCGAAAGCGCAGCCTTACCCATGACCAGCCAGACCGGTTTCAGCGACGTCGCCAAGGGCATGACCATCATGGCGGGCTGCATGTTCGTGTTGCCGGTCATGGATGCGATTGCCAAATATATGGCGGTCAGCGGCGGCATGTCGCCGGCGCAGGTGACCTTTTACCGCTTCTTCTTTCAGGTGGTTTGCACCCTGCCGCTGCTGCTCTTGGTCTCGCCGAAAGCCCTGTTCAGCGCTAAACGCCCGTGGATGAACTGTCTGCGCGGTGTGCTGCATGCCTCGGCAAGCCTGATGTTCTTTGCCGCCGTCAAGTACATGCCGCTCGCCGATGTCTTTGCAATCTATTTCGTCGAGCCCTTCATGTTGACGATGATGTCGGCCCTCTTCCTCGGTGACAAAGTCGGCTGGAAGCGCTGGACGGCGATCGTCGTCGGTTTCGGCGGTGCGTTGATCGTCATTCAGCCGAGTTTTGAAATCTTCGGCTGGACCTCATTGCTGCCGGTCGCCTGCGCCTTTCTCTATACGCTTTACCTGTTCCTGAACCGCGCCATCGGCGATGCCGACAGTCCGCTGGTCATGCAGACCATGTCCGGCATTGCCGGAACGATCTTCATGGGCGCGGTGCTTCTGGCCGGTGATGCGCTGGGCGACAAAGATTTCACGATGTCGCTTCCGCAATCCGGCTTTGCGCTTGTCCTGCTCATCCTGTTGGGGTCGATATCCGGCTACATGCACCTGCTGATTGTCAGGGCTTTCAGGCTTGCGCCGCTGTCGCTTCTGGCGCCGTTCCAGTATTTCGAGATCATCTCGGCGACGGTTCTCGGTTATGCGCTGTTTTCGGATTTCCCGACGCCGTCAAAATGGCTCGGCATCCTCATCATCGTCGCATCCGGCCTGTTCATCATCTGGCGGGAAAGCAAGCAGGCCCAAGCCACCCCGCCGCTCGACGGGCAATGACGAGGACTCAGGTGCCAGAGGGCAGCGGTCCCTCATCATGATGGTCCTGCGCCTCCACAAGGCTGCCAAGCAGCCACAAGGAAACCTCGGCCGCTTCACCGGCGGATTTGAAGCGGTATGAGCCGCTATATTTCGGCATGTCAAAGAAGGTGACGACAAAACCGTCGCCGCTTTCCAGGCTCTCGACCCTGATCCGCTCGGGGTCGATCATCACGCAGACATAGTGCGATCCCATATTGCGCATGAAGCCGGCCTTGTTGTCGTGCAGCCGCACGAAGGCCGCACCGCCATCCACCGTCATATGCAGGCTTCGGATCGCCTCATTGGGAAAGGCGCGGGCGAAATCCATGATCGCCTGCCCCACATCATGACTGTTGTCTTCATCCGTAGCCCGCGTCATGCGCCAAGCATAAACGGCAAAGACCGAAAGCAGCACGAAGACGATAATCCAGATCGCCATATTCATCGGGGACGCTCCCTCAGCACCGAAACATCACGACTCGCGAATCAAACGACGCGAACCTGCTTCAGGTTCATAGAGATCGAGACTTGTGTGAAGTGTGGTTTACGAACGACGCGGCGCGGATCGAAAATCAGAAGCGCTTCAGGAGCGACGCCTTTGCCAGCAGCCATTGCCGGCGAAGCTGCGACAGCTGCAACTCACCATGGAACACGCCCACCCCGGCCTTTCTGGCGGCGACGATAACCGGTCCAGACAGGGCAACAGGCAGATAGGCGGCAAAGACGGCCCTGGAAATCTTCGCGCGTCTTGCCTTTTCCAGATGATCGAGCGCATGGGCGGCAAATAGCTCAATGGCGATGCCGATGCGTTGCCTGTCGTCACCTTCGAGAAAGGTCTCACGATCAAGCCCGGCGGCCGAGAGCATGTCGGCGGGAATATAGACCTGCCCGCGACGGCGATGCAGCGGCATCAGCAGCAGAATTCCGGCCATGGCCTGCGCGACGCCCGCATGTCCGGCCGCCTCCGCACTTGCCGGAGCGTCTTCCGCCGACAGCACGAGGCTCGCCAGCTGAATCAGGGCGGAAGCGGTCTCCCCGGCATAACCCTCAAGCGCGTTGCGATCCTCGAACAGATCGTCATAGAGATCGAAGATGCGCGCCTCGATCATATTGGCCAGCACCGGACGCGGCAGGCGATATTGCTCGATAACCGTCAAAAGAGCCGCGGCAACGGGATGGGACAGACTGTCGCCATGCGCATTGCCCTCAAGCAGATCGCGCCACCATTGCATGCGAACTTCGCCGGGCAACGCCTCGCGCACGGAATCGCGGATACGCGCAATTTCAGCATTAAAAGCGTAAAGCGCCGCCAGAGAATTGCGTCTATCGGCGGGAGACAGAAGACAGGCGAGATAGCGGTCGCGATCGGTGTCGCGCAGCGTCGCGAGGCAGACGTCAAGATTTTCTGTGGGTGCCATGGTTCCCCGCGCGAAACGTCCTGTCAGCCTTCGACGGCAATCAGCGCCGCAGCTACGGCGCGCGATTCCGAAAGCATGATATTATAGGTGCGCACGGCAGCACCCGTGCTCATTGGATCGACCGAAATGCCCGCCTCCTTAAAGGCGGCGCGCAGTTCCTTCGGCAGAACACGCATGCCGTCACCCGTACCGATCAACAGCACCTCAATGTCCTGCGCTTCCGCCAGAACCTTTTCGAAATGCCCGACGGTCAATTCTTTCGCATCGACCGGCTCCCAGCCATGAATGCCGGAAGGCACGAGCAGAAGCGAGCCGCGATGCGACATGTCGGCAAAACGGAAACCGCCATTGCCATAGGCATCGATGGGCGCCCGGCCGGGAAAATGGGCCGGGCGTATTTCGATCCCGCCGGCCATCAGACGGCAGGCTTGCCGCCGATGGCGTTACCGGGCTTTTCATCCTTTTCGTCTTCCGCATCCTTGCTGTCGGGACGCAGCTTGAAGGCGATCAGCACCGGCGCGGCGATATAGAGTGAAGAGAACACGCCGATACCGACACCGAACAGCATGGCGAAGGTGAAGGACCTGATAACCTCACCGCCGAAGAGGTAGAGCGCGAGCAGCGCCAGAAGCACCGTCAAACCAGTGAGGATGGTGCGTGACAGCGTCTGGTTCAGCGACACGTCGATGACCATCGACAGCGGCATCTTTTTATATCGCCTGAGGTTTTCGCGGATACGGTCGTAGATCACCACGGTATCGTTCAGCGAATAACCGATAATCGTCAGGATCGCCGCGATACTGGTGAGGTTGAACTCTATCCCCAGGAAGACGAAAAGGCCGATGGTAAAGACCACGTCATGCACCATCGAGATGACCGCGCCGAGTGCGAACTGCCATTCGAAGCGCACCCAGATATAGATCATGATCCCCGTCATGGCGAGCAGGATGCCAATCGTGGACGTATAGGTAAGGTCACCCGACACGGCCGGACCGACGACTTCCACGCGGCGGAAATCATATTTGTCCTCAAGCTCACCGCGCACCAGGGTGATGGCGGACTGCTCGGCATTTTCGCCGCCGTCCTGCGCCTGGATACGAATGAGAACATCCTGCGGCGTACCGAAGTTCTGCGCCTGGATTTCACCCAGATTGAGCTGGTTCAGACGATCGCGAATATCAGCAAGATCCGCCTCGCCCTGCTTGGCGCGCACTTCGATCACCGAACCGCCCTGGAAGTCGATACCGAGGTTCAGACCCTTGGCCATGAAACCGCCGACGCAGGCAAGCATGATGGCGCCGGTGATCATGAACACCACGCGGCGGTAGCGCATGAACGGAATGTCCCGGCCATCGAACATGGCGGTGCGGACACCCTTCGGCAGATGTTTCGGGCGGCTGCGACGAACCCAGTAGCCAAACATCCAAGCGGTCAGCGTATAGGCCGTGAAGACGGTGGTGATGATACCGACGGCCAGCGTGACCGCGAAGCCCTTGACCGGACCGGTGCCCATGTAGAACAGCACGCTCGCCACGATGAGCGTCGTCAGGTTGGCGTCGATAATGGTCGCAAAGGCGCGGGTGAAGCCGTTATCCAGCGACTGGATCAGCGGTTTGCCGCTCTTCACCTCCTCGCGTATTCGCTCATAGATCAGAACGTTGGAATCCACGGCCATGCCGATGGTCAAGACGATACCGGCAATACCCGGCAAGGTCAGTGTCGATCCGATCACACTGAGGACCGCGAGCAGCATGACGACGTTGACGATGAGAGCGATGTTCGCCAGCAGGCCGAAGAAGCCGTAGAAGACGAACATGAAGATGAGGACGCCGACGGCGCCGATGGCGCTTGCCGTGAGACCCGCCGTGATGGAGTCGTTACCAAGACTCGGGCCGACGGTGCGTTCTTCAACGACGGTCAGCGTGGCCGGAAGTGCGCCCGCACGCAAGAGAACCGCGAGGTCGTTTGCACCCTGCACCGAGAAATTACCGGAAATCTGCCCCGAACCGCCGATGATCGGCTCGCGGATGACAGGTGCGGAAATCACCTGGTTATCAAGCACGATGGCGAAAGGCTTGCCGACATTCTGCTGCGTCGCCTGCGCAAAGCGCTGCGCGCCGCGGCTGTCGAAGCGGAAGGTAACGACCGGCTCGTTGGTCTGCTGGTTGAAGCTCGCCTGCGAATCCACGAGATTGTCGCCGGAAACGAGAGCACGACGCTCCACCAGATAGGGAACCGGCGGATCGTCCTGTGAATAGAGAACTTCTGAGGTTGCGGGCGGACGGCCATTCATCGCTTCCTGCACCGGCATGGTGGTGTCCACCATGCGGAAGGACAGCTTTGCCGTCTGGTTGAGAAGCGATTTCAGGCGCTGCGGATCCTGAAGGCCCGGCACCTGCACGATGATGCGGTCAGAACCCTGACGCTGGATGAGCGGCTCGGTGGTGCCAACTTCGTCGACGCGGCGGCGCACGACTTCGATCGACTGCGACACGGCCGATGACAGGCGGTAATCAACGCCTTCGTCGGTGAGGTTGAGCCGCAGCAGATTGTCGCCGCCATCGCTCATCGTCACTTCGGTGATGGAACCGCCGACCAGCGTTCCAGCGGATACCGGCTGCGTAAGATCGCGAAGCGCCGTCTTGGCGGCTTCCAGCTGGGCGGGGTCGCTGATGCGAACCTGAATCTGCTGGCCGTTGCCGGCAAGCCCCGAATAGCGGATATTGGCGTCGCGAAGCTGCGTGCGCACATCGCCGACAATCGTCTCAAGCCGTTCCTTGACAATGTCGGAACGCTCGATCTTGAGCATGATGTGCGAGCCGCCCTGAAGGTCGAGACCGAGCGTTACCTTGTTGTCCTTGTACCAGGCAGGCATGCTCTCCAGCTGTTTTTCCGAAAACAGGTTAGGAGAGGCGATGAAGACGCTTGCCAGCACAAGCAGCCAGATGAAGACTGTTTTCCAACGGGAAAAATGAAGCATTTCGATCTCGGTCAGGGTTGGGGTTGCGCGGACAGCGCAACCCGTCAAAATTCGCAATCGGGCGTCCGGTTATCCGGCAGGATCAGGAAGCGGCTTCCGTCTTGACCACTTCACCCTTCACACGCACTTCGGCAATATAAGCGCGGGCAGCGCGGATTTTCACGCCTTCGGCGATTTCGACTTCGAGTTCACTGTCGTCGATGACCTTGGTCACCTTGCCAACGATGCCGCCGCCAAGAACGACCTGATCGCCACGGCGAATGCTGGTCAGCGTTTCCTGGCGCTTCTTCATCTGCGCGCGCTGCGGGCGGATGAGGAAAAAGTACCAGACGACCATAAGGGGCGCAAACAGGAAAAGCATTTCCAGGCCGGAACCGAAGGCCGATGCGCCGCCCGTTGCGTCCTGGGCAAAAGCTTGACTAATGAACATATAAAACTCCTCAACGATTACGGCACGACCTCGTATGCCGCCCCAGCTTTCAAGCCGCCGGAATATAGTGGGGAACGCCGGGATTGCAACAGATGCAAGGCCCACGCCGTACCGATTCCGGACCTCTTAACCTTTATGGGCCGGAAACGCCATGCTAGGCCGGTCGCAAAACAGAGTTTTGAACACCAGACAAGCGGAAGAAACACCATGATTCGAGAAGAAACGGCCACCCTGCTTCTTGCCGAACTGCGCCGGCTGAACGTTGCCGTGGAGCGGCTGGCCGGCCCGGGCCCCGCCGTAAACGACTGGAATGCGGCCGATTGTTTTGTCTGGTCGCCGGTCAATTCCTTCCTGCAACCGGTCCCCCGCCCCAACCGCATCGCGCTCAAACTCATTCGCGGCGTCGATCATGTGCGTGACATCCTGCATGAAAACACCCTGCGTTTCGCCGATGGTTTTCCCGCCAACAACGTGTTGCTGTGGGGCGCACGCGGCATGGGCAAGTCCTCACTGGTCAAGGCGGTTCACGAAGATGTGCGCACTGCAAGCGGCGTTCCCCTGAAACTGGTGGAAGTGCATCGTGAGGATATCCACACCCTGCCCGCTTTGCTCGACATACTGAAAATCTCGGATCAGCGCGTCATCCTGTTCTGCGACGATCTCTCCTTCGATCACGACGACACGGCCTACAAATCGCTGAAGGCGGCGCTCGATGGTGGTATCGAAGGGCGGCCGGATAATGTCCTGTTCTATGCGACCTCCAACCGCCGCCATCTGCTGCCACGCCACATGATGGAAAACGAACAATCGACCGCCATCAACCCGTCGGAAGCGGTAGAGGAAAAAGTCTCTCTATCGGATCGCTTCGGCCTGTGGCTCGGCTTCCACAAATGCGGCCAGGAAGACTATCTGACGATGATCGACAGCTATGCCGAACACTTCGATCTGGGACTGGATCGGCAAACCCTGCATCACGAAGCACTGGAATGGGCGACCACCCGTGGCGGCCGCTCCGGCCGCGTTGCGTGGCAATATATTCAGGACGCCGCCGGCCGCTTGAGGAAATCCATCGACCGATAACGCGACAGTGACGGCTGGCGAAAGCCGGTGTCGTTACGGCCACAAAGCGTGTCGTATTTCCGAACGACAAGCCGCGCCCCGCATGGTTTGCTGCTGCCATCCGGTTCCGCTTCGAATTCGAGGTGGAACAGTCGGAACACCGGCGAAATGCCGGTGGCTGCGGCGGGCGGTGATCGGGAGGCAGGCTGCGTCTTTTATCGACACGCAACCATTCCCCTTTCGATCCCTTCGCCGAAAAATTCCGCTCGAACCGGACACCGGTTCAGGCGCGTATTTTGACGATATCCTGTCCGCGGAGGAGCGGGCCGGCATTGGCTTTCAACCCGAGGAGGAGATGGATATGAGCAGGAACAGAGGCGTCGTTTACCTGAAGCCCGGACAGGTCGAGGTCCGCGACATCGACGACCCCAAGCTTGAGGCGCCGGATGGCCGCCGTATCGAACACGGCGTTATTCTCAAGGTGATTTCCACCAATATCTGCGGCTCCGACCAGCACATGGTGCGCGGCCGCACCACGGCCATGCCGGGCCTCGTCCTTGGCCACGAAATCACCGGCGAAGTCATCGAAAAGGGCGTCGATGTCGAGATGCTCGAAATCGGCGACATCGTCTCGGTGCCGTTCAACGTTGCCTGCGGCCGTTGCCGTTGCTGCAAGTCGCAGGATACCGGCGTCTGCCTGACGGTGAACCCGTCACGCGCCGGCGGCGCTTACGGTTACGTCGACATGGGCGGCTGGATCGGTGGACAGGCGCGTTACGTCACCATCCCCTATGCCGACTTCAACCTCCTGAAATTCCCCGATCGCGACAAGGCGATGTCGAAGATCCGCGACCTCACCATGCTATCGGATATCCTGCCGACCGGCTTCCACGGCGCCGTCAAGGCGGGCGTCGGTGTCGGCTCCACGGTCTATGTCGCGGGTGCCGGCCCGGTCGGTCTTGCCGCTGCCGCCTCCGCCCGCATTCTGGGTGCGGCCGTCGTCATGGTCGGTGATTTCAACAAGGATCGCCTCGCCCACGCCGCCCGCGTCGGTTTCGAGCCCGTCGATCTTTCCAAGGGTGACCGGCTGGGCGACATGATTGCCGAAATCGTCGGCACCAACGAAGTCGACAGCGCCATCGACGCCGTCGGTTTCGAGGCACGCGGCCATTCCGGCGGCGAACAGCCGGCCATCGTTCTCAACCAGATGATGGAAATCACCCGCGCCGCCGGCTCTATCGGCATTCCAGGCCTCTACGTCACCGAAGATCCCGGCGCGGTTGATAATGCAGCAAAGCAGGGCGCCCTGTCGCTGCGCTTCGGCCTCGGCTGGGCAAAGGCGCAATCCTTCCACACCGGCCAGACGCCAGTGTTGAAATATAACCGCCAGCTCATGCAGGCGATCCTGCATGACCGCCTGCCCATCGCCGACATCGTCAATGCCAAGATCATCGCACTCGACGATGCCGTGCAGGGGTATGAAAGCTTCGATCAGGGCGCGGCAACCAAGTTCGTCCTCGACCCGCACGGCGATCTGTTGAAAGCGGCCTGACGCCTAGATCAACAGTCCAGAATGATAAACGCCCGCGACACATCCCGTCGCGGGCGTTTTTGCATGACCAAACATGTCTCCAGCCGGAGATATTATTCTTCGCTCTCGGCAAGCGCTTCAAGCTCGGCTGCCGCCTCAGCGGAAAGATAAGGCCTGAAGAGGCTGGAGACCTGCTGCAGCCCCCAACCCAGCTGCTGCGGTCCGAATTCGCTGACGCCTTCCTGCAGATTGAGATAGGCCGCCCAATAGGTCGAGACGATCCACAGATTGGTCAAAACCGCGTCGCGCTCGCTCTCGGGAATGGTCACCAGACCCGCATTCTGCATGCGGCCGACAATGTCGCCAACCGCCAGTCGCATCGCAGCACTTATGGTTCTGACCGGCTCCACCAGTGATGGTGCCAGTGCGATCAGGCCGACCAGGTCGCGAAACAGAAAGCGGTAATTCCACACCAGCGAGAACCATTGCCGAAGAAAACCGGCATAGGTGGCCGCCGCAGCCTCGTCTGCCCCGTCAACGGTTGCGACCAGCATCATCGCATCGGCTTCGAACCGCGCAAACAGCGCGAGAACCAGCGATTCCTTGGTGCGGAAATGATAATAAAGATTGCCCTCGTTAATATCGACCGCAAGGGCGATCTCGGCCGTCGTTACGCGATCAGGCCCGCGCCCGTTGAACAGCTCAAGGGCAGCGTCCAGAATTCTGTCCCGCGTGCGCGCTCGCGCCGGTCGCTCTGCCTCTTTGCTCTTCATCAAAATCCTGCCCCGCCATTGAAACCTAAGGCATACACCTTAAATACCTAAAATAAGGTACACACCTTAACAGCAAAACCCCATTGTTCAAACGCGAATAAGGAGCTGTCGATGATCGGAACCGGCCTTCACACCCCACCCATGGACAAGACCGGGGCAGAGCCCCTGTCAAAACTTGCCACGGCGCGTCTTGCAATCTCGCTTGTCCGCAATCCGTTAAAAGCTCTACCGCCGGATATTTTCAGCGAACCGGCGGTCTTCACCCGGCTCGGCGGCGCGATGCGCGTGCATCTCGCCGATCCCGTGCTGATCCACGAGGCTCTGGTCAAAAATGCCCATCTGCTTGGCAAGGGCGAAGATGTCCGCCGGGTGCTTGGTCCCGCACTCGGTCAGGGTCTGCTGACCGCCGATGGCGACCACTGGAAATGGCAAAGGCAATCCGTCGCGGCCGCATTCCGGCATGAAAAGCTGCTGGAATTGCTGCCTGCCATGATCGAAACGGCACGTCGCACGCAAGCGCGCTGGCGCTCCCCTTCAATCGGCGACATCGATATCGGCCATGAGATGATGCGTACCACCTTCGACATCATTGTCGAGACCATGATGTCCGGCGGATATGGCATCGATATTGCACGTGTCGAACAGAGCATTACCGATTATCTGAAGCCGACAGGCTGGACCTTCGCGCTCGCCATGCTGGGCGCGCCGGAATGGCTGCCCCATCCCGGCCGGCGCAAATCCCGCGCCGCCGTCGATTATCTGCGCGCCAGCCTTGCAACGGTGATCGCCGGCCGGCGGCAAAACCCCACCGACCGAACCGATCTTGTCTCCATGCTGCTGGAAGCCAAAGACCCGGAGACCGGACGCATGATGAGCGATGAGGAAATCATCGACAATCTTCTAACCTTCATCACTGCCGGCCATGAAACGACGGCACTCGGCCTAGCCTGGACTTTCCACCTTCTGTCGCAGAACAGAGAAATTGAAAGAAAACTTGTCGAGGAGATCGAGGCCATCACCGGCGGCGAGCCTGTCGCGGCCGAACATATCGCCAATCTCACCTATACGAGACAGGTGTTTTCGGAGGCGATGCGGCTTTACCCGCCTGCCCCGGTCATCACGCGCACGGCGCTGCAGGATTTCAGGCTCGGGGAGCACGACATTGCAGCCGGAACGGTTCTTTATGTGCCGATCTATGCCGTACACCGGCACGCCGCATTGTGGGATGAACCCGAACGCTTCGACCCGTCACGTTTCGAGCCGGACAGGGTCAAGGCGCGTCACCGTTATGCCTATATGCCCTTCGGCGCCGGCCCGCGCGTCTGCATCGGCAATGCCTTTGCCATGATGGAGGCCGTGGCGATCCTTGCCGTTCTTCTGCAGACCGTCCATCTCGAAAACAGAACCACTGCTGCGGCGGAACCGCTGATGCGGGTGACATTGCGGCCGCAGGACCGGCTGATGATGAGGATCACGCAGCGCTAAAACAAATCGCCCGCGGTGTGATCACCGCGGGCGACTATTATTGCTGAATATGTCACCGGAAGGTGACGATCACAGATCCACGTCGAGGATCGCCATGGAGAAGTTGTACGAGCGGTCGCCGTCTTCGTCATCGATGTAGACGACGCCGAGAAACTCTTCGCCAAGATACACTTCGGCGGAATCGTCTTTGCGCGGACGCGCCTTGACAATCATCTTCTCGTTGAAGGTGCGCTTGAAATAGGCGTCGAGTTTTTTGATTTCGTCGGCTTTCACCACTATTCTCCTGTGCGGTTCGGGTTGGGCCGCTTTTGGCATGGGACAAAGGCCAAAGTAAAGTGAAAGCGGCGCATCATCCGTGTCTTCCACACGGACGAGCGCAATATTCACGACCTGTCAGATATCGGCCCCGATAACCTGGTCCATCAGACGCGAGGGTTCCGAACACCCTGCTTCTCCCACCACGCGCGCCGGAACACCGGCCACGGTGGTCTTCGGCGGAACCGGTTTCAGCACCACCGAACCAGCGGCGATGCGCGAGCAGCTGCCGATCTCGATATTGCCAAGAATTTTCGCGCCCGCCCCGATCATCACGCCATTGGCGATCTTCGGATGGCGGTCCGCCCCCTCCTTGCCGGTGCCGCCGAGCGTCACGCCATGCAGGATGGAAACGTTGTCGCCGATAACTGCGGTCTCACCAACCACCAGTCCGGTGGCATGATCGAGGAAGATGCCCTTGCCGATACGCGCGGCCGGATTGATATCCGTCTGGAAAATGCTCGATGAGCGGCTTTGCAGGTAAAACGCGAAATCCCGGCGGCCCTTCGCAAGCAGCCAATGCGCAAGGCGATGGGTCTGGATGGCATGGAAGCCCTTGAAATAAAGCAGCGGCTCCATGAAGCGCGTGCAGGCCGGGTCGCGATCATAAACGGCCTGGATATCGACACGCAGCACGCTGCCCCATTCCGGCCAGTCATCCAGCATGTCCTGGAAGGTCTGGCGCAGAAGCACGGCCTGCATGTCGGGATGATCGAGGAGTTCGCAGATACGATAGATCACACATTCTTCGAGAGACCGGTGATTGAGGATCGTCGAATAAAGAAAAGCGGAAAGCAGCGGGTCCTGAGCTGCGGCGCTACGCGCTTCATGCAGCAGGCTGCCCCAGATCGGATCGACGATCGCCAGCTGTTCGGGCTGACGGGCCTCGGTACGTGCGACCATGAATGGTCTCCTCGTTTGCAGTGGTCGTTCTTTATACAGAAAAAGACGTGCATTAGAAATGGGATTCGAATGACGACTTTAAAGACGGCAAAGCTTCAGTTTTTCTTCATGCAGCATGAAAAACCGTTTCTTGCCGTCCTGAGCGTCGCCGCATTTCCGCACGAAAAACCGGGCTCCGCATTTCCTGGAAATTCTCCAGATCAAAGCGAGCGGTAAAATTCCAGAACCGCCGCCTTGAACACCCGGTCTCCAACGGCCAGCATATGGTCGCGGCCGGGAATGTCGATTGCCCGCGCATGCGGCATGATCGCGGCGAGTTCCGCGCCCGATCCGGCAATATCGTCATTCGTTCCGACCGCAATCAATGTGGGTGCATCGATCTTTGCCGCCTGTTCATGCGAAACAAGAACCCGCGACGTTTCGATACAGGCGGCAAGCGCCAGCCGGTCGCTTTTTGTCTGGTCCGCGAAAGCGCGGAACATGCGGCCGCGCTCATGGGTGACGACATCGAGCGAAGGTGCAAGAAGCGCCTCAGCGATCGGATCCCAGTCGCCCACACCTTCAACCATGCCGATGCCGAGCCCACCGAATACCAGCGAGCGGACACGCTCAGGATGGGCCATGGCGAGGAAGGCCGAAATGCGCGCGCCCATGGAATAACCCATCACATGCGCTTCCGCGATGCCGAGATGATTGAGCAGCGCCACCGCGTCCCCCGCCATGACGGGCGGATAATAGGCGTCGGGATCATGCGGCTTGTCGCTTGCGCCATGGCCGCGATTGTCGATGGCGATCACCCGATAGCCCGCTTCCCCCAGCGTCTTCAACCAGCCGGGATGCACCCAGTTGACATTGGCGCTGGAGGCAAAGCCGTGGATCAGCAAAACCGGATCACCCGCCGGATCGCCCTCATCGAAATAAGCAAGGCGCAGGCCGTCATGGGAAAAATCTGAAAATTGCGGCAGGTTGAGATTCATCAAGGACATCCTTTTTGCCGGACCATATGGCAGGAAAGCACAAGATTGAACATGTTTTCCTGACGATTTTTATGGAGATGCAATGCGTTTGAGGCTACATATCCGCAACGAAGAGCCGTTGCGCGACGACGGATTGCGGCTCGATAACGATATTGCATTTGGAGACGAACATGGCCGGGCATTCCATTCCCCACTTCCAGAACGATGGCGGACACAGCGTAATCGAGATCGGCGTCAAGGAATTCATGTGCACCGGCGCTTCCGTGCCTTACGATCACCCGCATATCTTCATCGATATGGGCGACGACAACGAGAAGGTCTGTTCCTACTGCTCCACCCTTTTCCGCTACAATCCGTCGCTGAAGGCCGAGCAGACCAACCCTCCGGGCTGCGTCTTCCATGTGAAGGCCGCCTGACCTCCACTTTTGCTGATCGGGGCGCATCATGCCCATAAAATCCGTAGCCATTGTCGGTGCCGGCATCGCCGGTCTCACCGCTGCCCTTTCTTTTGCCCGGCACGGTATCGATTGTGACATCATCGAGCAGGCAGGCGAGCTGACGGAAGTCGGCGCCGGCCTGCAACTCTCCCCCAACGCCGCCCGCATTCTCGCCGAACTCGGCGTAATGCCCGAGATCGAGGCGCGCTGGACCGAGCCGGTCAGCGTCGATCTCGCCTCCGGCAAGTCACTGGCCACGCTATTGTCGCTGCCAATGGGCGCGGTGGCCCGCACACGCTGGGGCGCACCCTATGGCGTGCTTCACCGATCGACGCTGCAAAGCGCGCTTCTGAATGCGGTAAAGGATAATCCGCTCTGCCGCCTGCATCTCGGCAAGCGCATCGAAAGCGCAACGGTCGATGTTATCGCCGCAACCACGTTCCGCGATCACGATCTGATCGTTGGTGCCGACGGCGTCTGGTCGGCGGCCCGTTTTGCCGTGCCTTCCGCGCCGACAGCCACCTTTTCCGGCAACATTGCCTGGCGTTTCACGGTCAGCGAAAACGACGTCCCACCCGCCATCAATAAAAGCGCCGTCACGGCCTATCTCGGTTCGGGCGGCCATGTCGTCGCCTATCCGCTGAAGGAAGTCGGCGGTTTCAACATCGTCGCCATCGCGCTTGGCACCGATCCCGGCGCGACATGGCGGGCAGAATCGAGCGGACGGCAGAAAGCCATGCTGCTCGAACAGTTTCGCGGCTGGAGCCCGGATTTGCTGCGGCTGCTGGAAAAGGCTGAGAACCCCACCTTTTGGCCGCTCTATCAGGCCGGCCCCGGACGCTGGCATAATGGCCGCGATACGGTACTGATCGGCGATGCGGCCCACGCCATGATGCCCTTCGCCGCACAGGGCGCCGCCATGGCGATAGAGGATGCATTTGAACTTGCGGGAACAATGGCAGGCAGCGGCGGCGGAGCCTCCCTGCCCCTGCCGCAAGCCCTTGCCGCCTTCGAGGCTCTGCGCCTGCCGCGCATAGATAAGGCCCGCAAGCGGGCCTCTCTCAATCGTTTTGCCTATCATGCGAAAGGCCCGGTCCGAATTGCCAGGGACTTCGTATTTTCCACGCGGCCCTCAGAGGCGTTCCTCAGCGATTTCGACTGGCTCTACGGCTATCACGCAAAGGGCTAAGCGTTGGGGACTGATTAGACCCCAGCCGCGGCTGCGAATCCGACTTCTAGGTCGTTTTTCAGATCGGCTATGTCTTCAAGCCCGATCTGCAGGCGGATGACCGGCCCCTCCGACGGCCCCTTCGCAATAGTCCTGTCGATGAGCGACACCGAAACCGCAAGCGATTCGTACCCGCCCCAGGAATAGCCAAGCCCGAAGAAGGTCAAGGCATCGAGGAAGGCGGCTGCCGCCTGCTTGTATTTGCCCTCTTCCGCCTTCAAGACGAAGGAGAAGACGCCGCTCGCGCCCTTGAAATCGCGCTTCCACATTTCATGCCCGGCAAAGCTCGGCAAGGCCGGATGCAGAACACGCACGACGTCGTCACGGCTTTCCAGCCATTGGGCGATATCGAGTGCGCTCTTCTGATGGTGTTCCAGCCTGATGCCCATGGTGCGCATGCCACGCAGGATCTGGTAGGCGTCATCGGAGGTGACGCAGATGCCGAGATTGGTGTTAGCCTGGTAAAGCGCCTTCCAATGTTTTTCATTGGCCGAGACGAAGCCCATCAGTACATCGGAATGACCCGAGGGATATTTGGTGGCGGCGTGAATGGAAATATCGACACCGAAATCAAGCGGCTTGAAATAAAGCGGTGTCGCCCAGGTATTGTCCATCGTGACCACGCAGTCATGCCTGTGAGCGATCTCCGTGATCACCCGGACATCCTGAATCTCGAAGGTATTGGAACCCGGCGCTTCCAGATGCACGAGTTTCGTATTCGGCCGGATCAGCGCCTCGATGCCAGCCCCGATTGCGGGATCGTAATATTCGATCTCCACACCGAGCTTCTTCAGCATCGTGTTGCAGAAGCGGCGTGTGGGGAAATAAACCGAATCGACGACAAGCGCGTGATCGCCCGCACCGAGATAGGCAAGGAACGGCACGGTGATCGCCGCAAGGCCCGACGGCACGAGGATAGTTCCGAACGAACCTTCCAGCTCGTTGACGAGATTGCACAGCGCGTCCGTCGTCGGCGTGCCGTGTGTGCCGTAGGTGTATTTCTGGTTTTCAGTCGAAAGCGTTTCCGCGTCGGGAAAAAGCACGGTCGAGCCGCGTACGATGGGCGGATTGACGAAACCGAAACAGTCCGCGGGATCATTGCCGCCATGGGTCAGGCGCGTATTCACACCTGCGGCGGAAAGCAGGTCATTTGTCTTGGTCATTTCAGATCAGCTTTCGAAGAATATTGACGCGTGCGACAATGCTGAGAGCCAGAGGCAAGGTCAAGCCCCGTAAGGTCACGCGGGATGGGTCATTGATCCATCGTGAAACAGAATACAAGAAGTATACAAAAATCGTGCAAGTGCAAATTTCCGCAAAAATATGCTTATATTTTCACCCTTTGCACACTTCACGACCAAAATTCCGAAAATTCCGTTTTATAGGCACAATTATCGTCGGCATGTCTTGACCCCGCTGCCAATTGCGATTGTGATAGAAAAAGCGGATCGAAAAGATCTCGCTGAGGGGGGAGCTGGGGTAAAACAAACATGCCGGTCCCCTTGCTATTGACGATAACAAACAAAGGTTGGGAAAAATGAAAAAGGCAATTCTGTCAGCCGCTATCGGCGCAGCAGTTTTGGGAGGAGCCTCGGTCGCTTCAGCTGCGACGCTTCAGGACGTGAAGGGAAAAGGTTTCGTCACCTGCGGCGTAAGCGCCGGCATTCCGGGATTTTCCAATCCCGATGACAAGGGCGAATGGTCCGGCATCGACGTGGACTATTGCCGTGGTATTGCCACAGCGGTTTTCGGTGACCCTTCCAAGGCGAAGTTTGTCGCTCTTTCGAGCAAGGACCGCTTTCCGGCTCTCCAGTCCGGCGAAGTCGACGTTCTGACCCGTAACACCACCTGGACGATCAGCCGCGACACCTCTCTCGGCTTCAACTTCCGTACCGTCAACTATTATGACGGCCAGGGCTTCATCGCCAAAAAGGGCCTCAACGTGAAGTCCGCGCTTGAGCTTTCCGGCGCCGCCGTCTGCGTTCAGACCGGCACGACCACCGAGCTCAATCTCGCCGACTATTTCAAGACCAACAATCTGCAATACAACCCGGTCGTTTTCGAAAAGGAAGCCGACGCAACCTCTGCCTATGATTCCGGCCGTTGCGACGTCTACACCACCGACCAGTCCGGTCTCTATGCTATCCGCCTGAAGCTGAAGAACCCGGAAGACAACATCGTTCTTCCGGAAGTCATCTCCAAGGAACCGCTTGGACCGGCCGTTCGTCAGGGTGACGACCAGTGGTTCGACATCGTGACCTGGGTTCACTACGCCATGGTCAATGCAGAAGAACTGGGCATCACCTCCAAGAACGTCGATGAGCAGAAGTCCAGCGCCAATCCGGATATCAAGCGTCTGCTCGGCACCGAAGAAGGCACCAAGATCGGTACCGACCTCGGCGTAACCAACGACTGGGCCTACAACATCGTCAAGCTGGTGGGTAACTACGGCGAAGTCTTCGACCGCAACGTCGGTGCCGGCTCGCCGCTGAAGATCGAGCGTGGCCAGAACGCGCTGTGGACCAAGGGCGGCCTGCAATACGCACCGCCGGTCCGTTGATCGACCCCATCATCGGCTAGATCATGACAGGAGGCTGGGCAACGCCCGGCCTCCATTTTAAAATTATATAAATAAGCTCGCAAAGAGCATATAAAAGGGAAAGGTGCCTATGGCAGGCAACGCGGTCAGTTCGCAACGATCGCGCGCGCAAAGCGCGTCGTCACTTATCAACGATCCACGCATACGCGGAATTTTCTATCAGGTTGTGACAGTCGTCATCCTGACCGCCTTCGTCTGGATCATCGTGACGAATACGATCACCAATCTTCAACGGTCCAACATTTCATCCGGCTTCGGCTTCCTCAACGGAAGAGCCGGCTTCGATATCGGCCAGTCGCTGATCGCTTATACCAGTGATGCGACCTATGGCCGGGCGCTGCTCGTTGGAATTCTCAACACGATCCAGGTTGCATTTTTTGGCATCATCGCCGCCTCGATCATCGGTTTCATCGTCGGCATCGCCCGGCTTTCCAGCAACTGGCTGATTTCGAAGCTCGCGCAGGCCTATGTGGAAATCTTCCGCAACATCCCGCCGCTGCTCGTTATCTTCTTCTGGTACAAGGGCGTCATCTCCGTTCTGCCGCAGGCGCGCGATTCACTGGAGCTGCCGCTTGGAAGCTATCTCAACAATCGCGGCTTCTTCTTTCCCAAGCCGATCTGGGGAGAAGGCACCTGGCTGATACCGCTCGCCTTTCTGGTGGCAATCGTCATCAGCTTTTTCGTTTATCGCTGGGCAAAGGCGAGACAGGAACAAACCGGCCAGCAATTCCGCACCGGCATCACCGCCACACTTCTCATCATCGGCCTTCCGGCCGCGACATTTCTGGCGCTCGGTTCACCGCTGACATTCGACTTCCCGATTGCCGGGCGGTTCAACCTGTCGGGCGGCGCGGTCGTTGCACCTGAATTCATGTCGCTGTTCCTGGCGCTTTCCTTCTACACCGCCTCCTTCATCGCCGAAATCGTTCGCGGCGGCATCAAGGCCGTGGCGAAGGGCCAGACGGAAGCTGCGGAAGCACTGGGGCTGCGTTCCAGCACGACGACACGTCTGATCATCGTGCCGCAGGCAATGCGTATCATCATCCCGCCGCTGACGAGCCAGTATCTCAACCTGACGAAGAACTCCTCGCTTGCGGTCGCGGTCGGCTTTGCCGACATCGTCTCCGTCGGCGGCACGATCCTCAACCAGACGGGTCAGGCAGTCGAAGTCGTCGCGATCTGGCTGGTCATCTATCTCTCGCTGTCCCTGCTCACGGCCGTGGTCATGAACTGGTTCAACGCGAAAATGGCGCTGGTGGAGAGATAATCGATGACATTAAGCAATCACGCTTTTGTGCGACAGACCATCGAGGACGCCAGACCCGCTCCTTCGAGCGCCGTCGGCTTCGGTCATTGGCTGCGCACCAAACTTTTCGCCACACCGAAGGACACCGTCCTTACGGTTCTCGCCCTCGCCTTTCTGGCCTACCTTCTGCCACCGGTGGTGAAGTGGCTGTTCATCGATGCCGTGTGGACCGGCAGCGATCGTATCGCCTGCCTCACCGCTTCTCAGGGCGGCGCGCTTCCGGACGGCCAGTCCGGGGCATGCTGGGCTTTCGTATCGGCCAAGCTCGGACAGTTCATCTTCGGTCGTTATCCGCTTGACGAGCGCTGGCGTCCGATCCTCGTGATGGTGACGTTCGCCATCCTGCTGGTGCCGATGCTCATCCCGAAAGCGCCGTTCAAGCGCCTCAATGCGCTGGTGCTTTTCATCATCCTGCCCTTCATTGCGTTTTTCCTGCTCATCGGCGGCGTCTTCGGCCTGCCGAAGGTGGAAACACAGCTCTGGGGCGGCCTGATGGTAACGCTCATCCTGTCATTCTTCGGAATAACGGTATCCCTGCCCTTCGGCATTCTTCTGGCGCTCGGCCGCCGGTCGAACCTGCCGGTCATCAAGATGCTCTGCGTGCTCTTCATCGAAGTCATCAGAGGCATTCCGCTGATCACCGTGCTGTTCTTCGCCAGCATCATGCTGCCGTTGTTCCTGCCCGATGGCTGGACCTTCGACAAGTTCCTGCGCGCGCTGGTCGGTGTCTCGCTGTTCTCCTCGGCCTATATGGCGGAGGTGATCCGCGGCGGCCTGCAGGCCATTCCGAAGGGGCAATATGAAGGGGCGGATTCGCTCGGCCTGAACTACTGGCAGAAAACGCGACTGATCGTGCTGCCGCAGGCGCTGAAGCTGGTCATTCCCGGCATCGTCAACACCTTCATCGGGCTTTTCAAGGACACGTCGCTGGTCTCGATCATTGGCATGTTCGACCTGCTCGGCATTGTCACACTCAACCAATCGGATGCAAACTGGGCGACACCCGTCACCGCCATGACTGGATATATTTTCGCAGGCTTCGTATTCTGGATATTCTGCTTCGGCATGTCGCGTTATTCGCTGTTCATGGAACGGCACCTCGACACCGGGCATAAACGATAAGGGACGCTCAAATGGCAGAAAACCAAGCAAAAAAACTGGCCGTCTCGACAACGGACGTGGCAATCGAAATCACCGGCATGAACAAGTGGTATGGCGATTTCCACGTATTGCGCGACATCAACCTGAAAGTGATGAAGGGCGAGCGCATCGTCATCGCCGGCCCTTCGGGATCGGGCAAATCGACCATGATCCGCTGCATCAACCGGCTGGAAGAACACCAGTCGGGCTCGATCCAGGTTGATGGCATCGAACTGACCAACGACCTGAAGAAGATCGATGAAGTCCGTCGCGAAGTTGGCATGGTGTTCCAGCACTTCAACCTCTTCCCGCATCTGACCATCCTCGAAAACTGCACGCTGGCGCCAATCTGGGTTCGCAAGATGCCCAAGAAGGAAGCGGAAGAAGTGGCGATGCACTATCTGAAGCGCGTCAAGATCCCCGAACAGGCCCACAAATACCCGGGCCAGCTTTCCGGCGGCCAGCAGCAGCGTGTGGCGATTGCCCGCTCGCTGTGCATGAAGCCGAAGATCATGCTGTTCGACGAGCCGACCTCGGCGCTCGACCCGGAAATGGTGAAAGAAGTGCTCGACACCATGGTCGGCCTTGCCGAAGACGGCATGACCATGCTGTGCGTGACCCACGAAATGGGTTTCGCCCGCCAGGTCGCCAACCGCGTCATCTTCATGGATCAGGGCCAGATCGTCGAACAGAATTCGCCGGCCGAGTTCTTCGACAATCCGCAGCACGAACGTACACGCCTGTTCCTCAGCCAGATCCTGCACTGAGACTGCAATCAGCAACGCATTATCCAACGGGGCCGTTTCGGCCCCGTTTTTTGTTGCAGGGACAATGCGCCACACACCCCGTCATCCTCACCCTTGAGGCGAAGATTCATTGGCGGCCGAAGAGTGGATTCTCGCCTCAAGGGCGAGGATGACGGTAAAGGTGTTCTACCTCATGACTTCGTCACGGTTCGATTCCAATCCAGCCAACAACCGCGCTGAGTCGTCATCTCGCGGCCTGCCTCCCGAGCGAAAGGCCTCGAAAGCAGCAATACTCAGAAGCTTTAACCATTTGTTACGAAACAAGAATCCTTGTTTTCCAAGCCTTCTGGCGGCCATTGTCATTTTTTTGTCAAATCATGCATTTTTCCGCTTGCAGACCTTCGGGAGCCTGACTATAAGGGCGCCACACCACAAGCGCACGCGCCCTTCGTCTATCGGTTAGGACGTCAGATTTTCATTCTGAAAAGAGGGGTTCGACTCCCCTAGGGCGTGCCACTTGCCTTCGTGTTATCCCCCATCAAAAATACACAGATACTCTTCACGCCTACGAGTTCGTCGCAGGCGATAGTTGCGTCGGAACCGATTCCCGATCGGCACGTTAGAATGCTGTCCCCCCGATGGAAGGCAAGCCGGAGGAAACGCCAGCGGGCAGATCGACCGGCTTGCCTTTCCCCCTCGATCCGCGGACAGAGCCTTTCCGATAACGCCGGCAGGGATGCCAGCTAAGGGATAAAAACGGCGTCTCCGACCTCCGTCGAGGCAAATTGGCATTGCTCACGCCAAGTGATAGGGGCGATATTTCAAGGCTTTGGCCAGATCACCCGCAGTTTTCCACAGGCCTGCGGACTTCCTCAAAAAATCTCGTCTCGAAGCGAAAAAAATCAATTTTTCCGCTTGCGGACCAACGGGAGCCTGACTATAAGGGCGCCACACCACAAGCGCACGCGCCCTTCGTCTATCGGTTAGGACGTCAGATTTTCATTCTGAAAAGAGGGGTTCGACTCCCCTAGGGCGTGCCACTTGCTTCTCCTTGAAAATCAGCACTCTGCATAAAAAACTTCACGTAACGCGTGAATGCGATGATGATTGCCGTTTGCGGCTCGTTCATCAGCTGTCCCCCCGAAAATTCAAAAAGATCGGCAGCGCCGTCAGGGTGCGAAAGCCGCGTCCAGAACGCGCAGCTGCACACGCCTCTGGCCCTGCCAGAGATCGGCACCCACGGTGCCTGCAACATGGATGGACCTGCCACGCGCATTGAGCAGCATCTGCCCCAGAGGGGCTTCTGCGGCGCGGAATGCGATGCCCTCCAGCCGCGAGCCGTCCATGGCCTCGAGCGTGATTTTGACATGGGCGGTGCCGACGAGGCGCACATCGCGCAGGCGATGGGCCGGAACGGCAAAAATCGGCTGTGAATGGCCCGATCCATAAGGACCCGCCTGCTCCAGCTGGTCGACAAGCTGCAACGTCGCGCCGGACGCACCGATGGCGCCGTCGATCTTCAGCACGCTGCTTTCCACCAGTTCGCTCACCGTCTTGACGGCCGCTTCTTCAAAGAACGTCCTGAGCTTGCCGAGATTGGCGCGCTCCACCGTCAGCCCGGCCGCCATGGCATGGCCGCCACCCTTGACCAGCAATCCCGCCTCCACGGCGGCGCGCACCATGCGGCCCATATCGAAACCATTGATCGAACGGCCCGAACCGGTACCCTTGCCGGAGGGATCGAAAGCAATCGCAAAGGCCGGACGACGGAAGCGATCCTTCAGCCGCGATGCAAGCAGGCCGACAATACCGGGATGCCAGTTTTCCCGGGCGGTGACGATGACGCCGGCGCCTGAACCGTCACCATATTCGAACAGCGCCTCCGCCTCGGCTTCCGCCAGCATCACCGCTTCCATCGCCTGCCGCTCGCGGTTCAGCTCATCCAGCCGCTCCGCAATCACTTCCGCCTGCGAAGTATCCTCAATGGTCAGCAGACGGCTGCCGAGTGCGGCATCGCCGATACGGCCGCCGGCATTGATGCGCGGCCCGATCAGGAAACCGAAATGATAGGGTGTGACCGGCCCGCCAAGCCCCGCCTTCTTGAACAGGGCGGCAAGCCCGGCATTGTTCATATGGCGCGCGGCAATCAACCCCTTCACCACATAGGCGCGGTTCAGCCCCTTCAGCGGCACCACATCGCATACCGTCGCAAGTGCGACGATATCGAGCAGCGACAGCAGATCGAGCGTGAAGGCCTGCCTGTTGCGTCGGTCCTTCAGCAGCCGCAGCGTGGCGACCAGCACGAGAAACACCACGCCGGCGGCGCAGAGATGCCCCTGCCCCGACAGATCGTCCTCGCGGTTGGGATTGACCAGCGCGACAGCCGGCGGCAGTTCCGAACCCACCTGGTGGTGATCGATGACGACAACATCGGTTCCCGCATCCTTGGCGGCCTGCAGCGATTCATGGCTGGTTGAGCCGCAATCGACCGTCACGATCAGGGTCGCACCATTGGCGGCAAGCTGCTGCATCGCCGCCGGGTTCGGCCCGTAGCCTTCGAAAATCCGGTCAGGAATATAGATCTCGGGCGTCAGCCCGAAATGCGCGAAGAACCGGTACATCAAGGCGGAAGAAGCAGCCCCGTCGACATCGTAGTCGCCGAAGATCGCCACCTTCTCGCCGGTCTCGATGGCGCGCACCAGCCGCTCGGCCGCTTTCTCGCAATCGGTCAGCACATGTGGATCGGGCATCAGCGAACGGATGGTCGGATCGAGAAAAGCAAGCGCATCATCCACGCCTACTCCGCGCCCGGCCAGCACGCGGGCAATCAGCTCGGGAATGGCATGGATCTGGGACATGGCCAGCGCGCGGTTCTGTCCGGCCTGATCCAGCCGCGAGACCCAGCGCTGTTCTGTCGCCGACCGCTCCACGCTTAAAAACGCGCGGGCCACGGTATCGGCCGGCTCCATCATTGCCATCCTGTCCATTCGTCCTGTCATGCGCATATATCGGCGCTTTAATGCTTAGAACGGGCTAAATGGCGATGGCGCGTTTTTCAAGCAAAAACGCTTGTTCCGGCTTTCACACTGCAAATATCGAGAAAAACGGGCTGACGATCGATACCGCACCGACCAGCAGCAGCAGCGAGAACACGGCAAGCGAACACCAGTTGCGCTCGTGTTCGGCCATATCGAATTCCATGCTGCGAATATTGTCGTTGGCAGTGTGAGGCCGTGCCCGATGATGGGCAACCGGAACGTCTGCACGCTTATTGTCCTTGAACAGGATGATCGATGTCACGGCCACGCCTCCCTCGCTTGGTGAACAGGATTAACCATAGGGCCGAATCGTGTCGCATTCCAGCGGTTCCGCAGCCGTTTTCTAAAATTTTATGACGGCTGAAAGCCGGTGTTTCGGGGGCGTTTTTTACACCCTTACCAAGGCCTCCCCATGACAAAAAAGACCGCGCTTCCATGTGGAGGCGCGGTCCTCAACGTCAGAAAAATCGTGAAGCGCTTCAGGTCCGCTCGATGCGGATGACCTGCGGCTCGCTGACGAGATATTTCTCGTTCTTGATCGCCTTCACCGCCTTGCGGATCGCATCCTCCATCGTCGCATGGGTGACGAGGATGATGGTCTGCGGCGCGCCTTCCACATGCACGCGCTGGCGCTGCACGATGGATTCCAGCGAGATGTTATTGTCAGCCATGCGGGTGGCGATGGAGGCGAAAACACCGGCCTGATCCTTCACCGTCAGGCGGATGAAATAACCGCCTTCGTGGCTCTTCATCTTGGCGCGGCGATAATCGGCCAGCGATTTTGCCGGACGGCCGAGAACCGGCACCTGCTGGGCGCCGGGGCGGCTCTTGGCGATATCGGCGATGTCGCCGAGTACGGCGGACGCCGTGGCGTTGCCGCCGGCACCCGGACCGACCATCAGCAGCTCACCGAGAATATCGGATTCGATCGCCACCGCATTGGTGACACCATCCACCTGCGCGATGACGGAATCGAGCGGCACCATGGTCGGATGCACGCGCTGTTCGATGCCGGATTCAGTCACCTGCGCCACGCCGAGAAGCTTGATGCGGTAACCGAGTTCGGCAGCCGCCTGAATATCCTCGCTGGAGATATTGGTGATGCCTTCGAGATAGATGTCATCGGCCGAAATCTTGTTGCCGAAGGCAAGCGTCGTCAGGATTGCCAGCTTGTGGGCGGTGTCGTTGCCCTCGATATCGAAGGCCGGATCGGCTTCGGCATAACCGAGCCGCTGCGCTTCCTTCAGACAGGCCTCAAAGGACAGCCCTTCCTTCTCCATCTTGGTGAGGATGTAATTGCAGGTGCCGTTCATGATGCCGTAGATGCGCGACACATGGTT
>CAACXH010000069.1_pt1 | contig 34207 bp, 30 predicted proteins | sample 2275881 | NCBI WGS metagenome assembly CAACXH01 (sample SAMEA5312483, study PRJEB27640) | indoor metagenome | biome: indoor environment; feature: controlled; material: polymer antistatic dissipative epoxy resin | place: Italy | collected 2014-05-27 | reverse complement strand
GCATATATATCTATATAAATATATGTTTACGGAATCCTACCAGATCGAAGGTGTGCTCCCCTCTTCCTCTGGTTGTATAAATATTGCTTCTTGCGTCGACGATTCATAATCTTCGCAACCCTTCGCCTCATCAGGGCTGTATCTGCACGAGCTGCAAGAACGTACATTTCATAGAGACCCATTTGAACACACCTTTTCTATCACGCGACGCAGTTGCGACCGTGTTATGATCTTCATCTCTCTTTCCCATCTGCCTTTCAGCTCGATGGGCATTGCAACGGGGCACTGAAAACTGCCACCTGTGGAAAATAAAGACACTTATCAGTGCCCCGCATCAGCGGTTTGTGCCTGTCAAAGCATGCCTTTCAGCCAATGCGTTTCGGAGAAATAGAGAGGCCCACCACAAACCAGATTCCATCTCTCCTCCGGTCATTGCCAGACGACTTTCCCTGCCAGACCCCGGAATATGAAAGCGACGTCTTTCTCTCATACAACGGCAATCATTCAGATCCGAAACAGGGATAGTATAGGTCAGGCAAACAGGATGGGGATGAGTGGGGAAATTAAAAAGTGAGAAACCAGACGGAACACATCTGGGCTGCGTCGCAACATAAGTCTTAATAACTAAATTTGTGCATGCTTTGTTCTTGCTAACAAGGATAAATCCTGGCAGGATGGCAAAAAAATACCCAGCGAGGACAACATGAAAGATTCGATCACCGACTTTTCTAGGTTACGCCAACAGGTCGGAATTAGCCTCGAACAGCTGGCTCCCATCGTGGGCTTCAGCCTTTCCACGTTGTATCGCTGGGAACGCGGACAGCAGGAACCAAGACAAGCTGCCATAGCCGTCCTGCATGGACTTCTGAACGCGCGCGCCCAGGTCGTCAACGAAAATCCAGCATTTACCTTCATTGACCTCTTTGCGGGCATCGGCGGACTGCGCCGCGGGTTCGACCACATCGGTGGGAAATGCGTATTTACTTCAGAATGGGATAAGTATTCACAGGCAACTTACAAGGCAAACTATCGCAGCGACGATCATGAAGTCGAAGGTGATATCACGAAAGTAAACGCCGCTGACATCCCGGCACACGACATTTTACTGGCAGGCTTCCCATGTCAGCCATTCAGTATTGCCGGCGTAAGTAAGAAAAATGCCTTAGGCCGTGCCCACGGCTTTGCAGACGAGACACAGGGAACTCTTTTCTTTGATGTCGCACGCATCATAAAACATCACCAACCCAAGGCCTTTTTGCTTGAGAACGTGAAGAACCTTGTCAACCACGATAAGGGACACACATTCGAAGTGATCATGAAAAAGCTGAAGGAAGAACTCGGTTACGACGTGGAAACCCGCGTCATAGATGCGAAAGGATATGTTCCCCAGCACCGGGAGCGAATTTTCATCGTCGGCTTCCGCAGGGATCTTGGTATCAAATTCTCCTTCAAAAACTTCAACATGCCGGATTCGTACGCAGGGCCGAAGCTCAAGACAATCCTGCACCCGGAAGACGGATCAGAAGGGCCAGACAAACATTATACACTGGGCAACATTGGTAACGTCTCAGAGCGATACATCCTGACAGACCATCTATGGAGGTATCTGCGCGACTACGCCGCGAAGCACGCCGCCGCCGGAAACGGATTTGGTTATGGTCTCGTAGGCCCAGGCGATGTTGCTCGCACTCTTTCGGCACGCTATTACAAGGACGGATCTGAGATCCTGATCGATCGCGGTCCCGCCCTCAATCCGCGCCGACTCACACCTCGGGAATGCGCACGACTCATGGGCTTTGACGAACCGGGCAAGGCCGAATTCGTGATACCGGTGAGTGACACCCAGGCATATCGTCAGTTCGGTAATAGCGTCGTCGTGCCAGTTGTGAAAGCCGTAGCCAGCCATATGCTACCCTTTATCGAGGAGGCGTTGGCCTGCGCAGCAAATGGGCGAATGAAGCTCAGTGCCTGATACTCACCGCCCCAAATGGCGCGCCTTGGACCATAAGGTCAATTGCCTGACCAACTTCCTTGGTCGCCTCCTCCCAAGAGGCCGCCGACGATGTGTTGTTTTGCCATGACTGATGTGGTCGATAGCGTAACTCGTAGTCGAATGATGTCAGGTATCAGGAGCAAAAATACAAAGCCCGAATTGGTCATACGAAAAGGCCTTCATGCGCTGGGTTTCCGCTACAGGCTGCACCCGAAAAAGATTCCTGGTAAGCCAGACCTGTGGCTGCCCAAATATGGCGCCGCCATATTTATCCACGGTTGTTTTTGGCACGGGCACAACTGCTCTCTTTTCAAAATACCTGGTACCAGGCAAGACTTCTGGAAGGCCAAGATCAATACGAATCGCATCAGAGATGCGCGCGTCAACGAGTTACTGGCCGACGCCGGTTTACGTCGACTGGAGATTTGGGAATGCGCTTTTCGGGGACCAGGACGTATCGGGCTGGAAGAGACTCTTGCACGGACAGCCGAATGGCTCCGTGGAGAAGAGATTGGATGTGAGATAAGGGGGACGCGATAAATGATGGAACTGGGTGATTGGCTCAGCGAGTATAGCGGGCCGAATTACACATGGTACGTCAAGCGATTGAGCGGCAATGATACACTTGCCAATAAAACACACCAGGCGGGTCCGTATATTCCCAAAGAATTGCTGTTCGAAGTACTTCCGGGTCTCGCACGTATTGACGTAGAAAACCCCGATCTTTGGTTTAATGTGTACATTGACAGCCATGCCGACGCCCGCCAGATCCGAGCAGTCTATTACAACAGCAAGCGTCACAAGAAACAACCGAACGGTCGCGATGAAACACGACTGACGAATTGGGGCGGTGGCGAATCGGCACTGCTGGATCCCGAAAGCACGGGCGCGTTGACCATATTCGCTTTCTCGGTTGAACCAAGTGTCACACCAGAATGCCATGTCTGGGTCTGCCGGCATGAGACAGAAGAAGAACTCGTCGAGGACCGCATCGGCCCCATCGAGCCGGGTAAGTCGATAGTCCAGCCTGTAGGCGGTACGATCCAAGCCAGCCTGTTCGAGACTACTGTCCGCGCCAGTTGTTGGCTGACGCCGGATGAGATTCCCACCGCGTGGCTCACGAAGTTTCCAAGCGGAGTCGAAATAATCGCCAAGGCAGCCGAACTTCAGTCCCATGGCAACCTTATGCCTGATCTGCGGCTTATGAAGCGACGTGCCTGCGAATACGAGATATTCCGTAGCGTAGAGGAAGCAGTCGAGATGCCGCTTATAAAAGCTGGCTTCACCAATATCGATGGCTTCATCTCTCGAGCGCAGACAATCCTCCAACGCAGGAAATCCCGTGCCGGAAGATCACTCGAACTCCACGCTCGCGAGATTTTCATGGAGGAAAAGCTCGTAGAGGGAACCGACTTTTCGCATCAGCCCGAATCTGAATCGGGTAAATCTCCAGACTTTCTTTTCCCTTCCGAGGCCGCCTATAAGGATACAAATTTCCCCTCAGAAAAACTTAGAATGTTGGCGGTGAAGACGACCATGAAGGATCGCTGGCGTCAGATCCTCAATGAGGCCAATCGCGTGGAGCATAAGCATCTGCTTACGCTGCAGGAAGGAATATCGGAAACTCAATTCAGAGAGATGATCGATGCAAAGGTTACACTAGTTGTGCCAAAGCCAATAATTGAGAAATTTCCGGAATCCGTTCAGCCGCACCTCCAAACCCTTGAATCCTTCATAGGCGACATGCGTCTGCTGCGACTTTGATAGCCGGAAATCAGTTGGAGCAATTGTGGGTTAAACGTCAGGCAGTACCCGCGTTGGGTGTGCAACAAGCAGGCAGAATCAGCCACGTTGTTGGAGCGAAGACAACAATGCGTCAAGCATCAAGTCGCTGTATTGTTTACTTTTTCTTTCTACTAAGGGAAATATTTCTAGTCTGACGAGAAAACACGAATAAGGATCAAGACTTGAAGGTCATCACAGGAACCGGATTTGCCGCTGCTGCCCTGCTTTTTTCAGGCTCTTTTGCATTTGCCGCACCCACATATCTCAGCTGTGAATTCGCAGGTTCGAAGGGAACCCCTCAGGTGTTCAATTTCGCTCTCGACGAAGCCGCCGGGACATTTGGAGTTTATGTCCCGGCTTCTGGCAGTCAGAGAATGGAGAAAGGCGCCTTTGCCGGTGGTAAAGCGAGCCTGAATGAAGGCTCGGTGGCATGGGAGATCGATATCGCCAAGGGTTCGGTCATCCGCGATAAACGCATGGTTGGCGAGAAGGATGGCGGGACCTGCAAGACGATCTCGCACGCGCAGAGCGGCTTTGAAGAGTAATTGCAGTTCTGGACGAGACCGCGGAACAGGGAGCTGACGGCACGGCGCATCTATAGCGCCTTGGCGAAGCGTTCCAGTTTGCCCAGCGTTTGCTGACCCAGCTCCACGGCACCGAAACCCTTCGCTTGCTGGAACTCGGCTTCCGTGCTGAACACCATGCCCAGCACAACTTTCGTCGCGCCATTCTGATCTTCGAAGGAGGCCCAGGCGTCGGCATGTTTCGGCCCGTTTTCGCCCCACAGCAGCATATAGCCGATCCTCTCTTCTGGCCGGACCTCGACATAACGATGATGGTTCGGGAAGACTGTGCCGTCAGGGCCGATCATGTCAAAGACCCATTCCCCGCCGGTCCGCAGATCAATCCTCTTCGTGCGGCACGAAAACCCTTCAGGACCCCACCATTGCGGCAGCGTCTTTTCGTTCATCCAGGCTTTCCAGACGATGTTTCGCGGCACCTTTATCGTTCGTTCCAGCACCATGGTTCGCCCGGCCACGCTAGCCAGATTGTTGAGACCGGCGCTGAAACCTTGTTGATAGCCATCGCGCATATCCTCGGCCAATGAGGAAAGCTGCACCGTTACGGTCAAGCGGCTACGCTCTTCCGCCGCCTGAAAATCGGCAGTGACCAGCGCTGCCGACTGGGTTACGCCCCCGGAGGAGACCACCTCGTAATTCACGCTGCGGCGGGTTGGCTGCAGCTCCAGCCAGCCGCATTCACAGCGAATATCCGGCTGGCCGGCGACCTTGCAGAGCGAGACTTCGCGACCGCCCAGCCTGCTGTCCGCCTCCAGGAATTCCACGGTGACCGAGGGTGAGGGAGAGGCCCACACCGCCCGGGCGGCGGGTGACAGCCAGACCTGCCAGAGAGCCGATAGCGGAACGGCAATCTCCCGTTCGAAGCTGAGCGTCGCAAAACGATCTTGCGGCAGATGCGGTTCAGCGTGTGCGCTTTTTTGACCCGATTTCGTTGTCATTGTGAATCCTCCTTCATGGCCTGCATTGCAAATGCCTCCAACCGGTCAAGCCGGCTCTCCCACATGGCCCGCTGCTCATCGAGCCATGTCCTCACCGGCTCCAGCGCTTCGGGCACTATCGCGCAGGTGCGCACCCGCCCATCCTTGGACGTGATGATCAGCCCCGCCTCCTCCAGCACGGAAAGATGCCGCATCACCGTGGGCAGACGCAGCCCCGTGGGAGCGGACAACTCCATGACCGGTGCCGGCCCGCCGCCGAGGCGGGCCAGAATTGCCCGCCGCGTTGGATCGGCCAGAGCCTGGAAGATCAGTGATAGCTCCTGATGATGCTTAGTCATCCTGCTAACTATCATGCTTCATCGCGACGGAGCAAGGGAAAACTTAGCAGATCAACTAAGTTTTATCCGGAGGAATGGCACCGGGGATGAAATGTCCGTGCGTCTCCCGGCCGTTCGTTTGGGTAACCGAGCCTTTCCCCTTCTTGCGCCTGGCGTTCGGCAACCGGCGGCGGATGCAACTGCTGGGTCGGAAACAAGCCATCAAAAGTTGCAGAAAAAGATTGACTCTCGCAGCTGCCTGAGTGAGCTTCGCGGGGAAAAGACGGGGAAAATATCAAATCATCATGTCACCAGAACGCTTTAATCAATGCCTGCGGGTCATCCGCTGGACGCCGATCAATATTGCGTCCGCGCTGCAATGCGAACTTTCGTGGATCGAGGCACTGGAGGCGGGCAATGAGGAGGTTCCCGCTGGCCTGGCCACATGGCTTGAAACGCTTGCACAGGCGCATGAAGCTCTCCCGCCTCCATCAACCTACAGAGGAAAACGGTCGGCATTCTGATGCGGCCGATAGCTCTTAATCTTCACCAACAACTGGATTACTCGAAATGAAATATGTCATAGCAGCTCTTGGCCTGATCAGCTTCTCAAGCCCTGCCTTCGCGGCCTCCTGCGAGAAGAACTTCGCTGTCTCCGGCGTGCCGATGGTGACGGCTGTCTCTTACAAATCATGGCAGGAATTGCCGAAGGCGAAAGCGCCCGCCGTGCTTCAAAAGCTCGCTCAGGCTGTGGCAGCGGAAGGTTTTTCCGGCATCCAGATCAACAAGGCGCTGTCCTCGATCGATGCGCACCAGGAGACCAGCGGCAGCGGCAGAATTCAGACGCTGCGGGTTGTGGCCCGGCAGAAAGGCGCCGGCGTGCGGATCGACGCTGTTTTCAACATTCAGGCAGGACAGATTGCGGACAAGAACGTCATCCGCGAGGGCATCTGCAATATCATAAACGGCGTGTGAAGTGCTGTAGATAAGACTATCCTTTCGACGGAGCGGGCCAGCCGCTTCGTCTGCATTGGCCTTGGCGTGACGGCCGCTTCTGCGGGTGGCAACAGGAAGCAGGCCCGGGCCTCACCATTCATTCGCAGTCTCTATGATGGTAGACACCGACATCGGAAATGGCACGCCGCCGGCTGACCCGGCACGGGCGGTGAACCAGGCGCTGCTCCGCGCTGTTTATGACGATGCTTATGGTATGGCGGGCGAACCCGGAATCTGCGATGGGTGCAGGCAGGGATAGTGTCCGTGGCCGGAAGCGCGCCATGAAGCGACGGGGAAAAAATGCCGATCTATGAACTGGCTGCCGTGGGCGCCGCAACCTGCTGGGCGATGACCGGACTTCTGGCGGCGCGTCCGGCGGGGCATCTGGGAGCGCTCGCCTTCAACAGGACGCGGCAGCTTTTTGTCGCTTCCCTGCTGGGGGTCTATGTTCTCGCTTCGGGAACCTGGCGAGAACTGCAGCCCGAGGCGCTTTCGGCGCTTCTGCTATCCGGTTTCATCGGCATCTTCGTTGGCGATACGCTGCTGTTCACCTGTCTCAATCGGGTTGGGCCACGCCGCTCGGGAATCCTGTTTGCCCTCAACGCCCCAATTGCCGCGCTGCTGGGATGGGCGGTGCTTGGCGAACAGCTTTCCGCAACAACTGTCACCGGCATAGGCCTGACGCTGTGCGGTGTTCTGCTCGCAATCCTCTTCGGCAAGCGCAAGGCGCAGCTGCACGAATGGGAAAGAGTGAAGGGACCACTCTGGCTCGGCGTGCTGCTGGGCCTGCTGGCCGCGCTCAGTCAGGCCGTCGGCTCGCTGATCGCAAGACCCGTCATGGCGAGCGGGATCGATCCGATTACCGCGTCCATGCTGCGCGTCGGGGTCGCGGCGCTCTGCCTGACGGCGCTTACCATGCTGCCCATCAAGGCAGTCCGGCCGAATGGCCCGCTGACGAAGAGCATTTTCCTGCAGACGGCGCTTACCGGCATCATTGCCCTTGCGTTCGGCATGACCCTGCTTCTTTTCGCGCTTTCCGGCGGCAAGATCGGCATCGTCTCGACGCTGTCTGCGACAACACCTGTCATCATCCTGCCATTGCTCTGGCTGAGAACACGGGAATTGCCGGCACCCGGCGCATGGGCCGGGGCAGCACTGGTCGTGGCCGGCATGGCGCTGATGTTCTGGAAGTGACCGAAGCCGTCGAAAGCGCCGCAGATGACGCCGCGCGCGCCACGATATACCACTGCAAATAATGTCCAGCTGTCCCGGCGGCACACTTGCGCGGCAACTTTCGCGTGTCTAAAAGACGCGCAAAGTTAATTCGCATTACAGAGGACCAATTTCGTGGAACAGGAAAACACTCCAGTCGGCAAGGGCCGGCGCAAGGCTTTATGGGCAGCGGTTGCGATTATTGCCATCGCGGCTGCAGGTGTCATCGGTGGTAAAGCCTTCTACGAAGCAAAGGTCGACGAGCTGATTGCCCGCAGCGGCGCAACGGCGCGTTCCGTGGACGTCGATTTTCTCGGACAAATTCATATTCGCGAGCTGACCCTGCCGCTTGAAGACGGCAAGAAGATCCAGATTGCCGCTATCGACGGGCGTCCCAAACTTCCTTTCCTGGAAGGCGCGCTCGATATGAATGGCATCGATATTGACGTGCCGACCGGCAAGATCTCCATGGCGCATGCCCGTGTCGAGAATGCCGCTTTCAAGCAGGCGACCTCGGCAGCGGCATCTGGCGATGGCAATGCAAACTCCCTGTCCCGGCGCCTGGAGCGCTTCGCAGCGACGCGCATTTCCACGCCTGAACTGACATTCACCCAGTCTATCGCCGAGACCGAGCAGAAGACCGTATACAACAACGCGGCGCTCTCAGACATCGCCGATGGCCGGGTCACCCGCTATACGATCGACAATGCCAGCTATGACATCAAGATGGCTCTGCCGGATAGCACTGGCACGATGGAAAAGAAGCACATGGTCGTCTCGACAGGTGCAATAACCGGCCAGGACTTCGACGCCGCCTACCTTGCAAGGCTCTACACGGAAAAGGCGGGTCCCGAAGACAAGGATGCAAAACCTCTTTACGGACCACTCTCCGTCAGCAAGGTTTCCTTCTCCGACGGTGACGGTCAATTCAGCTACGACGAAATCCGCAGCGACGGCTTTACCGCTCGCATGCCGGCCGAGCCGCTGCTGGAAACCCTGAAGGCGCTGACCGCAACCCAAAATGCGGATGAGCTTTCACCGCAGGAGCGTCAGGCATTTTTCGGCAAGGTCGTGTCCATTCTGGACATGATGGGCAAGAGCAACATGCAGCTGCTGGGCTTCAAGGTGGACGCGCCTGATCAAAGCGAAGGGGCGGACGGCAAGCGGGTCAAGGCCACCATCGAGCGCATTGACATGCAGATGGACAGCCGCAAGCTCGATTTCGGCCTGAACGGCATGTCGATTGGCGATGGCGACGGCAAGATCGAAGTCGCCGAGGCAAGCCTCAAGGGCTTTGACTGGAGTTCCACAATCGAAGGTCTTTCCCAGATCGTCGGTTTCGATGAAACGAAAATCGAGACATTTCCGTTCAATCGGCTGATACCGGAACTCGGCAGGGTGCGTGTCGGTGGCATCAACGTTGATATCGCCGCACCGGAAAAGACCGATGAAGAGGCCGCAGGCACGCCTGAGCGCATCAAGTTCACGCTCAAAAATTTCGAGATGGGACTGACCAAACCCTTCAATGGCATCCCGACCGATATCGAGATCAGGCAGGAGGACCTCTCCCTGCCCATCCCGGCGGATTCGACGGAGGAAGTTTTTGTTGAAGCGCGCAAACTGGGTCTGGAGTCACTCGCCTTGTCTTACGCCCTCGCCGCTGGCTGGGACGAACCCAACAAAAACCTGCTGATCCGCGAAGTCTCGCTCAGCAGCAAGGATATTGGCAGTGTCAATTTCTCCGGTCTGGTAAGCGGCTTCACGGAAGAGTTTTTCTCCTTCGACCTTGGTCGCGCCCAGGCTGCGCTTTTCGGGATTGCCGGTCGTGAGGTAAAATTCACGATCAAGGACGAGGGCATGATGGCCAAGGCGATCAAGCTCTATGCCCTGCAGAACGAGATGACCGAGGATCAGGTGCGTGGCACATTGACGTTGGTTGCCAACGTGATGCTGCAGCAGGTGGCCGCCGAACAACCGAAACTCCAGGAGGCGGTGAACGCACTCGTCCAATTCATCAACACGCCGGGAACCTTGACCGTCACGGTCAAATCGACAGGCCCAAATGGCCTTGGCCTTTTTGATCTGGCTGCAGCCTCCGAGAATCCGATGCTTCTTCTCGACAAGGTGGATATTCAGGCAACGGCGGAATGAGCCGGCCTATCAGCCGCCAATTGTCTCGAGCTCAGTTTCCTGAGCTTGAGATAACCTGAATATACATTCAGCCGCCCCATTTCGGGGCGGCAATTGAAATTTGAATAAAACTTTTTATTTTGTAATCAATAATTTACGCCGAAAATTAAAAGTCAAACATTAAAAGAAATCACAGACGTGAGCCTGAATATCCTGGCTGTGAACAATCCAAAGCGCAGTCCCCCAATAAGAGCAGGCTTTACGCTCCACTGCGCCGATTAAAAGACAGATTTGCGGAAAAAGCCCCGGGGGGCCGGATTTTTCAGTAAATTTGCGTTAGATAAGCCAATCTGTTTCAATCGAAAGAAGGCCACATTGCCGATATTCGAGATCATCATTGTTTTTGCCGCGCTGCTGGCAGTCGGCCTTCTGGCAATCCAGCAGATTGTAGCCCAGGTCCGGGAATATCGGTTTTACAAAAAAAACGGTGGTGATTTTTCTGTTGATAGCGGCGTGGATTACCTCCGGCTTGATAAATCCCTTTATTACAACAGCCTTCGCCTCACGAACTGGCAGCGTTTTTATCTCTTTCGCCCGGCCTGTATCATCATGCTCATCGCATTTCTGGGCATGATGCTCGTGGCCCTGTTCTGAAGAGCAAATTGTGCTTTTAAGGGCACAATCATTGCGAAGAGGAGTGTTGTCACCGGTCGCTCTCGGAATCCTGAACGAAGGTTTCAATCGCGTCTTCTGACAACGAGAGAATACGACCGGCAGCAAATCGTTGCACGGAAACGGCACCCTCATCGCTGCTTTCGAAAGCCAGGTCGAACGTAGAAGAAAGGACCCGTGCCCACCCTTCATCGTAAACGGTACCACCGACATGGATTATACTCATTGATCGCCAGTCGACCCGCTGTTTGGTTTCCGGATCAGTAACCACGGCACTGCCGACGCGAATTTCCCGGGTTGCCAATCTCACCTGGTCAAAAATGGGTTCAAGCTTGAAACTGTAAGTGCCGCTTTCCGGATACACGAGTTCGACGACCGACGCCGGCGAAGAAACTCTGATGCGGAATTCTTTTGTGAGGGGATTCGCGTTGCCGCCACTCTCCTGCAAGGAGTGCCACTCGCTGTCAGAAACCGGGCGAGCTGCGACGATAACCGCACCACCTTTTGTAAGCATCGGCTCATCAACGGTGATACTCAAACGCGTCGAAAGCTCGGGCTCGTCCGAACCCCAGGATTGCAGTCAATAAATGGCGAAAGCCTGCAAAATCCCCCCACAAAATTTGGTGAGGGAAGCGCCAATCAACGGCGATCACGCTGCGGTGGTCTTGCGCCAGCCGCTTAAGCCAAAGGCGATTCGTAATGCTTGTCGTATCGTTGTCGATATTCCAGCCCGGCCGCACGACACAAAACCGGCCGATTGAAAAATCGCATTCCGGTCCATCGCAGCCCCCTTGAAGGACGCTACGATGGACCATAACCCCGTCTTACCGACCATACTGGTCCGCCACAGATAGGCCGGACCGGACGGACGGGATCTTATCGAGCGCCGGCAAAAAGCCAGACGCTTTCACGGGGAATATCCACCCAGACCGGGCCTTCCGGCAACGCCTTCGCGCCAAAGGCCTTGGCGGCGAAGTCGCCGGCCTTCAGGCGGTATTCCCAGCGGTCGCCAAGATAGAGGCAGGCATCCAGATGCATTTCCCTGCGGTTCTGGCCGGGGTTGTCATGCACGGCGATCTGCTCGACGCGGATGACCGCCTTGTCCTCTTTTTCTTCGTTCCTGCCGAAAACAATGCCATCAAGCTGCCAGTTTGGCCCGTGAATGCTGGCATCTTCGCCCAGACCGCGTATCTCGCCGCTGGCGACATTGTTTGCGCCGAGAAAGTCCGCCGCATAAAAGCTCTTCGGCTTTGTATAGATGTCCTGCGGTGTGCCTTCCTGAACGATGGCGCCGTTGCGCAAGAGCAGGATATTGTCGGATGCGGCGAGCGCTTCCGACTGATCATGGGTGACGAGAACACCGCATATTTCCAGATCAAGGATGAGCTTTCGGATCCAGTAACGCGCCTCTTCCCGCAGCTTCGCGTCAAGATTGGAAAGCGGCTCGTCCATCAACAGGACACGCGGCTCATAGACCAGCGCGCGGCAGATTGCGACGCGTTGCTGCTGGCCGCCCGAAAGCTGATCGGGATAACGCTCGGCAAGATGGCCGAGACCGATCTTTTCCAGCGTCGCCTGAACACGTTTGCCGGCATCCACCCGGTTCACGCCACGCAGCTTCAGGCCATAGGCGACATTTTCCATCACTGTGCGATGCGGCCACAGCGCATAGGACTGAAACACGAGGCCGATATTGCGGTTTTCCGGTGCAACCGTCAGGCCCTTGCTGCCATCGAGCATCGGTTTTCCGCCAATGCTGATGAGGCCCTGTTCGGGCTGCTCGAGCCCGGCAATGCAGCGTAGCAGGGTTGTTTTGCCGCTACCCGACGCGCCGAGCAGGGAGACGATCGAGCCGCGTTCGGCAGTGAAGGATGCGCCCTGGAGAATATGCAGGCCGCCGAGATATTTGTGAACGTCGCGAACAGTAAGTTCAGTCATGGATTTTTGCTCCCAGACGAAGGGCGAGACCGAGGCCTGCGCCGGTAAGAACGATGCTGACGAATGCCAGCGCGGCAATCGTGTCCATTGCGCCGGACTGGATCATGGAAACCATGAGCGAGCCGATGACTTCGGTTCCGGCGCTCATGAGATAGATGCCGGTGGCATAGTCGCGCAGGAAAACGATCATGATCAGCGCCCATGCGCCGACGAGACCGGGGCGCACGATGGGAATGACGACGTCACGCCAGGTCTGGCCGATTGTCGCACCTGTCGTGCGCGCAGCCTCCTCCAGTTCGGGGCTGACCTGAATGAGCGTGCCCTGCAACAGCCGCAGACCATAGGAAAGGCCGACGATGAGATAAGCGATGAACAGGCTTATGAGGGTCGTGCGCAGCGGCACCAGGAACGGAATGAACAGGAACAGCCAGAAGAAGGCGAGACCGATGATCAGGCTCGGCATGGAGCGCGGCAGAAGAACCATGTAATCGAGAACGGTGTTGGACACGTCCCGATTGCGGTGCCCCGCAAGACCGACGACCAGATAAAAGGCGACAGCCACGGCGCCGCCGACGACCGCCAGTATGATGGTGTTGAGAACACCACGATAAAGGCTCGGAACCTCGAAAAGCGCATTGAAATGCTTGGTGGTGAGATGAGCGAAAGGATTGACGCCCTGCCCCCACGCATCGACAAAGGCGCGCAGGATAATTCCGCCGATCGGCAGAATGACCGAAAGGAACAGCCAGAAACCGATGATGGAAAGCGCGATGATCTGGCCGGCGCGCCCCAGCCGCATGACGGTGGTGCGCGAACCTTTTCCGCCAAGGGCCGCATAACGGCGGCTGTGGCGCAACAGCCGGCGCTGATACCACACCAGCGGCAGGGTCAGGAGCACGAGCAGGACAACGACGACAGCCATCAGCTGATAGGTGGGGACGCCGAAAAGTGTCGTGAGCTTGTAGATATAGGTGGTGAGGACGTTGATGCCGCTCGGATCGCCAAGCACCAGCGGCACGCCGAACATTTCAAAGCCGATCAACAGGTTGAGGGCGGTGGCGAAGATGAGCGCGGGCAGCACCATGGGTACGGTGACATCCCAGCACACACGCCAGATGGGCGCGCCGGTGATGCGGGCCGCCTCTTCAAGATCGGACGGCAGGTTGCGCATTGCCGCCGACACGTAAAGATAGACATGCGGGACATGCGCCAGCCCCGTGACAAGCACGATGCCGCTCAGGGAATAGATGTTCCACGGCACGAAACCGATGATGTCGCGCACGAGGATCGAGACGAAGCCGGACGGCCCGATGGCGACCGTATACCCGAAAGCAAGCACCAGCGCCGAAATGAACATCGGAACCAGCACGATGATTTCCAGCGCCTTGCGGAAATGCACATCGGTGCGGGTGAGCAGGAAGGAGAGCGCCGCGCCCAGCGGGACGGCGATCGCCACCATGCCCACGGCCATGATGACCGTGTTCCACAAGGCGTCGTAAAACATCGGGTCGACGAGAATATATTCATATGCGCTCAGGCCGAGGCTGGCGCTCGGGCTGAAGAACGGACCATCGAGAAAGCTCTGATAGATGATCAGGCAAATGGGCGTCAGGACGCACAGCGTCAGGAAACCGATGACGAGCCGGCGGAAGAGCAGCGCTTCGCCGGGCGGGCGCGGCGTCTCCAGCCGCGGCTCGCGGGATAGTTCTCGGGGTGGGTTTTGGGTAATGGTATCCACCGGCATGGGTTGTAACCTCCGGGAAACAGACGTTTGTTGAATGGATTTTCATAAGAGTGGCAGGACCGCGGCCATGGGCCAGACACCGTCCTGTTGCCTTTTAAAAAGCTCGGTGCCTGGCCCCGTCCTGGGGGACTTGCGTGCCCGGGGCGCGATTAGCCCTTGAGCGCTGCGCGCCACTCGTTGAGGAACTTCAACCGTTTCATGGGTTCCATGAAACCGAGGAGCGTTTCATCAAGCGCGATCGGCTTCAAATTGCCGCCGACCAGTGCGTTGAGCGTGTCGATATTATAACCTTCGGTGGTGTCCTTGCGCAGAGCCGGCATGCCCTTTGAAGCAAGCGCGTTCTGTCCGTCCTGCGACAGCAGGAAGTCCATGAACAACTTGCCGGCATTGGGGTGCGGCGCGTCTTTCAACAGGCCGGCAACACGCGAGAAGGCAAGCGTGTAGTCCTTGCCGAAAGCAACACCGAGGTTCGGAGCGCTCTTTACCCAATCCAGCGCGTAGGAGCCGATCAGGTTGTAAGCGAGGACATTTTCACCGGAAACCACGGTTTCGCGCATCGAGCCTGTCGAGGAGTAAGATTTGCCCTTCGCCTTGCCGAGCCCCTTGGTCATATCCCAGAAATTGCTGGTTTTTTCCAGGTCACTTGTCTGGATCAGAAATCCGACGCCGGACTTTTCCGGATCGAAGGTGCCGATCCGACCATTATATTCACCGCTGGAAATGAATTTGATCAGGTCTTCCCGTGTCTGCGGCACCTTGTCTTCCGGCAGCGCGGTCTTGTTGTAGATCATGCCGACAGGCTCGACCGAGGTGGCATAAACAATATCCTTGAAGACCGCCCAGCTGGGCAGAGAGGGCATTTCAGGCGACTTGTAGGCCTCCAGATAGCCGTCGGTCGCAAGCTTCACGCCCTGATCCATCGCCGAAGTCCAGAAGACGTCGCCACCCACCTGCTTGGCGGCGGCCTCCGAAATGATGCGGTTATAAACACCGTTGGTGCCGATATCGTTGTAGTCGACACGGATGCCGGGATATTTCTTCGTGAATGCGTCGAGCGCTGCCTGCGCCTGCGCCTGGTCGGTAGCCGCGTAGATCGTGACCGACCCCTCCTTGCGTGCGGCCTCGACAAGATCGTCACTGGCCGCAAATACGGGCATGGCCAGCAGCAGGGCCGCCGCATTCGCGGTCATCGCATAAGAGAAAAATTGCTTCATTTCTGGTCCTCCCACAATGATTCAAGAAATCCGGGGAAGAGAAGCGATCAAGTTACGACAGATTTTACTTGCCGCCAAACGCCTGAATATCTCGATTATTTTTAGCAAAGCAATAGTATTTCCACTTCTTACGAAGTAGATCAAGCCGCCAATAAAATCGATATCCTCCCACGGATATAGTGAAAATCATCCGATAAACCGAATAGATCGCCACGCTACATAAATTTATCCATGAATCTGTCAGCAACCTGTCACGTTCAAATATGTTTTTGTTGTCATGTTCGATTTTTCATGCAATTCATGGCCCATGCGCATCCTCTTGGTCGAAGACACACGGGATGTCGGGGAGGCAATCAATCAACGGCTGGAGCGGGTGGGACACTCGGTTGATTGGGAGGCAGACGGACTTGTCGCGGCTGAAATTCTCGACTTCACCGATTACGATCTGATCATTCTTGACGTCATGCTGCCCGGGCTTGACGGGTTCGAGATATTGCGCCGTGTGCGGGCCGCCAAAAAAACGGTTCCCGTGCTGGTACTGACAGCCCGCTCGGAAATCGAGGATCGCGTCAGCGCACTTGATCTTGGCGCGGACGATTATCTGGTCAAACCGTTCGATTTTCGTGAGCTGGATGCGCGTGTGCGCGTGCTGTTGCGGCGCAACCGCGGCGAAACCACCAATATCATCACCTGCGGCAATCTGCAGCTCGATCAGCAGAGCCGCAATGTCCGGATCGGCAAGCGGGAAGTGCAGCTGAAGCGGCGCGAAATTGCCATTCTCGAGGTTTTTGCCACCCGTCCCGGCCGTCTGTTCAGCAAGGACGAGTTGATGGATGCGCTGTTCGGCTTTGACGAGGGCGTCAACCACAATGCGGTCGAGCTTTATGTCAGCCGGATACGCAAGAAGATCGAGGGTTCAGGCGTATCGATCATCACCCAGCGCGGCATGGGTTATCAGCTGGTGATCGATGACAACCCGTGAACCATCGCTGTTTTCACGCCTCGTCATTCGCGTGGGCATGGTTCTGCTCATAGTGGCGAGTATCCTTATTTCCGCCGCCGGTTATTATGCCCAGACGGCCGCCAACAAGACCTATGACCAGCTTCTGCGCGGCGCCGCCATGCAGATTGCCGACGGCATTACCCAGAATGACGGCAAGCTGATCGTCAATCTGCCGCTCTCGGCTTTCGAACTGCTTGGCTTTGCGGAAAGGGACCGCATCTTCTATCGCATCGTCGGACCGGACGGCGCGATCGTCAGCGGTTATCCCGACCTCAATGCCGATTATGATTATGTCGCTGCCCGCTACGATCCGCAGCTCGAAACGGAACAATATCGCGGCGTGGAAGTGCGGGTCATCACCGTTTCGCGCGCGCTTGCCGATCAGGCGCAGGGCGGATGGATCTACGTCATCCTGGCGCAGACCACCGAGGCGCGCCGGGCGCTGGCCGCCGAGATAACCCAGGGCGCCATATTGATTGTCGGCATCATGATCCTGCTTGGACTTGGCGGCACCTTTCTCGCCGTGCGTTATGCGCTGAAGCCCGTTACCCGGCTGGCGCTTGCGCTGCGGCAGCGCAACCCCGAAGACCTGACGACCATGGAAATGCCAGCACCGCAGGAGCTGCAGCCGTTTCTGGGCGCCATCAACCACTTCATGAGGCGGCTGGACGAACGTGTCGTGCGGCTGCAGCAGTTCATCGCCGATGCCGCACACCAGATACGCACGCCGCTGACCGGGCTTTCCGCCCAGGTGGATATGCTTGATGAAGCGAGCATGATCCCGGAAAATCGCGAGCGTACCCAGCGCATCAAGATACGCACGGGCGAACTGGCGCAGCTGACCAATCAGCTTCTCAGCCACGCCATGGTCATCCATCGCTCCGGCACCATCCAGCTCGAGAACATCAATCTGGTTGCGGTGGCGCGCACGGCCTTCCACCATGCCGTTCCGCTGACCGTCGATCCCGACATGGTGATTTCCTTTGAGGCCGACGAAGCGTTGATGCCGGTCAAAGGCGACCCGGTCAGCCTGCGCGAAGCAATCGCCAACATCATCAGCAATGCGCTGCGCCATGGCGCGGTGTCGCGCCTTGACGTCCGGGTGATGCAACATGACGAGCGGATCTGCGTCGAGGTGGAAGACGACGGACCAGGTATTCCGCCGGAAAAGTGGGATCAGATGTCACGCCGCTTCAACGCCACATCTCCCAATGTCGGCACCGCCTCGGGGCTCGGTTTTGCCATAGCAGCGGAAGTCGCGGTCGCGCATGGCGGCCTGATCCGCTTTCGCGAGAAGGGCTACACGGGTTTCACCGTCATCCTTGACTTGCCCTGCGCCGGGGAGGACAGCGCGTGAAAAAACTTTTCCTGGCAATCCTGTTTTCAGCGCTGGCCACGGGCTCGGCGCTGCCGCAGCCGACGGAGGGCACCTCGACATATTTTCCCGCCCCGGCCGAAGAGACGGGCCGTCTCGTCATCAACGGCGCGACCGACACATCCGCCCTGAAACCGCTTCTGCTCGATTTTCAGCAGGTCGAACCAAACATTGCCATCGACTATACCGATTTCGTCACCAACGATCTCTATCGAGAGGCGGACGCCGCCTGCCGGGAGGAGAAGGATTTCGGCGACCTTCTGATGTCATCCTCGGTGGACCAGATGGTGAAGCTCGCCAATGACGGATGCGCCCTGTCGCATGTGTCCACAGAGACGCGCGCGGTAGAGAACCACGCCAATAGTTGGCGCGACGAGGTCTATGGCTTCACATTCGAGCCGAGTGTCATCGTTTATAATAGCGATTATGTTCCGCCGCAGGACGTGCCGCATACGCGCGCCGAACTTGCCGATCTGCTGCGCCGAAAACAGGAGTTCTACCGCGGCCACGTCGCGACCTATGATCTTCGCCAGTCAGGCGTCGGTTATCTTCTGGCCTTCCTTGATGCGGAACAGAATTCCACCGCCTATGGCCGCCTGCTGGAAAGCATGAGCCGCGTCGACACCCAGCTGCGCTGTTGCAACAATTCCGTGCTGGCCGATATTTCCAACCAGAAAATATATATCGGCTACAATGTCATAGGCTCCTACGCCTATGCAGCGACCCTGCGCGATCCGAAGCTGAAAATCGTCTTGCCGCGTGATTATACCCTTGTTCTGAGCAGGGCAGCGCTCATTCCGCAAAAGGCAAGGCAAGCGGCGCTTGCCGGACGCTTCATCGATTATCTTCTTTCGGAACGCGGCCGGCGTATCGCCCGGGAAAAATCCTTCTTCTTCTCGCAGGACGGAACCATGCCGACAGGCGTCGATGGCCCTCCCTCGCTCATCGAAAGCGGTGTCGGACGCCTCATCCGCATCGGCCCCGCCCTTCTGGCGACGCAGGACGCCGCCCAGCGCAAACGTTTCATCGACGACTGGACCGACGTGATGACGTCCGGAAACAATTCCGGAGCGAACTGATATCTTGAAAAAATCGGACGGCACCCGGCGCATTCGGGCCGGCGGTGCATCCGTCAGATCATCATGAAGCGCTTCACATAACGCGTCATGTCCGGGAGGCTTTCACCTCCCGGTGCTGAAACATCAATAATGGACCGAGAGGGAATCGATCGGCGTGCCCTTCGACGGGGTGAACTTGGTCAGATCGATCCCTTCGACGGCTGCCTTGTATTCCTCAGCACTCGGCGTGCGGCCAAGGATTGCCGACAGGACGACGACCGGGGTCGAGGCCAGAAGCGATTCACCCTTCTTTTCAGCCGTGTCTTCCACGACGCGGCCCTGGAACAGGCGGGTCGAGGTTGCCAGAACGGTATCGCCCTTTTCCGCCTTTTCCTGGTTGCCCATGCACAGGTTGCAGCCCGGGCGTTCCAGATAGAGGATGTTCTCGTATTCGGTGCGGTTGGTGGTCTTCGGCTTCAGGTCATCGAATTCGAAGCCTGAATACTTCTGCAGGATTTCCCAATCCCCTTCCGCCTTCAGCTCATCGATGATGTTGTAGGTCGGTGCAGCGACGACGAGCGGCGCCTTGAACTCGACCTTGCCTTCGGCCTTTTCGATGTTCTTCAACATCTGGGCGACGATCTTCATGTCGCCCTTATGCACCATGCACGAGCCGACAAAGCCCAGATCGACCTTCTTGGTGCCTCCGTAATAGGACACCGGACGGATCGTATCATGGGTGTAGCGCCGGGAGACATCGGCATTGTTGACGTCGGGGTCGGCGATCATCGGTTCGTCGATGACATCGAGATCCACGACGACTTCGGCGAAATATTTCGCATTGTCGTCGGGGGTCAAGGCAGGCTTTTCGCCAGAACGGATCTCGGCGATGCGCTGATCCGCCTTGGCGATCAGGCCCTTCAGGGTCTGGGCGGCATTGTCCATGCCCTTGTCGATCATGATCTGGATGCGCGACTTGGCGATCTCCAGCGACTCGATCAGCGTCTCGTCCTCAGAGATACAGATCGACGCCTTGGCCTTCATCTCGGCCGTCCAGTCGGTGAAGGTGAAGGCCTGGTCGGCGAGCAGCGTGCCGATGTGGACTTCGATGATGCGGCCCTGGAAGACGTTATCGCCATGCTGCTTCAGCATCTGCGCCTGCGTCGCATGCACAACGTCGCGGAAGTCCATATGCGGCTGCATCGTGCCCTTGAAGGTGACCTTGACCGATTGCGGGATCGGCATGGTCGCTTCACCCGTCGCCAGCGCCAGCGCCACGGTGCCCGAGTCGGCACCGAAGGCGACGCCCTTGGACATGCGCGTATGGCTGTCGCCGCCGATGATGATCGCCCAGTCATCCACGGTGATGTCGTTCAGCACCTTGTGGATCACGTCCGTCATCGAATGGTAGACGCCCTTCGGGTCGCGCGCGGTGATGACGCCGAAATTGTTCATGAAGGACATGAGCTTCGGAATGTTCGCCTGCGCCTTCTTGTCCCAGACGGAGGCCGTGTGGCAGCCCGACTGATAGGCGCCATCCACCAGCGGCGAAATGACGGTTGCCGCCATCGCCTCAAGTTCCTGCGCGGTCATCAGGCCGGTCGTATCCTGCGAGCCGACGATGTTGACCTTGACGCGAACGTCCGAACCGGCATGCAGAACCTTGCCCGGGGTCACGCCGACGGCGTTGCGGTTGAAGATCTTCTCAACGGCGGTGAGGCCCTGACCTTCGATCGCGATTTCCTTGTTCGGGGCAAAGACCGGCGTAGCCTCGATGCCGAGCGTCTGAGCCGCGAAGGTCTGGAGCTTCTTGCCAAAAACGATGGCGTAGGAGCTGCCCGCCTTCATGAATTCCATCTTCTGGGGCGTGAAGGCGGCGGCAACGTCAACCAGCTCATTGCCGCTTTCGTCGCGGAGCTTGCGGTTCTTGGCGTCGATCTTCAGGACAGTGCCGGTCTCGACCGAATATTTCTGTTCGAGGATCGGGTTGCCGTCATTGTTGAGGATCGGCTTGCCATCTTCACCGAGCTTCTTCACCCAGTTCTTCAGGTTGATGCCGATACCACCCGTCACGTCGACGGTGGTGGCGAAGATCGGCGAGATGCCATTGGTGCCGGCAACGATGGGGGCGAAATTGACGAAGGGCACATAGGGGCTGGCCTGCTTGCCGGTCCACAGCGCCACGTTGTTGACGCCGGACATGCGTGACGAGCCAACGCCCATCGTGCCCTTTTCGGCGATCATCATCACCCGCTTGTCGGGATGCTGCTTCTGAAGCGCGACGATTTCCGCCTGCGCTTCCGGCGTGATCATACACTGGCCGTGCAGCTGGCGGTCGGAACGCGAATGCGCCTGGTTGCCGGGGGACAGAAGGTCGGTGGAAATATCGCCTTCGGCGGCGATGAAGGTCACAACCTTGATCTCGTCCTCGACGTCAGGAAGCTTGGTGAAGAATTCGGCCTTGGCATAGCTTTCAAGCACGCCCTTGGCGACGGCATTGCCTGCCTTGAAGGCGTCGCGCAGCCGGAACATGTCGGCGTCATAAAGGAAGACCTGGGTCTTCAGAACTTCACCCGCCTGCGCGGCAAGTGCCGCGTCATCACCGAGCGTGATGTCGAGCAGCACTTCGACAGAAGGGCCACCCTTCATGTGCGACAGCAGTTCCAGCGCGAAGGCAGGCGTGATCTCTGGCACGACGACTTCACCGAGAATGATCTGCTTGAGGAAGGCCGCCTTGACGCCCGCAGCACTCGTGGTGCCCGGCAGGGAGTTGTAGATGAAGAATTTAAGGGCGTCCGTCCGGTATTCGCTACCGGCATCCTTGATCAGCGCAATGATTTCGGCGGTCAATGCGCCGTCATCGATCGGCTTGGGTGCGAGCCCTTGTTGTTCTCTGCTTTTGATCTCAGCCAGGTAATCCAAGTAAAGGTTCATCGCTATCCCAACGTCCTGATATGTATGGAGCCAAAACCCAGCACCACCGAACTGTCACGTCAATAGGTCTGGGTCTTTTACCGGTTTCGAGTACGCCAACCGGGGCCGGCTGACAAGATGTCGCATTTCAGTATAATCGTTTCAATCGTTCCGTTGTTCGACTGTCGCGACAAAAATGGGCGGCCCTTCTGCGAACCGCCCATTCCTATATCAGACCATCGTCTTGCCGGCGATCAAAAGGAGCCGTGAATCCGCCGTCAAAAACGCGGCAATCATCAAAACTCCTCCCAGCTGTCCGCAGAGGTGTTCAGTGCGGCATTGCCGGAAAACGCAGCCCTGATCCTGCCGCCAAGAGCGCGCGCCGGAGACGCCGCGGGCCTGTCGGACGAAGAGACGGTGCGAACCGGAGCGGAGGCTTCACTATAACCGCCTTCGGACAGTTTGAACTGGGCGATAAGCCCGTTGAGCGAAGACGCCTCGCGTGCAAGGCCGTGGCTTGCAGCCGTGCTTTCCTCCACCATGGCGGCGTTCTTCTGGGTGTCCTGATCCATCTGGTTCACAGCCGTGTTGATCTGCTGGAGGCCGGAGGACTGTTCCTGTGCCGATTCCGCGATCGCCGCGACGTGCCGGTTGATGTCCTGCACTTCGGTGACGATCAGTTCCAGCGCCCTACCGGTTTCGCCAACCAGCTGCACGCCCTGCTCCACCTGACTGTTCGATGTCGTGATCAGGTTCTTGATTTCCTTGGCGGCACCGGCGGAACGCTGCGCCAGCTCACGAACCTCCTGCGCGACAACGGCAAAGCCCTTGCCCGCATCACCGGCACGCGCCGCTTCCACGCCGGCATTCAGCGCCAGAAGGTTGGTCTGGAAGGCGATCTCATCGATCACGCCGATGATGTTGGAAATCTGATTGGCGGATGTCGCGATCTGTTCCATCGCCGCGACGGCCTTCTGCACAACCTCGCCCGACTTTTCCGCGCCGACCTTTGCGCGGCCGACGAGATGACCGGCTTCCTGCGCGCGTTTGGTGGAGTCCTTCACCGTGATGGTGATTTCTTCCAGCGCCGCCGCAGTCTCTTCAACGGCCGCCGCCTGCTGTTCGGTACGTCTCGCCAGATCATCTGCCGCAGACCGGATTTCGTTGGCGCCGGCATCGATGCCACGGGCATTCTGCGCCACATGGGTAAGGGTCGACTGCAGCTGTTCAGCGGCCCGGTTGAAATCACCGCGAATACCGTCAAGGCCGGCAACGAACGGCTGAACGATCCGGTAGGTAACATCGCCCTCAGCGATCTTCGAAAGCGCAGTGGCAAGATTGTCGACGGCAAACTGTACGTCGGCAGCCTCCTTCGCCTTCTGTTTCTCGCGCTCTATCCGGTCCTTTTCAGAAGTCGACCGGTTGGCCTCGGTTTCATTCTCAAGCCGCACACGCTCGATTGCATTTTCACGGAAGGCCTGAACCGCAGCGGCCATCTGGCCCACTTCATCCTTGCGGTCCATTCCGTCGATTTCGCTTGCCGTATCACCGGCCGCCAGCGATCCCATGCGCTCACGAAGCCGCGCAATCGGGGTGGTGATGCCACGCGAAGAGACAAACAGGCCGAGTGCGATCAAGGCGAGGGAAACGAGCGCTATGCCGATCAGTCCCGTCCAGATCGTCGTATCGGTGCTGGCGGTGAGCTGCTGCCTGCCATCATTCATGACCTGAATAAGCTGCTCGTTGCCGGCGCTGATCTTCGGCGACACTTCGCCGATTTTCCGAAGGACGTTCAGCGCCATCTGCTGCGCTTCGGCGGTTTTCCCCGCCTGCATCAGGGCGATGACCTGATTGCCGATCTCCTCCACTTCAACGACACCCTTCAGGATATCGCGGGCGGCATCCGTGCGGGCCGGCACCAGTTCCATGATCTTGTTCTGGCGCTCTTCGAGCTGTTTGCGATCTGCCCTGAAAGTCTTGACCGCCGATTCGAAATCACTGCCGGCGGGATCATTGAGGCTGGCGCGAAGCATCTGCATGCCGAGCGCATTGAGATTGCCGCTGGTCCGCGCGTTCAGCACCGCCGCAAGAGCCTCGTTGGCAATGAAATCGCTATAGACGCGGTCGGTATTCTTATATTGCAGGCTGACGTAGCTAATTCCGGAAAGCGACATCAAACTCATCAGCGAGATGACAAAAACGACCTTCGTTTTTATCTTGGTATTCTTCAGGAAAGACATGAATGGCCTCGGGGCAAGCGCTCCGCCAGCCATCCGCATAGGGTGGCCGGGGAGAGATATAAAGAAACATCGCGGGTAGCTGTGCCCCTCATAGGGCTACAAGCGGATGCCCTTGTTCGAGCCGCCACGAGGCAGACCGAGGGAACCGCTTGTTCTACCGGCTCCGCCGATGAAACCTTGGAACCTGCTTGTTTAGATTTCACGAAACCACTGAATGAAGTGTTACCTAATATATGCAAGTGCTCATAATTTGCTGCGCCGCGACATTCCCGTGCGGCTGCCGACACGCAGGCGCGTGTCAGCCCGCCCCGAAGTGTGCCGGCAATCATAACCGGCACACTAACGTCCTCGGTTAAGCCAAATGCTGATTGAAGAAACCGGCGATCCGGTCGAACGGGATTTTGTCCGCACGGTCGTAAAGATCGACGTGATTGGTATCCGGAATAATTACGAGTTCTTTCGGTTCCGCCGCGGCGGCGAAAGCGGTTTCACTGAAGTAGCGCGAATGCGCCTTCTCACCATGGATAATCATGACCGGACGCGGAGATATCTCGGCGATATAGGTCAGGATCGGCATATTCATGAATGACAGCGGCGTGGTCTGCGACCAGGCATTGCCCGAGTTGACGGCACGCGGATGATAGCCGCGCGGTGTCATGTAATAGTCGTGATAGTCGATCAGGAACTGCGCTTCACCGCCCTTCAATTCATTGTAGCGCGACTGATAGGCCGGCGTTCCCTTCTCGGCATCCACCCAGCGCTGCCGGCTCATCTGCTCCAGCGCCTGTGTACGTTGTTCAAGGGTAACGCTGTCATTGTAGCCCTTCGACATAACGCGTGACATGTCGTACATGGTGCTGGCAACGACTGCCTTCACGCGCTTGTCTGCGGCAACTGCATTCAAGGCCATGCCACCCCAGCCGCAAATGCCGATGACGCCGATACGCTCGCGATCGACATAGGATTGCAGGCCGATATAGTCCACCGCCGCACTGAAGTCCTCGGTATTGATATCAGGCGAGGCAATGTTGCGGGGCTCGCCGCCGCTTTCTCCGGTATAGGACGGGTCAAACGCCAGCGTGGCAAACCCGCGCTCCGCCATGGTCTGCGCATAAAGCCCCGAGGACTGTTCTTTCACGGCACCGAACGGACCGCCGATGACGAGAGCCGCCGATGGCTGGGTTGCGCGGTTCTTCGGCAGGTAGAGATCGCCCACTAATGTGATCCCATAACGGTTCTTGAACGAGACCTTCTGGTGGTCGACATTGTCGCTCTTCGGGAAAACCTTGTCCCAGGCTGTGTTTTGGGCGAAGGCCGGTATTGTGCCCGCAGCCTGCACCATGCTGATCGCGGCAACGGCGATGCCTGTAGCCTTCATCAGGTTGCGCCTGCCGGCATTGAAAATCTCGGTCGTTTCAGTTTCGTTGGTCATGGGAGGTCTCCAGTGGTGGATTAGATGCGTTCGATACGCAGTGGAAATTCCCCGGGGAGATGCAGCGCTTCATAGCCTTGTTCGAAGCGTCCCAGCCGGACCAGACCGGGATGCTTGTAGTCGGTGTAGAACATCGCAAGATTGCCCCAGGGCATGTAATAACAGAGGTCGTATGGTCGCTCATTGTCGAATGGCCCATGGCCTTCGACGGTCAGCTTCCGAGGGAGATAGGCGATCTTCTCGTTGGAGCTGAAGTCCGTGATTTTGAGATCTAGCGGAAGCATGGATGCGAAATCGCGTGCCGATGGATTATCGTAGAGCGTCGCTATCATCGTGTTCCTTGCAAAAGTCAGCTGGATCCTCACCTCAGTTCGCTCCTGATCGTTAGGGCCGCCTTTACTGAAAACTCGGCCGGGGAAGATGAAAGCCGCGACCGCCAGCGCCAGCAGGTTGCGTCGTTTGGCGTGGGCAGATTTCATGCGCCTGCTGGTCTCCGTGTCACACGCCACGCGACAAGGGAAACGAGCGAGGAACCCCAGAGCAGCAACGCGCTCATCGTGAAGGCGGACCACCAGCCGAAAGCGTCGAATAGAACCCCGCCGAGCGACGCCCCGGACGTGATCGCCAGTTGAATGACGGCGACCTGCAGCCCACCGCCTGCCTCGGCGTCATCGGGAAGAATGCGGCTGAGCCATGTGCCCCAGCCCACGGGTGCCGCGGTTCCAAGGAAACCCCAACCGACAAGTGCGGCGACGACGGGAATTTTCGTGCTGCCAAAGGCGACCATGACAAAAGCGATACCGGCCATCAGCAAGGGGACGATCACGAGGATGCTGAACAGGCGACGGTGTAGCAGCCGTCCAATCATCCATGTCCCGACTGCTCCGGCCAACCCCATGACCAGCAGAAGAAACGACAGCGTTTCAATTCCCACCTGTGTGACCCGCTCGAGAAATGGCCGCAGATAGGTGAAAAGTGCGAACTGCCCCATGAACAGCAGGAAGATCGCAGTCATGCCTGCCGCGACAGGCGGGCGTGCAAGCAACCGGAAAACATTTGCGGATGGACGTTCGCGCCGAGGTGAAAGTGGAGGCAGGGTGATCCATTGCCACACCACCGCAAGCAATCCGATCGGCACGACCAGAAAGAACGCGCCGCGCCAGCCGATATAAGCGCCCAGGAGGCTTCCAAGCGGTGCAGAAACCGTTGCGGCAACGGCGTTACCAGCGTTCAGCAAAGCAAGCGCTTTCGGAACCTGATCGCGAGAGACGAGCCGCATCACGATCGCGGTGGATATCGACCAGAAGCCGCCGATCGAGATGCCAAGCAACGCACGGCCGAGCATCAAAACCGGGAAAGACGAAGCCAATGTCACGATCAGACCTGATGCCGTCAGCAGCGCCGTCAGACCGAGGACGACGATACGCCGATCAAGCCGCTGCGTCAGGCTGGCTATGAACAGGCTGGTCATCACCGCAAAAATTCCGGAGACAGAAATCGCCTGCCCGGTATTTCCTTCCGAAACCCCGAGGTCGGCGGCAATCGGCGTCAGCAAGCTGACAGGCATGAATTCCGACGCAATCAACACGAAAGCGCACAGCGTCATACACAGAACAGCGCTCCACGCGGCGCCTTTGCTTTCTACGTTTTCATTGTAGATAAGGGTCACTTGTCCAGGTCCCATCGAAATTTGGTCATGTATTCGGACCGCAAGATATTGCCGAGAGACTTTGCCGACAATCCGTGTTAATCCGCATGGACTTATCGAAATTCAATATCAATCGGGGATTTTGATGCAGCGCGAGGACATGAAGGACCTGCTGTGGTTCATGGAGGTAGCCAAGGAACGCAGCTTCACAAAAGCTGCGGCTGCGCTTGGAACGTCGCAATCAACATTGAGCTATACCATCAAGCAGTTGGAGGCCCGCCTGGGCGTGCGTCTTTTGACAAGGACGACACGCAGCGTTGCGACGACGGAAGCCGGCGAGCGTCTTTTTCTGTCGCTTGCGCCACGATTTGAGGGCATTGAAGCCGATCTGGTGGACCTCGTCGCTTTCAGGGAAAAGCCCTCCGGCACCGTTCGCCTCACCTTGTCTGATCATGCTTTGCAGATGACCGTCTGGCCGAAATTGGCCCGGATTCTCTCGGCCTACCCGGACATCCATGTTGAACTTTATAGTGACAACGGCATGCGCAATATCATCGAGGAGCGTTTCGACGCCGGCGTGCGCTTGGGAGAAAGTGTCGACAAGGACATGATCGCGGTACGGATAGGCCCGGACTGGCGCCTCAGGGCCGTGGCTTCACCGGACTACTTTTCAAGGCACGGCGTCCCCGCCACGCCACAAGACCTCGTTGACCATATCTGCATCAATACACGCCAGGCAACCTGGGGCGGATTTTACGCCTGGGAGTTTGAAAAGAATGGACGCGAGCTGCGGGTCAGGGTCGACGGGCAGCTGAGCTTCAATTCCTCGATGTCCCAGATCGATGCGGCCATAAAGGGCTTCGGGATCGCTTACGTTCCCGAAGATATAGTCGAGGAACATATCGCCGAGGGACGATTGCAGGCAGCTCTCGATAACTGGAGCGAACCCTTCACCGGCTACCACCTGTATTATCCCAGCAGACGCCAGATGTCGCCGGCAATGAAGGTGATTATCGAAGCGCTACGGCATCATGCTTGAGTAAGGTTTGCTCAATGGCCACCAGCGTCTCCGGGTGTCACGAAAGCGTTAAGGAAAGGCATTAGAAACGCCGCCGACCCGTTAAAAAATGCACGGCTGTGCAAAGGCGGGCCAGCGCCGTTCCGATCTTTCCAAAAAGGGTCAGCGCTCAACAATTCCACTCGCCGAGAGCACTGGAGACAGAGATGAAACGCCGCACCTTCATGATATCAGCAGCAGGCGCCGCCGCTGGCCTTGCCCTTGCGCCGCGCATGAGCTTCGCCGCCCCGGGCACGATCGACTGGTATACTGGCGCTGACAGCAACATCCTCGATTTTTGGACCAACACGGTGAAGCCCGCTTTCGAGGCCGCCAATCCGGGTATCAAACTCAACCTCGTGGACGCCGGTGACAATGCCGGCATTATCGCCATCGGCGAACGCGCCATTGCAGCCAAGCAGACAGGCACCGACCCGCAGGCTGACTATTTCGAGCATTCCGACCCGCTGCTGCCCGCCGGCGCAATCGATGCCGGCATCTATGTGAACATGGCGAAAGCCGGTCTCTCCAACTATTCGCGCGTCAACCCGCTTGCCATCCGCAGTGAATACAGCCTGCCCTATCGCGGCAGCCAGGTTCTGCTCGCCTATGACACAGCCAAGCTGAAGCCCGCGGATGCCCCGAAGACCTGGGAGCAGCTGGTCACCTGGATCAAGGCCAATCCCGGCCAGTTCGTCTATAACCGTCCCGACAAGGGCGGCTCCGGCGGCAATTTCGTTCGCCGCGCCATCCATCAGGCCAATGGTCTCGACCCCAAGGCCTTCACGGTCGACAACTACACCCAGGAATTCGGCGACAAGGCACTGGGCAAGGCCTGGGATCTGCTGACCGATATCGCCCCGTCGCTTTATGACAAGGGCGCCTATGCCTCCGGCAATACCCAGTCTCTGCAGCTTCTGTCGCAAGGCGTCGTGACGATGACACCCGTCTGGTCCGATCAGGTTCTGAAAGCCATCGATCAGGGTGTGCTTCCTGCGGAAACGGGCCTCGTTCAGCTTCAGGATCTCGCGCTTTGCGGCGATTTTTCCCGGGCCGTGGTGCTGGCCAACGGCACCAATCGCGATGCCGCCCTCAAGCTGGCGAACTTCGTTCTCTCCGAAGAAATCCAGGGCGCCATCCTTACTGAACTCGGCGGTTTCCCCGGTGTTTCCTGGGACTATGTATCGGCCGATCTGCGCAAGCGCTTCGCCGACATCATCCCGCAGACCATTCCGACCTTCCCGGCCGGCAAATGGGAAACCGCCATCAATGACGGCTGGTACCGTCACGTTGCTCCGAACGTCGACCGCAAGTCGTGACCGAGGTAGCAGAAGGAGCGGTTCGTCCGCTCATCGACAATTCGGCAGGCAGGAGGCCCATCGGCCTCCTGCTCGTCGCCATTCCCGTTTTCCTGATGATCTGGCTCGTCATCTGGCCGGCCATCAATGCCATAGGCCGCACCATCTGGCGTACCGGGGCCAATGGAGAAACGACGTTCGATCTTTCGAGCTACGTCTTCTTCTTTTCGGATCGCTACAGCCTCGACAATCTTGCCGTCACGCTCTGGACCACTTTGGTCTGCGCCATGCTGCTTCTGGTGATCTGCCTGCCGATCGCGCTCTATCTGCGTTTTTCCCAGGGCCGCCTTTCGGCCTATGTGCAGGCGCTGGCCATCTTTCCGATGTTCGTGCCCTCCATCATCCTCGCCTTCGCCTTCATCCGCGTCCTTGGGCCCAATGGCATGGTGGATATTCTGCTCAACGCGGTCGACCTGCCGAAAATCCGCACGCCCTATCTGACCCCCTGGGGGCCGGTCATCGGCCTTGTCTGGGACAATATCCCGCTGACGGTGCTGATCCTGCTGTCGGGCCTCGGCAGCGTCGCCAACCAGTCGGTGGAAGCGGCGCGGGATGTGGGCGCCAACGCGCCGCAGGTTTTCTGGCACATCATCCTGCCGCGCATTTCCAATTCCATTCTCGTGGCGCTTTCCTTTTCGGTGCTCGGCATTTTCTCCTCCTTCACCCTTCCTTATCTGCTTGGCCCCGCATCGCCGGAAATGATTGGTCCCTTCATGCAGCGCACCCTTCGCGATATGCAGGATCCCATCGGCGCCATGACCCAGGCCGTCATCGCCTTCGGCTTCTGCATTGCCTTCGGCCTCTTTTATGTGCGCTCAGTCGCACGCAATCAGGGGAAGTAACATGGCCGCTTTTGCACCGGCGCGCAGGCGCCTCGACTGGCCCGGCATATTCTTCGCCGCCCTTCTGACCGTTGCGATCGTCGGGCCGCTCATCGTCGTTGGCACCTGGGCTTTCACCGAAGTCTGGCGTTACCCCAACGTCGTGCCGCAACAGTTCGGCTTTCGTTTCTGGGGCCAGACGCTCGGACGCCCCGATGTGTGGAACGCCCTGATGCTGAGCTTTCGGCTGACGACGGTGGTGACCCTGCTTTCGGCGCTGATCTGCCTTCCCGCCGCTTATGCCTTTGCCCGCATGAGCTTTCCCGGCCGCAACCTCTTGTTCTTCTCCTTCCTTGCCGGTCATGCCTTCCCGAAATTCGGGCTGCTGGTAGCAATTGCGGCAATCTTTCTGCAACTCAATCTCATCGGCACCTTCTGGGGTGTCGTTCTCATCCAGCTCGTCGGCACGCTGATGTTCATGATCTGGATACCCGTCGCCGCGTTTCAGGCGGTCGATCGCCGCATGGAAGAGGCGGCCCGCGATGTCGGCGCCAGTCCCCTGCGGGTCTTCTGGTCGATCACGCTGCCGCAGGCCGGGCCGACCATTGCCGCCGCCGTGCTCCTGAGCTTCGTCGGAACCTTCTATGAAACCGAAGGGGCATGGCTCATCGGCGCGCCCGGCATCCGCACCATGCCGGTGCTGATGATCAGCTACATCAACAACCAGATGGTCATCCAGTATGGTGCGGTCCTGTCCGTCGTGCTCTGGGTGCCGTCATTCATTGCCCTCATGTTCGCCCGCCGCATCATTGGCGGCGGCGCCTTCGCCCGCGGCTTCGGCGGTTAGGAATATTCATGTCCGTACTTCATATCCGCGGGGTCACGAAAACCTTCGCCGGTGGCACCAAGGCAGTCGACAACTTCTCGCTCGATGTCGCCGATGGTGAACTCGTCTGCCTTCTTGGCCCCTCCGGTTCAGGCAAATCGACGCTGCTGCGCATGGTCGGCGGTTTCGAACAACCGACCGGCGGACAGATCACCATCGACGGCGAAGACGTCACCCATCTGCCACCCGAGCGCCGGCCCACCGGCATGGTGTTCCAGAGCCACGCACTCTGGAGCCACATGAATGTCTTCAAAAACCTCGCCTTCGGTCTGAAGCTGCGGCGCATGCCCGCCTCCGCGATCCGGGAAAAGGTCGAAGCGGTACTCGAACTGGTGGGGCTTTCCGGTTATGGCGAACGCGCCACCAGCCAGCTCTCCGGCGGCCAGCAGCAGCGCGTGGCGCTTGCCCGCTCGCTGGTCCTTGAACCGAAAATCCTGCTTCTGGATGAACCCTTCGCCAGCCTCGACCAGCATCTGCGCGAGCGCCTGCGCGAAGAGGTGCGCGATATCCAGCAGCGTCTCGGCATCACCACGCTGTTCGTGACGCATGGGCAGGACGAGGCCCTTTCCATGGCCGACCGCATCGTCGTGATGGCCAATGGCAGGACCGAGCAGATCGACCGGCCGAACGTCATCTACCGCGAACCGCAAACCCCCTTCGTCGCCGGCTTCATCGGCACCATGAACCTGATCGAAGGCATGGTCTCGGGCGGAAACTTCACCCATGCCGGCCTGACCGTGCCGCTGCCCGTCTCCGACGGTCCCGCCATTCTCGCCATCCGCCCCGAGGCCGTTGACCTGACGGCATCCGAGACGCCGCAGGCAAGCGTTCACCGGGTGACCGATTACGGCACCCATGGCCTTGTCGATCTCGATCTTCCAGATGGTATCAGGATCAAATCGATGGTCGCCCATCCCGATCTCTTCCGGGCCGGACAGGGGGTCGATATCCAGCCCCGCGCCGTCACGGCCTTTCGCGACAACCGGCAAATCTACCGGAGCTGACCATGAACATGCCCATCCTCCTCGAACGTGACGGCCACCGCACCTGGCTCAAATGGCATCGTGGCCGCCGCCGCGCCGCCGATACCGCCTTCACCGGCGAGCGCATCATTGAGGCCATGTGCCTTGGCGCGAGCATCGAAGTTGATCTCGTCATTCACGCCGACCACGGCTGCGCCGTGCTGCATGATCTGACGCTGGAGCGGGAAACCACGGGCGCCGGAAGGGTGCGCAACACCTCCGCCGCCGCGCTGCGCCAGCTGCATCTGCGCGACAATCAGGGCCAGCCCGTATCCTCAAGGGTGATGCTGCTCGAAGACCTCTGCACCCTGCTCGCCCGCGAGATCATCCATCCCGATGCCCTGCTTCAGCTCGATTTCAAGGAAGACCGGCACGCCCTCACCCCGCAGGTCATCGCCGGTTTCAGCGCAAGCATCGCGCCATTGGCGGGCTCCATGATCCTGTCCGGCGGTGATTTCGACGCGATCGCCGCGCTTGCCGCATCGGTCCCCGATCTCAAAACCGGATATGATCCATGTGAGGACGACACACTCGCACGGCTGCAGCAGGACGGAAACTTTTCCGGCTTCATCGAACAGGCGCTTGCCACGGCACCGGCTGCCGGAATGATCTATCTCGACTACCGGATCGTCCTTGCCGCTGAAGATGCCGGCATCGATATCATCGCCCCCATCCACGCCGCCGGCCGCCGTGTCGATGCCTGGACCATCAACCGCATCACGCCGCAATCGATCACCGATGTCGGGCGGCTTTTGCGGCTCAAGGTCGACCAGATCACCACCGATGACCCGGAAGGGCTAACCGAGGCATTCAGCCGATGACCGTCAATTACACCGCCATTCTGGAAGACATGATCGCCACCACCCGCGAGGCCGGCGCATTGACGCTCGAGCATTTCAGGCGCTTCCGCGACATCGAGATCGGCGTCAAGGGACCGGGCGACTTCGTGTCGGATGCGGACCGGCAGTCCGAAACACTGATCCGCGAACGCCTGCTCGGCCGGTATCCCTGGGGGCTGACCGGCGAGGAATTCGCTCCGGTTGACGGTTCGGATGCCGAACATCGCTGGCTGGTCGATCCCATCGATGGCACCACCAATTTCATCTATGGCCAGCACTACACCATCACCATTGCGCTTCGCCGCGGCAACGAGACGATCTGCGGGCTCGTCTATAATCCCGTCGCCGACGAAATGTTCACCACGATCAAGGGCGAAGGCGCATATCTCAACGGCGAGCGCCTGCGCGTCAATGCCAGCAGCGATATTGCGCTCATGTGCGTCGGCACCGGCCTGCCAACACCCAACCTCTCGCTTTATCCCGGCGCCTATCAGCGTCTCGACGATATTCGCGCACCCATCGGCGCGGTGCGGGTCGTCGGCAGCGCCGCCAATTCCTGCGCTTACGTGGCCTGCGGCCGGCTTACCGGCTATTACGAGGAGACGGGGTTTGTCGATACCGCAGCCGGCATCCTGCTCGTTGAGGAAGCCGGCGGCATCGTGACGGACTGGTGGGGGCGCGGGCCTGAAATCTATGAGCGAACCGGCACGCTGATCGTCGCCAATGCTGCAACCCACGCCTATCTTCTCGAGCGGCTTCGCGGCGTTCCGCCCAAGAATCCGTGAGTGGCACAGCGCGCGTGGTCAGTACATCCGCCGGCACGTATCCGCCAATATGCGGGTCCTGCGAAGGATAGCGTGATCAGTAACCGCCCGTCATCAGCACGGTTTCACCGGTCATGAAACTGCAGGCCTGCGACGACAGGAAGATGGCGGCACCCACCATTTCTTCCGGCTGCCCGGCACGGCCCATCCAGTTCAGCGTCCGGACGTATTCCGCCCAGCCTTCGGGGTCCTCATCACGACGGTGGGCATT
>CAACXH010000424.1_pt1 | contig 34294 bp, 36 predicted proteins | sample 2275881 | NCBI WGS metagenome assembly CAACXH01 (sample SAMEA5312483, study PRJEB27640) | indoor metagenome | biome: indoor environment; feature: controlled; material: polymer antistatic dissipative epoxy resin | place: Italy | collected 2014-05-27 | reverse complement strand
AAATGAGCTGATCGAAACGAAATGGGCCGTGCGATTTTCCCTCGCCTGGCCCTTTTTGTTTGTCGATGCGCCTTGGTTTGCCTGCATGGCTGGACAGGGCAGGATACGGACGATAAAAGCCATTGATTTTGCAATATAGCCATCATTTGTGATGGCAATGATGGACTCCAGCTGTGAGCGGTGTGTGGGCATGAGCGGTGTAAATGAAATTCGGTCGACCTTTCTCGACTACTTCAAAAAGAATGGACACGAGATCGTGCCCTCCAGCCCGCTGGTGCCGCGCAACGATCCGACATTGATGTTCACCAATGCCGGCATGGTGCAGTTCAAGAACGTCTTCACCGGCCTTGAGAGCCGTCCTTATTCCACCGCCGCTTCGGCGCAGAAATGCGTGCGTGCCGGCGGCAAGCATAACGACCTCGACAATGTCGGCTATACCGCCCGTCACCATACCTTCTTCGAAATGCTCGGCAATTTTTCCTTCGGCGATTATTTCAAGGAAGAGGCGATCACCCATGCCTGGAACCTGATCACCAAGGAATTCGGCATCGACCGCAATCGCCTGCTGGTCACGGTCTATCACACCGATGACGAGGCCTTTAATCTCTGGAAGAAGATCGCCGGCTTTTCCGACGACCGCATCATCCGCATCCCGACCAGCGACAATTTCTGGGCGATGGGCGATACCGGTCCCTGCGGTCCCTGTTCGGAAATCTTCTACGATCATGGCGATCATATCTGGGGCGGCCCGCCCGGCTCGCCGGAAGAGGATGGCGACCGGTTCATCGAAATCTGGAACCTCGTCTTCATGCAATATGAGCAGCTGACGAAGGAAGAGCGCATCGATCTGCCGCGCCCGTCGATCGACACCGGCATGGGCCTTGAGCGTATTTCGGCGCTGCTGCAGGGCAAACACGACAATTACGATACGGACCTGTTCCGCGCATTGATCGCCGCTTCCGTCGAAGCGACCGGTGTTCCGGCCGAAGGCGAAAAGCGCGCCAGCCATCGCGTCATTGCCGATCATCTGCGCTCGTCTGCTTTCCTCATCGCCGATGGCGTTTTGCCGTCCAATGAAGGCCGTGGTTATGTCCTGCGCCGCATCATGCGCCGCGCCATGCGCCATGCCGAGCTTCTGGGCTCGCGCGAGCCGCTGATCTACAAGCTTTTGCCGGCGCTGGTGCAACAGATGGGCCGTGCCTATCCGGAACTGGTCCGCGCCGAGGCGCTGATTTCCGAAACGCTCAAGCTTGAGGAAACCCGTTTCCGCAAGACGCTGGAGCGCGGCCTGTCGCTGCTCTCCGACGCCACGTCGACGCTGCACAAGGGTGACATGCTTGATGGTGAAACGGCCTTCAAGCTTTATGACACCTATGGTTTCCCGCTCGACCTGACGCAGGATGCACTGCGCGCTCGCGAAATCGGCGTCGATATTTCCGGCTTCACCGATGCCATGCAACGCCAGAAGGCGGAAGCCCGTTCGCACTGGGCCGGTTCCGGCGACAAGGCGACAGAGACCGTCTGGTTCGAGCTGAAGGAAAAATTCGGCGCGACCGAATTCCTCGGTTATGACACGGAAACCGCCGAAGGCGTCATTCAGGCGATCGTCAAGGACGGCAAGGCGGTGGACAATGCCGCCGATGGAGAAACGGTCCAGATCGTCGTTAACCAGACGCCGTTTTATGGTGAGTCCGGCGGCCAGATGGGCGATACGGGCGTGATTACCGGCGAAAATGGCGCCTTCACGGTTTCCGAAACCCAGAAGAAGGGCGAAGGCCTGTTCGTGCATTCCGGTACCGTCTCCAAGGGCGGCCTGAAGCTCGGCGATGCCGTGCAGCTGACCGTCGATCATGATCGCCGTTCGCGTCTGCGCGCCAACCATTCCGCCACACACCTGCTGCATGAGGCGCTGCGCGAAGTGCTCGGCACCCATGTTGCCCAGAAGGGTTCGCTGGTCGCGCCCGAGCGCCTGCGCTTTGACGTTTCGCATCCCAAACCGATGTCGGCGGAGGAGTTGAAGGTCGTTGAGGATATGGCGAACGAGATCGTGCTGCAGAACTCGCCTGTTGTCACCCGCCTGATGAGCGTCGATGACGCCATTGCCGAGGGCGCCATGGCGCTGTTCGGTGAAAAATACGGCGACGAAGTTCGCGTGGTGTCGATGGGCACCGGCGTTCATGGCGCGAAGGCCAACCGTCCCTATTCGGTCGAGCTTTGCGGCGGCACCCATGTGGCAGCCACCGGCCAGATCGGTCTCATCCGCATTCTCGGCGAAAGCGCCGTTGGTGCGGGTGTGCGCCGTCTTGAAGCCGTAACGGGTCAGGGCGCGCTTGCCTATCTCGCCGAGCAGGATGAGCGGGTGAAGGCATTGGCTTCATCGCTGAAGGTTCAGCCGGGCGACGTGCTGTCGCGCGTTGAAGGGCTGCTTGACGAGCGCAAAAAGCTGGAGCGTGAGCTTGCCGATGCCCGCAAGAAGCTCGCCATGGGCGGTGGTTCGTCGGATTCGGGCGCAAACGATGTCCAGCAGGTCGCGGGCGTCAATTTCCTTGCGAAATCCCTGTCCGGCATCGATGCCAAGGATCTCAAGGGTCTTGCCGATGAGGCCAAGGCCAATCTCGGTTCAGGCGTTGTGCTGCTGATTGCGGTTTCTGACGATGGCAAGGCAAGCGCCGTTGCTGCCGTTACCGAAGATCTGACGGCCCGTTTCAGTGCCGTCGATATCGTCCGCACCGCTTCGGCCGCGCTTGGCGGCAAGGGCGGCGGCGGACGCCCGGATATGGCACAGGCCGGCGGCCCGGATGGCGCCAAGGCGCAGGAGGCCATCGAAGCGGTGGCCGCGGCACTGGCGGCCTGATCCGGAAAAGATTGAGGAAGGGGCGGGGTTTTACCCCGCCTTTTTTAATTCTACGCTGAGGCTTGCGAGAGATGGCATGGACCATCGAGCGCTGAAGACGGGGAGGAGGGCATGCGATGCGCTTTGTAAATCCCATCCCTTTCGTGCGCGATATAGACCGCTCGAAGGCGTTTTATCGTGATCGGCTGAGCCTCCAAATATTGCGGGACTTCGGGAATTTCGTTCTCTTTGAGGGCGGCTTTGCCATCCATGAGGGGCGGTCGCTTGAGGAGACTGTCTGGCAAGCACCATCAGGCATGGAAGAGCCCTATGGCAGGCGAAACCTGCTGCTGTATTTCGAGCACGCAGATGTGGATGCGGCTTTTCAAAATATCGCACCGTATGTCGAGCTTATCCATCCGGTTCAGAGGCAGGCCTGGGGACAGAGAGTATTCCGCTTTTATGATCCGGACGGGCATGCAATCGAGGTCGGAGAACCGCTCGGCCAATCCGATGAATAGACCCGCCGCAAAGATCGACCCTGTGGGCGATTTTCGGACGGCCGTGGTTCGTTCTTTGCAATATCGCGGCCGATTATCCCGTCGCCTGCAAATCTTTCGCCGCGTCTTCATCAAGCTGGGCAGCGCGCTTGAAGGCCGGGCGTTCGGTGAGATGCGCCATGTAGTCGATAAAGGCCGGGCGTTTTTCGATCGTGCCGAAATGCAGCCCCCAGCCGATATGGGCGCCGACATAAACATCGGCTGCGGTGAAGAGATCGCCGGCAATGAAACGGTTTTCGCTGACCGCCCGTTCAAGCGTGTTCATCACATCCGCATAGCTGCCACAGCCCGCCATGCGCAGTTTTTCCTTCGGCACTTCAAAACCCATCGCCTTCATGCTGGCCGCCATTTCCAGCGGACCAGCGGCGAAAAACATCCACCGGTAATAAAGGCCGCGTGCCTTCGGTGTCGGTGCGAGGTTGGCGCCGGGAAAGGCGTCGGCCAGATAAGCGCAGATCGCCGCCGCCTCGGTGACGATGGTATCGCCATGTTTGATGGCCGGCACCTTGGCCATCGGGTTTATCAGCCGATAGGCGGGTGATTTCATCGAGGTTTCGAAACTCAATATTTCCGTTTTATAAGGAACACCCACTTCTTCAAGCATCCAGCGCGCGATGCGTCCGCGCGACATGGGATTGGTGTAGAAGATCAACTCACTCATAGTCCTGCCTCCCCAAGCAAAATCGCCGCAGCCTCATGGGGAAACCTGGCGGGTCCCTCACTGGCGCGGTGTGTTTTTATAATCCGCAGCATCATTCTCACGCTCCTTGAAGATCGTACTGACGCTGCGGTAAGTTTTGACTGCGCCGGGCAAGTTATCTGTAAGTAGATGCTGTTTCAGCTTTGTCTTATTGTTGTGCTGGCCACGGCACGGCGCAGAATCGAAGTCTGCGCCTAGTGCAACGTCTAATCAAGATACTGTGAACAAAAAAAGAAAACCGGGCGTTTCGACCCGGTTTTCCAGTTTTTCCACCTTTTTTCTGCCCGTGCCGCGGCGCTGACGTTTCAGCTTTATGGCGCAAAAAAAACCGGCGCTGAGGCCGGGTTTTAATGTCACTGAGTGAAGAGGCTTAAGCCGCCATCGCCTTCTTGAGGTTCTCGTCGATCTTGTCGAGGAAAGCGGTGGTGGAGAGCCAGGGCTGGTCCGGACCGATGAGCAGGGCCAGATCCTTGGTCATGAAGCCGCTTTCGACGGTGTCGACGCAGACGGTTTCGAGCGTTGTCGCGAACTTTGCCAGTTCCGCATTGTCGTCCAGCTTGGCGCGGTGGGCGAGGCCACGGGTCCAGGCGAAGATCGAAGCGATCGAGTTGGTCGAGGTTTCCTGACCCTTCTGGTGCTGGCGGTAGTGGCGCGTCACCGTGCCATGTGCCGCTTCGGCTTCGACCGTGCGGCCATCCGGCGACAGGAGAACCGAGGTCATCAGGCCGAGCGAGCCGAAGCCCTGCGCAACCGTGTCGGACTGAACGTCGCCATCGTAGTTCTTGCAGGCCCAGACATAACCACCGGACCACTTGAGCGCGGAAGCGACCATGTCGTCGATCAGGCGGTGCTCATAGATGATGCCGACTTCGTCGAACTTCGCCTTGAACTCGGTCTGGTAAACTTCTTCGAAGATATCCTTGAAGCGACCGTCATAGGCCTTGAGGATGGTGTTCTTGGTGGACAGGTAAACCGGCCACTTGCGCATCAGGCCGTACATCATGGATGCGCGGGCGAATTCGCGGATGGATTCGTCAAGGTTGTACATGGCCAGTGCAACACCGGCGCTCGGGGCGTCGAAGACGTCCTTCTCGATGACCTGACCGTCTTCACCAACGAACTTGATCGTCAGCTTGCCCTTGCCGGGGAACTTGAAATCGGTTGCCTTGTACTGGTCGCCGAAAGCGTGGCGGCCGACGACGATCGGCTTGGTCCAGCCGGGAACGAGGCGCGGAACGTTCTTGCAGATGATCGGCTCGCGGAAGATGACGCCGCCCAGAATGTTGCGGATCGTGCCGTTCGGGCTCTTCCACATCTGCTTCAGGCCGAATTCCTCGACGCGGGCTTCATCCGGGGTGATGGTGGCGCACTTGATGCCGACGCCGTGCTTCTTGATGGCGTGTGCCGCATCGACGGTGACCTGGTCGTTGGTGGCATCGCGGTTTTCAACCGAGAGGTCGTAATATTCGATATCGAGATCGAGGTAAGGCAGGATCAGCTTGTCCTTGATCAGCTGCCAGATGATACGGGTCATTTCGTCGCCGTCGAGATCAACGACTGGATTGGCTACCTTGATCTTTGCCATGAATTCCTCACCTTCGAAGCTGTGGCGCCTGATGACGCCGGTATCCGGAAAAATATCCGGTGCGGCTATAGCATCGCGAGCGTCTGAGGCAAAGCCATGGGGGGCGCTTTTTTGGCGCAGCGCAACAGTGGATTGCGCATTGCCAAACCACAATGCCTGAATACAGTCAGGCGAATCGCTTCGCCCGCCTGTCGGGCCTATCCCGGGATCACATCATGCGGAATATTCTGCTTCTGACTGCCGCCGTCCTCTTTTCGCACAGCGCGCTCGCCGACGGGCCTGCCGACCCCGTCCAGAAGGTGATGGATATTACCGTCAAGAACTGGTCCGGCGACGCCGAAAACTGGAAATATATTTTCGACGAGGACATGCTGACCAGCCTGTTCAGCAAGGACTTCGTCACCCAATATCGCGAAGCATCCAAGAAGCCGGCTTATGAGGCGGAAAGCGGTGAGACCGGCGATCCCTTCGGTTACGATGTGGTGACGAACTCGCAGGACGGCTGCCCGCTGGCGGATGTTTCGGTGACGCCGGGCGCGGTGAAGGACGGCGTGACTGATGTGACGGCGAAATTCAAGCTCTGGGCCTGCATGGACGAGGCGGAAATGAAGGCGACCGTCGATGAAGTTCATTTCGATGTCATCGAGGAAGACGGCCGGCCGGTCATCAGCGACATTCACCGGGTCGGCGATGAGGGCAGGGACTCGTTGCGCGAAGAAATGGCGAATATCATCAAGGGGGAGTGAAGGCGGTTGCCGCCGGTCGAATTTGACGATGACGCTTCTTCACACTCGGCGTCATCCTCGGGCTTGACCCGAGGATCCATGATTTCAACGGGTTATGGATCCTCGGGTCAAGCCCGAGGATGACGCCGTTCAGGTTTTGGGTCTTTGTCTCTGCAGCCCGATGTCCTGCTTGCATACGCTACGGCTTTGATTTTGCCGCCGATCTGTGTCAGTGAGGCGCCGTTTAACGCCCTGACCTCATACACGGGCGACGATCCTAGACTGGAAAATGACGATGGCAGGCACTAACAGCGAGCTTGAACTTCTGGCGGAAGGCCCGGCGATCATTCTGGTCGAACCGCAGCTCGGCGAAAATATCGGCATGGTGGCGCGGGCAATGGCCAATTTCGGCCTTTCCGAATTGCGTCTGGTCAATCCGCGTGATGGCTGGCCGAGCGAGAAGGCGCGTGCTGCCGCTTCCAAGGCCGATCACGTCATCGACGGCACCAGGGTGTTCGCGACGCTGGAAGAGGCGGTCAAGGATCTCAATTTCGTTTATGCCACGACGGCGCGCGAGCGTTACGGTTTCAAGCCGGTGCGCGCGCCGGTGACCGCCGCCGATACGCTCAGGGCAAAATTCAAGGCCGGCGAAAAGACCGGCATCCTGTTCGGGCGGGAGCGCTGGGGGCTGACCAATGAGGAGGTGGCGCTGGCCGACGAGATCGTGACCTTCCCGGTAAACCCCGCCTTTGCCTCGCTCAACATTGCGCAGGCCGTGCTGCTGATGTCCTATGAATGGATGAAATCAGGCATGGACGACCTGGATGAAACGCTTTTCCAGTCCGTCGAGCAGCGACCTTCGACCAAGGAACAGGTTTTCGGCCTGTTCGAACATATCGAGGAAGCGCTGGATGCGCGTGGTTATTTCCATCCTGCTGAAAAAAAGCCGAAAATGGTCGACAATCTGCGTGCCGTGCTGTCGAGACGGGGTTTCTCCGAGCAGGAAATCAGCGTTTTTCGCGGCGTGATCAATTCGCTCGACCGTTTCCCCCGGCAGTGGCCAAAGCAGTCAGGCCGGGCGGCGCCGTCGGCCGAAGGCGCCAATTCGGAGAGGGCCGGGGAGAATGCTGAAGACGAGTGAGGCCACGGCCGATGTGCTGAAACCGGTGCTGGTGTTTGATTCCGGCATTGGCGGGCTGACGGTGCTGCGCGAAGCGCGCGTGCTGATGCCCGAGCGCGGTTTCATCTATGTGGCCGACGATGCGGGTTTTCCCTATGGCGGCTGGGAAGAGGAAGCGCTGAAGACGCGTATTCTCTCGCTCTTCGAAACGCTGCTGCAGGATTATAGTCCGGAAGTCTGCATCATCGCTTGCAATACTGCCTTCACGCTCGCCGGGGCCGATCTTCGGGCGCGGTTTCCGGACATGACTTTCGTCGGCACTGTTCCCGCCATCAAGCCGGCTGCGGAACGCACCCGCTCCGGCCTCGTCTCCGTGCTGGCGACGCCGGGCACCGTCAAGCGTGCCTATACGCGCGATCTCATCCAATCCTTCGCCACACAGTGCCATGTCCGTCTCGTGGGCTCTGAAAATCTGGCGCGCATGGCGGAAAGCTGGATCAGGGGTGAGCCGGTTTCGGACGAGGCGGTCCTGGCCGAAATCGAACCCTGCTTCATTGATAGTGACGGCAAGCGCACCGATATCGTCGTTCTCGCCTGCACCCATTACCCCTTCATGGCCAACGTGTTTCGCCGGCTCGCTCCATGGCCGGTGGACTGGCTTGATCCGGCAGAAGCGATTGCGAGGCGGGCGCGCCATCTGGTGCCGCTGCCGCAGGATGCGGAACACCCCGATGGTTTCGACTTTGCCGTCTTCACATCCGGCAAGCCGGATTTTGCCACACGGCGGTTGATGCAAGGGTTCGGCCTCAGCGTTTCGGCGGTCTGAGTTTGCTGCCTTAGCGCCTGTTGCATTTTTGCATCTATCCTGTGTGACTTTTGCAATTCGAGATTGCGGCCACTTGTCGCGCCTGGCGTCTCGTGTAAGATGCTCCTCGTCTGTAACCGCTATTAAAGGAGGCGTGGAATGACTGACAATTTTAATATGCGCCTTAACGGCATGTCTGGCATTTCCGGCATGGTCATCGGTGGTTACATGTTCCGAGGCATCAACCTCCGATAAGGCTTATTGCCTGATTTCCTTGCCGTTTGGCATTTTCACTTCGTTCGACATCTGAAATTGTGCGTTCGCGTGGCCTGAGTGTTGCGCCCGTCGTTCCGGCATGTCGCTTATCCATCGATAAAGGACCTGGCCGCTTCGCCGCGCCAGGATGGATTTCCCATGCAGAAAAATCAACCATTGGTAGCATATGCGCTGCCGGATGCGGTCGACCGTTTGTTCGTCACCTTCGGCGTATGGAAAACCTTAAAGGCGGTTCTTGTCGCGGCCATGGTGCCGCGTGCGCCGCCGACGGATATCGCCGATCTACCCGAACGTATGCTGGACGATATCGGCCTCGAGCCCTCTAAGCGGAAGATGCGTCGGGACTGGGCGCCGCCTTACTGGGCGCCGCGGTTTTGATGGTGGTGAGGTTCTCTGGCGACGGAAGAAATGTTGGAGAGGCTTGATGCGTCCTTTAATATTGTTTGTGTCGATGCGATGGGAGCCAGTGTTTGCCCAGACTATGGACAAAGCTCGAAACACTCGCCTCCGTCATGCCGGACCTGATCCGGCATCCAGCCACGGCGCGTCTGCGCCGTGGAAAGAGTCTTACGCGATCAAAGACTTGATCGTGCTGGACCCCGGATCCAGTCCGGGGTGACGGAGTGTGAGGCTACGATGTCGGCAAAATTATCTGTCTTGCACGTCCGACCTTGCCCGTGCGGCTGGAGCGGGCAGGTGTCAGCACAGCCCGCGCATGGCTTGCCATGCAGTCGAATTACGATCTTGCGCAGGCGATGAAACGCGAGCAGCCGCCCGTTCGTCCGCTGGATGACAGGGCGGCATAATCTTCGAAGTTTAAGCTTGATACCTCTCGGTTTCCATGGCTTGCTCACCGCATTGAGTGAAGGGAGATTTCATCATGCCGCTGGAGAACTGGCTGGCCTTCGTGGCCGCATCCGCCATCATGCTCGCCATTCCGGGACCGACGATCCTGCTGGTGATTTCTTACGCGCTCGGCCATGGCCGCAGGGCCAGCACCGCGACGGTGACGGGTGTCGCGCTTGGTGATTTCACCGCCATGACGGCCTCGATGCTGGGGCTTGGGGCGCTGCTTGCCACATCGGCGGCACTTTTCACCGGCCTGAAATGGATCGGTGCGGCTTACCTTATCTATCTCGGCATCAAGCTGTGGCGTTCACCGGTTGCCGGCGAGGGTGCGGAAGGAACTGGTGTGACGGGCCGCGAAAGGCCGCTTAAAATCTTCTTGCATGCCTATATCGTGACGGCGCTGAACCCGAAAAGCATCGTGTTTTTCGTGGCGTTCCTGCCGCAGTTTCTGGTGCCGACATTGCCCTTCTGGCCACAGGTGCTGATTTTCGAAGCGACATTTCTGGTGCTTGCCACCGTCAACGCCGCCCTTTATGGACTTCTGGCAAGTGCCGCCCGCAACACGATCCGCAAGCCTAAGGTTCAGCGCATTGTCAATCGCACGGGCGGTGGTCTCCTGATCGGCGCCGGTCTCATTGCCTTTGGCTGGAAGAGGGCGGTCGCGCCGTAAGGCACCTCTCGATCGCCTGAAATTCGGACATAACAAAATGGCATTGCCGCATATACTTCTCGCCCTGATCACCGTGTTTTTGTGGGGCTTCAACTTCGTCGCCATCAAGGTCGGCGTTGCCGACATGCCGCCTCTGTTTCTGACGGGTGTGCGTTATTTCTTTGCCGCCGTGCCCCTGGTGTTCTTCCTGCCGAAGCCCAATGTGCCCTGGCGGCATATGATCGTTTACGGCATGGCGATGGGCTTCGTGCAATTCGGCCTGCTTTACCCGGCCATCAAGCTCGGCCTGCCGGCGGGGCTTGCTTCGCTGGTCATGCAGTCGCAGGCCTTCTTCACGCTTGCGCTTGCCGTGGTGTTTCTCGGCGAGCGGCCGTTGCCTTCACAGATCCTCGGCGCAATCATTGCGTTTGGCGGGCTGGCGGTCATCGGTTTGGAGCGCATGACGGCGGCAGCGCTGGTGCCGCTGCTGATGGGGGTCGGTTCGGCCATTGCCTGGGCCTGCGGCAACATCGTCAACCGTCGCATCGGCCAGGTGAATGCGGTTTCCTTTGTGGCATGGACGAGCCTTGTGCCAGTTCTGCCGTTGGTCCTGCTTTCGCTGGTGGTGGAGGGACCGGATGCGATTGCGGAAGGCCTGATCAATGCGACGCCGACGATGGCTTTCGTGGTGATCTACATGGCCTATGGTGCGACGATCGTCGGTGCGGGCATCTGGAGTTACCTGCTTCTGCGGTATCCGGCCGGGACGGTGGCGCCGTTTTCGCTGCTGGTGCCGATTGTCGGTTTCATCAGCGCCTATCTCGCTTTTGCCGAGCATATCACGGTCTTCGAAGTGGTCGGTGCCGCATTGGTCATCATCGGGCTGATGCTGAATGTGTTCGGCAGGCGGCTTTCATTTTTGCGGGTATCATCCGGGGCTGCCTAGAGGCAGTGCAATTGCCTGTGCATTATCGGCATGGGGCAGACGCAACCGGCGATTTTTTGGTAAAGAGTATGTTCGGCCGCCGCCAGGGGAATCGGCCGGATCAGATGCAGCACGAGGAACGGAACATTGCAGGTCGGCATCGACATGGGAACCCTATCGGGCGGGCAGCAGGCCAAGCTCGATATCGAGGAATTGCTTGCGACGCGTTTGCTGGTGCAGGGCAATTCCGGTTCCGGCAAGTCGCATCTCCTGCGCCGGCTGCTGGAGCAATCGGCGCAATGGGTGCAGCAGGTCATCATCGATCCCGAGGGTGATTTCGTCACGCTTTCCGACAGGTTCGGCCATGTGGTGGTGGATGGCGAGCGCACCGAAGCGGAACTTGCAGGTATCGCCAACCGCATTCGCCAGCACCGCGTTTCCTGCGTGCTGACGCTGGAAGGCCTTGATGTCGAACAGCAGATGCGGGCCGCAGCCGCATTCCTCAACGGCCTGTTCGATGCGGACCGCGAATTCTGGTATCCCGTGCTTGTGGTGGTGGATGAGGCGCAGATGTTTGCGCCCTCCGTTGCCGGCGAAGTGACGGAGGATGCCCGCAAGGCGTCGCTGGGCGCCATGACCAATCTGATGTGCCGTGGCCGTAAACGCGGGCTTGCCGGCGTCATCGCCACCCAGCGTCTGGCGAAGCTCGCCAAGAACGTGGCGGCGGAAGCCTCGAACTTCCTGATGGGCCGCACCTTCCTCGATATCGATATGGCGCGTGCGGCCGATCTGCTCGGCATGGATCGGCGGCAGGCGGAAATGTTCCGCGATCTGCAGCGCGGCAACTTCGTGGCGCTCGGGCCTGCGCTGTCGCGCCGTCCGCTGCCCATCGTCATCGGTGCGGTGGAAACCTCGGCGCGCTCGTCCTCGCCGAAGCTGATGCCGCTGCCGGATGCGCCGCAGGATGTGGAAGACCTGATCTTCACGCCGGATCCGGAAGAATTCACGCGCGCTGTCGTGCGCCGGACGCCACCAGCGCCGCGTCCGACCACGGATATTCTGGCCGAACTCTCCCGTTCCACGCCCGCTGCCGTTGGCCCTTCACCGGAGCAGTCTCCGCGTGCCGGTCAGCCGGAACTGACGCCGGAGGAGCGCGAGGAAAAGATCGGGGCCGTGCTCGTTGAAATTCTCGACGATCCGCAATCGGCCTATCGCACGGATGCCGTGCTTTATCAGGATTTTCTGGTGCGCGCCCGTATGCGCCGTATTCCCGGCACGCCGATGACGCTGCCGGAATTCCGCCGGCAGGTGGCGATTGCCCGCTCAGGCGTTGATGCGGCGATGGCGGCAAGCGAAGGCTGGGAGAAGGCCCTGGAATTGTCGATGTCGGTTTCCGATGATCTGCAGGGCGTCTTCCTGCTGCTCGTCAAGGCGGCGCTGGGTGAAGAGCCTTGCCCGTCGGATGCCCGCATTGCCCGTGCGTACGGCACGCATTCCGCTCGCCGCGCTCGCCGTCTGCTCGGTTATTTCGAGGAGAAGGAGCTTGTGGTGGTGCATGCCGATTTCTCCGGCAAGCGCATCGTGGCTTTCCCTGATCTCGACGCAAAAACCGCACCCGGCGATGCGGATGCGGCTGAGGATGATGCCAGACTGGCAGCGGAGTGAGGTAGGCAGGCTGCTTGTTTGACATACCTTCCGTCATGCCGGACTTGATCCGGCATCCAGCCACGGCGCGTCTGCGCCGTGAGACGAGTCTGTTGCGATCAAGGACTTGATCGCGCTGGACCCCGGATCAAGTCCGGGGTGACGGCGTGTGAGGAGGCGTTACCGCCTCCTCATCTTGCTCATCCTTACTCGATGGCCTTTGCTTCCTTTCGCGTCGCGATCAGCGAACCGACGATGCCGGTTGCGAGGATGGCGACCGTGACACCCAGCGAGACGGCGGGCGGGATCTTGGCGATGCCGAGCATATCCGCCACGAAAATCTTCGAACCGACGAAAACCAGAACCGCAGCCAGCGCATATTTCAGATAAGCGAAGCGGTGGATCAGGGCGGCGAGCGCAAAATAGAGGGCGCGCAGGCCAAGGATCGCGAAGATATTCGAGGTGTAGACGATAAACGGATCGGTGGTGATCGCGAAGATCGCCGGGATCGAGTCGACCGCGAAGATCAGGTCGGCGATTTCGACCATGATCAGCGCCAGAAACAGGGGCGTCACGAAGGTCTTCAGCTTGCCAGTGGCTGCATCCGTTTCCTTGACGAAGAACTTCTCGCCATGCAGCTTCTCCGTCACCGGCAGGCGGCTGCGCAGGAATTTCAGGATGCGGTTATTGCCGATATCGGCCTCGTCATGGTCGGACGAGAACAGCATCTTGAGGCCCGTGAAGACGAGGAAGGCCGCAAAGAGATAAAGCACCCAGTGGAAGTTTTCGACGATGGCAGCACCACCGGCAATCATGATGCCGCGCAGGATGATGACGCCGAGGATACCCCAAAGCAGCACGCGGTGCTGATATTGGCGGGGAATGGCGAAATAGGAGAAGATCATGGCGATGATGAAGATATTGTCCATCGCCAGGCTTTTTTCGACCACGAAGCCGGTGACATATTCCATCGCCGACTGCTGGCCGGACTGATACCAGATCCAGCCGCCGAAGGCCAAGCCGATGGCGATGTAGAAGCCTGACATCAGCAGGCTTTCGCGAATGCCGATTTCCTTGGAATTCTTGTGCAGCACGCCCAGATCGAGCGCCAAGAGGCCAAGGACAAGAGAAATGAAGACCGCCCACATCCATGTGGGGGTGCCGAGAAAATCGTTGAGGAGAAACTCCATCAGTCAACCTTTAGCCGGACGAGGTTGGCTTTGCGGATGGGGAACGTGTGTCAAGAATATACGTGGGCCCCAACCTAAAGAAACTCGACATCACGTGTTGTCCGGTAACACGTCAGAGGGGCCCGAGTTCTGATCACGATGGGTAAATGGGTGGCCCCTCGATGTTTTCAAGGGCAAGCTCGTAAAAAAAATCGGCAGGCGCTGTTTGACAAATTTGTAAAACGACTATAGAAGCCGCCCCAACGCCGGGCAGTGATGTCCGGTGTGTTTTGTTGACTGCCTTGCAGTTTAAAGGCTGACGTTCGGCGGTCAATATCACCGACATGTCCCGTGGTTTCTCCATTTGCATGTGAGAAGCCTGTCAGAGGCCCTGAAACGGGCTTCAGAGGAGGGCGTGTTTCCTTAAACCGGTTTGGTAACAGACCGGCATAACCTTTTGAGAAGGAAATACGATGAGCAAGCGCGAATCGGCCAAGTACAAAATCGACCGCCGCATGGGCGAAAACATCTGGGGTCGTCCGAAGTCCCCGGTAAACCGCCGCGAATACGGCCCGGGCCAGCACGGCCAGCGCCGCAAGGGCAAGATGAGCGACTTCGGCACGCAGCTGCGCGCCAAGCAGAAGCTCAAGGGCTACTACGGCGAACTGCGCGAAAAGCAGTTCCGCGCCACCTTTGACGAAGCAAACCGTCGCAAGGGTGATACTTCTGAAAACCTGATCGGCCTGCTCGAGTCGCGTCTGGACGCCATCGTCTACCGCGCCAAGTTCGTTCCGACCGTTTTCGCATCGCGCCAGTTCATCAACCATGGCCACGTCACGGTTAACGGCGTTCGCGTCAACATCGGTTCTTACCGTTGCAAGGCTGGCGACGTTATCGAAGTTCGTCAGAAGTCCAAGCAGCTGGTTACGGTTCTCGAAGCCGTTCAGCTCGCTGAGCGTGACGTTCCTGATTACATCGAAGTCGACCACAACAAGATGGTTGCGACCTACGCACGCGTTCCGTCGCTTTCCGACGTTCCGTACCCGGTCGTCATGGAACCGCATCTGGTCGTCGAATTCTACTCGCGTTAATCGACGCGTTTCAGTATTGAGAAAGCCGCCCCTCGGGGCGGCTTTTTTGTTTGCTGGGGAAGGCTTTGCATGCAGGATATTCAGGCGATCGTCGATTCCATTTACGACAGCATGCTGCCGCGGCTGGGTGAGGGGAAGGTTGCGGATTACATTCCCGAACTCGCCAAGGTCGATCCCAACCAGTTCGGCATTGCCATCACCACCGTCGATGGAACCACCTATACGGCCGGCAATGCGCTCACGCCGTTTTCGATCCAGAGCATCTCCAAGGTCTTCATGCTGACGCTGGCGCTCGGCAAGGCCGGTGAGACGGTGTGGAACCGGGTGGGGCGCGAACCTTCAGGCTCTTCCTTCAACTCCATCGTCCAGCTGGAACATGAGCACGGTATTCCGCGCAATCCCTTCGTGAATGCCGGCGCGATCGTGGTGACCGATATCGTTCTTTCCGGCCACCAGCCGCGTGAGGCAATCGGTGAGCTTCTGCGCTTCGTGCGCTATCTCGCGGATGATGATACGATCAGCATCGACGACACGGTGGCGAAATCCGAGCAGGCGACGGGTTTCCGCAATTTCGCACTCGCCAATTTCATGCGCTCCTTCGGCAATCTGCACCACCCGGTGGAACATACGCTCGGCGTTTATTTCCATCAGTGCGCGCTGTCGATGACCTGTGCGCAGCTTTCGCGCGCCGGGCTGTTCCTTGCCAATCGCGGCCGCAACCCGCTGACGGGTCACACCGTGGTCTCCGACCGCCGCGCACGGCGCATCAATGCGCTGATGCTGACCTGTGGCCACTATGACGGATCGGGCGATTTCGCCTATCATGTCGGCCTGCCGGGCAAGAGCGGCGTCGGCGGCGGTATCATGGCGGTGGCGCCGGGCAATGCCTCGATTGCGGTCTGGTCGCCGGGTCTCAACAAGGTCGGCAATTCGGCGCTCGGGTCACAGGCGCTGGAATTGCTGGCGACGAAAACCGGCTGGTCGGTATTCGGGGCTTGATATTGCCGGCAGATGGGGGCATTGCCTGCACTAAGAACGGCAGTCGTGCCGGAGCGAGCTGATGATGAACATTCTCACCAAGATCGATGACTTTGTAGATCAGGTTGGCGCCGACCAGATTGGGGCGGATCAGGACGCGTCCGAGGAAAACGGCAGCTCGCATCCGCTGTTCGACAATGCGCCGCGGTCTGTCTCGTTCAACAAGCTGCGCAAGCGGCTGCTGCGCAATGTGCGCCAGGCGTTTGAAGATTTCGGCATGCTGAACGGTCAGAAGCGCTGGCTGGTCGGCCTTTCCGGCGGCAAGGACAGCTATGGGCTGCTCGCGCTGCTGCTTGATCTCAAATGGCGCGGGCTTTTACCGGTGGAACTGGTGGCCTGCAATCTCGATCAGGGTCAGCCGAATTTTCCGAAGCATGTGCTGCCGGAGTATCTGGCGAAGATCGGTGTCGCCCATCGCATCGAATATCGCGATACCTATTCGGTGGTGAAGGAAAAGGTGCCTTCCGGCGGCACCTACTGTTCGCTCTGTTCGCGGCTCAGGCGCGGCAATCTCTACCGCATCGCGCGGGAGGAAGGCTGCGACGCACTGCTGCTCGGTCATCACCGCGAGGATATTCTCGAAACCTTTTTCATGAACTTCTTCCATGGCGGTCGTCTTGCCGGCATGCCGGCGAAGCTGATGAATGACGAGGGCGACCTGATGGTCATGCGCCCGCTTGCCTATTGCGCCGAGGATGATATGGCGAAATTTGCGGCGGCGATGGAATTCCCGATCATTCCCTGCGACCTCTGCGGCTCTCAGGACGGGCTTCAGCGCAATGCCATGAAGGAGATGCTGGCCGACATCGAAAGGCGCATGCCGGGCCGCAAGGACGTGATGCTGCGGGCGCTTGCCCATGTTAATCCGTCGCATCTGCTTGATCCCAAGCTTTTTGATTTTTCGGCGCTTGCTGTCACCGGGGCGTCACCTGAAGAGCGTAGGGAGGCCAGCCCTCCCTGATGAAGAAGTGCCCCGCGCCATGAGCCTTTCCGATAAAGATATCGACTTCCTCGTTTCCACCGTCGCCGCTGCCGGCGCCCAGGAAATTCTGCCCCGCTTCCGCAATTTGAACGCAGGCGCGATCTCCGAAAAGACATCCGCCGTCGACCTTGTCACCGAGGCCGATATTCTTGCGGAAAAGGCGATTACTGCTGCTTTATTACAGCGGTTTCCGAAGGCCCATATCGTCGGCGAAGAAACGTATGAGGCGGACCCATCAGTCATTCCCGCCCTTGCCGATGCGCCGCTTGCCTTCGTGATCGATCCCATCGATGGCACGTTCAATTATGTTTCCGGCTTTCCGGCTTTCGGCACGCTGCTTGCAGTCACCGTCAAGGGCGAGACGGTGGCGGGCTTCATCCATGATCCCGTCATGGGCGATACCATTGTTGCGCTGAAAGGCGAGGGCGCTTATCTCCACCGCAAAAACGGCTCGCAGGCCAAGCTCAGGGTCGCGGATCCCGCGCCGCTATCCGAGATGGTTGGCATTTTTTCCTGGGGTCACAGCCACGAGGATCGCCGTCCTGTCATCGCCGCCAATATGGCGAAGATCAAGATGGCATTTTCGCTGAATTGTTCTGCCCATGAATATTGGCTTGCTTCGGCCGGCAAGCTGCATTTCATCGGCCATGAAAAGCTGATGCCGTGGGATCATCTTGCCGGTGTGCTCGTTCATCAGGAAGCGGGTGGTTACACGGCCCGTTTCGACAATACGCCCTACCGGCCGGGACAGACGGCGGGCGGCATCCTGTCGGCTCCCGACAAGGAAAGCTGGAAGATGCTGCGACGGGAAATCGTCGCCTTATAGCAGGTACATCACAAGGAAGGATATCGCCCATGGCTCTCGAACTCGACATCGCCTCTCTTGCCAACGCGCTTCAGGAGGCGGCGGCGGTGGAAATCCTGCCGCGGTTCCGCAATCTGGGCGATGGCGACGTCAGGATAAAGTCCGAGGCGATCGATCTCGTCACTGAGGCTGACGAGGCCGCCGAGCGGCTGCTCCGCGCCCGCGTGCAGGATATCATGCCTGATGCGCTGTTCATCGGCGAAGAGGCTGTGGCGGCTGATGCTTCGCTGCTCGGCAAGCTTGCCGATGCCGACCTTGCCGTGGTGGTCGATCCGATCGACGGCACCTATAATTTTGCGTCCGGCCTGCCGCTGTTCGGCGTGATGATGAGCGTCATCTCCAAGGGCGAGACCGTGGCCGGCCTGATCTTCGATCCAATGGGCAATGATTGGGCGATTGCCGAAAAGGGTTCCGGCGCGTGGCTTTGTGGGGCAGATGGTTCGCAGACGCAGATGTCGGTCGTGACGGCGCCCCACCTGTCGCAGATGGTCGGCATCGCCAATACCGGATATTTCGACGTGGAGACCCGGCGCAAGATTCTCATGAACCTTGCGGATGTGCGGCTGTTCACCAGCTATCGCTGCGCCGCGCACGAATACCGCCTGTTCTGCGGCGGCCACATGCATTTCCTGATGTATAACAAGCTTATGCCCTGGGACCATCTGGCTGGGACGTTGATCTCGCAGGAATCGGGCGCCTATGCCGCGCGTCTCGATGGTTCGCCCTATCTGCCGCGCCATGTGGATGGCGGGCTGCTGCTGGCTCCGGATCAGGAGACCTGGGAATTGCTGCGCGAGAAGATCTTTACGGTGTGAGTTGCGCGACCACGTTGCGGTTCGATGGAGTTTACCGGTCTGACATCCGTCATCCTCGGGCTTGACCCAAGGATGACGCCGAGAGCGGAGAGCGGACGACGTTGAAAGCGAAGCGCAATTGGCAGACAAATAAAAAAGGGCGCGGAACAAAATTCCGCGCCCTTTTATTTTTCTAACCGCCTTTACCGTGTCGGCTTGTTGTGCGCCTGAAACAGCATGCCCTTTTCGCCGATCAGCACGAAGATCAGACCGATGATGGAGACGACGAAGAAGCCGGCCACCATCGGCAGCGCCGTGCCGTCGAAAGCTTGGCCGATGCCGGCGCCGATCAGCGAACCGCCGACGGTTCCCATGAAACCGATGACGGAGGAGGCGGTGCCGGCGACATGGCCGAGCGGTTCCATGGCGAGCGAGTTGAAGTTCGAGCCGATCCAGCCGAACTGGAACATGGCAAGCGCAAAGAACACGATGAAGATGGCAAAGGGCATCGGCTCCGGTCCAAGCACTTGCACCACCAGCCAGATGAAGGTGATGGCGATGAAGCCGAGCAGCGATCCGTGCGACAGCTTGCGCATGCCGAACCTGCCGACCAGCCTTGCATTGATGAAGGACGAGAAGGCCATGAACAGGGCAACGCCGGCAAAGGCCGCCGCAAACCATGCGCCAAGGCCATAAATGCCCTTATAGACCTGTTCAGCCGAGTTGATGAAGCCAAACAGCGCGCCGAAGATGAAGGTGCTCGAAAGCGTATAACAGAGCGCGATACGGTTGGTGAGCACGATCTTGAAGCCGCCAAGCACCGAGCGGGCGGTGAAAGGCCTGACATCATCCGGATGCAGGGTTTCCGGCAGGCGGAAATACATCCAGGCGGTTACAACCGCGGCAATTCCCGCCATGAAGGCGAAGATCAGGTGCCAGTTGCCGAAAAACAGCACGATCTGGCCGGTGCCGGGCGCGATGACCGGAACGACCATGAAGACCATCATGATCAGCGACATGACTTCCGCCATCTGACGGCCGCCATAGATGTCACGCACGATCGAGATGGTGATGACGCGTGTCGCCGCCGAACCGATGCCCTGAATGAAGCGCAGCAGCAAAAGGCCGGAGAATGACGGCACGAAGACCACGGCAAGGGCTGAAACGATGTAGATCGCCAGCCCGACCAGCATCGGCTTGCGGCGTCCGAAACGGTCCGAAATCGGCCCATACAGAAGCTGGGCGACACCGAAGCCGAGAAGATAGGTGGAAATCACGTATTGGCGGTGGTTTTCATTGACGACGCCCAGCGATGCGCCGATTTCCTGAAGACCGGGCAGCATGATGTCGATGGCGAGCGCGTTCAGCGCCATCAGCATGGCGGCAAGCGCAATGAATTCCGTGCGCCCCATCGAGCCTGCGCGCGAAGCGGTGGATTGTGAAAGTTCTGTCACAGGATTGCCCCAAAAAGAACGGCAAAGGCGTTGCATGAAGCAACGCCTGGCATAAATTTCTGACAATCAGGGTGGGCCGGATGAACCGGCCGAAATCAGGCCGCGCCGCGGACGCTGATACCCTGTTCTTGGAAGTGGTTCTGCAGTTCGCCGGACTGGAACATCTCTCTTACGATGTCACAGCCGCCGACGAATTCGCCCTTGACGTAAAGCTGCGGGATGGTCGGCCAGTTGGAATAGTCCTTGATGCCCTGACGGATATCGGCATCGGCAAGCACATTGATGCCCTTGTAGTCGACGCCGAGATAATCGAGGATCTGTACCACCTGGCCGGAAAAACCGCACTGCGGAAATTGCGGGGTGCCCTTCATGAAAAGAACGATGTCGTTGCTCTTCACTTCGCTGTCGATCATGTCGTTAATGCCGCTCATAGGCCTATTCCTTTCACATGCGGTTCAAGGCCGCTGCTTTCTGTTTGTTCCTAGATAACATGTCACGGCGCGATTTCCACCCGGAAAGCGTAAAAAACTGCGGGTGTGGCATCATTGGAAAGGGATCGAAATTTCACATCCACGTCGCAGCGGTTCACGTGTCGGGATAGATCAGAAGTATTTTACCGATTGTCTTTCGCGGTCTGGAGACGAGCGGGACTAATATGCCTGTCTCGTCGGCGAAAAGATCGAGTTCTTTCTGGTTCTGGAGTGTCATGACTGAGCGACCGGTCGCTAGCGAACAATCTCGTTCGCAATCCACCTGCATTTCACCCACCAGTCTGTCGTTTTGGTGGTCGATTTTGAGATCGACAATTAATTTAGGCTCTTCCTGTTTAAGCAGACGGCAGGTTCGACCGATTTTGCAAAACGCAGTGCCAGCTATCGGATCAGCATCATGAAGCAGCACGGCGATGCCAATTTTGATCTCTTTGTCACTTGTGTCGTCGGTGAAGCCCATGCGTGGTGCGGAAAGAAACAGGATGGCGCAGGCGAAAAACAGGCAAAGTCGCTCGTGGCGGATCATCGATATTTCTGCCGGCTGCGGGCGGCGGCGGTTCGTCTTTTGCTCACCTGCTTCTTGGCCGGCCTGGGTTTGACGGCGGCGTTGAGCGCTGCTTCCAGAACGGAGCCGACAATGCCGCCGGCGAGTGAGCCGGTGCTTTTCGTCCGGCGCGTGCGCCGGGTTTTGCGGATACCGGTCTTGGTGAGGATTTCAGACAGCGCGCCCTTGACGACGCCGTTGAGCACTTGATCGACGATGCCAGACAAATTTCCCTCACCGCTAAATAAATCATATTTCCGTCGCGATTTTTACTATACGTGCATCGCCCACTGTATCAAGCGATCCTTTCGGGTGCCTCTAGCGCGGTTTTGCTTTTCTCAGGGACGCAAAAGCGCGCTATCTCTTTGTTTTTGCGCATTGTCCTGACGTAAAAGCGATTCCGCTTTTACTGGAAATGCTCCGGCCGAAGGTTCATGCATGCCAGCCGTCAAGTCACGACTTGTTCTTTATTTTCCCGGTTTCGATCCGCTCGATGCGGCGGCCCATCATCTGCGTTACCAGCGGGCGGCGGCGCTTGCCGGCAAGACCTGGGATGTCGATTATGCGGTGGGGCCGCTGGAGAATGCGCCGGGAGGCGAAACATTCACGGTCGAGGCCTCGGCGGGCGACTGGCGGACGCGTTCGGCCATCTTTGTCTACGATCATAATGGGGTCATCTCCGAGCTGCGGGATGAACCGGTCTGGCGGCAGATCTGGCTCGGATTCAAGGCCGGGGCGGGCATCGTCGGTGAAGGGGGGGCGGCGCGTTATTTTCGCCATGCCTGGCGTTTTGGCCTGTTCTTCATCTTTCCGTTCCTGCTGATGCTTGCCGGCGGTGCGCTTGCTGCCGCTATTGCCCTTTCGCCATGGCTTTTCGCCTTGCCGCTCTGGCTGTTCGCCATCAGCCTTCCCGCCGCCGCCCTGTTTTTCGTGAAGGCGTTCCTGCCGTTTGCCGAGCGGTTTCACACCCTGCATCTTTATGCGGACTGGCGGCGCTGGCGGTGGGCCGCGATGAGCCGATTGCCCGCGACTGGATCGAGGAGAGGGCGGCGCTTGTCCTGACGGCGCTGGAACAGCCTTCAGACGAGGTTCTGGTGGTTTCGCACAGCATGGGCGCCAGTCTCGCACTCGCCACTATCGGCCGGGTGCTGGAGCTGAAACCGGATGCGCTGGATGGCCGGACACTGTCTTTTGCGACCTTGGGCGGGGCGGCGCTGCAATGTGCGTTCCTGTCGAGTGCGGACAGGCTTCGCCAGAGCGTCGGAATAATCGCTCGCCACCAGAAGGTGACATGGTTCGACATCCAGTGTCTGACCGATCCTATCCATCTTTACCGGTGCAACACCGTGGCCCTGACCGGTCACGCGGATGCGCCGCAGCCGAAAATCGTGCCGATCCGTTTCAAGCACTCGCTTTCGCCGGAGCGCTACAAGAAGAACAAGCGCAACTTCCTGCGCATGCACCGGCAATATGTGCTGGGGCCTGACCGCAAGTCCGGTTACGATTTTACGCTGCTGACGGCGGGGCCTTTGCCGGCCGCCTCTTTTGCTGATCTGGATTCGCAGACGCCGCCTGCCTTGTAAGCGGCGACCGCCCTTTGCCAGAATGAAAAAAGGCCCGCGTGAGAGTATCATGCGGGCCTTTGATTTATTCCGAAGCTTTCACGCTATCCCGCAGATGGGACAGAGCCTGCCGCTTGCAGGAACCGTTTTCACGGGCGCAATCATTCGGGAGCCGAGGTCTGCAGGGCAAGGGCATGCAGAACGCCGCCCATATTGCCCTTCAGCGCGTCATAGACCATCTGGTGCTGCTGCACGCGGGTCTTGCCCTTGAATGCTTCCGCAACGACTTCCGCAGCGTAATGGTCGCCGTCACCGGCCAGATCGCGGATCGTGACCTTTGCCCCGGGAATTCCCGCCTTAATCATGTCTTCAATGTCGCCGGGTTTCATGGGCATGGTGTTTCTCCTTAATTCATTCTGCGGCGAGCAAAGTTTCGCCGTCCATGAATTGAGGGAACCACGATTCATAGGCCAAGTGCAATTCTTTAATCTCGACAGCGCGCGCCGTGCCCAGCTTTACGGTGGAGCCGCCGGTAACGCCGATGACCGGGCAGGAAACGCCTGCCGCCTTGGCAGCCGCCTGCACCTTGTCGAGATCGCTTTTCTTGACGGTGAGGACGTAACGGCCCTGATCTTCACCGTAGAAGGTGAGGACCGGATTGTGGCCTTCGACCGCATCGATCGTCGCGCCGATACCGGAGGAAATCGCCATTTCGCCGACCGCAAGAGCAAGGCCGCCCGAGGAGCAATCGTGAACGGCGGTGGCCAGACCATCGGTGATGACGCCGCGGACGAAATCGCCATTTTTCTTCTCGGCAGCCAGATCGACATGCGGTGCCGGGCCATCGATACGGTTATGGATGTCGCGCATGTAAACCGACTGGGCGATATGCGTGCCGAGACCGGCAGGTGCGCCGACCAGAAGCACCACGTCGCCCTCGGCAGCGAAACGGATGCGCGCCATGCGGCCCCAGTCTTTCAGCAGGCCGACGCCGCCGATGGTGGGGGTGGGCAGGATCGCCTGACCATTGGTCTCGTTATAAAGCGAGACGTTGCCCGAAACGATCGGGAATTCCAGCACGCGGCAGGCTTCGCCGATGCCCTTGATGGCATGGACCAGCTGGCTCATGATCTCGGGCTTTTCCGGATTGCCGAAATTGAGGTTGTCGGTGGCCGCCAGCGGCAGAGCGCCTGTGGCAGTGATGTTGCGCCAGCATTCGGCAACCGCCTGCTTGCCACCTTCGAAGGGATCGGCCTCGACATAACGCGGGGTTACGTCGGAGGAGAAGGCGAGCGCCTTCTTGTCATGGCCTTCGACACGCACCACGCCGGCATCGCCGCCCGGAAGCTGCAGGGAATTGCCCTGGATCAACGTGTCATATTGCTCATAAACCCAGCGGCGCGAGGAGTTGTTGGCTGAACCGAGAAGCGACACCAGCGCGTCGGCAATATCGGCTGCCGGAATGTCGGTTTCCGAAAGTGCTGCCGGCACCTTGGCCGGTGTCCACGGGCGGTCATATTCGGGGGCTTCGTCGCCCAGTTCCTTGATTGGCAGGTTGGCGACTTCTTCGCCATTATGCAGCACGCGGAAGCGCAGGTCGTCCGTCGTCTTGCCGACGATGGCGAAATCCAGACCCCATTTGACGAAGATCGCCTTGGCGACTTCTTCCTTGGAGGGTTCGAGAACCATGAGCATGCGCTCCTGGCTTTCCGACAGCATCATTTCATAAGCCGTCATGCGTTCTTCGCGCACCGGCACGGCATTCAAGTCGAGTTCGATGCCGAGATCGCCCTTGGCGCCCATTTCAACGGCGGAGCAGGTGAGGCCAGCGGCACCCATGTCCTGAATGGCGATGACCGCACCGGTTTTCATCAGCTCAAGGCAGGCTTCCAGCAGGCACTTTTCAGTGAAGGGGTCACCGACCTGAACGGTCGGGCGCTTTTCTTCGATGGATTCGTCGAATTCCGCGGATGCCATGGTCGCGCCGCCGACGCCGTCGCGGCCGGTCTTTGCGCCGAGATAAACGACCGGCAGGCCGACGCCCTTGGCTTCCGAAAGGAAGATCGCATTGGACTTGGCAAGGCCGGCTGCGAAGGCGTTGACGAGGATATTGCCGTTATAACGCGGGTCGAATTCCACTTCGCCGCCAACCGTCGGCACACCAAAGGAATTGCCGTAACCGCCGACACCGGCGACGACGCCGGCCACGAGGTGGCGGGTCTTCGGATGATCGGGCGCGCCGAAGCGGAGCGCATTCATGGCCGCGATCGGTCGTGCGCCCATGGTGAAGACGTCGCGCAGGATGCCGCCGACGCCCGTTGCCGCACCCTGATAGGGTTCGATATAGGACGGGTGGTTGTGGCTCTCCATCTTGAAAACGACGCAGTCGCCATCGTCGATATCCACCACGCCGGCATTTTCACCGGGGCCTTGGATAACGCGCGGTCCTGTTGTCGGCAGGGTCTTCAGCCACTTCTTGGAGGACTTGTAGGAGCAGTGCTCGTTCCACATGGCCGAGAAGATGCCAAGCTCGGTAAAGCTCGGCTCCCGTCCGATCAGGTCGAGGATACGCTGGTATTCGTCGGGCTTCAGCCCGTGGGATGCAACGAGTTCCGGGGTGATCTTGATGGAGTTTGGAATCGACATAGGTCTCACGCGGTTCGAGCCGAGGAAAGTTTCCGGTTCTTTAGCGCAAGAGGCTCAATGGTGCGACAGGAAAATGCGCCGCTTTGCCTGCTAATTGGCGGTTTGTGCCGATATTGGCGGCCTGCGGGCGGTACCCGCAGGGCCAGCGCAGGGATCAGGCCACGCTTTCATAGCCGGCTGAACCATTGTCGAGCAGGTGACGAAGAATGCTGAAGCCGTGTGTCAGTTCCTCACGGCTGGAAGGCCCGGAAAAGCTGATGCGGACACGGTGGAAGACCTTTTCCGCCCGCCCGGCCTTGAATTCGTCCTCGTCGTCGATCAGCACGCCTTCCTTCATCGCCGCATTGCGGAAGGTGCCGGAAAGCCAGGGTTCAGGCAGCCGCAGCCACATGAAGGCGATATCGGGCAGGGAATTGAAGTCCAGCCCGGCAAAGACGCGCCGGGCGATCGCTTCGCGCCCATTCAATTCGGCAATGCAGTCTTTGCGGATATCATGCGCGTCGCCGCTGTTGACGAGGCGAGCATTCAACTCTGCCAGTATGAAGGGCAGGCCACCCGTCATCATCGAATGGGAAATCCGGATACGCGAGGAATATTGCGCCGGGCAGGCCACCCAACCGCCCCGGACACCGGCGGCGACGGATTTCGACAGGCCGCCGACCACGAAGGTGATGTCGGGTGCGAATTCGGCAATCAGCGGGATCGCCTCGCGGGTCATCGCCCCATAAAGATTGTCCTCGACGATCCATACGCCGTATCGGCGGGCAATATCGGCAATGGCGCGGCGGCGTTCTTCCGGCAGGGTGGCGCAGGTCGGGTTCTGGCCGGCGGACATCAGGAAGATCATTTTCGGGTGCTGCTGGGCGCAGACGCGTTCGAAATCGTCAGGGACAATTCCCTTTTCGTCCGCTTCCACCAGTGTCACCCGCCGTCCGGCAAGGGCGGCGCTGCGGCTGATATGGGAATAGGTCAGCGGTTCGAAGACGATGCGGTCGCCCGGCGCCGTCATTGCCGTGATCACGCTCATCACCGCCGCATGGGCGCCGAGGGTCGAGACGATGTTTTCCGGCTTCGGCGACCAGCCGTTCTGGGAAAGCCAGCGGACACCCGCCATACACCAGTTATCGGGGAACGAACGGGCGTAATTGGTGATGTCGCTGGTGTGCTCTCGGGTGACGGCCTCGATGTGCCTGGCGATCAGCGCGCTCTGGCCGACATCCGGCGCGGCGGTCGTGTTCAGCCGGAATTCGGCGCTGGTGTCGATGGCGTGACGCGTGCTGCCGAAGGCCGCCGCTGCCGGTTCCATGGGTAAAGACGGGGCGGGGGTCTTGCGTTCATTGACATAGGTGCCGCGGCCCACTTCGCCGCTGACGAGGCCGCGCTCGTGGATGAGCGCATAGGCCCGGCCGATTGTGCCGATTGTAACACCCAGATCATAGGCAAGATTGCGCTGCGGCGGCAATTTCGAGCCGGCCTGCAGGGTGCCGTCGGAAATCGCGCCTTCGATACTGTCGGCGAGGCGAAGATAAATCGGGCCGTCGCCCTCGGTGATATTGGGAAGCCAATTTGTCATGGTGACAATTTATGCATTGTATCTATCGTCAAGTCAATTGTATTTATTGATTGCAGTCAATCAAGACAAACGCACGGAGACAATAGGTGCAATATGCGCAAGATGGATCAATACCTTTCGACAGCGGATACGCTTTATCCTGATGGTTACGAACGGGAACGCGTGTTCCGCGATGCCGGCGACATGGTCGCACCGGCGCCCTTTCCGGCCAAGATCGCCCGCACGCTTATTGGTCGCCTGATTGTGGGCATGGCTCTTTGGTTTCAGAAACGACGGGGACGGCTCGCTTTGCGGGAATTGCCCGACGATCTTCTGGAGGATATCGGCGTTACGCGGGACGAGGCCTTGAAGGAGGCCGCGAAATCGCAGCTTTTCTCCTGGCCGTCGCGGTCTTTATAATTTTGTCGAAGAGCGGTGCCTTCTTTCCCCGGCGCCATCAAGCCATTCGGCAGCCCGCCACGCCAATCCCAACCGGCGTTGGCGGGTTTTTTATTGGATTTGCGCGGGAATGCAGGCAAACGGCCTCCGTCATCCTCGGGCTTGTCCCGAGGATCTGCGACGAATTGATTTTATTCGAGGTGATCAGATCCTCGGCACAGGGCCGAGACTGACGTCTTTGAAGTAGACGTCTCTAGATCAGCAGCCTTTGCCGCCATTCGCCCAGCGCTTGACGTCGGTTGCGATGCGGCCGGAGATGGCTTCGTTCATTACGGGTCCGAACGCGTCGAGCTTTGCCGGATTGCCTTCTGCCTGGACGACCAGCATGGGGCGGGATTCCGGGCTGTTGCGCGGCACGAGCAGGATGCGTGGACGGCCGGAGAAAGAATTGAGTTCCGGGGCCAGACGATAGGCCTTGAATGCCGCATCACCCGATTTGAACCAGCAGGCATTTGCGCCAAGAGCAATCCGTTCCATCGTCGGCAGGGCAGCACGGGAGACGGAGGCAGCCGGTTGCGATTTCGGCTGGCAGGCGGCGAGCGCGGCTGCCGCGAGCAGCAATGCGGTGGCTTTATAGGCATTGTGGCGAAGAAGACGAGGCATCAGGTCATCCAGAAGAGAAGCCGAAACTTAGCCGGAAGCCGGCATTAAAAAAGGCGGGCTCGAAGCCCGCCTGGTCTATCAGGCTGCGATGACGCCGAGCGCCGACGCAAAGAGGCCACGCCCGTCATTGCCGCCATGGGCGGCTTCGATGAGGTTTTCCGGATGCGGCATCATGCCGAGAACATTGCCCTTGGCGTTGATGACGCCGGCGATGTCGTTCAGCGAGCCGTTGGGGTTGGTGCCATCAGCATAACGGAACACGACCTGACCGTTGTCTTCCACGGACTTCAGCTCATCCGTATCGAGGAAATAGTTGCCGTCATGGTGGGCAACGGGGCAGCGCAGAATCTGGCCCTTGTCATAAGCACGGGTGAATTCGGTGTCGTTGTTGGTGACTTCGAGCTTCACTTCGCGGCAGACGAATTTCAGCGAGGCGTTGCGCATCAGTGCGCCCGGCAGCATGCCCGCTTCGACCAATATCTGGAAACCGTTGCAGACGCCGAGAACCTTGACGCCCTTTTCCGCCTTTTCGCGAATGGCCTGCATGACCGGCATGCGGGCGGCAATCGCGCCGCAACGCAGATAGTCACCATAGGAAAAACCGCCCGGGATGACGATCAGGTCGACGTCCGGAATATCTGTTTCCGTCTGCCAGATGGTGACGGGCGCGCTTCCGGAGATTTTCGTCAGCGCGGCGATCATGTCGCGGTCGCGGTTGAGGCCGGGAAGTTGGACGACAGCGGATTTCATCGGGACGGCTCCTGCGGCTTAGAGCGTTTCCAGTAAAAGCGGAAACGCTTTTACGTCCGGAAAACGCGCAAAATCAAAGAGATAGATCGGTTTGACGATTCGAAGAAAAGCCAAAACGATCTAGAGGATGGCGATAGCGTAGTTTTCGATGACCGTATTGGCCAGAAGCTTTTCACACATTGCCTTCAGGTCGGTCTCGGCCTTGGCCTTGTCGGCGCCTTCCAGTTCCAGATCGAAGACCTTGCCCTGACGGACATGGCCGACGCCGCCGAAACCGAGGCTGCCGAGCGCGCCTTCGATTGCCTTGCCCTGCGGATCGAGAACGCCGTTCTTCAGCGTAACAGTCACCCGTGCCTTGATCACCTGATCTTCTCCTGATTTTACCTTAAGAGGCCAATATTACGTCACGAGGCCGATATTACTTTACCAGGACTGGGCCGGTGCCGCGGATCGGTTCGTTTTCATTGATGATGCCGAGACGGCGCGCCACTTCGGAATAGGCTTCCACCAGCCCGCCCATGTCACGGCGAAACAGATCCTTGTCCATCTTTTTCTGGGTCTCGATATCCCACAGGCGGCAGCTGTCTGGCGAAATCTCGTCGGCGAGAATGATGCGCATCATGTCGCCTTCGAACAGCCGGCCGCATTCGATCTTGAAATCGACGAGCTGGATGCCGACGCCGAGGAAGAGGCCGGACAGGAAGTCGTTGACGCGGATGGCAAGCGCCATGATGTCGTCAAGCTCGGCGGGGTTGGCCCAGCCGAAGGCCGTGATGTGCTCTTCGGAGACCATCGGGTCTTCCAGCTCATCCGACTTGTAATAAAACTCGATGATGGAGCGCGGCAGGACCACGCCTTCGTCAATGCCGAGGCGCTTGGAGAGCGAGCCGGCGGCGACGTTGCGCACGACGATCTCAAGCGGGATCATCTCCACTTCCTTGATCAACTGCTCGCGCATGTTGAGGCGGCGGATGAAGTGGGTGGGAATGCCGATCTTGTTCAGATGCGTGAAGACATATTCGCAGATACGGTTGTTCAGCACACCCTTGCCGTCGATGACTTCGTGCTTCTTCTTGTTGAAGGCGGTCGCATCGTCCTTGAAGAACTGGATAAGCGTGCCTGGCTCCGGACCTTCGTAGAGGATCTTGGCCTTGCCTTCGTAAATACGGCGGCGACGGTTCATAATGGCAGGTCTCTTGGTTGACGCCGATTCTGGTGGCGTTACGTTTCTGTCTTTGAGCGGTCCCATAAAGGAAAAGAGTGCATTCTACAATGCAGCTCGCATATCTTCCCTTCAATTCTTGTGTCGGGCCGGAAGGTTGTCCGGCCGGAAACCGGCCGGTGCGACTGGCAAGTGGCGGGACGGGTCTTGCCAGAACCTCCTGTCAGGGTTCGTTCGCCTTCAGTCGGCTCAGGAACTGGGCGAAGACCATGCCGCCCTCCGGCCACGGGCCATGGCCGGACTCGGCGTTGATATGGCCGGACATGCCGGCATCGATCAGCAGCGAACCCCAGGCGGCGGCAATGTCATCGGCATGTTCGTAGGTGCCGAAGGGATCGTTGCGGCTGGCGATGGTGATTGTCGGAAATGGCAGCGGATCGCGCGGATAAGGCCCGAAGGTCATCAGATGTTTCGGCCTGATATCCGGATTGGCGACATCCGGCGGCGCAACCAGAAGCGCGCCGGCAACCTTCTTGCCGATTTCCGGCAACGCATGGATGACGGTCGGCACACCCAGCGAATGGGCAACGATGACCACGGGCTTGGTCGAGGTGTTGACCTCTTCCACCAGCCGCGCCACCCAATCGTGCCTCACCGGTTTTGTCCATTCCGCCTGCTCGACACGGCGCGCGGTGGAAAGCTTGCGCTCCCAGCGGGTCTGCCAGTGGTCGGGGCCGGAATTGGTGTAGCCCGGTACCATGAGGATATCTGCTTCTGAAACTTTCATGCGCCCATATCTGTGTTGTGATGCCGCCGCGATCAAGGCCGCGGCGGCATTAACTTTGGAGACCCTGCCTTACGCCTTGCCGAAGACGCGCGCGAAGATCGTGTCGACATGCTTGGTGTGGTAACCGAGGTCGAATTTCTCGCGGATTGTCTCTTCGGGAAGGGCGGCGCGCACTTCCTCGTCACCCAGCAGTTCTTCAAGGAAATCTGCACCCTGTTCCCAGACCTTCATGGCGTTGCGCTGTACCAGACGGTAGGCGTCCTCGCGGGAAACACCGGCCTGCGTCAGCGCCAGCAGCACGCGCTGCGAATGCACGAGGCCACGGAACTTGTTCATGTTCTTCAGCATGTTGTCCGGGTAGATCACCAGCTTTTCGATGACGCCGGCCAGGCGGTTCAGCGCGAAATCCAGCGTGACGGTCGTGTCGGGACCGATGGCGCGCTCCACGGAGGAGTGGCTGATATCGCGCTCATGCCAGAGCGCCACGTTTTCCATGGCCGGGACGACCGACATGCGCACCAGACGGGCAAGGCCGGTCAGGTTTTCGGTCAGAACCGGGTTGCGCTTGTGCGGCATGGCCGAGGAACCCTTCTGGCCGGGAGAGAAGAACTCTTCGGCTTCCAGAACCTCGGTGCGCTGCATGTGGCGGATTTCGATGGCGACGTTTTCTATCGACGAGGCGATGACGCCGAGAACGGCAAAGAACATGGCGTGGCGGTCACGCGGGATGACCTGCGTGGAGACCGGCTCGGGGATGAGGCCGAGCTTTTCGCAGACATGCTCCTCGACACGCGGGTCGATGTTGGCGAAGGTGCCGACGGCGCCGGAGATCGCGCCCGTGGCGATTTCCGCACGGGCATTGACGAGGCGCTCGCGGTTGCGATGCATCTCGGCATAAAAGCGGGCAAAGGTCAGGCCCATGGTGGTCGGCTCGGCATGAATGCCGTGGCTGCGGCCGATGCGCACCGTATTCTTGTGCTCGAAGGCGCGGGTCTTCAGTGCTGCGAGTACCCGGTCCATATCGGCGAGCAGCAGGTCGGCGGCGCGCACGAGCTGGATGTTGAGCGTGGTGTCGAGCACGTCGGAGGAGGTCATGCCCTGATGCACGAAACGGCTGTCGGGACCGACGAACTCGGCAAGGTGGGTCAGGAAGGCGATGACGTCATGCTTGGTGACGGCTTCGATCTCGTCGATGCGGGCGACGTCGAAGGTGGCGCTGCCGCCCTTTTCCCAGATCGTCTGGGCCGCCGATTTCGGAATGACGCCGAGGTCTGCCAGTGCGTCACAGGCATATGCCTCGATCTCGAACCAGATGCGGAACTTTGTTTCCGGCGACCAGATGGCGACCATTTCCGGCCGGGAGTAACGAGGGATCATGGCAATGACTTTCTTCGTAGAGAGGCTTGGCTTGGTGGAGGAACTTGGCTTTGTGGGAGTTTTGCTGCCCGTTTAGCAAAGTGTTCCGGTAATCTCAATCTAAAGCTACATGGCTATGTCGCTCGATACGCCCGTCGGCAAAGGATTGCGCCCGCCAGCGCCAGCGGAACGGCTGCAAACGGAAAATAGAGGCCGAGGCCGAGAATGCAAAATTGGTAGATCGCGCCGAGCGAGGTGAAAATCTGCTGAAAAAACCAGATGCGGGAAAAGAATGGCGCGTGCCACTGCGCATAAAAGATGCGGTACTGGAAAGCGAAAAATATCGCCGCGACCGCCAGAGTGAAGAATGCGATGGCGAGACAGCTTAGCGCAAAGCGCAGCGTCAGGCTGGCAGAAGCGGGCAGGAAGCGCAGCGCCACCATGGCCAGCGGCCAGCCGAGAAGACCGCCGCAGAAGAACAATATCCCGATATCAGCGGCGTGATCGGTTTCCAGCCGGTTTCTGAGATAGAGACCGAGGGCGGCGGTGGCCGCCGAACAGGCGGCCCAGACGAGCGGAGCGAGGAGCGGAAACAGCGATGCCGATACTGTATTGCGGAAATCCTGCCTGTCGCTGTCCATCAAGCCCTCATCCAAACGCCCCGTAGTCCTTCCTCCGGCGTGTTCGCTCCGTGGGTCAGGACCTTCCGGCCTCCGCAGCCGTGCGCAACAATGACACCGTCTTGCGGTAGTCTTCAACGCCATCGCCCTTGAAGACCGCTGAACCTGCCACCAATGCATTGGCGCCGGCGGCAATGATTGCACCGGCTGTCTCCGCCGTTACGCCGCCATCCACTTCAAGCTCGATCGGCCGGTCGCCGATCATCGCCTTTGCCGCGCGGATCTTGTCGAGCATGGCGGGAATGAATTTCTGGCCGCCGAAACCGGGATTGACGCTCATGATCAGGATGAGATCAACATCATCAAGCACGTTTTCGATGACGGAAAGCGGCGTGGCGGGATTGAGGGTCACGCCGGTCTTCCGGCCGAGTGTGCGGATGGTCTGCAGCGAGCGATGCAGATGCGGTCCGGCCTCCGCATGCACGGTGATGCTGTCGCAACCAGCCTTGGCGAAGGCTTCGAGATAGGGATCGACGGGGGCGATCATCAGGTGGCAATCGAAAAAGGCGTTGCTGTGCGGGCGAAGTGCCTTGATGACGTCAGGCCCGAACGAGATGTTGGGCACGAAATGACCGTCCATGACGTCGAGATGGATCCAGTCGGCACCCGCTTCCGTGACATCGGCGACCTCCTGTCCGAGCTTGGCGAAATTGGCAGCCAGGATCGACGGGGCTATCCGGATAGGCAGGGACATGGGGCAAACTCCTCTCGACGCGTTGCGTAAGCTGCCTTTAGCATCAAGTATCCGGGTTTGAAACGGCCTGCCGCGCTGTTGCCGGCGGTTTTCAGGCCCGCTTCCTCAAATTTCCCGCCGCACCGGCTCTGCTATTGTTTTTCGGCCTTGTCCGCCGGTTCGAAGCGCTGGCCGTTCCAGCGCTGCAGGCGGTAGGGATTGTCGGCAAGTTCGTGCGAGGGATTAAAGCTCAGATCGCCGATCACGGTTTTGAAGACGGTGCCGGTCGTCAATATTTCCGGCGCGGGTTTCGACTGTGCCTGCGCCGCTTCCGAAAGCGCTGCCGTCAGTTCCGCGGCCGCATAGGCGGGCAGGACATAACCTTCCGGTTCAATGCCGGCGGCGCGCAATTCACCGGTGACGGCCTGAGCCGATGGCAATGTGTCGTAGGCCGGGCGGGTGATGGCGAGCACATTTGCCGTAAGTGCTACCGGCGCGTTGGCCGCATTCATGGCGTCGCCGCCCATGATGGTGAGGGGGGAGTTCTCCGAGGCGGCGTCGCGGGCGACAATGGCGACGTCGTTGCGTTCCGCGCCGATGAAGACATGGGTGATGCCGGTTCGCGCCAGCCGGCGCACCAGCGCCACCTGCTGTTCCTGGTTGGGGCGCATCGTGTCGGTGAAGGTGGGTTTCAGCCCGTTTTCCTCCAGCTTCGAGCGAATCCTGTCGACCAGTTCGCGGCTGTAGATCGTGCCGTCATCCACAAGTCCGATGGAATGTCCTTTCCAGTCGCGCAGGATGATTTCCGCTGCCCTTTCCGATTCGGCCCTGTCCGATGGGGCGAGGCGGAAAAGCGGCCAGCCGTATTTCAACGCATCTTCCATCAGGATAGGTGCGCGGCTGGAGAGCGTGATGACCGGGATGGCGGCCGCTTTCAGTGGCGGCAGAACATCCTGGAGCGTTTC